>Ga0137409_10004541_pt1 | contig 14541 bp, 11 predicted proteins | sample CZODoug1_16funga_FD_122059 | JGI IMG/M metagenome (GOLD analysis project Ga0137409, IMG submission 122059) | Vadose zone soil fungal communities from Angelo Coast Range Reserve, California, USA - CZODoug1_16fungal (Hybrid Assembly) | ecosystem: Environmental > Terrestrial > Soil > Vadose zone... | reverse complement strand
CGACATCGAGCCCCTCACCCCAACCCCAATCATCGCGCCGCTCCAGCCGGCGACGGCCCAGGGCGATTCCGACGCTGGTGCTGGCACCGCTGGCGTTCCTGAAGCTCCAGTTCTTCCTGCACGCCGGCGATCGATCGCACGTATCCGCTCGCGGAAGCCGCGGAAGCGTTTCGCTATCTCGAGACCGGGCACGTGCGCGGCAAGGTTATTGTTCTTCCGACGGCCGCGGGCTAGGCGACCTCTTTCCGCACGCTCTCCCGCGCGTCCGCCACGACGGCTCGCTGATACGGGGCCGGGTCCGGCGCCACCTGCGGCGTGTTGATGAACCGCTCGTTCGCCGCGACGTCGACGCCCTCGCGATAGAGGTCGCGCGCGATCGCCGTCACGAGCCGCGGGTGGTCGACCATGCTCGGCACGTCGCCCACGGGGATGCCGAAGCTCAACGCCGCGGCGAGATTGAAGCAGTGGACGTTGCGCAGGAACTCCGCGGCCGTGTCGCCGCGCGGCAGGAGCTCGAAGCCGGCGCCGAGATACGGGTGCAGAGCGCCGGCCGCGTTCTCGTCGCCTTGCGCGGGCTTGAAGCGGTCGCGCCACAGCGCGATCTGGTCGTGAATTCGCGCGAGCTCGGGCTGCGCCGCGAGATCGACCCGATAGCCCGTGCCCGCGATCAGGTAGTCGAACCGCATCGTCTTGCGGCCGGCCTTCGCCGTGACCTTGCCGTTGCCCGCCGCTGCGACGTTGGCGAGCGACGTGCTCTGATGGATGTGGAAGCCCTTGAACGCCACCGCGCGTTGAAGCGAGTCGAGCGGCACCGACGCCACGCGTCGCTCGGTGAGCAGGAAATTTCGCCAGCGCACCACGTCCGGCAGCTCGTAGGTGAGCTCGAGCACGTTCGAATAGCCGCGATCGACCGGCGGCGTCGGGGGCGACGCGGCCGTCGCCGGCGGCGGCGCCGTTGCGGCCGGCGCTTGATAGTCGACGTACGACCGCCGGTTGAACATGTGTACCTCGGCGGCGCCGGCCTCGAGCGCGACGCCCGCGGCGTCGAACGCGTTGGAGCCCGCGCCGACCACGCCGACGACTTTGCCGGCGAGCTTCTCGACCGGAATCTGGCCGGTCGAATGTGCCCACACCGCGGGCGGCAGCGAGCGCATGAAGTCCGGGATGCTGGGGCCGCCGGCGCCGGCGTAGCCGTTCGCGAGCACGAGCTTGCGCGTGGTCTCGACGCGCGGCGTGCCCTCGACGTCGAGATGCAGGCGCAGCACGTCGCCCTGCGGCTCGATCTCGACGAGCCGCGTGCGGTAGCGAACCTTCGTGTCGGTGGTTTGCTGGAACCACGCCAGGTAGTCGGCCCAGGCGAGGCGCGGAATGCGGTCCAGCGCGTCGAACGCTTGCGGCGTGTTCAAGGTCTCGTACCACGCGCGGAAGCTCAGCGCGACGTTGCCCGCCTCCGGCCCCGGCAGCAGGGTTTTCGGCGTGCGCAGCTGGTGCATGCGCGCGATGTTGCGCCAGATGCCGGCCTGCCCCGGCTCCGATTGGTCGATGACGTCGACCTTGCCCACGCCCTTGCGCTTCAGGCCGTACGCGATCGCGACGCCGCTCTGACCTCCGCCGACGATGACGACGTTGTGGTCGACGCCGGACCGCGGCTTCACCCAGTCGGCCGCGTCGCGGCCGGCCCAGCGTAGCGTGCGGCCCGTCTGCGCGGCGAGCTCGCGGTTGGCGTCCGCACTCTGCGGCGCCACGGCCGGCTCGCCGCGCGGAGCGGCGGTTTGCGAGAGCGTCGTCGTGGCGGTTAGTCCGCCGACGGTGAGCGCGGCGGCGCCGCGCAACAAGCTGCGGCGGTCGATGTGTCCGGCCGTGCCGCGATCCGCGGGCGGGCGTTGGTCGGATGGCGTCTTCTGACGGCGGTCGTCGGTCATGCGGTGGTTCCCCTGCGGTTCGCCGGCATCGGTCCGGCACGTAGCCGAGCATCATGCCTGCGGCACGCGCCCGCCTCCATTGAGCCTTGCCGTCGAATCGGTCGGCACCGCAATCTTGTTCGCGCTCGCGGGCGGGCCGACCCGCGCGCGACCGTTCTGCCCTGAGCGCATCACTCGCTCGCGTTGCAACGCAAGGCGGCGCCGTAGTACCAGAGCTCGCCCGGCAGCTCCTGGGCTTGCGTGACCGATATCCTGGAAGTGCTTCGCCGATCGCCCGTTGCCTCGGTGAGCGCGGGTTCTTCGGCGTCCTCGATCCGGTCCGGCGGCGCTGCGGCCGCCCGGACCTCCTCGGCCGCAGTCTCAGCCGGCGCGAGTAACTCGCTGCGGCGCTGAACGATCTCCTCCGGAGCGTCGGCGAGGCGCCTCGAGCGGCCTCGTACACCGAACAGCAGAGTGTCGCCGCCGAGCTCGCGAACGCGCACCCCCATGCGCTGCTGGGCGTCGGAGCTGCTGTCGGACAGCAGCGAGATCTCTCCCAGGTCTACGCAGCGCGCATACGGATCGTCCGCAGGCAGCTTCGGGGTCGCGGAGCACGCGCCGTGAAGCGCGGCCGGCAGGATTATCGCCACCCAGACGGCTCGCCGAAGCATTCCCGCTCGTCCTCCTACACTAGTAGGAGAATCTACGACACGCCCGTCGAATCGGCAAGCGCAACGAGCTCCGAGCGTTAGTGCCTCTCGGACCAGGCCCGCGCGACGACCGGCTCGATGATCTTGGTGAGCTCTTCGTACGCCGGCGGCTTGAAGTGCAAACCGTCCTCGAGATAGAGGTCGGTGAGCGGCTCGTCGCGCGCGTCGAATAGCACCGGGTTCACCTCGATGTAGTCGAGGTTCGGCGTGGCGTACGCGAAGGCTTTGATCTGCGCGTTGGCGTCGTCCACAACGTTCCAACGCGCGCGCTTGTCCGGCGAACGGTTGATCGAGACGAAGAACACGCGCGTGTCGGGCAAGCGCTCGGCCACGCGCGTCACGAATTGCTCGAACCGCGTCACGATCGCGTCGGCAGGCTCGGCCGCGTTGACGTCGTTGCTGCCGCAGTAGTAGACGATGATGTCCGGTTCGTAGGGCAAAACGATCTTGTCCATGTACGCGAGAACCTCCCAGGTTCTCGACCCGCCGAACGCGCGATTGAAGACGGGGAGCGGAGCCATCTGCTCCGTGAGCGTGGTCCAGCGGCGGAAGATGCTGCTGCCGACGAAGAGAATCGCGTGCTTCGGCGGCGGCGCCGTCTTGTCGCGGTCGAGGAAGGCGTCGATGTCGGCGGCGAAGCCGACGACGTGGCTCGGCGAGCTCGCCGCGACACTCTGCGCCGCGCCGATGTTCGGCGCCAACGCTAGGATCGAGGAGACGAGTGCAACGGAGAGTCGCGTGCAGTACGCGCGCATCGCAGTACCTCGAGTAAGCGATCGGATCGACCCTATGCTAGTCGTTCCAGGCGCGGGCGCCAGTCGGAACCGATACTTAGTCGAGCGGCGACGGGGTGTGGTAGATCCAGTTCGTGGCCACGATCCTCGAACCGAGCCTGCGCGAGTCGTCGATTTCCTTCTGCCTCGCCTCGCCCGCCTCCTCCACCACGCGAAACTCCTTGCACGGACTACGCGAGGGAAACGGGATCGTGTAGCCGTAGTGCGCCTCGACGAACTCGCGAAACGCGGCGCCGATCGCGGTCGCCTCGAGGTGGTCCGCCACGAACAGCTCGCTCAGGTACAGGTTCCGCTGCGGATCGAGACCCCCGGCGCAGTAGAAGAACTGCGGCTGCTGCGCCGACGCTGACGCGGCCAGCAAAACAAGCATGCTCGCGAGCGCGCGAACCATAGGTGCTCCTCGACTCGCCGATCGGCGGCGTCGACCTCACCGTAAGGTGCGCCGCAAATCCGCGGCATCGACTTTTGGTCCAATGGCCCCCAATGGCTGGAGCGCTTCAGTCGGGCACGTACGCGATCTGCATGCTGCGGTAGGCGCCGTCGAGGAATGCGCTCGGGTCGCCGAGCTCGGACTGGTACTTCGCGAGCGGGTTGCGCACGACCACGTCCTCCGCGCCGAGACCCATGTTCATGTAATCGACCATCGTCCGGAACAGCTCGTCGTAGATGTCGCGCAACCGGACGATGTCGCGGCCGGTAATCAGACGGCCCTCCGCGGGCACGACGCGCGTGTCGGGCTTCACTAGGCTCGCGAGCCGCTCGAGCGCGCGCACGCGCCCACCGAACCACGCGCCGTTGCGCCAGTCGAGCAGCGGCCAGCGCTCGGCCGACACCACGCCGCCGGCGGCGAGCACGTTCAGGTCGCGGAAGTACACGAACAGGTCGCCGTCGGTATGCGCCGCGGGCAGCCAGCCGTAGTCGACCTTGCGGCCGGAGAAGTCGAGCGTGCCGTCGCCGCGCACCGTCTTGTTCGGCCGCGCGATCGCGGGCAACGGCGCGAGCGTGTCCTCGAACAGCGCCGAGCGCACCGGGTGGCTCAGGAAGATCTTGGTCTTCTCGTGCGCGAGGATCGTGCCCCCGGCGCGGCCCACGAGCTCGTTCACGCCGGTCTGGTCCGGGTGGCCGTGCGTGAGGATCAGCGTGCTGACCTTGTCGTTGCCGGTGGCGGCGTAGGCCGTTTTTAGCAGCGCGTCCGCGCTCGCCTTCGGGCCGCCGTCGACGAGCAGCGCGCCGTCCTTGCCGCGCAGCGCGAGCACGTTTGCGCCGCCGACTTCGAGCAGCGTGAGCTCGCCGAGCTTGGTTGCCTTGACGGCCGCGCCTTGCGCGCGCGCACCGAGCACGGGCAGCAGCGCGCCGCCGAGCGACAGCGCGCCTGCCTTCAGCAGGCGCCGGCGTTGGAGACGATGGCTAATCGGCAAGTTTCTTGTGCTGGTAGATCGGCTCATGCGCGACCGGCTCGCCGAGCGGCCAGATGTCCGGCCACATGCCCTGCGGCGGGCCGAGCACCGGCCAGACCGGATCCTTGGGCATCAACACGGTCGCACCGAGCTCGCGCAGCAGCGCGGCTTCGTCTTTGAAGATCGGGGTCTGCAGCGCCATGAACGGCATGAAGCCGCGCGACTGCGTGTAGTCGAGCGCCGTGAGGCCGTCCTGGTCCTTCAAGTTCATGTCGATCTTGTAGGACGCGAGCAGCTTGATCACTTCCTTGTAGCGCTTGCGCACCGCGTAGTGCAGGGCGCTGCCGCCGCGGACCTCTTCGATGTGGTTCACGAGCGCGACGACGTTCACGTCAGTGCCGGCGTCGTGAAACATCTTGATGAGCTCGATCGCGTCGTCCTCTCTGCCGCGGCCCGGGGCGGCGGCGCCGTTGCTCAATGCGATCGCCGCGCCGCCGCCGCCGGCGAGCACCGCGTGGATCGGCGTCTGCCGGTCGCCCGTGTACAGCGTTGCGTCCGCGCCGTGCTCGAGCAGTAGCTTCACCATCGGCTTGTCGAGGCTGTTCGCGGCGCGGATCAGCGCCGTGGAGCCGCGCCCGTTGGTGGAGCCGCGCACGTTCGCCGGGCGGAAGAACAGCTGCATGTTCGGGTCCGCGCCCTTGTCGAGCAGCAAGCGCACGACGTCCATGCCCTTGGTCGCGTTCGGCGGGTCGATCGACGCCCGGCCGCCGTCGGCGCGTGCCACGAAGCCCACGGCGTTGTAAAGGGCCGCCTCGCCGTAGATGTCCCACTGATTGACGTCGGCGCCGGCGTCGACGAGCTTCTTCGCGAGGTCCCAGTTCGCGTTCATGATCGCCACGTTGAGCGGCGAGACGCCGTCGGGATCCGGCAGGTCGATGTCGGCGCCGCCCTTCAGCAGTGCGTCCACGCACGCGATGCAATTCTCGCGCGCGGCGTAGAGCAGCGCAGTGAGGCCGCCGCTGTCGAGGCTCTTGGGCCGGCCCTCGGCGGTGACGTGGCGCTGATAGTCGCGATTGGTCGAGGCCAAGTTCGCGCCGGCGCCGCGCGCGAGCAGGAGCTCGATCATTTCGGGATGGCGGCGCGCGGCCGCCCACATGAGCGCTGTCTGGCCGCCGAAGCCTTCGCGCGCGTCGATCGTGGCGCCGTGGTCGAGCAAGAGCTTCGCGGCGTCCACGTTGCCGGTGCGCGCGACGGTGAGGAGCGCCGTCTGCCCGTCCTGGTTCGGCGAGTCCGCGTTCGCGCCGGCCTCGAGCAGAAGCTTCAAGATCGCGGTGTCCGCGACCTCGGCCGCGAGGCTCATCGGCGTGGCGCCATAGTTGTTGGGGAGCGAGACGTCCGCGCCGGCGCCGAGCAGCCGCTTTACCTCGGACGCGTCACCGTCGTAGACGGCCCACTGGAGCGGCGTGCTGCCGTCGGCATTGCGCCGGTTCACGTCCGCGGCGCTCGCGGACTTCGCGTCGGTGCTTTTCGGCGCGCCCTTGCCGACGCCGGCCACGAGTACGCTGCCCGCTACCACGAGCACCGAAGGTAGCACGAACAACCAGGACGTTCGGAAGATTGTCCGGCCGGTCATGATCGAACCTCACAAGGCATGGTCAGACCTCGGCAATCAGACTTCGGACAGCGGCCCGGTGGCGTCGGCGAACTTCTCCCATTCGTTGCCCGGGATGCCGGCCTTCTCGAGCATCGTGACGAGAATGTTCGCGTGCGGCGAGTCCTGCTTGTAGTGCAAGTGCTGGCCGCCCTTTACGCCGCCGCCGCGCCCGATCAGCGCCTGCGGCAACGGGTCGTTGTTGTGCGCGTCGCTGTTCGCCATGTTGCTGCCGAACAGGATCAGCGAGTGGTCGAGCAGCGTGCCGTCGCCGTCCGGCGTGCTCGCCAGGCGCTGTGCGAACTTCGAGAACACCTGCGTGTGCCAGTTCTGGATCAGACGCAGGTTGGCGATGCGCTCGGGGAATCCGCCCCAGTGCGACGTGGGATGGAACGCCTCGTGGACGCCCAAGTTCGGATACGTCCGCATGCTGGCCTCTTCCACCATCTTCATCGTGATCACGTTCGTGCGGTTGGTCTGCCACGCGAGCGCGAACATCTCGAACTGCACCTCGAGCAGCTCGCCGAAGTCGTCGGGCGCGCCGATCGGCGCGTCGGGTAGATCGGCGAAGGTGGCGTTGCTCGCTTTGAGCTTCTGCACGCGTTGCTCCACCTCGCGGACCGAGTCCAGGTAGGCGCTCACCTTGGTCCGGTCGCTGGCGTCGAGAGTGCGGTTCAAGCTCGCCGTCGAGTCGCGCACGTAGTCGAGCAGGCTCGTGGTGGTGCCCAAGTTCGAGTCGCGCTCGGCGCTCGTGCGGCCCTCGCCGTACATGGACAGGAACACCTTGCGCGGGTCGCCTTCCATCGGCAGCGGCTGCTTCGGCGTGCGGAACGAGATCATGCCGCCGGGCTCGCCGCAGATTTCCATCGACGGCATCGTGACGTCCTTCGTGAGATAGCGCGCCGCGATCTGGTCGACGCTGACGCCGACGCCGGTCTTTTCGTCGCGCTTGCGCGGGCTCACCGCGTTCAGCCAGGTCTCCTCGATGATGCCGTGCGGGCTCGAGCTCTCGCCGCCCTTGTTGCGCAAGCCGCTGACGACCGTGACGTAATCCTTGATCGGGTTGAGCGGCTCCAAGATGTACGGGAATTCGAAGTTGCGGCCCACCGCCTTCGGCTGCCACTGGTCTTGCAGCGCACCGTGCGGGAAGTAGATGAAGCCCAAGCGCGTGGCCGGCTTGGCGGCGGTTTGCGCCAGGGCCGTGCCGGCCGGGATCATGGCGTCGAGCAGCGGCAGGGCGATGGCGGCGCCGGCGCCCTTGAGTACCGTGCGTCGGGACAAATGCTTGCGCGTCAAGAACATGGCAACAATCCCCTTCGAATACGCCTACAGCTTACTACTGCAGCGACGCCTGCTTAAGGCCCTGCTTCTCGGGCTCCTGCGTGAAGCCCTCGACCTCGCGTTTGCGGAACTGGTCGCTCGAGACGACGCCGAGCACGATGGACTCGAACCGGTAGTCGTCCCCGGCGGCGTTGCGCACGATCGCACGGACCGTGGGCATGTCGCGGTAGTCGAGCTGGCGGCCCAGCGCGAACGTCAGCAAGTTTTCGGTGAACGCCTCGAGGAACTCGTTCGAGCGTCCCGTCAGCGCCGCGCGCAGCTCGGCGGGACCGTTGATCTTGGCGCCGTTCGGCAGCACGCCGCTCGTGTCGATCGGCGTATGCGTATCCGGGTCGTCCGCGCGGTATTGAGCGATCGCGCTGAAGTTCTCGAGCGCGAAGCCCAGCGGATCCATGATGCCGTGGCACGCGTAGCACGTGGGGTTCTCGCGGTGCTTCTCGAGGCGTGCGCGCAGCGTCCGCGCCGGCTCGCCGCGCTTGTTCTCTTCGAGCGTCGGTACTAGCTGCGGCGGCTCGGGCGGCGGCGCCCCCAGGATCCGTTCGAGCACCCAGGCGCCGCGCAGCACGGGCGACGTGCGGTTCGGATACGCCGTCAGCTCGAGGATCGCGCCCTTGCCGAGCAAGCCGTAGCGCTTGTCGTCGGGAAGCGTGACCTTGCGGAAGCGCGCGCCCTTCACGGTCTCGATGCCGTAGAGCATCGCGAGGCGCTCGTTCAGGAACGTGTAGTCCGCCGTGAGCAGCGCCATCACGCTCTGGTCGCTGCGCAGCACGCTGTCGATGAAGAGCCGGAGCTCTTCTTTATAGAGGCCGCGCGGATCGAGCAGGCCGCTCGCCTGCGGGAACTGGCCGCGGTCCGGGACGAGCGTGTCGAGCTTCGCCAGGCCGAGCCATTGGAACGCGAAGTCGTCGACGAGCGATTTGGCGCGGTCGTCGGCGAGCATGCGGTGGACTTCGACGGCGAGCGTTTTCGGCTTGCCGAGACGTTGGTCCTCGGCGGCCTGGAGCAGCTCGTCGTCGGGCAGGCTGCCCCAGAGGAAGAACGACAGGCGCGACGCGAGCTCGAGGTCGCTCAAGGGGGCGGTGCCGGCGACGGTGCCGCCGGACTCCGCGCGATAGAGGAACTGTGGGCTCGCGAGCACCGCGGCCAGCGCGTCGCGGACGCCGCGCTCGAAGCCGCCCTGCTCGTAGCCGGCCTGATAGAACGCCAGCAGCGGCTTCAGGTCGGCCTCGCTCACCGGGCGGCGGAACGCGCGCTCGGCGAGGTTCGTGACGATCCGCGTGGCGCACGCCGTCTCCGGGGCTTCCGGCGGGCGGCAGACAAAGATCTTCTGGCGGCTCGGCGAGTCGCCGACGCCGGTGACCTTCAACGGGCCCCGGATCTGGAGCGCGTGCGCGGCCTGGATGCGTTCCTGGCCGCCCTCGAGCGCGATCGTGCGCGTGCGCTCGTCGGTCTCGGCGAAGCTGCGGGCCACGAACGTGACGGCGAGCTTGTGCTGGCCGGCCGGCGCGTCGAACTTGATCTTGCGCAGCCGGTTGTTGATTTCCTCGACGGCAGGATCGAGCGTCTGGTCGATCGCCTTGTGGTCGCGCTCGCCGCCGATGTTCGTGCGGTAGAGCTCCTTGCCGTCGAGCAACACCACGACGGTGTTCTCGAACTCCATGCGGGGCACTTCGCGCGCGAGCGCCATGTCGCCGATCGTGAGCTCGTATTCGCCGTCGGCCGGGAAGTCGTGCTCCGCGATGAAGCCGCCCCGCGTGCCGAACGGCATCCCTTCGATGTGATGCTGCTGGCGGCCCGTACCGGGCGCGCCGGAGGGCGGCAGCGAGATCACCATGTCGGCCGGGTCGCCGTAGATCGTGGCGATCGGCGGTGCGTCCGCGTCGCCGAGCGCTTCTTGCGCGATCGAGCGGGCGGCGTTGATGTATTGGTTCACGAACGCCGGCGAGACCTGCAGAGCGTCGGCGTTGTTGTCGAAGTGGCCGGCGACGTTGTCCTGCGGCAGCAGCTCGGCCGCGTCCACGTCGAGCGCCAGCAGGTCGCGGATCGCGTGGGTGTATTCGCGGCGGTTCAGGCGGTGCAGCGACACGCGCCCCGGGGCGGCATTCGCTTCGGCTCTATCGTCGATCTCGTTCTCGAGCCAGGAGACGAGCTGGGTGACCGTTTGCGCGTCGGGCCGATCTCGGCCCGCCGGCGGCATCAGGCCGCTGCGGAGCTTGCGGACTGCGCGTTCCCAGGTCTCCGCGTCGGCGGCGATGCGGTCGGGCGACATCTTGTCGAAGGCGCGGTTGCCGGCCAGGTCGTCGCGGTTGTGGCAGTCGAAGCAGTACTTCTTGACGACCGCCCACTGCGTTTCCTTGTCGTGGGCGTGGGTGCGCATGACTACGCCGACGCCGACGCCGGCCGCGGCGACGGCGCCCAACAACGCTACCGGTATGACGACTTTGAGTGAGATGGCTGTACTCCTGAGTTCAACACTCGGCGACCGCCGGCTAAGGCGGCGAGGTCACTCCAGGAGACCGAAAACGCCGCATGGGCGATCTCCGATTGTCCGGTGACACGGTAGCCTTTGTCGAGGCTCGGAGCCTCAAGAAAAGTCCGGACACCCGTTACGTAAGCTCGACCCGACCCGCCGGCACGTGCCCCCCGGCCACCGGCGACGCACCCCTGCCGGTGGCTGCTCGCGCGCTATCCGGCCTCGTTCGCGATCCCGTAGATCAGGCTCACGCGTCCGTCGGAAAGCGGCTGACACTTCCGCAGCTCGAGCCCGCGGCGGCGGCCCGTCGTCCCGAAGAGCGCGAGGCCCTCGCCCGCGATCAGCGGATAGACGATCAGCCGGATCTCGTCCACGAGCCCGGCGTCGATCAGGCTCGCCGTCGTTCGGGCGCCGCCGAGGAGATAGATGTCCTTGCCGGGCTGCCGCTTGAGCGCGGCGATGTCTTCCACTCGCCGCACCAAGCGAGCGCTCGGCCACTTGGCCTCGGCGAGGGTGCTCGACAGGACGTAGTGCGGCGTGCGCCCGGCGAAGCGCGCCCACTCTAGCTCCGCCGGCGTCGGCGGCTTGCCTGTGATCCACACGGGCTTGTGGGGCTCGTCGCGGATCGACGTCCAGTAGTGCTCGTAGCCCGGGTACATGCCCCCGCCGAGCAGGCAGGCATCGATCTGCGGCATGAGGCCGTAGTCTTCCGACCACGCGTCCGCCCAGTCCGCCATGCCCTCGGGCCCCTCCGCCTTCGCGTCGACGGAGATCTTCATTCCGGCAATCAGTTTCCGCATTTCCGATTCTCCTGAGCTCTTCGCCGCCCGAAGACAGAGTAGGGCACGGCGGCGAGACCGGAGAGTGACAAGCGTGGCGCGATTCGCCCGCCCGGGCCCCATCCCGCGAGCGCGCGGTTCGTGAGAACATCCGCAACGTTTCAACCGGGGAGAAAGAGCATGCGCCCGTCATTCGTCGTCGCCGCCGTGCTGGCGGCGGTTTCGGTGTGGTCGAGCTCGCCGGCGCAGACTTCGCCGGTCGCGAGCTTTTGCAACCGGTCGGCGGCGCCGGGCGTGTCGGAGCAACAGCTCACGTCGGGCGGCCGGCCCCGCACCTACCGTCTATTCGTGCCGCCGAGCTATGACGGCCACACGCGTCTGCCGCTCGTGCTCGACCTACACGGCAGCGGCGGTAACTCCGCCGGTCAGGCGAGCAACAGCCGCTTCGAGGCGCTCGCCGCGCGCGAGGGCGTTCTAGTCGCCACGCTCCAAGCGGTCGACAGCCGCTGGAACGTGCCGGTCGCCGACGGCCGTCCCGACGACGTGGCGTACGTCTCGGACGTGATCGACCACGTCTCGACGCGCGCGTGCTCGGATCCGACGCGCGTCTACGCGACGGGCTTCTCCGGCGGCGCGCGCATGTCGTCGCTGCTCGGCTGCAAGTTGAGCGCGCGGATCGCCGCGATTGCGCCGATGTCCGGCCTACGTTGGCCGGGGCAGTGCGACGCGCGGCCCGTGCCCGTGCTCACCGTGCACGGCCTCGCCGACCCGCAGAACACCTACGACGGACACGCCGAGGGCCGCGGCGCCGAGTGGGTCGAGAGCGTGCCGGAGGCGCTCGCCGGCTGGGCGAAGCACGACGGCTGCAAGGCCGACGTCGTGCTCGAGGACCCGCCGGGCCCCTTGTCGACGATGCGCTACGAGGGCTGCGAGGCGGGGGCCGAGGTGCGTCTGATCCGCGTCGACGGGCTCGTGCACCGGTGGGCGCGCGAGGAGGTCGACGCGACCGCGGTGGCCTGGGAATTCTTCCGCCGCCACACGCTCTAGCGGGTGCGCTCAGCGCGCTGCTTCGTCGCGCTGTAGCGTCTCGGCGATTTTCGCGCGTACGACGTCGAAGAACGGATTGCTGCGTAGCCGCGAGAACGCACCGAGCGGGAGCACGAGCGCGCCGCTCTCGCCGCGCAGGGCGAGCGCGCCGAGATTGAAGCCCGGCGGCGGCGAGAGGCCGTACACGGGATCGTCGCTCGGAAACGGCAGCGAGACGTGGCCGAGCGAGAACACGCCACTCGGCCACTCGAGCGGCAGCTCCGTCTTGGCGACCTCGGAAGCGCCGGCTTCGCGCGTGTAGGTGGCGACCGTGCGGCTGGCCGGGCCGCTGTTCGCGACGAGCGTGAGGCGAAAGGGCAGGTTCGTCGCGTTGCGGATCGTCTCGAGGTCCTCGAGCGGCCCCCGCGCGATCAGTCCCCGCACCGCCTCCATTCGATTGACGTCGAACACGACGAGCTCGTGATCCGCCTTCGGCAGGCGCGCGAGCAAGCCGCGAACGATCTCATCTGCCCTGATCGTAGAGTCCACTATCGACTGGAACACGACGACGCGCGGCATGCCGGCGAGACGGCCGCGCTGCTGCGCCTCGTCGAGGGTGGCGCGGAGCTCTCGCGTGAGCTTGTAGATTTGGTTGGCGGCGTTGACCGGAAACGAGTTGTATTTGTATGGATCGTACTCGGGCAGCACGTCGATCCAGCGCGACTTCTCGAACCACGGGATGAACGACAGCCCCGAAACGACGTTCGTGAGCACGGCGAACCGCGAAATGCCGATTGCCGCGGATAGCACATAGACGCCTCGCGGCTTCGGTAGCGCCGGATCGTCGAGCGCGCGCACCGAATAGAGCGTCGCGAGCGCCGCGCCGGTCGAATAGCCGGCGATGTAGAACGGCTTGCCGGGTCCGCCGCGGGCGGCGGCGTGCTTCGCGGCCGCGACGGTCGCGGCGTACCAGTCCTGCCAGCGCACGTCGCGCAGCTCGGAGGGCAGCGTGCCATGACCCGGCAATCGCAGCGCGAGCACGTAGTAGCCGCGACTTTGGAACAGCTCCGCGACGCCGCGCATGCTGTAAGGGGAATCGGACAAGCCGTGCATGAGCAGCACGGCGCCGCGCGGCTCGCCCGCCGGCGCGAGCTCGAAGGAGCGGTTGTAAGGCGTGTCGAGCGCCAGCCGCGCTACCGTGCTGAGCGGGTTGTAGCGGCCGAGCGTGAGATCGTCGACGGCCGCAGGATCGGAGTACACGCGCTCGCGGAGCTCGGCGAACAGCTTGTCCTCTTGTCGTAAGTACGCGTCGAACGACTCGAACGCTTCCGGATGCGCGGCGCCGGCTTCTTCGCGCAACTCGATTCTGTGCCACGCGTGCAGGTCCCCGAGCCGGACCCGCGCCTGCACCGCGTAGACCAATACGATCGTCGCGAGCACGACCGCGGCCAGCGCTACGAGGTAGACGAAAGGCCTGATCAGCCAGCTGCGCGGGCCGCGCATCGTTCGAGTCGTCCGTCACTTGACCGGTGATGCGCGAGGATCGGGTCGAAACGCCGGTGCCTCCATTGGCTCATGGTCTTAGGCCGGGAAAGGGTTGGTGCATAGGTCGCGCGTACGCATTGCGGTGCGGCACCTAGGGTACTGCCTGTGCCAGGCTTCGGGGCGTGGCGTAGGATGGCGCCCCCTATGGGTAACTCACTGTTGCCGTATATCGCGCTGGCGGTTGCCGTCGTCGGTGTCTTCCACACCTCCTGGCGTGGCTGGACCGGGAAGACTATTCCGGAGAAGTGGCGCGAGTGGGGGTTGTGGCCCACCAAGACTCGAGACGCGACGGCCGACTCCATTCTGGCCCTCGCCATGAATCAGCGTCGGCGCAGGAAGATTCGTCTGTTCGACGCGCTGCTAATGCTGGCGAGCCTGGCGTTATTGGGGACTCTTTGGCTTCGTCCTCCGACTACCGAAACGCCACCAACCATCACCGCAGCGAACGTAGCGACATACGAAGATCTCGCCAAAGAGGTAGCCGATCTCAAGTGGCAGCTTCGCGACTCACCGGCGGGCGGCGACGACGCTTTGCGGCAGAGGAGCGCGGTCGCGCTCCCGGTCCCGGATAGTCCGGAACAAGCGGACGCGAGAAAGGCACTCTACGAGTATTTTGACAGGCCGTTTGTTGCCGCTGTCTCGCCTCTTCGAGAGTTTGCGACTTTGATTCGGGTTCCCCTCGGAAATCTGCCGCTCCCCTCGGAGGCGCGCGGGCCGAACGAGGCGCTTATCGGCGCGCTCTTCGAGTACTCCGTGGTTAGAACTGATTTCGATGCGACATGGGAAAGATTTTCTACCGCAATTGACACAAGCAAGCGGGAAAAATCGCCAGTTCCGTTCCCCGAAAGATCGTGTCCCACGGCGTGGTGTACGAGTCGTGAGTCCTGGTTCGGTTGGACTCGTGCTCAGTTGACCACGGCGGAC
>Ga0137409_10004539_pt1 | contig 14543 bp, 17 predicted proteins | sample CZODoug1_16funga_FD_122059 | JGI IMG/M metagenome (GOLD analysis project Ga0137409, IMG submission 122059) | Vadose zone soil fungal communities from Angelo Coast Range Reserve, California, USA - CZODoug1_16fungal (Hybrid Assembly) | ecosystem: Environmental > Terrestrial > Soil > Vadose zone... | reverse complement strand
CGCCCGTTGTCTTTTTTTTCTCCCCGCCAGGTTTCCCCACCCGGGGGCTTCCCCCCCCCCCCCCGGGGGGGGGGAAGCGGGCCCCCCCCCCCCCCCCCCCCCCCGCAGGCCCCCGCCGCCCCCCGCCCGCTCCTCCTAATGCGCGAGGAACGTACGGACCGCGCGATTGAAGAGCTCAGGCTCGTCGAGGTTGATGAAGTGGGTCCCGCCGGGCACGCGCCAGAGCCGCGCGTCCGGGATCGTCGCGGCCATGAACTCGGAGCTGCGCACGCACGCCTCGTCTCGCTCGCCGAAGGCGACCAGGGTGGGCACGCGCAGCGCGCGCATGCCCGCCTCGAGCGCGTAGACCGGCTTGCGGGTGGCCAGTGCGTGGCGGGCGGTGAGCGCGATGCCGTGGGCCGGATGGCCGAGGATGAGCTCCCGCAGGAACGCGCGCTGGCGGCCGCCCTGGGCCCCGTAGTCCGCGAACACCGGCCACGTCAGCGCCGCGTCGAAGAAGGCCTCGATGCCCCGGTCGGCGGCCGCCGCGTACTCCTCGCAGCGGGCCGCGAACGTGGCCGGGTCTTCCGAGCCCGCGCCGGTGTCGCAAAGCAGTAGCGCCGAGACCGTCTCGGGGTACATCAGAGCCAGGTTGAGCGCGATGTTGCCGCCCATGCTGAGCCCGCACACCGCGGCCGGCGCGGCCCCCAGGGTCTCGATCAGGGCGCGAGCGTCCTCCACCGACTGGGCCTGGGAGTAGGCGCCGGGCTCGCGCGGGGCGTCCGACAGGCCGAAGCCCCGCACGTCGTACGCGATGACCCGGTGTCGCCGCGCGAGCGCCGTCATCTGCGCCTCCCACATCCGCCGCCCGACCGGAAAGGCGTGGATCAGCACGAGCGGCGGGCCGGCGCCCATCTCCTCGTAGTGGAGGGCGATCCCGTTGACCGCGACCCGCGGCATCAGGCCTCGATGGGGCCTAGATCCAGCGCGTCGGTCAGGGTGCGCAGCATGAGCAGGAACCCGGCCCGCACCCGCTCGTCGCACCCCTCCGCGCCCTCGCCGTAGAACACGGTCACGAGGTGAGCGGCGAGCGTCGGGTGTCCGGGCGCGCCGGCCGCGGCGACGATCCGCGCCGAGTCGTCGCCCTCGAGGCCGGCGAGCCACTCCGTCGAGGCGTCGTGCGCCGCCCGCAGACGGGATTCCTCGAGCCGCGGGAACGGATGCCCGAGACTCCGCTCGAGGATCTTGAAGAGCAGGAAGCAGAGGCCGAGACCCGCGCGCTGCACGACAGGATCCTGCTCGGCGGTGACGGTGTGTGCGAAGGCGGCCACCTCCGGCTGGTGCGCCAGGAAGTCGCGCGCCTCCTCATCGATCCGCCCGGGGGGATACGACGTGATCTCACGCCACACCTCGTTCACCAGCGCCTGGTCGATGCCTCGCACGGTGACGAAACTCCTTGCGACCCGCGAGTAGGTCCGATAATGTGAGTGGCTGTGATTCTAGCATGATGCGACGGGCCACCGAGGAGACGGCGCGATGATGACGTCCGAGCATTTCTGGCTGACGATCGGCTTCCTGGGGCAGGCCTTCTTCTCGATGCGCTTCCTGGTCCAGTGGATCGCGTCCGAGCGGAAGAAGGAAAGCGTGATCCCGGTCTCCTTCTGGTTCTTCTCCCTCGGCGGCGGACTCACCCTGTTCGTCTACGCCGTGTATCGCATGGATCCGGTCTTCATCCTCGGTCAGGGCGCCGGCCTCTTCGTGTATCTGCGGAACCTCTATCTGATCCGGCGGAAGCAGAGCGGCCTGGCCGAGGCCAGGGCCTAGCCGCCTCCGCGTCACGCAAAGGAGTCTTCATGGACGCCACCATCCGCTGGGGGACGACCCAGTCGCAGCCGATCTTGATGATCCCCGGCCCCACCGAGCTGCCGTTCCCGGTGGTGCAGGCGATGAGCCAGCCCGCCACCATCCAGTACGACCTGAACTTCGACGTGAAGATCCTGGAGCCGGTCACCCTCGCGCTGCGCGACATCTTCCAGACGAGCCGCGCCGAGGTCATCGTGATGCCCGGCTCGGGCCGGACCGCGCTCGAGGCCGCCGCGATCTCGGTAATCGAGCCCGGCGATCGTGTCCTCGTGGTGGTGGCCGGGGTGTTCGGCTCCCTGATGCGCGAGATCATGACCCGCGCGGGAGCCGAGGTGACCGAGCACACGGTGGAATGGGGACGCCCGCTCGATCTCGCCCGGCTCGAGAAGGACGTCGAGCGCGTGAAGCCGAAGGCGGTCTCGATGGTCCACAACGAGACCTCCACCGGCACCACCTACCCCGCCGCGGAGGTGGGGCGCATCGTGAAGCGGCACGGCGCTCTCTTCATGCTCGACACGGTGTCGTCGCTCGCCGGGCTCGACGTGCGCACCGACGACTGGGGCGTCGACTTCAACATGACCGGCTCGCAGAAGTGCCTCGCCGCTCCGCTCGGGATGGCGGTGGTGTCGGTCAGCCCCGCCGCGTGGGAGGCGATGGAGCGCCGGAAGCACAAGTCCTCGTCGTGGGCCTACGACCTGCTGCGCTGGAAGGAGAACTGGATCCCCGCCTCCCGCGGCGGCCACATCCCCGACGGCAGCCCGCGCCGGCAGCCGGTCTCGATCCCGACGCACCTCACGAGCGCGCTCGGGGTGGCGAGCCGGCTCATCCTCGAGGAGGGTCTCGCCCACCGCTTCCGCCGTCACGCGGTGGCCGGGCGCGCCTTCCGCGCCGGCCTCGAGGCGATGCGGCTCGAGCTGTTCCCGGACGCCTCGCTCCTGTCCAACACCGTTTCGTGCTTCAAGGCGCCCGCCGGCGTCGAGCCGGCCGCGGTGGTCAGCCACATGCGCGATCGCTACGGCATCCTGATCGGCACCGGGCTCGACAAGATCCGCACCACCACTCTGCGCGTCGGGCACATGGGCATCACCTCGAGCCCGATGTACGTGCTGCCCACCCTGTCCGCGATCGAGATGACGCTGCGCGACCTCGGCTACCGCAGCGAGGCCGGCGCCGGGGTCTCCGCGGCCCAGGCGGTCTTCTCGAGCCCGCCCGCGTGATCGTCGTCCCGGACGACTTCCCCTCCGTCTTCGAGGGCAGCGAGGGTCACGAGCGCGCCAAGCGCCTCGGGCCGGTCCGCGTCTTCACCGAGCGCGGGGCGGACCAGGAGGCCGAGCTGATCCGCCGCATCGGCGACGCCACCAGCGCCATCAACATCCGCGCCCACGCCCGCTTCAGCGAGGGCGTGTTCCAGGCCTGCCCGAAGCTCAAGATGGTCTCGGTGTGGGGCACCGGCACCGACAACCTCGACCTGAACGCGGCGGGCATGCGCGGGGTCACGATCTGCAACACCCCCGGGGTCAACGCCTTCGCGGTGGCCGAGCACGCGCTCACCCTGATGCTCGCGGTGGCGCGCCGTGTGGTCACCACCGACGCGGAGATGCGCAAGGGCCGCTGGCCGCGGGAGCTGATGACCCAGTGCGTGGGCAAGACCCTGGGCGTCTTCGGCATGGGGGCGATCGGCGGGCGGCTCGCCACCATCGCGCGCGGCATCGGCATGAACGTGCTCGGCTGGAGCGCGCTCGGCGACGAAGGGCGGATCCGGAAGACCGGCGCCCGGCCCGCCAGCAAGGAAGAGATCCTGACCGAGGCCGACGTCGTCAGCCTGCACGTGCGCCTCTCCACCGAGACGCGCAACTTCCTCGGGCGCAAGGAGCTCGCGCTGATGAAGCCCACCGCCATCATCGTGAACACCGGCCGCGGGGCGCTGGTGGATCGGGAAGCCCTGCTCGCGGCCCTGCGCGATCGCAAGATCATGGGCGCCGGCCTCGACGTCTTCCACCAGGAGCCGCTCGCCGCCGACGATCCGATCCTGGCCCTGCCCAACGTGGTGGTCTCCCCGCACAACGCGGGCCAGACCCCCGAGGTCATCCGCGACGGCCTGATCGCCGCGGTCGCCAACATCGAGAACTACCTGCAGGGCAAGCCGAGCAATCTCGTCGTCTCGCCCGGCCGCTAGCGCCGTTCCGCGGCTCCCGATCCCTCGACCCGACGACCGGTGGCACGCGCGCCGGATTCGGCGTAGCGTTGACGGGTGCTCCGGCGGTGGCCTCGCGCCCGGGCGTGAGGCCGGTCGACCTCAACCCCATGTGTCACCGAAGAGGAGAGCGACATGGCCAAGGTTCTACGGTGTGGAGATCTGATGCCGGGCTGCAGCGCCGTCATGGAGGGCAAGGACGTGGCCGAGGTGATGGCCAAGGGGGCCGAGCACGCGAAGAAGGACCACGGGCTCACGGCCATCCCGCCCGACATGATCGCCAAGGTGCAGGCCGCCATCAAGGACAAGTAGCGGAGAGAACCCCCTCACCCTGCCCTCTCCCCGCAGGGGAGAGGGTCGGGTGAAGGACTCACGCGGTCAGGTCGACAAGCACCTTCATCACCGGCCCGCCCCGCAGCGCCTCCTCCATCCCCTCCTGCAACGCCTCGAGCGGGATCTTGCGGCTCACCAGGGGCGCGAGGGTGACCGACCCCGCGGCGGCCAGGCGGATCGCCTCCTCCCAGTCGGGCCGGTTGTACAGGCGGCTGCCGTGCATGGTGACCTCGCGCGCGAACATCGGGTAGAGGTTCACCGGCGTGGGCTCCGAGTGGATCGCGACGATGCTCACGGTGCCCCACACGCGCACCGTCTCGGTCATCACCCGCGCGGCCGCGGGATGCCCCGTCACCTCGAAGGCCACGTCGACTCCCTGCCCCGCCGTCCACTCGTTGACGAAGCGCACCGGGTCGGCGTCCATGCCGATCACCTCGAGGCCGAGGCCGCGCAGCAGATCGATGCGGAACGGGTTCACCTCGCTCACGATCACGCGCGCGCCCCGGTGCCGACAGACCATCGCGATGAGCGCGCCGATCGGCCCGCCGCCCAGGACCAGCACCGCGTCGCCCGCCTTGACCTCCGCGCGCCTCACGTCGTGGGTGGCCACCGCGAGCGGCTCGATCATCGCCGCCTGATCGTCCCCGAGGGCGGCGGGCACGTGCAGCATGCGCGCCGCGGGCACCGCCCAGTAGTCCTGCATGCCGCCGGGCAGCTCCACGCCGTAGATCTTCAGGCGATAGCAGAGGTAGTAGCCGCCCATCCGGCACGCGCGGCACTCTCCGCACGAGTGGATCGGCTCCACCACCACCCGATCGCCGGGCTGGAAGCCGCTGCCCGCGGGCGCCTCCTCGACTTCCGCGAAGGTCTCGTGACCGATGATGCCGCCCTTCGGGATGCGGTGATCGAGGTGCCCCTGGAAGATGTGCAGGTCGGTGCCGCAGATGCCGGCCCGCCGTACCCGGACCAGCGCCTGGTCGGGGGCGCGCGACGGCCGGGGGATGGGACCGGTACGAAACGTGCGGGAGCCTTCGTAGAAGGACGCTCTCATGCGCGGATCTCCTTGTCGCTGCCTGGACTATCTAGACGGCACGGCTCACCCCCGTCAAGGGGCTCCGGCCACGCGCGGGGCCCGCATCCGCCAGAGCGCGATCCCCTGCACCAGCAGGGCCACCGCGATCGCGGCCGCGAACCCGCCCGCGATGCCGAGCGGGACCAGACCCACCGCCAGCACGAGGCAGAAGGCGGCGAAGGAGAAGAGCCCGAAGAGCAGCCCGCGCAGGACGCCGAGCGCCGCGCCCGCGCCCTGCACGTGGTGGCCGAACGCGGTCAGGATGGCCGCGAAGAGCGGATACGTCGCGAGCAGCCCGCTCCAGCGCGCCCCGAGTCGCGGGGCCAGTGCGGTGAGCGCGAGAACCACCGCGGTGGCGAGCACCATGCGGGCGGGCAGGTCCCAGGGCGGCGGCACCGCGAGCGTCTCCCGGGCGGTGGCGGCGGGCATGAGGCGCAGCGAGAGCGCGAGCGCGGCCACCACCAGCGCGAACAGCGCGGCCGGGCCCAGGTCGAGCGGCTGCAGGATCGCGGCGACGATCGCGTAGGCGGCGGAGCCCGCCAGCAGCGCGGGCAGCCACGCGGTGCGCGTCGCGCTCCAGCCGTAGGCCACGCTGAAGGCCGCCTCCGCGACGGCCCCGACCAGCGAGCCCACCACCGCGGCGGCCGCGAACGCGGTGCCGTGGTCGAGCGCGATGAAGAACGCGACCGGCCCGGTGGTGAGCGGCAGACCCACGAGCCAGCCGCCGACCGACTGGCCCCAGCGGCGCCCCGCCAGGGTGGCGGTCCCGATCAGGGCGGGCGTCAGGACGAGCTTGAGCGCCAGGTTGTCCATCGGTCGACCCGGCGCCGGCCGGCGTCAGGCGGAGAGCGCGTCGCGGAGGACCTGGGCCGGATGCCGGGCGGGCCGGCCGGCCAGGTGCTCGATCTGCTGGCGGCAGGAGACGCCCGGCGCCACGATCTCGGTGTCGGCGGCGGCAGACTTCACCGCGGGAGCGAGGCGCCGGTTGCCCCGGCTCACCGAGAGGTCGTAGTGCTCGCGCTCGAAGCCGAACGAGCCGGCCATGCCGCAGCAGCCCGAGTCCACCTCCGCCACGTCGAAGCCCGCCCACCGGAGCGCGGCCACGGTGGGCGCGGTCCCCACGATCGCCTTCTGGTGGCAGTGGCCGTGGAGCAAGGCCTGCCGCCGGGCGCCGGTGCGGAACGGCAGGGTGAGCCCGCGGGCCTTCTCGCGGAGCAGGAACTCCTCGAGGAGGAACGACGCGGCCGCGACCTGCCGGGCCTCGGCGGTCCGCACCAGCTCGACGGACTCGTCGCGCAGGGTGAGCAGGCAGGACGGCTCGAGGCCGACGATGGCGGCGCCGCGCGCCACCCACGGATGGAGCCGCGCCACGTTCCACTCCGCGTGGGCCTTCGCCTCCTCGAGCATGCCCTTCGAGATGAGGGGCCGTCCGCAGCACTTCTTGTCCACGAGCTGGACCCGGTAGCCGGCCACCTCCAGCAGCTCGACCGCGGCGCGGCCGATCTCGGGGGCATTGTAGGTGATGAACGTGTCGTGGAAGAGCACCACGTCGCCCCGCGGCGCCTCCCGGGGCGCGCGCCGGGCGTCGAACCAATCGGTGAAGGTCTCCCGGGCGAAGCGGGGCAGCGGCCGGCGCCGGTCGATGCCGGCCATGCGCTCCATCAGCCATCGGTTCGGCCAGGAGCGGGCGATCCAGTTCGAGATGGGAGCGAGGCGCGAGCCGAGCCAGGACAGCTTCGCGATGTGGCCGAACATCCGGTTGCGCAGGGGCAGGCCGTTGACCCGGTAGTAGTGGTGCAGGAACTCGTACTTCATCTTGGCCATGTCCACGTTGGACGGGCACTCCGCCTTGCAGCCCTTGCACTCGAGGCAGAGGTCCATCACCTCGTAGAGCCGCCGGCCCGCGAAGTCGGTCGCCGGCACCTGACCCGACAGCACCGCGCGCAGCGCGTTGGCGCGCCCCCGGGTGGTGTGCTCCTCGTCCCGGGTGGCCATGTAGGACGGGCACATGGTGCCCTCGAGCTTCTTGCGGCAGACCCCGACGCCGTTGCACATCTCGACCGCGGCCGCGAAGCCGCCCTGCGCGGAGAAGTCGAGGAGGGTCTTCGGCTCCCACGTCTTGTACTTGGCCCCGTAGCGGAGGTGCTCGGTGACGCCCGGGCTGCCCACGATATTGCCCGGGTTCATCAGCCCGCGCGGATCGAAGGCCGCCTTCGTCTCCTTGAACGCTCGAAACATGGCGGGTCCGAACACCCGCTCCAGGAACGGGCTGCGGGCCCGGCCGTCACCGTGCTCGCTCGAGATCGCCCCGCCGAAGGAGAGCACGAGGTCGAAGATCTCCTCGGCCATGACCCGGACCTGCTCGAGCCCGCGCTCGGTCTTGAGATTGATCAGCGGCCGGATGTGGAGACACCCCACCGAGCAGTGGCCGTAGTAGGCGGCGTCCGCCCCGTGCTTGGCCATGATCTCGGTGAAGCGCGGCACGAACTCGGGCAGGTGCTTCGGGTCCACCGCGGTGTCCTCGATGAACGCGATGGGCTTGGACTCGCCGCGCGTGCCCAGGAGCAGGCCGAGCCCGGCCTTGCGCAGCTTCCAGATGGACTGCTGCTCGGCCGCGTCGGTGGCGATGTGCGAGGCGTAGCCGAAGCGGCCGCGCGTCCGCCGCGCCTCGAGGTCCGCGACCTTGGCCTTGACCTCCTGCTCGGTCTCCCCCGCGTATTCCACGATCAGGATCGCGGCGGGGTCGCCCTGCACGAACCCCATGCGCGTGGCCTGCTCGATATTGTTGCGGGCCAGGTCGAGGATCATCTTGTCGGTGAGCTCGACCGCGTACGGGCCCGTCTCCAGAATGGCCTGCGAGGACTCGAGCGCCTCCTGCATGTCGTGGTAGTGGATCACGTCGACCGCGGTGGCCGGGGGCTTCTTCACCAGGCGCATCTTCGCCTCGACCACGGTGAGGAAGGTACCCTCCGAGCCCACGATGAGCCGCGCCATGTTGAGCGGCCGATCCTTGACGAGCTCGTCCAGGTTGTAGCCGCAGACACGGCGCCAGTGCCGGGGATACCGCGTCCGGATCTCCGCGTCGTACTGGGTCCGGATCCGATCGATCTCCCGGTAGATCTGCCCCTCCAGGCCGGGCAGGCGCATCTTGGCCGCGAATTGCGCGGGCGTCACCTCCCCGAACACCGCGCGGCTGCCGTCGGCCAGGATCGTGGTCATCTCGATCACGTGCTCGACGGTGAGGCCGTAGGCGATGGAGTGCGAGCCGCCCGAGTTGTTGCCGAGCATCCCGCCGATGGTCGCGCGGTTCGAGGTGGAGGTGTCGGGCCCGAACAGCAGCCCCAGGGGCCGCACGTGGTGGTTCAGCTCGTCCTGCACCAGGCCGGGCTGCACCCGCGCCCACCGCTCCTCCCGATTCACCTCGAGCAGACCCGCCATGTGGCGCGAGAAGTCGAGCACCACCGCGTGATTGACGGTCTGGCCGGTCAGCGAGGTGCCGCCGCCGCGGGGCAAGAGCGGCGCCCCGAGCCGGTTCGCGACCTCGATCACCGCCTGCACGTCGTCGGCGTGGCGCGGGATCACCACCCCCATCGGCTCCATCTGGTACATCGAGGCGTCCGTCGAGTACAGCAGGCGGGAGTAGTGGTCGAAGCGAACGTCGCCTTCGACGCGGCGCCGCAGCTCGTGCTCGAGCTCGCTCATGGCCGCGATTATGATCCCGTTCCGGTCCCAGCGCAACGTAACTGTGCGACCTAGCGGCACAAAACAGACACGGACGCCGCGCGACCAGCGCGGAGCGCGCGTCGAATGCGCGGAGCGGACCTGACTGCGGTCGGCCGCTCAGAATCTTAGAATCTTGATGATGGCCAGAATCGCTAGGCGCCCTACTATCGGCCGCGATGGTCGGCGAACTCACCGGGTTCCTGCACATCGTCCGGATCGAAGCCCCCCTCGATCCCGTCACTGCCGAGTACCGTCTCACGTTTGCTCCGCTCGGCGGCCGGCTTCATAGTCGTCACGTCACGGTCCAGGGACTCGACCGGCTGACGGCGCTTCTCCGTCAGGCACACGTTCCGACTCCGGAAATCGAGCGGGCCTGGCGAGCGCTCGCGACGCGGCGGGTCCATTCGATCCCGCGGGTGGGGCTCACGCCTGCCGAGATCGAGGCGCTCGGGCTCTAGTCGGTCACGTCCGTGGTGCCCGCCTCCGATTCCTCTCGCCAGATCACGTAGCAAAGCCGATGGGCGAACACCTTCCCATTGACTCCCCCAGCCACTTCGTACTCAACCTCGTCGCGGTGGACTATCGAGCTACAGACTCCACAGACTCTTCCGCTCCCGTATCCGGCCCACGACGTTTGAGGCGCGGGGAACAGCGCACCGCTGGTGAGCCAGCGCTGCACACGTTGCCGAAGCTCGTTCTTGGCGATCAGCATGGGGCACCCCCCTCGAGTAGCGGGGCAGAACAGGAACCATCGAGCTAGGGGAAGGCTCTGCGGAGACGCGAAGCAACCTCGCTTCTTCTAGGAACGAAGGAAGCCAGGCCAACGCACCCGGGTCCCGACGTCAGAGGCGTCAACCCGGAAGGCCAAGGTGGCGGCGGCCAGAGACTAGGGCAGTTGCGCGGCCCGCGCAAGCGCGATTTCCGACGCTCATGTGCCCGGACTCCCTTGCGGTGGCAACGTGGATTACCTATACTCGCGCCGCGACACGCCCTCTGAGGAGAAGGCAGTAGGGCCTTCCCAGGAGGGCTTCTTTGTCTACTCCCACCTCGCATCAGAGACCGAGTGCGACCCCGTGGCCGCGGCTGGCGTCGTGACTTGTGAACGAATCACCTTCGAAACCGTCCATCGCGGATCTGGTGATCACCGGGCTCGGCAGCGGCCTGCTGTGGGTTCTTCAGGCTGACCCGGTGTGGTCGGGATTCGGGACGCTCAAGCCGTGTGTGGTCTGCCGGCTGCGGATCGGCACCGCCGACATCCAGTATGACGTGCCTGGGCCGCGTGGGACGTTGCCCGCTCACGTGATCTGCTACAGAATCTGGCGGGCGCAATCGGATACGCTACGGGACAACACGCAACCCTAGGCCCGCGCGAGCAGGCGGGCCAGAAGCCCGTGGACGGTGGCGGCCTCGAATGGCTTGGACAGGAACCCGTCGGCGCCCGCGTCCATGGCGCGTGGCTCCGCGTCGAGGAGGCGGGCGGTCATGACGATGACCTTGGTGTCGCGGATGACCGGGTCGCGCTTGATCTGGCGACAGACCTCGAAACCGTCCATGCCCGGCATGCTGAGATCGAGCAGCAGGACGTCGGGGCGGAACGTGCCGACCTTGAGGAGGCCCTCGAGGCCGTTCGCCGCCGTCTCCATCCGAGCTCTGGGATGGAAGGTACGGAGCGACGCCACGATGACGTCGGCCACGTCGCGCTGGTCATCCACCACGAGCACGCGGAGCGGTTCGCGGGTGCCCGTCCCGAAGCCATGGATCTTCTGGAAACGCTCGAACTCGTCCACGAGGATCCTGAAATGTCCCCCCGGGGTCCGGAACGCGGCGAGCTTCCCCTGCTGGATCCACTTCTTGATGGCGGCCGGGGAAACCTCAAGCATTTCACCTACTTTACCGGTCGTCAGATACCGCCTGACGCTCCGCTTCCTGGCCAGGGGACGCGATCCGGCGGTTGACGGCATGCGAAAACTCTAGCAGCCGGGCCACCAATCGGCCGCCGAGATTCGACGCTAGTCGCGAGGGTGGAATCCCCGCCCGGCGGAAACAATTACGCAATCGGCCGAAGCGAAAGGCCGGCCTTGGGCACAAAAACGGTAGGTTACAATCAGTCCGCATGTCCGAGCCCAGTGCGGAAGGGCAACAGACAATTCTCGTCGTGGACGACGAGGCGGAGGTGCGCGCCCTCGTGCGCGAGGTCCTCGTCATGCACGGCTACAATGTCATCGACACCGGGGATCCCTTCGAGGCGCGCCGCATCGTCGAGGCGCAGCCGATTCACCTGCTGCTCACCGACGTGGTGATGCCCATCATGAACGGCCTCGAGCTGGCCAAGCGCATCGAGGCCACCAGCCCGACCACCAAGGTCGTGCTCATGTCGGGCTACTCCACCGCCGCGGTCAAGGGCTCGGGACGACCGCTGATCTCGAAGCCGTTCAAGGCGAACGATCTCGTGAGCACGATCCGGCAGATGCTCGACTCGAAGTCCGCGTTCCGTCGGCCGGGCCCGCCGCCCGCGCCGAAGCCGGGCTTCGGACCGCTCTGATGCGCCTGGCCATCGCGCTGGGCGCGCTCCTGCTGGCCGCCGGGCCCGCCGCGGCGGCGCCCGCGGCCCCCGCGTTCACCGTGACGCTGCTCGACGGCTCCGGCCACTTCGATTCACGCGCGCATCTGGGCAAGCACGTGCTGGTCGTACGCTTCCAGGCCTCGTGGTGCAAGGTCTGCAACGAGGAGGCGGCCGCGTTCGAGCGCGTCTACAAGAAGTACCGGGCGAGGGGTGTCGAGCTGGTGAGCGTGCAGGTCCAGGATACGGAAGCCGACGCGCGGCACTTCCTCGAGGCCAACAAGACGACCTACCCGGCCGGGCTCGATTCGCGCCTGAAGATTGCCAACCGGTTCGGCTTCCGGGGCACGCCCTACACCGTGGTCATCAACAAGCGCGGCGAGATGGTGGCCCGCATCCACGGCCGGACCGACGAGGCCCGCCTCGCGCGCATCCTCGATCCCCTCGTCGTGCGAGCGCCCGGCCCGAAGGCCCCCGCCCCCAAGGCCCCCGCCCGCTCCAAGTAGTACCGCGGCGCCTAGGAGCGCCGCCGTCCCGCGTCCAGACCGCGCACCATCATCACGAGCACCACCGTGTGGATCGCCACGCCCACCCAGTCATGGGCGGCGAGGACGATCAACCCGTCGAGCCCGTAGACCGCGGCGCCGACCGCGAAGGCCCAGCGCTGCCCCCGCTGGGCGAGGAAGCCGAGGAGCGCGAATCCGGCGACGAACGGGAGCGCCGCCCAGTCGACCGGAGAGGCGCCCGCGAGCCACCGGGTCAGCCCGAGCCCGATGATCACCCCGGGGTCGTGCGCGCTCGCGGAGAGCGCGGCGCCGAGCAGTGCGAGCGCGGCCACGAGGTAGAATGCGCCCGCTCCCAGACGGAGCGCGCGGGCCCGCGACTCGCGGGGAACGCCCCGGCTTCGTACGCGCGCGGCCGAAGCGTTCCGCGTGGCCGCGGTCAGGGGCGCGGCGGGAACCGGCCCGAACCCGGTCCGGCGCGGCCGGAAAACCGGTCGCGCGGGCGGACGTCGGAAGGGACTTCCGGTCGGGTCCATGTTGCTCCTCCGTCACCACCGGTGTCAGACGTGTCCGAATCCGCACCGAACAGGCCCCCGGACGGGACCAGGGGCCTGGAGGAGCAAGCGCTATGCCAGGGTTCAGGGCTTGAGCATCACCTTGATCGCGCGGTCCTCTTTCCGGTCGAAGATCGCGTAACCCTTCGGCGCGTCCGCGAGCGGCATCGAGTGCGTGATGATCCGCCCGGGCTGCAGGCGCCCGTTCTGGATCAGCGGCATGAGCGGGGTGATGAAGTTGCGCGCGTTGCAGATGCCCATGCGCAGCGTGAGGTCCTTGAACTCGTGGCCCATCACGATGCCGGGATCGAGCCCGGTCACCCGCCCGTGATACTGGTGCGGATCGGAGCCGCACACCGCGCTGGTCGTGATGCGCAGCACCGCGTCGGTGGGATCCACGATGCGCGGGTCCGGCACCGATTCGACCCGTACGTCTCCCGGTCCGTGAAGCGTGATGGCGTTCATGACGTCGTCGTCCTCCGTCGCTGGGTTTCGTAGTGGACGAGAGCGGCGCCGCCCCGCACCGTCGCGTCCTTGTCGAGGGTCAGGATCTCCAGATGCGTCGCGCGGAGCGCCTCCGCGAAGGCGTAGCGCGCCAGGGCCGCGCGCACCCGCGCCTCCAGGGGTCGGAGCGACTTGGCCACGCTGCCCGCCAGCAGCACCCGCGCCGGGTCGAGGCCGTTCACGATGATGGCCAGCCCCGCCCCGAGGGCGGCGCAGACGTCCTCCACGATGGCGTCGGCCGCCGCGTCGCCGTCCGCCGCGAGGCGGAAGACCTCGGCCGCGCCCACGGGGCGGCCGAGCCGCTCGCCCGCGCGCAGCGCGATGTCGGTGCCCGACACGTAGCCCTTGAGACATCCGCGCCCGCCGCAGATGCAGGGCGGCCCGTCGAAGTCGATGGGTACGTGCCCGAGCTCGCCGCCGAATCCGGATTGCCCGCGGTGCAGCCGACCGTCGAGGATGATCCCGCCGCCGACCCCGGTGCCGAGGGCCAGCATGACGAGCGACCGCGCGCCGCGCCCCGCCCCCCAGGTCCACTCCGCCAGCGCGAGGGCATTGACGTCGTTGTCCACGAAGACGGGCACGCCCAGCCGCCCGCTCAGGATGGCGCCGAGCGGCGCCTGGGCCAGCTCCGGCGCGTAGTGGATGTCCACGCCCACCGTGCCGCGCTCGGCATCGGCGATGCCCGGCACGCCGACCCCGACCCCGGTGACCCTGACGCCCCGGGCCCGCGCCTGCTCGCAGACCCGCTCGAGCAGCTCGCCGATGGTCTCGAGCGCGGTGCCCGGCCCGCGCGCGTGGGTCGGCGCCTGGTGGTGCTCGAGCACGCGCCCGTCGGCGGCCACGAGGCCCGCGGCCACCGTCGTCCCGCCCACGTCCACCCCGACCACGACGTCGGACACTGCCTCTCCCCGACGCGTCACCGCCGTCCTACAGGTCCCCGAAGTGAATGAGCCGGATGCCCTCCCGCTCGATGAGGGCGCGCGCCTCCGGATCGGTGAGGCCGGCCAGCTCCGTGTCCCGCTGGCGCCCGTAGCGGCTGTAGGCGAGATCGTCGTCGAAGTACCCGGGATGGGTCATGAACTCGGTCACGCCGCCCGGCAGCTCGCGCAGGTGCGCGAGCACGCGCTCCGACGACCAGTAGGCGTCCGGGCCCGACTCGCCCATGAAGTGATCCGGCGTCTTGAGCGAGAGCTTTCGCGCCGCCGCCCGCACCTCCGCGTCCTGGGTCCGTACCGGCACCGTGATGGCACGCGCGAAA
>Ga0137409_10004537_pt1 | contig 14545 bp, 12 predicted proteins | sample CZODoug1_16funga_FD_122059 | JGI IMG/M metagenome (GOLD analysis project Ga0137409, IMG submission 122059) | Vadose zone soil fungal communities from Angelo Coast Range Reserve, California, USA - CZODoug1_16fungal (Hybrid Assembly) | ecosystem: Environmental > Terrestrial > Soil > Vadose zone... | reverse complement strand
TTGCCCGGTGCGGATTCGAGCCAGATGCGACCGCCATGCCGCTCGACGATCTTCTTGACAAAGGTGAGCCCGACGCCGGTGCCAGGTTCTTGCCCGTCGGGCGTGTTGTTGAGTCGCTTGAAGATCCGGAAGATCTCATCATAGAACTCGGCTGCGATCCCGATCCCGTTGTCTCTGACGTAGAAGACGTTCCACTCCGGGCCGTCACACGTATTGACCGCCTCTCGAAAGCCGATTTCCACAATGCGCTTGGCCTTGTCGTTGTATTTGACGGCGTTGGTGATGAGATTGCGGAAGACTTCGGTGACCCTTGGCTTGTCGCAGACAATGCGCGGCAGCGAGCGCGGGACAATCACGCGCGCGTGCCGCTCGGTAAGCATAGCCTCCATCATCAGGCGGATTTCGTCGACCACCCCGTTGAGATCGGTTTCCTGTATGGCGAGCTCGGCGCGACCGAGCCGCGAGAAATAGAGGAGATCGTTGACCAGCCGCTCCATGCGTTGGCTGAGTTGCGAAAGGCGCTTGAGACGGCGCACGCCGTCTTCGTCCAGCTTGTCCTGGTAGTCCTCGAGCAGGAAGGAGGCGTGATTGAACAATCCGCGCAACGGCTCCTTCAGGTCATGCGATGCGATATAAGCGAAATCATCGAGCTCCTGGTTGCTGCGCTCGAGTTGATCCATATACCCTTGCAGCTTCAGCTCAGTCCGCCGACGCATATAGACAAGGATTGCGACAAACCACAGCGCGCCGATCGTCAAGGTGCGATTGGTGAGAGCGATCCAAGGCTCAATATGGCTTGGAGGTGAAGCGAGGTAGCCCAACAAGGTCAGTGCGGATGTAATAAGGGCAAAGACGAACGCCATGTATGGTTGCGTGAACCACAGACTGCAGAAAATGAGCGGGATATACGCAATACCCACCGCCATTCCGATAGGCGTCGAGAGATCGATCGCCAGCACCGTAAAACACAGGAGCGCCGGGACCCACAGCGGTACGCGGGCGACGCGGATGCTCTGACGTTGCCAGGTTAGCACCACGAGGCCGATTCCCATTGCCATGTAACCCGCGGCCGCTGCCGGGGAGACGCGTGCGGAACTGCCCCAGCTATACGCAAATCCTGCGTGGGCCAGATATCCGACCACCGCTGTCGTGCCGACCGCCAGCACCAGGAAGCTGAGCACTTCCATCACCACGACCCGCGAGAACGCGGGCTTGCCCTCGTCGGCCAGCAGGATCAGCATGATGCCGACGCTTGTGAGGGCTACCGATGCGCTCGGCGCCATTCGCCCGCGGAGCGGATTCTCGGGATACCAATAGTCCTTCAGAAACAGCTCGTCGAAACCCAGGCTCACGCCGGTCGCGTATTGCGTCAGCGTAATGCCGCCGATCGCGAGCACGACTCCGGCGGCGGCGAAGGTCAAGGCTCGTTCTCGCCACACGCATGCAAACAAGCCGGCACCGCCAGCGAGGAACGCCAGCGACGTGTTGTATTTCATGTAGAACATGTTGGGAGACGTGACGTGCAGCCATTCGCTATGGCTGTGCCACGCAATCACCATGAACGCGCCAATCGCGAATGTGAGTAAAGCGGCGATCGACGCGATGATGGAAAAGCTATGTTCCCGAACATTTTGCGGTGGCGACTTCAATGCGAGCACCCTGTCAAGATCGATCCCTCCCTGGATCGGGCCATATGAAACTACTTGGCGTTTTGGTTATGGCCAATGGGTACCACTAATTGATTGACGGCGCGTAAATGATCCTTTCTGGGGAGTAAACATCCCCAACCCGCCAAGCACGGCACGATAGGATTTCTAACCGCACCAACGGATTCACGGCGCGATGCGCCGGCTCGAGCCTGGCCGTGGTGATCCTCAGCCAAATCTCATAAATGGCAAACGATGTCGTTTACCGGAATTTACCGAAAACAGCGCGCAAGTGCGTAAAAGATCATGCTCGAACAAAAAACTAGACCATGATCCCGATTCAACCTAATCGGATCATGGTCCAGGCAAATCTAGGTGATAACCCGCTGGACTAGTGCCCCGTTTCCGAAGTTCGTGATACACCTCAGCACGCTCTGACACGAACTTCGGAAACAAAGGGGCACTAGCAACTCTATGAGTCTAGTGCCACTTTTCGATTTGAAGTTCCTAACAGAGTTTGCTGCAGGTGGTGTAGGAACTTTAAATCGGCGGCACTAGCGGGCCGGCGGCCGCTCGTTGATCTCGATATATGTCCCCCACGGGTCGGTAACGAACGCAATTCCAATGCCGGAATCATTGACCGAATAAGGCCGATCGAGCTTGACGTTCTTTGCTTCCAGCGTCTTGATGAAGCCTTTGAGGTCCTTCACGTCGAAGCCGATGTGATCGAGGACGCGGCCTTTGGTCGGGGCTTGCGCGCTGTCGGCTTTGTTGAAGCGCAACTGGACGCCGGGAATATCGGCGACTGGCGCATTGTTGCGCGTGTTCGCTTTGGCGCCGAAAATTTTGCCGTACCACGCTTGGCTCTCTGAAATCGTCGCTTCCGGCAGGAAGAAGTGAACGTGCTCGCTCTGGATCGGCATCGTCTGGCTTTTGTTTTCCAGGATCTCGATGCGCACCCCATCCGGCGTGTTGACGTAGGCCTGATCGAGCCGGCCATTGTTTCCAGGCTGCACCGGCACGCCGGCTGCTTTCCACTGGGCAACGCGCTCCTGCACATTGTCGACGACAAAGCCGACATGGTTGACCACCGATCCTTGCGTCGGGCCGGAGGGCGGCGGCGATCCGGGAGCCGCGTCGAGGATGATCATGACGCCAGGAAACAACACCCGGTGGCGGCCGCCCGCTTGGAATGCTTTGCCGCCCATGCCAACGAAAATCTTCTCGTTGACCGCAACGTCCTTCGAATTGAGATGCCAGTGGCCGTTGGTCACCCCCGCCTCGTTGAATGGAAACGGCTGCGCGACGGCCGGCCCTATGGCAAAGGGCGATCCGAGCAACAAGGCTGCGAACATTGCGACCTTCATGGATGACCTCCCTGTAGAATTCTTTTGTTAGCCTGACAATCGGACGCTATCAGCTTGCGGGACCATGCGAAAGGCTTGGCAAGGCCGGAGTTTACGCCGGCTTTATGGCCGACCCGACGGTCTCCCATGCCACTTGATCTGGGCTGTCCACTCGGAGTTGGTGACGCTGATGATCACCAAACTCGATCGGCGGAACCCGGCAGTCGGTTCAAGCGTTCATTCCGTTGGTCTCCAGCCTGTCGGTAGGCCGCCGTCAATCGCTGAGCTTCGCAAAGTTTTTGAGGTCATTCATGTCCACAACGCCCGGACGCTCCACACCGGCTGCAGCTCATCCACGGTGGTGGTATCTTCTGCTCTTGATCCCGTTCGTAGCGCTGCTCTGGGTGCCGTTCTATAATCGGCTCGACCCCGTCATCTTCGGCATCCCCTTCTTCTATTGGTACCAATTCGTCTGGGTCATTCTCACATCGCTGATTATCCTCTTCGTCGATTCCCGCACACGAGAAGTGGACACGTCGGAATCATAGAAATCTGATCGGGGGGAACAGCCGTGAATTGGACCGCCATCATCGTTTTCGTGCTGTTGTTCGGCCTGGTCACCGTTCTAGGCTTCGTCGCAGCCCACTGGCGGCGCGGCGATCTCACCGAGTTGCATGAATGGGGCTTGGCGGGACGACGGCTCGGAACGGTTATCACCTGGTTTTTGCTGGGCGGCGATGTCTACACCGCCTATACCTTCATCGCCGTGCCGGCACTGGTGTTCGGAGCAGGCGCCATCGGCTTTTTCGCCCTCCCCTATACAATCATCGTCTATCCGCTGGTCTTTCTCATTCTTCCGCGCATGTGGGCTGTCGCACAAAAGCACAACTACATCACCGCCGCCGACTTCGTCCAAGGCCGCTACGGCAACCGCTGGCTCGCGCTCGCGGTGGCAGTGACCGGCATCGTGGCGACCATGCCCTACATCGCGCTGCAACTGCTCGGACTCCAGGTCGTGATCGGTGCCATGGGCGTGGGCACCGGCGGCGGCTTCGCCGGCGACATTCCGTTGATCATCGCCTTCGTCATTCTTGCCGCCTTCACCTATACAAGCGGCCTGCGCGCGCCCGCGATGATCGCTGTGGTGAAAGACACACTGATTTACATCACTGTGTTGGCCCTCGTGATTGTCGTTCCGTACCAGCTTGGCGGCTATGCAAACCTGTTTGCCGCAATCCCGCCGGAGAAGCTTCTGCTCCCAACGCCCGGCGCGGGGACCCTTGGACAGTATTCCGCCTATGCGACGCTGGCGCTCGGCTCCGCCTTCGCGCTGTTCCTCTATCCCCACACGATGACGGCCGTGCTCAGCTCGAGCGGCGCGCAGGTCATTCGCCGTAACGCGGCCTATCTGCCGGCGTACTCTTTTCTGCTCGGACTTCTGGCACTCACCGGCTTCATGGCACTCGCGGCTGGTGTCGCGTCGCTGCCGGAATTCGCACCTCAATTCGAGCAATACAAATCGAACTTCGCGATTCCGGCGCTCATTTTGCATTCTTTTCCCGACTGGTTCGCGGGCGTGGCATTCGCCGCGATCGGAATCGGCGGCCTGGTGCCCGCCGCCATCATGTCGATCGCCGCCTCAAACCTGTTCACTCGCAACATTTATGTCCCCTTCATCCATCCGAGCTGTACACCCGCACAGGAAACCCAGAACGCCAAGTTGGTCTCGCTCGTGGTTAAGGTGGGTGCGCTCGTTTTCATTATTTTCCTGCCATTGCAGTATGCGATCCAGCTGCAGCTTCTTGGCGGCATATGGATCAGCCAGACGATCCCGACCGTGATCTTTGGTCTCTACACCCGCTGGTTCAATCCATGGGCGCTCTTGATCGGCTGGGCGGTGGGCCTGGGGGTCGGAACCTGGATGGCGGGAACGACCGGATTCCAGTCCGCGGTCTTTCCCCTTCAGATCGACGGGCTCACGATTCCGGGCTACGCCGCGCTCTATGCGCTGGCGTCGAATGTCGTTCTTAGCATCGTGCTCTCTCTCATTCTCAACGCGGTCAGCGCAACCAAGGGCAGCGACCAAACGGTCGCGGCCGACTATCGCTTCCGCTGAGGTCAAAGTGGGCGGCTCTGCCGAGCAACGCAGTCGTCAGCCCGCATAGAACCAGAAGTCCGCCATCACGGTTGCGCCGGGCGCGGGCAGCTTGGGCGTGACGATACAGACGAACGGATGCGGCGCCTTGCCGTAGCGAGCCATCCAGGCCAGCGCCACGCCCGCGAACTCGCCGATGTCGGTCACACGATAGTCGATGCGGCAGACATTGCGCATGCTGGTGCCAGCGGCCTTCGCAATCGCCTCGGCATGGTCGAACAGCGTGTTGGCCTGCAGTTGGCTGCGCAGGCACAGTCCCGGGAAATCGTCGCCCTGGGTCAGCCCGGCAACCGTTCCCTCCCGGGTCAGAGGCAGCAGCCCTGGGCTGAATACGAATTCGCCGGCGCGCACTGCCGGCGAGTAGGTCGCCATCTGGGGAATATCCGCAACCACGATCTCCTTCTTGCGCTGCGCGCCATCCCTGAGAAGGATGTAGTTGATCTCAACCATCATCTCGAGTGACGCAAACCCTTTGGCCGGAATCACCGTCAGCGCCACCGGTGCACTGCCGACATGCTCATTCCAGACGTCGATAAAGTCCGGAAAGTTCTCTGCGCCGGCGATGTGGACCTGCGCCTTGAGGCAATTGGCGAGGCTGGTACCCGACGCTTTCAGGATGGGCTCTATGCGTCGCAACGCCGATTCAGTCTGGCGGCGGATCGGCAGCGCCGATCCCCATCGGCGATGCGGCCCCTGCGGTGGATCCGTGTCGAGCACATCCTTCTCATCCGGTCCAGTCCCCGCTGCGAAAACGAAATCGTTCACCACCACGGCTGGCGCGTAGCCCGAGGTCGGCGAAACGCGCGCGCCCGGCGGATAGACCGGCTTGAGCTCCCATTGCGGCTCGGACGCCACGGCGATGAGGGATGTCGTCATAGTGCTTCTGCTGCCGAAGCAGCGCTCAGTGATGATCGAGGTGCTGGGCGGCACATACTTGCCGAGCGCCGCGAAGCGCGCGAGGTGATAGGCGCGCACCGCGTTGGCTTCAGTATAGTATTGGTCGAGGCGGACGCTATGCGCGAAGTCCGTGCCGAGCGTCTTCAGGTTTTGCCCCATCCGCTCGAAGATGAAATCGGCCTCGCGGCGCAAGCCCGGTCTGCCGTAGGCGGGAAAGCCGGCAGCTCCGCCGACCGCCTGCACGACCCCGGCAGCGAAGTCGTATCCTTCATGCCCATTGAGGAAGACCAAAGGCCCGGCCTTCACGGCGTAGGCATAGTTGACCGCGCTGCCGAGCAAACGCTCGCTGGTCAGCGCCGTGACGGCAGCGGGTGGCGTCGCTGGTGTGGGAGCGGCGGGCGCTTGCGCGAGTGCGGTGCGGGGCGTAACTGCCGATGCCACGCTTGCCGCCGTCGCGCCGAGAAACGCCCGGCGTCCGATGCCCTGATCTCGATTGGTCATGTTACTTCCTCGCACGCAAGTTCATGATGCCGATCTTGAGGCAAATCGTAGCGAGGTTCTGCGCGTCCCGGAAGAGCGGCCGCGGTCGTCGCCCGTCGAGCGCAATCGGCGCCGGCGTGGCGCATTGCGCGGGCATTGTCTATCTTTCCTGAGCATTTGGGCATGGCGCCGCCAACCTGGGGCCACCACATGGGGGGGGGCCACCTGTGCTCGGGCAAGAGCCCTGCCCGCTCATCGCATCTGCCGAGGAATTGATTGATGACCGTATCCGATGAAGCAAAAGGCGAAAGCCGCCCCTTCGAAGCGGACGTTGCCAAGCTCCTGCACATGATGGTGCACTCGGTTTATTCCGAGAAAGAGGTGTTCCTGCGCGAGCTGATCTCGAACGCCGCCGATGCCTGCGAGCGGCTGCGGTACGAGGCGATCGCCAATCCAGGCCTGCTCGGCGAGGATCCTTCGCCGCGGATCACCATCGGCATCGATCCCGACAAGCGCCAGCTCACCGTCGAGGACAACGGCATCGGCATGAGCCGCGACGAGTTGGTCGAGGCGCTTGGCACCATCGCGCGCTCCGGAACCAAGGCCTTTCTGGATGGCATCCAGGAGGGCAAGGACCGCAACAAGGATCGCGAGGAGGCATCCTTCATTGGCCAGTTTGGCGTCGGGTTCTACTCGGCCTTCATGGTCGCCGATCGGGTCGATGTGACCTCGCGCCGCGCCGGCAGCGAGGAATCGTTTCGCTGGTCTTCGGATGGCAAAGGAACGTTCTCGATATCGGCGATCCCGCTGCCCGATGCACCGAGGCGAGGCACGCGCGTGCTGCTCCATCTGATGGACAATACCGGGGACTACACCCAGCGCTACGCGCTCGAGCGGATCGTCAAGACCCAGTCCGGGCACGTGCCCGTGCCGATCTCGATTGTCGAGAAGCCTGGCGCTGAGCCAACCCAGATCGCCGACGGCGCCGCACTCTGGACCAAGCCAAGGTCCGAGATTTCCACCGCCGACTATACGGACTTCTATCGCAGTGTCGCCGGGCAGCTCGACGAGCCGGCTCTCACGGTTCACTTCCGCGCCGAGGGACGGCAGGAATACGCGACGCTCGCTTTCATTCCCGGCGCGCGCCCATTTGACTTGTTCGACCCCGACCGCAAAGGCCGCATCAAACTCTACGTCAAGCGCGTATTCATCACCGACGACGCCGAGGTTCTTCCGCGCTATTTGCGCTTTGTCCGTGGGCTTGTCGATTCCGCCGACCTGCCGCTCAACATCTCGCGCGAGATGATCCAGCAAAGCCCGATCCTGACCGCCATCGGCAAGGGCGTCACCAGCCGCGTGCTCACCGAGCTCGAAAAGCTTGCCGACAAGGAGCCGGAGGCCTACACGAAGCTCTGGGACAATTTTGGCGTCGTTCTGAAGGAAGGCCTCTACGAGGACTTCGAGCGCCGTGACGCACTCCTCTCGCTCGGCCGCTTCAAGACATCCACGTCCGGCGGCTCATGGCGCGGCCTGAAGGACTACCTCGCCTCGCTGAAGCAGAACCAGACCGCGATCTACTATTTGACCGGCGATGATCTCGCCCGGCTGGAAGCCTCGCCGCATCTCGAAGGCTTCCGCGCCCGCGGCGTGGAGGTTCTGCTCCTGACCGATCCAATCGACAGCTTCTGGGTGATGACGGGTTCGTCGTTCGACGGCAAGCCGTTCAAGTCGGTGACGCAAGGAGCGGCCGACCTTGCTCTTATTCCGCTGCTGGACCCCAGCAAGGCTCCGGCTCCGCAGACTGATCAGAGCGTCACAGACTTCATCGCCTTCATCAAGCAAGCCCTCGGTGACGCGGTGTCGGATGTGCGCCCGTCGGATCGGTTGACTGACAGCGTCGCGTGCCTGGTCGCTGCCGAAGAAGGACCGGATCGCCAGCTGGAGAAGCTGCTGGCCGGCACGGGACGGCTCGCGACCGGGGCAAAGCCGATCCTGGAGGTGAATGCGCGTCACGACATAGTCCTCGCGGTCGCCGCCCTGAGCGACGCCGATCGCGAGCTCAAAGAGGACGTGGCGCATCTTCTGCTCGACGAGGCGCGCGTTCTCGAAGGAGATCGTCCGCTGGACGCGAAGCAATTTTGCGATCGGCTGGCGCGGTTGATGCGGCGAGGACTTGTCGGCCGGACGCACACTTAGGTGGCCAACCTTCTTAACCGCTCTTCGTGCCGGCCGACGACCTCTAGTGCGAGATCATCCACGGCCGGGTGCTTGGAAAGGTCTTGGCGCCGTTCTTTCCACGCTTCACGGCGCGGGCCGGGAGCTTGCCACTGCAACACGCGCAGCCCTTACCGTGCCGCGCCTTGAACTCAGCAAGGCCCTGCGGCGCGTGCGCGCTACGCTCGTTGGTGGCATGCGCCAAGCGGCGCTCCCTCGACATCGTGGCAAAATACGGTGCGGTGAGGAATGCGCGCGGCGCCAGCCCGCCGCACTCCGGACAGGCTTGCGGCGCGTCGCATTCCGTCATCGGCTGCATCTCCGTGAACGGGCCACACTCACTGCAGAGATAGTCATACACCGGCATTGTTTGATCTCTCTTCTTATGCGCTTACAATGGAGACGGCGGCAAATCGCCTCCGCCCGCGACCCGCGCCATCACTTGTCCGGCGACAACGGCATCGGCGTGCCGCCCTTCACATGCGAAATCGGCCCGCTGGCGCTCGGCATGATGTCGAAATCGAAGATGTCGGTCGGCAGCCACAGCGTCGCACAGGCATTGGGAATATCGACCACGCCCGAGATATGCCCCTGGCATGGCGCGGTACCGAGGATGGCGTAGGCTTGCGCCCGGGTGTAGCCGAACTTGGTGAGATACTCGATCGCGTTGAGGCAGGCCTGCCGATAGGCGATGTGCACGTCGAGATAATACTGCTTCCCGGCCTCGTCGACCGAGATGCCTTCGAAGATCAGATAGTCGTTGTAGGTCGGCGTGATCGGGCTCGGCTTGAAGATCGGATTCTTGATTCCGTACTTCGCCATGCCACCCTTGATCAGATCGACCTTGAGGTGCAACCAGCCGGCCATCTCGATGGCGCCGCAGAAGGTGATCTCGCCATCGCCCTGGCTGAAATGCAGGTCGCCCATCGAAAGGCCCGCGCCATTCACATAGACCGGGAAATAGATTTTCGAGCCGCGCGACAGATCCTTGATGTCGCAATTGCCGCCATGCTCGCGCGGCGGAACCGTACGAGCCCCTTCGGCCGCGACCTTGTCCTTGGCGTCGCCCTTGGCGCGGCCCGCATGTGCGGTCGCGCCGAACGGCGGAGCCGCAAGCGGCGGCACACGGTCTGGATCGGTCGCGATGAAAGCTCTTTCGCGCGTGTTCCAGGTGTCGAGCAGCTTCTGATCGGGAAGACAGCCGATCAGGCCCGGATGGATGAGCCCCGCGAAGCTGACGTTGGGCACATGCCGCGATTGGGTGAACATGCCCGAGATATCCCAGATCGACTTCTGCGCCTGCGGGAAATGATCAGTGAGAAAGCCGCCACCATTTTTCTTCGAGAAAAAGCCGTTGAAGCCCCACAGGCTCTCCGGCAGCGCGCCCACATCAAGAAGATCAACGACCAGCAGATCGCCCGGCTCAGCGCCCTCGACACCGATCGGCCCGGAGAGAAAATGCACGATGGTCAGATCGATGTCGCGGACATCGTCGGCGGATTCGTTGTTCTTGATGAAGCCGCCGGTCCAGTCATAGGTCTGGATCACGAAATCGTCGCCGGGCTTGACCCAGGCCACGATCGGGATGTCCGGGTGCCAGCGGTTGTGGATCATATCGTTCTTGTAGGGCGACTCGCTGAGATCGATCTCGATCAGCGTCTTCGGCTTCCCTGTCAACGCGCTGCTTCCCGTCACCATTTGATCCATAGGCTTTACTCCCCTCTCAAGTTGACTCGTTACACCGCTAGAAACCGGGCAATCGCAGCCTCATCGACGTGATCGCGCGTGTCGGCATGCACGATACGGCCGCCCTCCATCACGAGAATGCGGTCGGCGATGTCGAGCACGAAGCTCAGCAGCTGCTCGCAAACGACGATGCAGAGATTGCGGATGCTGCGAATGTCCCGCAGCAGGCGCGCGATGTCCTTGATGATCGAAGGCTGAATGCCTTCGGTCGGCTCGTCGAGCAGTAGCACCTTCGGATCGCTCGCCAGCGCGCGCGCGATCGCGAGCTGCTGCTGCTGCCCGCCCGACAGATTGCCGCCGCGGCGGCGCTCGAAATCCTTCAGTATCGGAAAGAGATCGTAGATCTCGTTTGGAACATCGCTCCTGCCGGTGACGACCAATCCGGTCTCGATGTTCTCCTTCACCGTCATGGTCCCGAAGATCTGCCGGCCCTGCGGCACATAGGCGAGGCCATTGGCGACGCGGCGGTGGCTCGGCAGCGCCGTTAAGTTGACGCCGTCGACGGTGATCTGCCCCGAGCGCGTCGGCATCACGCCGATCAGCGATTTCATCAGGGTCGATTTGCCCATGCCATTGCGGCCGACCAGCACCACGATCTCGCCACGCCCGACCGAGAGGTCGACCCCGTGCAGCACCTCGCTCTGCCCATAGGCGGCCGACAGATTACGCACGTCGAACATCTGATGCTCCTCAATGACCGAGATAGACTTCCTTGACCCGCGGGTTCGCCTGCACCGATTGCATGTCGCCTTCTGCCAGCACCTTGCCCTGATGCAGAACGGTGACGCGGTGCGCGATGCTCTCGACGAACTTCATGTCGTGCTCGATCACAATCACCGAGCGGTTCTTGATGATCTCATTGAGGAGCTCGGCGGTCTTCGCCCGCTCCGAGACGCTCATGCCGGCCACCGGCTCGTCGAGCATCAACAGCTCGGGGTCCTGGATCAGCAGCATGCCGATCTCGAGCCACTGCTTCTGTCCATGACTCAAGGTTTCCGCGAGCCGATCGAGGTCGTCGTGCAGAAAGATCATCTCGGCCACTTCGGTTACGCGCCGCGCAATCTCGTCGGTCCGGCTCCAGAACAGCGCGCCGACAACGTTGCGGCCGCGCGGCAGCGAGAGCTCTAGGTTTTCGAAGACGGTCAAGTCCTGGTAGATCGTCGGCGTCTGAAACTTCCGGCCGATGCCGAGTTGAACGATCTTCTGTTCTTTATAGCCGGTGATCTCCTGGTTCTTGAACTTGATCGAGCCTTCCGAGACGCGTGTGCGCCCGCAGATCAGATCGAGCACTGTCGTCTTGCCGGCGCCATTCGGCCCGATGATCACCCGCAGCTCGCCCTTGTCGATGTAGAGGTTGAGCTCGTTCACCGCTTTGAAGCCGTCGAATGAGACGCTGACATTCTCAAGCGCAAGCAGGAAGTCGGTATTGTTGTTCATGACGACTGCCCCGTCCTACTCGGCCGGCGCCGGGCTTGGCTCGGCGTGGCGGCTATTGGAGCTGCCAAGTCTGGACGCGGCAAGGCGCGTCAGCCTGGGCACGATCTGATCCGTCACCAGGCCGGCAAGCCCGCGCGGGAAGGCGAGCACGACGCCGATGAACAAACCTCCCATCGCGAACAGCCAGAGCTCGGGAAACGACTCGGAGAACAGTGTCTTACCCCAGTTCACCACCAGCGCCCCGATCACTGCGCCGACCAGGGAGTGCCGGCCGCCGACCGCGCAGAAGATCACCATCTCGATCGACGGCACGATGCCGACGAATGAGGGCGACATGAATCCGACCTGGAGGGTGAACATCGCCCCGCCCAGCGCCGCGATCGCGGAAGCAAGGCAGAAGACAAAGATCTTGAAGTTGGCGACGTCGTAGCCGGAGAAGCGCACCCGCTCCTCCTGGTCGCGGATCGCAACCAGGATGCGGCCAAGCTTGCTCGCGATCACAAAGCGCGCAAGGAACATCGTGCCAAGCAGCAGGACGCAGCACACGAAATAGAGAATGTACTTCGCGCTGTCGGGGCGGATGTCCCAGCCAAGCAGCGTGCGCAAGTCAGTGATGCCGTTGATGCCGCCAGTGTAACCCTGCTGGCCGATGATCAGAATGGTGAGGACGGCCGCCAATGCCTGGGTGATGATCGCGAAGTAGACGCCGCCCACGCGCCGCTTGAACATGGCGGCGCCGAGGATGAAGGCCGCGATCGCCGGCACGACAACGACCGCGATCAGCGAGAACGACAGCGACTTGAACGGGACCCAGAAGAACGGCAGCTCGGTGATCTGGTTCCAATCCATGAAATCCGGAATGCCCGGCGTTGACTGGATCTTGGTGTTCGCCGCGCTCGAGGCCTCGAGCTTCAGGAAGGCCGCCATGCAGTAGCCGCCGAGCCCGAAGAACACCCCCTGCCCGAGGCTGAGAATGCCGGTATGGCCCCAGCACAGCACCAGCCCGACGGCGACGAAGGAATACGTGAGATACTTGCCGACGAGATTGAGCCGGAAGATATCGAGCGCCAGTGGCAGCACCACCAGGATGAGCGCCGCAACAAGCGCGAAGCCGATCAACTCAAGCGTACGAGAATCCGTACGAATTCCAGACATGATTCACCTTCTGACCTTGAGGACGAACAGTCCCTGGGGACGGAGCATGAGCAGCCCGATGACCATGAGCAGCGTGAGCACCTTGGCCATCGAGCCGGTGAGGAAGAACTCGAGCGTCGACTGCGACTGCGAGATGGTGAGCGCGGAGGCGATGGTGCCGAGAAGGCTCTGCGCGCCGCCGAAGACAACGACGAGGAATGTGTCGACGATGTAAAGCTGGCCAGCCGTAGGCCCGGTCGAGCCGATCATCGTGAATGCGCTGCCGGCGACGCCGGCGATGCCGCAGCCGAGCCCAAATGTCAGGCGGTCAATGCGACGGGTGTCGATACCGGCAGCGCCGCTCATGGTGCGATTGGCGACAACCGCGCGCACCTGCAGCCCCCAACGCGATCGGTAGAGGAGCAGCGCCACGACGGCGGTGATGAGGATAGTGAGCCCCATCACGAACAGCCCGTTGATCTGGACCTCGATCGTGCTGGTGACCGGGAGCGAGCCCATCATCCAGGGTGGCAGCTCGACTCCCACCTCGCGCGCGCCGAAGGTCGACCGGAACGCCTGCTGCATGATCAGGCTCAGGCCCCAGGTCGCCAACAACGTATCGAGCGGCCGTGAATAGAGGTGTCTGATCAGTGTCCATTCCACCAGCAGGCCAAGCGTGCCGGAGGCAATAAAGGCGACAATCATCGCCATGAAAAAGTAGCCGCCGTAGAGGCCCGGCGCATAGGTCTCGCACAGGTGCGACGTGAGAAAGGTCATGTAGGCGCCGAGTATCATGAACTCGCCGTGCGCCATGTTGATGACGCCCATCTGGCCGAAGATGATGGCAAGGCCGAGCGCCATCAGCACAAACACCGAAAACAGAATGAGCCCGGCGAATCCCTGCATGACCATGATCGACATCAGATCGCCGACCGAATAGTCGCCAAACATCGTGCTGCTCCGTCGTTGCGTCGCCGCGCCTTGCAACAGAAGAAGGTGGGTGCCCCGGTTGCCGGGAAGTCCAGGGCACCCGGACGACCTTACTGATAGCCCTTCGGATAAGGATCCGGTTCCATCAGCTCAGCCGTTTCGTAGACCAGGTCATACTGGCCATCCTTGCGGGCGCGGCCGACACGCGTCTTGCTCCAGAGGTGATGATTCTCGTGGACGCGGACATAGCCTTCCGGCGCGCCCTTGAACTCGACGCCGGGTGACGCGGCAGCAACCTTGTCGATGTCGAAGCTGCCGGCCTTCTCGACGGTGAGCTTCCACAACCAAGGTCCGAGATAGGCTGCCTGCGTCACGTCGCCGATGACGGTCTTGTCGCCCCACATCTTCTTGAAGGCGGACACGAAGCCCTTGTTGTTCGGGTTGTCGAGCGACTGGAAGTATTTCATGCAGGCGTAGCCGCCCACGATGTTCTCGCCGCCGATGCCGTCGATCTCGTCCTCGGTGACCGAGATGGTCATCAGGGTCTGCTTGTTGAGGTC
>Ga0137409_10004535_pt1 | contig 14547 bp, 12 predicted proteins | sample CZODoug1_16funga_FD_122059 | JGI IMG/M metagenome (GOLD analysis project Ga0137409, IMG submission 122059) | Vadose zone soil fungal communities from Angelo Coast Range Reserve, California, USA - CZODoug1_16fungal (Hybrid Assembly) | ecosystem: Environmental > Terrestrial > Soil > Vadose zone... | reverse complement strand
GGTATCGAGGTCGCCGGGGTCGCCACCGCTCTCGTCGACGAAGTCGCCGCCATTGTCGACGATGTAGACGGTGTTGCCGCCGCCACCCACGAGGGTGTCGGCGCCGGCCTTGCCGTCCAAGATGTTGGCGAGATTGTTGCCGGCGACGATAAGGTTGTTGAGCTCGTTGCCGGTGCCGGAGACGGCGGCGCCGATGAGAACGAGGGTCTCGAGATTCTTGCCCAGCACGTAGCCGCCGCTGCCGGAGTACTGCACCGTATCGCTGTCGCCGCCCGTAACACCCGCGAGCGACTCGGTGACCTTGTCGGCCGCGCTGTCGAGGACATAGATGTCGTTGTCCGCGCCGCCGTTCAGCTGGTCGGCGCCGCTGCCGGCGACCAGCGTATCGCTGCCGGCCCCGCCCGTGAGGGTGTCGTTGCCGTCGCCGCCGAACAGCAGATCGTCGCCGCCCTTGCCCTGGAGGTTGTCGTTGCCGGCGCCGCCGAAGAGCTGGTCGTTGCCCGAGCCGCCGATGAGGGTGTCGTTGCCGGCGCCGCCGTCGAGCGTGTCATCACCGTTATTGCCGATCAGGATGTCGTTGCCGTCGTTCCCGATAATAGTGTCGTCGCCGGATGTGCCGATGAGTTTGTCGTCACCGTTTGTCCCGATAATGATGGCCATGGGTTTCCTCTTCGCTATGAGTGGCGCTTACAGATCAATGGTGCCCAATGCACTTGCGAGCGGATAAAAGTAGTTGGTCGTGGAATTTTTTTGCCGCGCAACCCGGTATTTCACAGGACATTGTGACGAATACTTGACGATGGGGGAGGCCGCAGTTTCGACGGCGGCCTCGGGGAAGGAGTTTCCAAATTTTTGAATATTCGGAGATGTCGGTAGCAACAGTTGTCAGTCGTAACACCACTCACAAGTGCTCCGCCGCTTAGTCCGCGGTGAGCGGCCGCATAGCGGCAAGCACGGCCGCGAACGCAATCAGCCCCCTGAACAGGCGCATGGGCGTCTCCCCTGGCGATGTTTTCGGAAAGCTCAGACCGAATTTTGCTGCAGCAGAACCGCTTGCGCCGGGGCCCGTTCAAGGTTATCTCGGAGCCCTAGGCTCCCTTCGTCTAGCGGCCCAGGACGTCGCCCTCTCACGGCGAAAACGGGGGTTCGAGTCCCCCAGGGAGCGCCAAGGATTCCCGCAACCTATTGAGTTTCCAAATTCGTTTCCGAGTTTGGGCAAGCCGCCGAGAAGCGGAGTGCTGCTCCGCGTCTAAGATATTGTAAACGCGTGACTGAATGGGAGCGTGCAGCATCGGACACCTCCGCCACACCGCAGGTCCGCCAGCAACGTCTGAGGCTAGGCTTCTTGTTGGAAACATCTAGTGGCCGGGTCAGGGTACTGGGGTCTCAATCTTTATCCGGTGCATCCGGCTGGCCTTGCGGTCCAGGTCGAGGCTGGATATATTACTGGATATAACTGGAGACCTATTGTGGGCAGCACATCTCAGAAGCGGGCGATCAAGAATTATCGGAAGCGTCTCCACAAGCAGGGGATGGCCCGGTTCGAGGTTCTGGGTCTCGACAGCGATCGCGACCTCGTCCGATCATTCGCGCGACGTCTGGCGGAGGCCGGGCGAGACGCCGCGCGCCTCAGAGCCGTAGTGAGCGAAGCAATTTCCGGTGAGCCACCCAGGAAGGGCGGCATTCTCGAAGCACTTCGCCGCTCACCGCTGGTAGGGGCCGACATCGCCCCTGTTCGTCGATTTGAACCCGGGCGCAAAGTCGAGCTATGAGCCGTTATCTCCTCGACACCAACATCATCAGCAACGTTACAAAGCCGACGCCTTCGAAAGCGCTGCTGGCCTGGATGGGGGAACAAGTCGACGAGAATCTGTTTATTGCCTCGCTGACCGTCGCCGAAATACGGCGGGGGATTCTAGAGAAGCCCGCCGGCCGGAAGCGTGACCAACTCGATGCCTGGTTTTCCGGTCCGGAGGGCCCCTCGGCGCTTTTCCGTGGTCGTGTGCTGCCATTTGATGAGAGCGCAGGCCTAATTTGGGCGCGCTTGATGGCCGAGGGAACCGCGCAGGGAAGGCCCCGGAGCGCTCTCGATACAATTATCGCAGCGATCGCAGAGGCCAATGACTGCATCGTCGTCACCGACAACGAGAAGGATTTCGCCGACATCGAGATCCTCAATCCCATTCGGTGAGGTTTGCCGGTAACGATAATGTCTGTTGCGGATCAATGGCGTTTACTGATCGGACAAGACTGGCATGACAAGACTGGCATGAATTGCGAGGACGGTTCGGCACGCGCCACTGATACGCAGTCGGCGCCTAACGGACCCAGTTCGGCGCGACGCTCGCATGAGGCGGTTATTGCAGCAATCTCGCTCGTGGAGCATCCTTCGTGCTTTTGCGCTGTCATGCAGGCACTCCAACAACGATCTCGGCGCGGGTAACGGCGGCATTATCCTTGAGGACAGTGTCTCCCTCCCTAAGAACAACATTCCCGAACCAATCGACCCGCTAAAATAGTTCCCCAACCAGGGAGATTGAACATGTGTGAAAAAATTGAAGCGCAAATGACGACGCGTCGAACAGCGTTTTGGATTTTGGGAATGGCAGCGTTTGGCATGGGAATGCCAGCCGCAGTGATAACAGCATCAGATGCTGAGGCCCAGACACCCGGGACGGAGCGGCGTCAGGAGCGGCGCACAGGTCGCACGGAGCGGCGTCAGGACAGGCGCACAGGTCGTACAGAGCGGCGTCAGGAGCGGCGCACAGGCACCACCGGAGCAGGCAATCCAGGAACGGGCACCACCGGAACAGGCACCACCGGAACAGGCACCACCGGCCAAGCACCACGACAGTAGACGTTTGCGGAAGCGTTGCCTACATTGGTGAGCCCGCCTTCGGCTTCCTGACCGTCATCGGTCACTCGAGTGAGCAGTACCGATCCGGCTGCGGCGCGCGCCGTCATACGGTGTTCACGGCGCTCGACCAGTGTCGAGTGCGCGCCCGGGAGAGACGACGTGCTGGCTGAGGATAAAAAGTCGTCCGGCCGCGATCAGGTCATGGCGACCGGGGTCGAGCTGACGATCCGGCTCGGTGTTCTCGGTCTTTTGCTATATTCATCTTTTCTGCTCGTTCGCCCATTCATCAGTATCGCGATCTGGAGCCTGGTGCTAACGGTCGCGCTCTATCCAGTGTATAGTTCGATTGTTGACCTGCTTGGGGGCCGGCGCCGATTGGCGGCAGCCCTGCTTACGCTTCTCAGCCTCCTGATTGTGATCGGGCCCGCGACGTGGCTCGTGTTTGGCCTGATCGAGAGTGTTCGAATCCTGTCCGAGCGTTTTGATCCGTCGGCGCTGGCGCTGCCGCCACCGCTCGAATCGGTCAAAAGCTGGCCGCTGATCGGCAATCAAATCTACCAGTTCTGGGATCTCGCTTCGAACAATCTCCAGGAGGCATTGGCCAAGATCGCTCCGCACCTGAGGCCGATTGGCAGCAGCCTGGTTCTGATCGCGTCAGATGCTGGTACCGGCGCCATCAAGTTCTTTATTGCGATTGTGATTGCGGGATTTGCGTATTCGCCGGCGCCCTCGCTGGTGGATGGCATCATGAAGTTTTCACGCAGGCTCGCTAAAGAGCGCGGCGAGGAATTCGTCCAACTCGCCGGCGCCACCATTCGAGCCGTGTCGCGTGGCGTGATCGGCATTTCGGCTCTGCAGGCGTTCCTTGCTGGATTGGGACTGATGGTCGCCGGAATTCCCGGCGCCAGCCTGATCACCTCCGCAGTCCTTATTCTCGGAATCATTCAGATCGGCCCATCGATCGTTCTGGTCCCGGTGATCATCTGGAGCTGGACGGTGATGGATACGATAACCGCCTTGCTGTTCACGGCTTACATGATCCCGGTCAATCTGCTGGATAATGTTTTGCGGCCGCTTGTCATGGGGCGGGGACTCCAAACGCCGGTTCTGGTCATTCTAGTCGGAGTGATCGGGGGCACCATTTCCTACGGCATTACCGGTCTGTTTCTGGGGCCCATCATTCTCGCTGTGATCTGGGAACTGCTGGTGGCCTGGACGAGGGACTACGAGAACGCCTAGGCGACTATGGAAGCCACGGCTGCATCGCGTCCTACACGGATGTGTTCGAGCCCGGCGTCGATTTCCGGTTCTCGTATTCAGCAGAAAACATTTGCTCAGTCATGCGAGTGGGCGGCCTGGTCACCACGCCGCCTTTGTTGCTCGTGGGGCGTCACGCAACCCGAATTGATCGCATGATGATGGGTCGAGAGGCGCGTGACGTCTGGTGATGCTTAGCGGCGACCGACACGGTCAACGGGACCGCCACGATTAGTGGGTGTGCCTGGACGTGCCGCCACACGCGCAACCGGACGTGCGACTAGCCGGACTCCCGGCCTTGCGACGCAATTCGCTGGATAGCTGATGTATTGACAGTACACCACAGCATGCGCTGGCCCACTGGTGGTCACCGCCATCCCTGCGATTGCGCCTATCAGGACGGCAAATAGCGTCAGAGCGTACTTCATCACTCATCCTCCCGCTGGTCCTATGGGAGCATTTCCCAACTTGGACGATGATCATTGTTGAGATTGCGCAACCGATGGCGCAATTATCTAAACGTATTCGGTGATATGATTTGGTATATATAGCGTCCGAAGCGAGCAACCTCTGCCGTTGCTGAGTGCAGTGTCAGCAGAATTGTAGAACCCAATGGTTCAGGTTGGCCCAACTGCCGTTGGCTCATTGGGACCTCGTGGAGCATCCTATGTGCATGCTGCGATTGCCTCAGCTTCGCGCGAGCTCGAAGGCTTCAGGCCGAATGCCGAACAGGGGAGGAACAAATGAACAGCCGTCGACACGCCCTGCGTCTGGCGGTCGCACTTGCTTGTGCCATCAGCAGCGCCGCCCATGCCCAGAAGCGTCTCGACCTTGCCACGTTCTTCGTCGGTTATCCGCCGGGCGGAGCAACCGACGCTGTGGCGCGTCTGGTGGCCGAAGCCTTGCAGGGCAAGTATGCGGACGCTGTCGTCGTCCAGGATCGACCGGGCGCGGGCGGGCAGATCGCGGCCGCGTTCGTCAAGGGACAGCCGGCCGATGGCTCCGCGCTCCTGTTCACGCCGGCGTTCCCGATGGTCATCCACCCGCATGTCTACAAGGACATTCGCTACGACACCTTGAAGGATTTCGCGCCGGTCGCCACCACGCATTTCGGCACGCTCGCGCTCTCGGTCGGGCCCGCCGTGCCGGCCAATGTGAAAACGCTGCAGGACTTCCTCGCCTGGGCGAAGAGCAACCCGGACAAGGCGAGCTTCGGTGCGCCGAGCGGCGGCTCGCAGCACTTCACTGGTTTGATGCTGGCGCGCGACGCCAACATCAAGCTGCAGCTGGTCACGTATCGCGGTGGCGCGCCCTCGGTGGTGGATGCGCTGGGCGCCCATGTGCCTGCGGTCATCACGCCGCTCGCGGAGGTCCTTCCGCATGGCCACGACGGCAAGCTGCGCATTCTGGCCACCACGGCGCGCGAGCGCTCGCCGCTCGCGCCCGACATCCCGACATTCTTTGAGGCGGGCTTCGAGAAAATCGTGGTGCAGGATTGGTCGGGGTTCCTGGCGCCAGCCGCAACGCCACCCGAGGTCATCGCCCGCGCCAATGCCGCGATCAGCGCCGCGGTGGAATCGCCAAAGGTGAAGGAGGCCATGGCCAAGCTCGGGATGGAGGCGGTCACGCGCACGCCTGCGGCCTTCGCGCAGACGATCCGCGACAGCTGGGAGCGCTATCGCGACATCATCAAAGAGTCGGGCTTCCAGCCGGAGCAGTGACAAGCGATGAGTGATGAATACGACGTCGTCGTCATCGGTGGCGGATTGGCCGGCCTGACCGCCGCCTTGACGAGCGCGCGGCTTGGCCGGCGTACCGCACTGCTCACGGGTGGCGTGCTGGGCGGGCAGCTCCTCAGCATCGACAAGATCGAGGGCGTGCCAGGTTTTCCCGATGGCGTGCCGGGCTACGACCTCTGCCCCATGACGCAAGAGCAGGCGGACGCGGCCGGCGTCGAATGCCTGATGGCGGGCTGCGAGGCCCTCACCGCGCAAGGCGACCATTGGGCGCTCGCCGGCGATGGCAACAGCATGATCGCACGCGCGGTGGTCATCGCGACCGGGACTGCGCTCGCCAAGCTCGGCGTGCCCGGCGAGGAGCGGCTGTTCGGCAAGGGCGTGAGCGAGTGCGCGAGCTGCGATGCGCCGCTGCTGCGTGACAAGGTCGCCGTGGTGGTGGGTGGCGGCGACTCGGCGATGCAGGAGGCGCTCACGCTCGGTGAGCACGTCGCGAAAGTCGTGATGCTCGAGCGCGGCGACGCGCTCAGCGGACAGGCGAGCTATCGCAATCGCATTGGCGCGCATGGCAAGATCGAGGTGCGGCTCGGCGCAACTGTTAGCGAGATCGTCGGCGACCAATGCGTGAGCCAGGTGCGCGTCAAGGATGTCAGCTCAGGCGCGGAATGCGATCTGGCGACCGCCGCAGTGTTTGCCTGCATTGGTCTCGTTCCCAACACGCAGCTGTTTCGCGGCCTGCTGCCGCTCGACCCCACCGGGCGGATCTGTGTCGATGTCGCGATGCGCACGCCGGTGCAGGGCATCTGCGCGGCCGGCAACGCGCGGCAGGGCTCTCCGCACCGGGCCGCCGGCGCAATGGGCGACGGCGCCACCGCCGCGATCACGCTCGATCGCTATCTCGCGACCGGCGCATGGCGTGACGGCGCATGATTCCAAAAAACCTGCTCCGGGCTTGACCCCACGGGCGCTAAAATACCGCGATATGATAAGTGCACGCTTGTGCGTCTGGCTGGGTGAGGAGAGCACGGCGGTGAGGTTTCCCCTCCCCCCACGCGCAGCGTGGTGGGGAGGGGTTAGGGGTGGGGGGCTGCATCGCGCACGACGTGATCTGATTCCCCCCACCCCCGACCCCTCCCCACCACTCGCAAGAGCTCGCGGGGGGAGGGGAGCGGAGAGGCCGTGCTCACCTCACACGATCAACGACAGGCGATGGAGCGCTGTATATTAGCTCTTATGGAGCCTGATCCAGGGTGAAATCCGCTTTCGGAAAGATCATGCTGATCAAAGCTACAGCCTCAGCTCATCGGCTTGCGCAAATCCTTGACTCGCACGGCCTTGCCTTGCGACCGCGGCACGTCGCCGGGTGACTTGACGGCGATCTTGCAGGTGACGCCAACGTGCGTCTTGATGTGGCTGGCGATCTCGACGGCCTTGCGGGCGCGGTCGGCGTCCAGCATCGAGACCTGTGGCGCCAGCTCGACCTCGACCACCATGGCGTCGAGTGCGCCCTCGCGCGTCAGCACGATCTGATAGTGCGGCGCGAGGTCCGGCAGATTGACCAGCACGGCCTCGACCTGCGAGGGATAGACATTGACGCCGCGGATGATGAGCATGTCGTCGTCGCGCCCGGTCACGCGCATGATGCGCACATGGGTGCGGCCGCAGGCGCACGGCTCATGGCTGAGCCGCGTGATGTCGCGCGTGCGATAGCGGATCATCGGAAGCGCCTGCTTGGTGAGCGTCGTGATGACGAGCTCGCCACTTTCGCCGATGGGACGTGGCGCGAGCGTCTCCGGATCGATCACCTCGAAGAGAAAGTGATCCTCCCAGCCGTGCAGGCCGGCCTGCACCATCCCGCACTCGCTGGCGACGCCCGGCCCCAAAATCTCCGACAAGCCGTAGAGGTCCACCGCTTTGATGCCGAGCTGATCCTCCAGCACGTGCCGCATCGACTCGCTCCAGGGCTCGGCCCCGAACACGCCGATCCGCAACGCTGAACGTCGCAGGTCAACGTTCATGGCAGCAGCGACCTCGGCAATGTTGAGCGCATAGGAGGGCGTTGCGCACAGCACTTGCGCTCCGAAATCCTGCAGCAGCGTCACCTGGCGCTCGGTTGCGCCGCCCGACATCGGAACGACGGTGCAGCCAAGCCGCTCGGCGCCGTAGTGCGCGCCGAGGCCGCCCGTGAACAGGCCGTAGCCATAGGCATTGTGCACGATGTCGCCGGGCCGTGCGCCGGCGCACGCCATCGATCGCGCCATCAGATCCGACCAGAGATCGAGGTCGGCTTTGGAATAGCCGACGACTGTCGGCTTGCCCGAGGTTCCGGACGACGCGTGCAGGCGGAGCACCTGATCACGCGGCACCGCGAACATGCCGAAGGGATAATTGTCGCGCAGGTCGCTCTTCAGCGTGAACGGAAAACGCGCGATGTCGGTCAGCGCCTTGAAGTCGCCAGGCTTCACGCCGGCGGCATCGAAGCGTTGGCGATAGAGCGGCACCTTGGCATAGGCGTGCTCCAGCGTGCGTTTGGCGCGTTCCACCTGCAGCGCGGTGAGAGCATCCCGCGACAGCGTCTCGGCGCCGGGATCAAACATGAAGGCATCATCGCGCGGAGCGGTCGGTGTGCTCATCCTCGGTCTCCCCCGTCACCACCCGTGTACTCAACGAGAATCAACTCAGATGCCGAGATAGGCCTCGCGGACACGCTGATCATTCTTAACCGCGGCGGCGGTTCCGTTCATGGTCATCCTGCCCGTCTCGAGCACATACGCCTGGTCGGCGATCGCCAGCGCAGCATACGCATTCTGCTCGACCAGCAGTATGGTCATCCCGTCGCGCTTGAGGCCACGAATGGCCTCGAAGATCTGCTCGACCAGGATCGGCGCGAGCCCCATCGATGGCTCATCGAACAGCAGCAGGCGCGGCTTCGCCATCAGGCCGCGCCCGATGGCGAGCATCTGTTGCTGGCCGCCGGACAATGCGCCAGCGGGCACCTGGCGCATCTCGGCGAGCATCGGAAACAGCGCATAGACCCGCGCCAGCTCGGAGGCTGCCTCTGTGGCAGGGCGCGACCACGCGCCAAGCTTGAGGTTGTCCTCGACCGATAGCGGTGCAAACAGCTGCCGGCCTTCCGGCACATGGCTGATGCCGAGCGCGACTCTCGCGTGGCTCTGCAGGTTGGCGATGGAACGCCCCTCCAGGCGGATGTCCCCGCCGGTGATCGGCTGCACGCCGGAGATGGCGCGCAACAGCGTGCTCTTGCCGGCGCCGTTGGCGCCGATCAGGGTTGCGATCTCGCCCGCGTGAATTGCCATGGAGATGCCGTGCAGCACCTCGATGCGGCCATAGGCGCAGGTGAGACTGTCAATCGACAGCATGCTCAGCCCCCTGTGAGCCGCTGGCGCCGAGATAGGCTTCCACGACCGCCTTGTTCGAGCGCACCTCGGCGGCGGTGCCTTCGGCGAGCGTGCGGCCGTTGGCGAGCACATGAATGCGGTCGGAGATGTTCATGACCAGCCGCATGTCGTGCTCGACCAGCACGACGGTCACGCCCTCCTTGGCGATGGAGCGGATGATCTCCTCGATCTCCCGCGTCTCGACCGGATTGCAGCCGGCGGCTGGCTCGTCGAGCAGCAGCACCTTCGGCTCGCTCGCGAGCGCGCGCGCAATCTCAAGGCGCTTCAGCGCGCCATAGGGAAGGGAGCCGGCTGGGCGGTCGGAGTCCGTTTCGAGGTGCACGCGCGCGAGCGCAGCGCGCGCCGCTTCGCGGGTGCGCCGGTTCTGCCGTGAGGTGGCGGGGAGGTGAAGGAGATCGGCGAGGAGCCCGCTGGTCTCGTGCCGATGGTGCCCGACCATCACGTTCTCCAGCGCCGTCATACGGAAGAAGACCTGCAGGTTCTGAAACGTGCGCGAGAGCCCGCGGCGGGCGAGGCGGTCGGGTGCCAGTCCGGTCACATCCTCGCCGGCAAGACGCACATGTCCTTCAAGGGGCGAATAGAGGCCGGAGATCAGGTTGAACAGCGTCGTCTTGCCGGCTCCGTTCGGACCAATGATGGAGAACACGCTGCCGGCCTCGATCGCGAGGCTGACGTCGGCGACGGCGCGCACGCCTCCAAACGAGATCGACAAGTGCTCCGCCTCGAGCATAGTCACGTTCGCCACCTGTACAGCGTGGCCGTCAGGCTAGGCACGATCCCTTGCCGCAGGAAGATCATGAACCCCATCAGGATGAGGCCGAGCATCATCTGCTCGTAGTCATGCAGTCCCGTGAGCATCTGGGGCAACAAAACTAGAACAGCCGCGCCGACCAATGAGCCGGCGATCGAGCCCATGCCGCCGAGCACGACCATCGCCACCAATTCGATCGAGCGCAGAAATCCCGCGATATCGGGCGTGATGTGGCCGTTGAACAGTGCGATGTAGGAGCCGGCCACGGAGGCGTAGACCGCCGAGATGACGAAGACCGCGAGCTTCTTGCGCGCCACATCGACGCCGAGCACGCGCGCGGCGACCTCGCTATCGTGAATGGCGCGCAGCGCCCGGCCGGTCGGGCTGTCGATCAGGTTGAGCGCCAGCACCGCGGCGATGAGGAACGTCGCCGCGCTGATCCAATACCATGTGTCAGGTCCACGCACGCGCCAGCTGAACAGTTCGAGCCGCGGCACCGGCATGCCGTCCGGCCCGCTGGTCCAGCCGGCTTCGTTGCTCAACACGATGAATACCAGCAGGCCGAATCCAAGCGTGGCGACGGCTAGATAGTGCCCCTTGAGCTGCAGCACCGGCCGGCCGACGACGAAGGCGATGAGCGCTGACAGCACGCCGCCGCCGAGGACGCACAGCCACGAGGCGAGCTCGAAATAGGTCGGCCCGATCGCCACCGCATAGGCACCGATCCCAAGAAAGCCGGCATGACCGAGACTCACCTGACCGGCGAAGCCCATCAGCAGATTGAGGCCGACAGCCGCGAGCGCAAAGATGAACACCAGCGCCGCAATGCGGTAATAGTACGCGGACGGGAAGGTGAGCGGCAGCAGAACTGCAATGACCCCGATCAACACGACTGCGCCCAGACGATGCTTGATGAGCGCGCGCATGGTCACACCCGCTCGACGCGGCCTCGTCCCAGCAGCCCCTGCGGCATGGCGAACAGGACGGCCAGGATGACCAGGAACGCGACGGCGTCTTTGTACTTCGAGGAGATATAGCCGGCGCCGAACGCTTCCAGCATTCCAAGCAGCAGCCCTCCGATCACGGCTCCGAGCGCACTGCCGATGCCGCCCAGCATGGCGGCGGCGAAGCCTTTGAGCGCCAGCAGGGTGCCGACGTCGTAGCTGGTGAACGTCAGCGGCGTGACGAGAATGCCGGCGGCGGCCCCGATCGCCGCTGATATCGCAAACGCCAGGCCGACGATGCGCCTGGTATTGATGCCGACCAGGCGCGCCGCCAGCCGATTGGCGGCGGTGGCGATGATGGCCTTGCCGAGGAGCGTGCGATCGATGAACAGCCAGAGCAGGATCACGATCGCGGCGCCGCCGGCGAGCACGACGAGGCTCTGCGGCAGCAGCGTCGCGCCGCCAAGGCTGATCGGCTCGCTGCCAAACAGATGAGGCAGGCTGTGGAAGCGCTTGTCGAAAACCACCTGCGCCGCGCCGCGGATGAAGATCGACGCCCCGATGGTGATCATGATCAGCGCGACCGGGCTCGCGTCGCGCGCCGGCTCGATGGCGCAGCGGTGCAGCGCAAATCCGGCCGCGATGGTCACGACGATGGCGAGCAGCGCGGCGAGCGGCAAAGGCACGCCGGCGAGCGCCAGGAACACCGTCGACATGCCGCCCAGCATGACGAACTCGCCCTGGGCGAAATTGATCACGTCAGACGCGTTGTAGATCAGAGTGAAGCCAAGCGCGATCAGCGCATAGACCGCGCCGACGGTCAGCCCTGAAAAGAGGAACTGCAGAAACTCGGCCATCGCGTCGGATGCTTCATCGAGGAAGGCTTCACCCGAGCGACCGTAGCCTCTGCAGCTATCCGCGTCATGTGCCAGAGTCGGGAACCAGCGTCCAATCGCCGTTCTTGATCTCGATCATGCGGAAGGCCGAGAGATCGAGCCCCATATGGTCGGTGGCTGACATGGTCACGACCCCGCCTGTGCCCAGGAAGCCCTTGGTCTTCTCGATCTCGTCGCGCACCTTGGCTTTCTCCCAGCCACGGGCGCGCTTGGCGGCCTCGGTCAAAATCATCAGGCCATCGTAGGCATGGCCGCCGAAGGTCGAGACCGGCTGGCTGGTCTTGCGCTCGTAGGTCTGCTTGTAGCTCACGACGACGGCCCGCTGCGGGTCGCTGCTGGGGAGCTTTTCAGCCACCAGCAGCGCCGCTGCCGGCAGCCGCACGCCCTCGGCCGCAGCGCCGGCAAGCTCGATGAACTGCTTCGAGGCAACGCCGTGGCTTTGATAGAACGGCAGCTTGATGTCGAGCTGCCGATAATTGCGCGTCACGATCGCGGGGCCCTGGCCAAAGCCGGGATTGATCACCGCCTGCACATCCGCCTTGCCCTTGATGTTGGTGAGCTGCGGTGTCATGTCGGTGTCGCGCGGGCCATAGCTTTCCTGATGCACGATGGTGATGCCGGCTTTCGGCGCCACTTTCACGCACTCGGCCTCCATCGACTTTTCGAAGCCGCCGCTGCCGGAGATCAGCGCAACTTTCGACAGATTGCGGCGCTTGATGTCGGCAAAGATCTTTTCGCAGGCCATCGTGTCGGTGTGCGGAGTCTTGAATACCCATTTGCGAACCGGCTGGATGATCTGCACCGCGCCGGCGAGCGAGATGAACGGAAGCTGAGCGTCCTCAAAGACCGGGATCATCGCCAGCGTCGAGCCGGTCGTCGTGCCACCGATCATCGCGATGACCTTGTCCTCCTCGACCAGGCGGGTGGCAAAGGTGCGCGCGTTGTTGGCGTCGCCGCCGTCATCGTAGATGACGAGCTGCAGTTTCTGGCCGTTGACTCCGCCCTTCTCGTTGATCTCGGCAACGTACATCTCCAGGGTTTTCTTCTCGGGATCGCCGAGGAACGAGGCTGGCCCGGTCACCGACAAGACCACTCCGATCTTGACCTGCGCTGAAGCTTCCGGGCCGGCTGCGAGCAATGTACCCAAGCCGATGGCAACCGCCGTCATCTGCCTGAACATGCTTGATCTCCCTGTGGTGCTCTCCCCGGAACGTCTTGGCATCGCCGGCGATGGGGGCGATGGGGGCGATGAGTGATTGCCACCAGATAGCCTGCAGCCGGTCGTCATCGCGCGCTCATATTCCAATTCATGCATTGATAGTGCATCTGCCGAAGCGGTGCAATTGAGGCCTCGGTTTGTGCCAAGGCGGCAGCGCGGGCCTCCATCGGCAACTCAATTGCGTCCTGCAAGGCGCTGAGTTGGAGGGACTTTCTGTTCAGACTTTGCTGTTCAGACTATTGGTGACCATCGGCAACTTATTGGCGGCGGGCGGCTCGTCGACGCTGTCGAGATCTCGCACCATGCCATGATCCGAACAAGTTGAGTCAAATCGTGATCTGGCTTTTATCTTCAATGCCTTGGAAGTCGATTTCGAACAGATGTCTGAATAGTTTATCTAACGCATCAAGGAAGACTTAGCTTATGTTCCATCTCGATGCGTATCTCACGATTGTTTGACCAATCTTTTGTTGACTCTGTACCAGCACCATTCAGCATGGATGTCGTGTGGATGTGACAGGAGTGGGAGGCTTGCATGACGACCAATGGCGACGGCAGGACTGCGCCCCTCGCGGCGCTCAGCTGGTTTCCTGAAGCATTTGGTAATTTAGGGAAGAAACAATACGAAACTGCATTGGCAATGCAGAAAGAGCTGCTCGATACCTTCGAGCAGATCAATCACGCCTGGTTTGCTCGCGCGCAGTCGGAAATCGATCTCGCCGCAGAGTTCCTCGGCAAGGTTGCGGAGACGCGGTCGATACCGGGCGTCGCAACCGCGTGCCAGGAGTGCATCAGCAAGCAGCTGGAGATGCTCTCCGAGGATAGCCGGCGCATGCTGGCGGACGGAGAAAAGCTGCTGCGGGCGGGCACGCGCCATCTGGCCGACAGCGCGACCGCCGCCGTCAATTAGTGTCTGCCGTTAAGGCGGGCGAGTCATTGCACTGAAAAGGTCAATGCACTGAGAAAAGTGCAGCTCAATGAGAGGAGGAAAACATGCAAATGGCGCTCGTGAAGAAAGCATTGCCGCAGGTTACGGCGGAGCAGCGCGCCGAGAGCGACCGTATCAAACGGATCCGCAAGCTGCGATGGGTCGGCATGGATGATGAAGCCAGGGTGGTGCAAGGGGTGTTCGACCCGGAGCATGCCGACAGCGTCCTGGCGATCCCGCACGCAACCGATTGACGGGTTGCTGCCGCATAGCTGGTTGACACAAATCAGTAGCCTGAGCCGAGCCACTTGCGGCTGCGGCCCGAGCCGCCTGAATTTGCTGAACAGGCGCGGGGACCCAACGTGCCCAAGTGTGCTCAAGTGTTCTTGGCACGAACCCAGCCGCTGTCGTCCCCGCGCAGGCGGGGACCGTGCGTCTGTGATGTTGCTTTGTCAGGAGGTGGAAGTCCAACCCATGTGAGGTCACGCCACATGTAGCCGAAGGCAACTGCGTCGTCCAACTGCGAGGTTTTGCGGGAGG
>Ga0137409_10003272_pt1 | contig 14549 bp, 12 predicted proteins | sample CZODoug1_16funga_FD_122059 | JGI IMG/M metagenome (GOLD analysis project Ga0137409, IMG submission 122059) | Vadose zone soil fungal communities from Angelo Coast Range Reserve, California, USA - CZODoug1_16fungal (Hybrid Assembly) | ecosystem: Environmental > Terrestrial > Soil > Vadose zone... | reverse complement strand
AATTCAATCTTCAAGCCGGCTGCCGCATGCTCGTCGGCCCGCCCTCCTCGTCCCAGGATGAGGTCATATTTTCGATCACGCAGGTCCTGAAAATCGCGCCCGCTGGAAACAGCCGTCACTTCGTCAAAGTGCAGGACAACGCGTGGATATTTTTTGACGAACCGTTCGAAGACGTGCGGGATCACCGTAAAGGCGATCGCCAGCGGGCATGCAATCCGGACTTCACCTGTTGTCGGATCCGCCAGGTACTCGATATCTCTGATGCTCTGTCTCAGTTCATCGAAGACGTTGAGAGTGCGCTTTAGCAACGCGTCGCCATACCTGGTCGGCTCGACACCTTTCGGACTGCGGTCAAGAAGCCGCACGCCGAGCCCATGCTCAAGATCGGCGATGATTTCCGAAACGGTGGGGGTAGAAACGCCTAACTGCGCTGCGGCCTTGGACATGCTGCCGTGTTGCGCGACCGTGAAGAAGACATGCAGGTCTCGGAGTCGCAGCCGCCGGCCGATCTGATGATCCCAATCGATCTTCTTGAGCATTAGGGTCTACCCTAACTCGACTAAGTGAAATAGGGAATTCCCCAAATACCAGGGTCCGGGTAGCGTTGCAATCACGACAGACAATTCTCAGAAGGCGACCGCCATGAACCTTCCACGCCGACGATTTCTGCATCTGGCAGCGGCCGTCGCCGCTCTTCCGGCGGTGGCGCGCTTCGCTCGGGCGCAAGCCTATCCGACACGTCCGGTGCGCATCTTGGTTGCCAGTCCGCCCGGTGGCCTGGCCGACACGCTCGCTCGCCTGATGGGACAATGGCTGTCGGAGCGGCTCGGCCAACCATTCGTTATCGAGAACCGTTCGGGTGCCGGCAACAATATCGCTGCCGAGGTGGTCGCGAATGCCAATCCGGACGGCTACACGCTTCTCATTGTCAATCCCGCGCACTTCCTGAACACAGCTCTTTACGAAAAACCCACTTACAATTTCGTTCGTGATATCGCGCCGGTCGCAGGACTTCTCCGCGCACCGAACGTCATGGAGGTACACCCGTCACTCCCCGTCAAGACAGTGCCAGAGTTCATCGCCTATGCGAAGGCCAAGCCTGGCAAGATCAATTATGCATCGGCCGGCACCGGCACCTTGCTGCATGTGGCGGGCGAGCTGTTCAAGATGATGGCCGGTATCGATATGGTTCATGTTCCCTATCGCGGTACGAGCACTGCGTTGACCGACCTGCTGGGCGGCCAAGTGCAGATGATGTGCGACAACATATCGACGTCTATTGACCATATCAGAGCCGGAAAGCTACGCGCGCTGGCGGTAACCACGGCGACGCGCTCAGAAATGCTACCGGAGCTGCCGACTGTAGGTGAGTTTCTTCCGGGCTTCGAACAAAGTGCGCTCTTTGGCGTTGGCGCGCCCAGAAATACACCCGGCGAAATCATCGACCAGCTCAACAGGGAGATCAACGCGGGGCTGGCCGATCCCAAGATGAAGCTCAGGCTCATTGATCTCGCCGGCCCAGCTCTCCCGGGCTCGGCTGCCCAATTCGGCCGGATCATGGCCGACGAAACCGAGAGGTGGGGAAGAGTGATCAAGGCGCTCGGCATCAGGCTGGGCTGATCCAGAAAATTCCATGCCTGCCATCGTCACCGCAGTGAGCCGCAGCAAGAGCCATACCTTTGGCAAGCGGAATGAGTTGATGATCCGTCTCGTCGCAGGACTTGGCGTCGAAGGCGACTCGCATATGGGCGAAAAGGTAAAGCATCGCTATCACGCTGCGAAAAATCCCGACGCGCCAAATCTGCGGCAGGTGCATCTCATGCACGCAGAATTGTTCGACGAGCTGCGCGCGGGCGGGTTCAACGTCGGGCCGGGCGCCATCGGAGAGAACGTGACCACGCGCGGTATCGATCTTCTCGCTTTGCCGAAGGGAGCGCGACTGCGCCTCGGGCCTGAGGCTGTTATCGAGATCACCGGACTGCGCAATCCGTGCAGGCAGATTGACGCGTTTCTGCGTGGCTTGACAGCCGCGCTCCTCAGTCGGGACCCGGCGGGCCGCCTCATCCGCAAGGCCGGCGTCATGGCAATCGTCATCACTGGTGGCGACCTGAAGGCCGGTGACCTGCTTACGGTTGAGCTGCCGGTGGGCGAGCAGTGTGCGTTGCTGCCAGTGTAGCCGACTGCCCCACCGCTACTACTTGCGGCACGCCGCCGTCTACGCACACGCTCAGCATGGCTGCTCAACCGCAGCCAGCGGAACCTCAGCGAGCGAGCAGGTCAATTCCATCGGACCTTGCTTTGGTGTAGTTCTTAGTTCCTGCTTCCGAGCTCGCCTGAGGGCGCGCTGCCAAGCTTTGCGAACGTTGTACACCGAACCCCAGCCCGCTAAGGAGATTCCAACATGATGCGTTTTCACACTGTCCTCTTTGCGAGCGGTCTTGTCCTGGCGCTCTGTGATGGCGTGGCTCAAGCGCAACCGAACAAGCCCATGCTGACCTTGCAAATGCCGGCGCTGCCGGACCCGGTCGGCGTTACGCTTAACCCTGCAACGACCGCTTTGCTGGTGCTCGACTACGTCGAGGACATCTGCCACACCCAACCGAAATGCAAAAGCCAGATGTTGCCGGCCATGACCCCATTCATGGCGCGGGTCCGCAAGGCCGGCATGACCGTGGCCTACGGCACCCGCGAGCAGAACATGTCCAAGTGGCTGCCGGAGGTCGCTCCAGCTCCCGGCGACATCAAGATCGTGAATACTGCCCAGGACAGGTTCTACAACACCGATCTTGACAACGCGCTGAAGGCGAGGGGCATCACAACGATCATCATGGTCGGCTGGAAGGTCAGCGGCTCGCTGACCTACTCGTCGGTGGGAGCGACGCTGCGCGATTACACCGTGGTGATCCCGGTGGATACGACCGCGGCCGCAACCGACTACGAGCAGACCATCGGTTTCTATCAAATATTGAATCAGGGCAATGGCAACCTGACGAACGTGCCTCTGAAGCCAAAGGCCCCCACGTTGAGCCGCACGGACATGATCACCTTCCAATAAGACGCCGGCTCAAACGGCTCATGGAAGAATTGCTGAGCGGGCTGCATTGCGAAGACGTGGTGGCCGCTCTTCTACCGCGGCGCGCTGATCAATCGGCGTTTGACGCGAAACGGTCATGACAGAAAGAAAACCAAGCGTTTCGCTCCTAAACCTTTTGGTCAGGCGCTACTTCCATGGGTGGGATGGCCCCCGGTCGCAAGATCATTAGGCTCCTCCTACCGACAACGATAGGGCGCGCCGCGGTGCGATGCGCAAAAATAAAAGAAATCCAGATGCTCCTCTGGAGTCACTAACTGGAGATGGGGACCCATACCCGGATGGGCTTGGCGTCTCTCACCCTGATTCAGAAGGAGGAACACCATGAACCGACGTCGTCTTCTTAGTGTTTCGGCGGTTGCCGCGTTGGGCCTCGCCGTACTGCCAAGCAGCGCAGTCAGTCAGCAAAAGTCGCTCAAGGATCAGCTGGTCGGCACGTGGACGCTTGCCGCATGGGAGCAGACCCGCCCCGACGGCAGCAAGTTGCAGCGCTTCGGCGCCAATCCGAAGGGCATCCATGTATTCGACGCCAACGGTCGCACCTACATCCTGTTCAGCCGTCCGGACCTGCCAAAGATCGCGTCCAACAATCCCTCCACCCCGACGCCCGAGGAGGCCAAGGGCATCGTCGACGGCTCAATCGCCTATTACGGCACCTACACCGTCGACGAAGGCAGCAAGGTCATCACGGTCAAGGTCGAGGCCAGCACCTTCGCCAACCAGGTCGGTGTTGATCAGAAGCGCACCGTCAGCAGCCTCAGCGCGGACGAGCTCAAGATGGTGAATACGACCGTGCTTTCGGGCGGACAGATCAGCTACGCCTTCAGGCGCGCCAAGTAGCGCGTCAAGTAGCGCGTCAAGCAGGCGGCTTGATGCGAGCTTGAGCTGGGACGCTCCAGGTTCAATAGGACTCTGGAGCGCCGATCGTCACTGGGTGCCTGCGAAGCTTTACGCGACGGTGTCGAGCAGAATTAGCTGGCGTGCCGGTTGCGCAATTTGACCACCAGCATGCTGATGAAGGCGAGTGCAAACGGCGCGAAGCAGGCCGCCGCTATCGCCGCCATCCAGTTGCCACTCGCCGAGGTTAGGGCCTCGTAGGTCTTGCCGGCGGTGGCCACCACGAACAACGATGCGAAGATCACGATCGCCGGGGCCGACATCGCCTGCGCCTGGCTTTGCACCATGTCGGCATGTCCGATCTTGCGCGATGAGCGCGGCAGGTCGCGGATGAGCGATCGGATGTTGAGATGGTCGCAGGCCGTGATCGCGGCCACGGTCAGCACCACGAACGATGCAAAGACGATCGCGCCCGTGAGCGAGAATGTCTTCGCCAGCGCCAGTACGGCAGGGTTCACGATGATGCCGACCGCCATCAAAGCCATCAGAAGAAGGATCACGGCAAACCGCAGATATCGCCCTCGGCGCACGCGCTCTGCGATTGCGGGCTTCTGCGCGTCGCTCACCAGATAAGTGCGGGGCGGCGCGAAAATCCACGGGCTGACGGTCGTAAACAGCCAGCCCTCGGGCACACGCTTGAAGTGGGCTTCCTCCAGCCCATTCGGCAAGAGGTGAAATGACATGACGGGCTCCTGTCCCTAAAAGCCGGGGCCCAATCGCCCCCGGTCGGGAGCCAATCTACGAAGCACGCCTGCACTGGCTGTGATGGCGATCACAAAACGGGCGCATGTCGGCGGCGGATCAGCGCCGCGATCCTACTCTCCGCACCAATTTCTACACTCAGATACCGAAGTGGATGTGGGAACGAATGTCTTACATCGTCCGTTAACTCGGCCTGCGGCAAATGACGATTGATGGGGCCTCAGCGCATCCGACGGCGACGTGATCACGTAGCTCCATCACGTAGCTCCATGGCTGGCTATTGCCAGTCGCGCTGTTCGACGGCTGCCGAGCGGCCGCAATCAATTCTAACGAGCCTCTGCGCGGCCTGGGGCCGACGACGGGCAGGCGGCGTGTTGAAGAGAGTACCCGGATGATGCAGACGCCCTACGATGTTCTTGGCGTGCCTCGAAAGGCCAGTGATGAAGCGATCAGGGCAGCGTTTTGCAAGGCCGCCAAGGCGTATCACCCCGACCTCAATTCCGGCGATCAGGCTAAGGAGCAGAAACTCAAGCAGGTCATTGCTGCCTACGGGGTGCTCAAAGACGCGCAGCAGCGGGCGGCGTACGACCAGTCGCTCGCCGACTATGAACAGTATCTGCGAAGCCGTCGGCGCCAGCGGATCCAGCGTTTCGCGGCGGCCCCGGTTGCGGCTCTGGTCAGCGGCGGCGTGGTGGCTCTCGGGGTTTCGCTGTGGTTCGCCCCGCCGCACGCATCCGGCCTTGCGGGAGAAGAGGTCGCGCAACGCGCGAGCCAGCAAGTGGCCGCTCTCGATGACAGCGACACGCGCCCGGCCGCGAGCCAGGCTGAAGTGCAGACGTCATTCGACATGGAATGGGAGCGAACGCACTCCGATCCCATGCCCATGTGGACGTCCGCCGTCGGCAATCCGAACGCGCCTGAAGGCGAGCTTCTGCCCGGCAGCATCGCAGACGTGATCGCCGGGCCGGCGCAGCAGCGGCCCGTGCGCTTGCGCGAACCATTGGGCGCACGCGCGGTTGGCGAAAAGTCCCGCGCTCCTAACGCTGATGCTTTGGATGAGCGCGCCGCCAGTTTTGTTTCTGCGCGGATTTCGCGCTGGTCATCTGCCGGCACCGCAGATCTTGCTGCGTTCGTCAGCGCTTATGCCGATCAGGTGCTTTACTATGGGAGCCTCAAATCCCGCGAGGCGGTTCTTCAAGACAAGCGCCGCTTCCTGGAGCGCTGGCCGGAGCGGCGCTATGAGCTGCGTCCCAGCTCAATCACGGCGCAATGCAAGGCGGGTGTGTGCAGCGTCAGCGGACTGTTGGACTGGCGGGCGCGCAGCGTTGCGCGCCCATCATCAGCAAGTGGAATGGCACAGTTCGAGTATGAGGTCATGGTCTCGGATGGTACGTTCCGCATCATCAGTGAAAACAGCTCGGTCGTGCGATCCCGGCGGGTGGTGCCCGACCAGAGTCAGGCCAGCATCTCGCTGTTTCGGGGGCTCTATTAGCGCTGCGCCACATTGGCGATGCGCGCCGGGATGCCGAACTCCTTGTGGCAGACCTCGGCGAGCACCGCGATGCCGGCGCGGATGTCCTCGATCGACGGGCTCGCGAAGCAGATCCGCAGCCGGCTCCTGCCGTGCGCTGCGTCGGTCGACCATTCCGGCCCCGGATTGATCGCAACGCCGGCCGCGAGCGCGGCTTGATTGAGCTTCGTGGTGTCGACCTGATCGGGCAGCTTGACCCAGAGAAAAATGCCGCCCTTGGGATCATCGAACTCGGCCGCGGTGCCGAACTGCTCGTTGAGCGAAGCCATCAGGGCCTCGAGCTTGGCGCGCAGCCCACGCCGCAGCCGCGGCACATGGGTTGCGAATTGCGGGGCGCAGAACTCGGCGAGCACCATCTGCTCGAGCGCACCGGTGCCGCCGTCGGTCTTGAGCGCGAGCGCGCGTGCGAGAATGGGCCAGGGCGCCACGATGTAGCCCACGCGCAAAGCGGGCGCGATCGACTTCGAGAACGAGCCGACGTAGATGACGTTGCTGGCCTCGCTCATCGCATGGATCGCGGGCGGGCGATGTCCGTCCCAGATGAGATCGGCATAGCAGTCGTCCTCGAAGATCGGCACGCCGTACTCGGTCGCAAGCTTGAGCAGCGCGCGCCGACGCGCTTCCGGCATGATCGTGCCGGTCGGGTTCTGCACGGTCGGGATGGTGTAGATGTATTTCGGCTTGATGTTGCGCTGTTTCAGCGCCGCCAGCTCCTGCGCCAGCACATCGATGCGCATGCCGTCGCGATCGAGCGGAATCCCAATGGCCTGAACGCCGAGCCGCTTGAGCCGGTTTATGGTGCCTTGATAGCAGTCCTGCTCGATGATCACGGTGTCGCCGCGCGCGAGCAGCACGCCGTTGATCAGGTCGAGCGCCTGCAACGAGCCTGACACCACCAGGATGTCGTCAGGGCTGCAGGTGATGGCGGCATCGTGCTTGAGCTTGCCGGCGATGAACTCGCGCAGCGGCCGGTAGCCCTGCGGCCCACTTTTCATGCCGTAGCTCGCGAGCGTCGGGCCCTCGCGCGTGAGCACGGCGGTGGCCGCCGCCGCAAGAGCGTCGACCGGGATCTGCGCGGGGTCGTTGTTGCCGCCGATGAAGTTGTAGCGCGCGGCGCCATTCCACTTGGCCGCCGCTGGCGGCAGGCCCGCTGGCAACAGCGATGAGAAGTCAAATGGCGCGACAGGCATGACATTTCCCCTTGCGGACAGGAATATCATGCGCGGCTTCGCGCGTCCCGGGTCACCAGCATCTGCACACGTTGCCGCCGGCTTGCCGCCCATCGTGCCGCCGTTCGACTGCCGCGGCGCAGTCGGGCCGCACCTGCATGCGCTCCCACAGCGCCTGGTACTCGGGCGCAAGCGTTCGAACGTGTGTTGCGGCATCGAATTGTCCTAGAATTCAGCTCAGACGAGTGGTGTCGGGGTGCTGACCACTCGCGGGCGGGTTGTGGCAGGGTGGATTTCAGTGAGGATTATCGATCCATGATTATTGTATCTGCCGCTGATGAATGCTTCGCGGCACATTTCGCGGCCATGCTTCATTCGGCATGGACCCATCACCCAACCGCCGATTTCCGTCTGCTGGACTGTGGCATCAAACCCGAGACGATCGCCGATCTGAAGGGCTTCGCGACCATCCGCGGTATTCGCCTTACGGTCATCAAGATCGATATCGCAATGTTACGCGATTTGCCGACTACCAAACTGCTGAGTGTTGCAGCCTACGCGCGCGTTCTTATTCCTGAGCTGTTTCTCGACTCGGTCGAGAGAGTTCTCTATCTCGATGCCGACTGTATCGTCGTCGGCGACCTTACAGCGCTATGGCAATTCGACATGGGGAACGCCGCTATAGCGGCAGTCCCCGATCAGATGGAACATGGCCTCGATCTCGATGAACAGTGCGACGTCAACTCAGGTGTCATGTTGATGAATCTTGCGATCTGGCGGCGTGAACGGCTGGCCAGCGTAGCTCTGGCTTTCGCCAGGAATCACCTTCCTTCCTTGTGCGATCAGCCAAGCATCAATGTCGCCTGCGCTGGGAAGATCGCCTATCTCCCGGAACGGTGGAATTTTTTGTTAAACAAGCCCGATCGTCTTGAGCGGTGGAGCGAACCGAGCATCATTCATTGTGCCGGGCCAAAAAAGCCGTGGGTCTACAGTGATGTGCCTTTCGCTCCGATCTATCTCTACCATCGCAACCAAACGCCATTTGCCATTGAGCCTCCACGCACCCCATTTCGTTCATCACTGCGGAAGACGCTCAACTTGCTCATCGGCCGTCGTAAGTACTGGGACCAGCTCATCATCGCGCGCCGGTCACAAGCCTTCGCTACGGCCTATTTCGACAGGATCGCGCAAGCTGGTCTCATCGCGTGAGACGCCACGTGCCGAGCATGGCTGGCCCGCTGGCAACAGCGATGAGAAGTCAAATGGCTCGACAGGCATGACATTTCCCCCTTGCGGACGGGAATGTCATGCGGCTTCGCGCGTCTCGGCTCACCAGCATCTGCTGTCGTATCCCTGGCGTAGCAAGACAGCATGAGCAAGTGCTATGATGCGCTGGGCGAACCAGGCCAGGAACCGGTGCTTAGGTCGTGGTGACTTCCTCGGTTTTCTCACGCCCGAGCAGGACCGAGGACGTGCGTGATGTCATGGAGCGCCTTGTTCGCATCTGCGCCTGATAGCAAGCGCGCACCGCTGCGCGCGGTTGCCCGTCTCTTCGACAGTCTGGTTGATCCGCTGCGGCGCGACCGCACCGCTGCGGCATGCATCATCGGCTTCATTGCGGCATGGACGCTCTATGCACTGCTCGCCAAGGGCAGCCAGGACGTCCATCAGGATGTCGGCGAGCTCGTCGGGTGGTCGCGAGAGCCCGGGCTCGGCTACAACCATCCCCCGCTCGGGGTCTGGGTCGTGACGCTCTGGTTCTCGGTCTTTCCGCGTGCCGACTGGGCCGCCCATTTGCTCGCGGCCACCAATTCCGGTGTCGCGCTGTGGATATGCTGGAAGCTGTTCGGCGACTGGCTCGATGAAACCAAGCGTGTCGTGGCGCTCGCAATGCTTGCGCTCGTCCCGCTCTATACTTTCCAGGCCCTGGTCTACAATGCCAATAGCGCGATGCTGCCGGTGTGGGCCGCCGCCACATTGTTCTTCCTGCGCGCGTGGAGGGATCTGCGGCCGGCTGACGCGGCACTCGCGGGAGCGAGCGCGGGCGCCAGCATGCTCGCCAAGTACTGGTCGGTGTACCTGGTGGTCGCACTGGCGCTCGCGCCTTTGCTCGCCCCCGGCCGCTGGCGCTTCCTGCGCTCGGCGGTGCCCTGGATCGCGGCTGGCGCCGGATTGCTGGTGCTGGCGCCGCACCTCGCCTGGATCGCGAGCGGCGGCTCGTCGACGTTCGCGTTTGCACAGAATACGCTCGGCGACAACGCCTCAGCCGTGCCCAAGAGCGTGTCGTACGTGCTGGGCGCGGTCGCTTATATCGCGGCTCCGATCGTCATCATGGCGCTGCTGCAGCCGTCCCGGGCGGCTGTTCGCGACATGCTGCTGCCGCAAGCGCCCGAACGCCGCCTCGTGCTCCTGGTCCTCCTCATTGCGGTCGCGTTGCCCGCAGTCGTGAACCTGGTACGACCCGTGCGTCTCACGCCGATTTGGACCATCCCCGACTGGACGTTACTGCCAGTCGTGCTGCTCGCCTCGCCCCTGGTCGCGGTTTCGCGCGAGGCCGCGGTGCGCATCCTCGCGGCCGCGCTCGCACTGCCGATCGCAGCCCTCCTCGCCGCGCCGGTGGTCGCCCTGACGATCCATCATCTGGGCCGGGCCGACACGCACGCGCGCTACCGGCTCATTGCAGACGCGATGACCGCCACCTGGCGCTCCGTCACCACGCAGCCGTTGCGGCTCATCGGCAGCGACTATGGACCGCCCAACGGTGTCGCCTTCTATCTGGCGGATGCGGCGCCGCTCGCCGTGTCCAACCCAGTCATCGCCCCATGGATTGCGCGCGAGCGCATCACGACGCAAGGAATTGCGCTGGTGTGCCCGATGGAGGAGGAGCGGTGCATCGAGGAGATCGACAGAGTCGATCAGGCACACACCGCCATTCGCCGCGAGGTCGCCCTTGCGCGCAGCTATCTCGGAATTCGCGGCCGCACCGTGCGTTATCTCATCGCCGCCGTGCCGCCCGCGCGCTGAGCTTTGAGCCGATCATGAATGGGATGAGATCGCTTCCCCGGCGCACCAGCCGCTCGACCATGCCCACTGAAAATTGTAGCCGCCGAGCCAGCCGGTGACGTCAACCGCTTCGCCGATCGCATAGAGAGCGGGCACGTTGCGCGCCGCCATGGTCTTCGACGACAGGTCGCGGGTGTCGATCCCGCCGAGCGTCACTTCAGCTTTAGGCCAGCCCTCCGACTCCGTGGGTCGAACCTCCCAGTGCTTGAGGCGCGCCGCAAAGGAGGTGAGCGTGCGGTCGGGGATATTGGCCATCGCGGTGGGCGGCAGGCAGGCCTCGGCCAGCGCCTGCGCGAGGCGCGCCGGCAGGATCTCGGCGAGCACGGTCTTGGGCTCGGCCCGCGGCCGCGACTGCTTGCGCGCGAGCAGAAAGGCCGCGGCATCGTGTGCGGGCGCGAGATCGAGTGCAATGACATCGCCCGGCCGCCAGTAGGAGGAGATTTGCAGGATCGCCGGACCCGACAGGCCACGATGCGTGAACAGGATGTTTTCGCGAAAGCTCTGCCCGCCGCAGGATGTGATCGCGTCCAGTGAAACGCCGGCGAGCAGCGCTGGCATGCCGAGCATCTCCGGCGTGGCCCTGAGCGGCACCAGCGCCGGTAACGGCTCGACGACGCGGAGGCCGAAGCGCCGCGCGACATCGTAAGAGAGGCCGGTCGCACCCATTTTGGGAATCGACAGCCCGCCGGTCGCCAGCACCAGCGCTGAGGCGGTGAAGGTCCCGCCGCTGGTCGTGACACGGAAGCCTTCGGCACTCGAGAGATCAGAGACGGCGTGGCCAAGGCGGACATCGACGCCACCCTGCGCGCATTCAGCGAGCAGCATCGCCACAATGGTGCGCGCGGATCCGTCGCAGAACAGTTGCCCGAGTGTCTTCTCATGGTAGGGGATGCGATGGCGCTCAACCAGGGCGATGAAATCATCCTGGGTGTAGCGGGAGAGCGCCGACCTGCAGAAGTTCGGATTGCCGGACAGAAACCGATCGGGCGCGCAATGCAGATTGGTGAAATTGCAGCGCCCGCCGCCCGAGATCAGAATCTTGGCGCCGACCTTATCGGCGTGATCGAGGAGGAGGACCCTGCGGCCGCGCTGGCCGGCGGTCAGCGCGCACATCAGTCCGGCCGCGCCCGCCCCCAGCACAATGACATCAAACGCTTCGGCCGCTTTGGTCATTGCGCTGTCACTAGAGCGAGATCCGATCACTTTGATGCATTCGCGGTCTCTCCCGGCCTCATGGTGAGGAGCCGTGACCTTGGCCTAACTGGATTTCGCAACCTCGTGCGCGGCGTCTCGAACCATGTGGCCGCCCCATCCTTTCGAGACGGGCGCACGCGATGCTTGCATCTTCCGAAAGCGTTCGCCTGCGCCCTCCTCAGGATGAGGCGGAAAAACGGTCAGCATTGGCGTCATTGGTCCTGTCACTTAGCCGTGGTGCCGGCAATCCGACCTCGGGTATAGCAAGGCGGATGCGCGCGACCCAAATGGGCTGATGGGAGATCGCACATGCGTTTATCGACGGAGTTCGCTGCGGAATGCTGCGCCTGACCGACATCAAGCTCGACCTCGATCACGCGGAGGGTGAGATCAAACCCGCCGTGCTCAAGCGGCTCAATCTCAAGCCGCAGGATCTGATCAGCTATTCGGTCTGTCGCCGCGCGGTCGACGCGCGCAAGCGCACCGCCATCGCGCTGATCTATACGCTCGACATTGAGGTGCGCAACGAAGCGGCGCTGTTGAAACGGTTCGCGCGCGACCGCAATGTCGCGCCGGCCCCCGGCGAGAGCTACCGCCTGAAGGCCCGCGCGCCTGCGTCGCCTACAGCGCGGCCGGTCGTGATCGGAACCGGCCCCTGCGGCCTGCTGGCGGGCCTTGTCCTGGCGCAGATGGGTTTCCGGCCGCTGATCCTCGAGCGCGGCAAGATCGTGCGCGAGCGCACCAAAGACACCTGGGGCCTGTGGCGCCGGTCGGTGCTGAACCCGGAATCGAATGTCCAGTTCGGCGAAGGCGGCGCCGGCACGTTCTCCGACGGCAAGCTCTACAGCCAGATCAAGGACCCGCATCACTACGGCCGCAAGGTGCTGACCGAATTCGTCAAGGCCGGCGCGCCGTCCGAGATCCTCACCGTCGCCAAGCCGCATATCGGGACATTCCGGCTGGTGACGATCGTGGAGCAGATCCGCGCGAGTATCGAAGCGCTCGGCGGCGAGTATCGCTTCCAGAGCAAGGTCGAGGACATCGAGATCGACGTGAGAGCGGACGGCAGCAGGCAGGTGCGCGGCGTGGTGCTGGCCGATGGCAGCCATATTGCGACCGATCATGTCGTGCTGGCGATCGGCCACAGTGCGCGCGACACCTTTGCGATGCTGTTCGATCGTGGCGTGGCGATCGAAGCCAAGCCATTCTCTATTGGTGCGCGCATCGAGCATCCGCAGTCGCTGATCGATCGCTGCCGCTACGGCGAACGCGCCGGTCACCCGCTGCTCGGGGCCGCCGACTACAAGCTCGTCCATCACTGCAGCAATGGCCGCTCGGTCTACAGCTTCTGCATGTGCCCGGGCGGCACCGTGGTGGCAGCGGCCTCCGAGCCAGGCCGCGTCGTCACCAACGGCATGAGTCAGTACTCGCGCAATGAGCGCAATGCCAATGCGGGCATCGTGGTAGGCATCACGCCCGCCGACTATCCGGGGCACCCGCTCGCTGGTGTGGCGTTTCAGCGTCACTTCGAGGAGCTCGCGTTCGCGGCCGGTGGCGGAACCTACGCGGCGCCGGCGCAGGGCGTCGGCGATTTTCTCGCGCAGCGAGGATCGACCGCGCTGGGTGAGGTCGTGCCCTCCTATCGGCCCGGCGTGCAGCCGAGCGATCTGGCGGCGTGCCTGCCCGATTTCGCGGTTGCCGCCATGCGTGAGGCGCTGCCGGCCTTCGACCGGCAGATCAAGGGTTTTGCGCTGGCCGATGCAGTGCTGACGGGAGTCGAGACGCGAACCTCGTCGCCGATCCGTATCCGTCGCGACGACAGCTTCCAGAGCGTCAACACGCACGGGCTCTATCCGGCCGGCGAGGGCGCCGGCTATGCCGGCGGCATCCTGTCCGCGGGCGTTGATGGCATCCGCATTGCCGAGGCGGTGGCGGCGAGTTTGGTCGGAACGTCGCTGCAGCAGACGGCGGCAAAGACTGACGCATATCCGTCACCCTGAGGCGCGACCCCGGCCCTTGAGCCAGGGGAGCCTCGAAGGGCGACGGCCACCAATCTCAGGTTTGGACTATCGCCGACTGGGGCCGATCATCCTTCGAGGGCCGCACGCAACCAAAGTGTGCGCGGGCTATGCCTGGTATTGCGGCCACCTCAGGATGACGGAGATAGGTCAACATCTGCCGCTGTCGTTCTCGATCGGCTTTGATCCGATCAATACCGATAATGATCCGGCTTGAACGGCCCTTCGCCTGGCACGCCGATATATTTCGACTGCTTGTCGGAGAGCTTGGTGAGCTTGACGCCGATCTTGTCGAGATGCAGCCGCGCGACCTTCTCGTCGAGATGCTTGGGCAGCGTATAGACCTTCTTCTCATATTTGCCCGGATTGGTGAACAGCTCGATCTGCGCCAGCATCTGGTTGGTGAACGACGATGACATCACGAAGCTCGGATGCCCCATTGCGTTGCCGAGATTCACCAGCCGTCCCTCGGAGAGGAGAATGATGCGCTTGCGGTCGGGGAACTCGATCTCGTCGACCTGCGGCTTGATGTTCACCCATTTTAAATTGCGCAGCGACGACACCTGAATCTCCGAGTCGAAGTGGCCGATGTTGGCCACGATGGCGCGGTCCTTCATCTTGCGCATGTGGTCGATGGTGATCACATCGACATTGCCGGTCGCGGTCACGAAGATGTCGGCGCGCGCCGCCGCTTCGTCCATGGTGGTGACTTCATAGCCTTCCATCGCGGCCTGCAGCGCGCAGATCGGATCGACCTCGGAGACCAGCACGCGGCAGCCGGCCTGCCGCAGCGAGGCGGCCGAGCCTTTGCCGACGTCGCCGAAGCCCGCCACCATCGCGACCTTGCCGGCCATCATCACGTCGGTGCCGCGGCGGATGCCGTC
>Ga0137409_10000108_pt1 | contig 14553 bp, 16 predicted proteins | sample CZODoug1_16funga_FD_122059 | JGI IMG/M metagenome (GOLD analysis project Ga0137409, IMG submission 122059) | Vadose zone soil fungal communities from Angelo Coast Range Reserve, California, USA - CZODoug1_16fungal (Hybrid Assembly) | ecosystem: Environmental > Terrestrial > Soil > Vadose zone... | reverse complement strand
GGCATCCAGCCCATCGAGATCGGAGTAGTAAAAGCGGCTCTCTTCCGGATACGACGGCCGCTCGATCAAATAGTGGAGGTCGCCGCCCACGCGAGCCTGGTCCAAATACATCTGAACATCTTTGGCGTGGCCGACTTCTTCGTAGTTTTTATTATCGAAACTGATCGCGATCAGACGATCGCCCGGCAGGATTTGGCCGCGGGCTCCCGAGGAACCGGGTTCGACGGTTTCAGCGAAGATGCCTTGCCTGGTGTCGGCCCAACGCACGCCGTCCCAGGGAGGCGTCTCGTTTCTTGAGCGCTGGGCAAAGTTAAGCACGCCCGCCGTCACCAGCAACGCCGCGCCGGCCAGCACCAGCCATGTCCCAGTTGTAAATACCGATCTCTTCACTTAAGTAGTTTTACGACGCCGCTACCCGACAAGTTAGCAAACCTCTGATCCCCGGATTAATAAGCAAGGTATGTTCCCAAGTTCCGGTCGCTCTCAGGCCGGCGACCAATGCTCGGCCGCGGATTAGCACGGACGACGCGAATCTGAAAAAACCTTCCTATGTTTGTAGTCCACATTTTTCTGATCCGCGCGTATCGGCGCAAATCCGCGGCTGGTTTAGTTTGCCAACTCTCTAAGGAATGCTATCGCCGCTCGCGCTCTCCAAGTTTTTGGACTTTTCCGAGATTTTGGACACCGACTTGATGTGGAACGTGAAGGACAAAAACGCGAAACGAGAGGGGCTGGGACGTTGTTTCCCGTTTTGTTCCCTCCTCTCCTTCTTAGAACCTGAGGGAGATCCCACCGCGAACAGAACGACGGCCGGTGCTGAGTTGGGTGAGTATCTCTCCGTTTTCGCTGTTTGGCTGGACGTCCAGCAGATTGCGCGCATCAAGGACAGCCTCGGCGCGCACGGGCAGACCGAAGCTCGGCAACTCCTGTGTAACCTGGACGCTTAACGACGGATCATAAACAGCGAGTCGGCCCGCAAAGGGGTCGATGGCAAACACGGTCGCGTTGGGCGAGAAGCGCAAAACGGTGTGGATGTTTGTGCCGGTAGCAAAACCAGCGCCCAGTTGCAGCGCCGCAGTTTGGAAAAAGCCGCTTTCAAATATCTCGGTTGGTTGGGAAATGTCTCCGGAAGAAAGGCGCTGCCCACGGCCAAAAGAATAGCCCGCGGACGCAGTCCACATGCGGCTGAGCCTGCGCGTGTAGACCAGTCGCATTCCTTTCGCGGCGCCCTGTTGATTGGCGACGTTGATAAAGGCTTCGCCAGTGGCGCCCGAGAAGGCAGTCATCGGTGTGCTGAGCAGGCCGACGCCTCGTCCCGACGTAGTATCGAAGAAGGCGGTGCCCTCGAGGTTCGACTTATTGTCGATCACTCTTTCAATTCCAAACTCGAGCCGGTGGCTACGGTCCATGACCGCACGGCCATCGACGAACGCGATCGGTCGCTTGCCGGCTTCGCGAAAAGCGACTTGCGTTTCTTCAAACGCCGCCACGCTTTGAATGCTGCCTTCATCTCCGCCGGGCGCATAAGCACCTTTCAAACGCGTGCGCGCGTTGGCGTCGTATTGAATGCCAATGCGTGGATTGATTGAGTGTGCGCCACCAGCGCCAATGAAGCGGGAGTAGTCGAGACCAAGAACGATCACGATCCCATCGCGGACTATCCATTCGTCAATTGCGCGGACGGAAACCTGGCCCATGCGGGTTTGACTGTCTAACCGCTTGTCTTTCGTTGCGGCCCAGATGGGAGCGCCAAAACTTGTGGCGCCGAAACTCATTCCCATGCGATGTCGCTGGCCGGCGCGCACGCGCGTAGTCGCTTCAAATCGCTCCGGCGCGTTTGGTCCGGCGGCGGTTTGAGCGGCAAAGATCAATTCGATGTTATCGGTCGGGGAGGTTGCAACAGCAAAATTAAGACCAGGATAACTGCCGCCGGCGGAGTTGCTCGCGAAATATGTTTCGACAACTCCCTGCACGCTGCGATGTGATTCTTTGGTAGAAGTTTCGCTGCTGGTTTGCGCCGCGTCGTTGGAAGTCGCGTCTTTGTCCGCCGCCGTTTCGTTGCCGAGCACCGCCTGCATATCCGCGTCCTGGCCCTCTTGTGCCTGGAAGATCGAACGGCGGGTTTGTGCTGAGCGCAAAGTCCACTTCACGTCGTCGCGGTCCTTGCGGCGTTCGGGCAAAGTCTTGCCGGAACCAATCGGCTCGAGATTGAAGCGGTAAATAAGTTCCTGAGAAGCGCGAACTTCAACAGAGGAAAAGACAACTTCGTTAAAGCCTGCGGCAATCGCGCGAATGCCATAACGTCCGGGCGAGATGCGGGTCGTGAAGCGGCCTGCCGCATCGCTGCGTGTCTGCTTGATGACTTTGCTGGCCCCATCGCGCAACAAAGAAATGAGCGCGCCCGAAACCGGATTGCCTTTGTTGTCGACCACGGTGCCGGTTATCGTCGCCAAGTTTCCTTTACTTGCGTTTGCGATCGGAACCTGGGCGTACAAGCCGGCCGAGAACGCGACCAGAAGCAGACTGAGTACTCTTCTCCCCATTGCTCTTTTCCGAAACATTTTCCCAGTTGATCTCATAGGACGACCTCCTTACGGCTCCCGTCGGGAAACGCTTGAAGCAATCGACTGTGACTGTGGTTTGCGCAAAATAGGAAGAAGTCTCCTAAAGATTTCTCATGCCTTCTTCGAGAGCTACAAGGCGGCCGCACCTTAACCCGCGAAAGGCGAACTGGTTCGGGCCAAGGAGACTTACCGGAACCATTGAATAGTCGCATTTTCCGCCAATAATCAAGGGCCTGTCAAGCAGTACGGGCCATTAGCCGCCGATTCACGCGGATTTACGCGGGTCAGATCCAAACAAGAAAGACGCACCGGTTAGAAGGTTTTTCGGATTCGCGTAAATCCGCGAAAATCCGCGGCTAGTGGCCCGCTTTGGCTCCGCTTTGTCGCCGGTTTCGGGCATGCTAGGATGCGGAGCTGTATTAATGCTGCGCAGTTTTTGATTGGAATTCATGATTGACGAAGTTCACATAACCCGACTATTAAACGGCATCACGGTTCTGACTGAGCACATGCCCGGTTTGCGTTCAGTAACCGCCGGGATTTGGGTGCGACGCGGTTCGCGCCACGAAGCTCCGGAGCTCAACGGCATCTGCCATTTCATCGAACATGCAGTGTTCAAAGGGACCGAGCGACGAACGGCTCGCGATATTGCTGTCGAGTCTGATCGACTTGGGGGACATCTCGACGCCTTTACGACCCATGAGATGACTGGTTTCGCGGTAAAGGTTGCGGACAGAAGTTTGCCCGCGGCGTTTGACCTGCTTGCCGACCTGCTCGCCCACCCGCGTTTTGATCAGAATGATTTGGAACGCGAGCAGAAGGTCATCCTCGAAGAGATGAAAATGGTTGAAGACACACCGGACGAATTATTGGGCGAGCTCTTCAACGCCGCCTACTTCCCCGGCCACCCGCTGGGACGCCCAATCGAAGGCACCGAGGAAACCGTCTCCTCGTTTGACCACAAAACGATCTCGAGTTTTCACGCGCGCGAGTTTACACCTACGAACCTGGTGGTAGCTGCGGCCGGAAACATTGAACACGAGCGGCTGGTCGATCTGGTTGAAAGTTCCTTCCAGAACTTCGCAACCAATGCTGCAACCAACCGTGTCGACCCGGCTGAGCAATCGCCCGCGCCGGCGGCGCCGATTCTTATTGAGCAGAAGCAGGAACTCGAGCAAGCGCACCTCGTTATCGCCGCGCCCTGGCCCGACGCAAAAAGCAGCGACCGCTATGCGGCGAGTCTGTTGGCTTCGGTAGTCGGTGGCGGCACTTCCAGCCGGCTGTGGCAAACAATTCGCGAGGAGCGCGGTCTGGCATACTCTGTCGGCGCGGGTGGCAACACGTTTTCCGACGTCGGTGTTTTCACGATCTACGCGGGCACTTCACCACAACACTTGAACGAGGTGCTCGATATCTCGTTGGCGGAAATGCGACGCGCTGTGGCCGAGAGCGTTTCCGCGGAAGAGTTGAAGCTGGCAAAGGATCAAGCGATATCCTCAATCCTGTTGGGACTCGAGTCGTCGAGTGCGCGCGTGAGCGCGTTGGCACGCCAGGAGATCATTCACGGCCGGCGCATTTCCACGGAAGAGACCATCGAAAAAATCGAAGCTGCCACGGCGGACGATCTTCAGCGCGTCGCCCGCAAATTTTTCACGAGCGATTCCCTGGCCCTGGGCGCGCTCGGAAACCTCAACGGCTTCCGCGTCGATCGCTCGCGGCTGAAGATCTGAGAGCGAAACCGGATAACACCACCAAATCCGTACTTGTGCCGCAGATCCGTAGCATAATATGTCGTTCGGTTGCTTCGCATTCCTTCAGACAATCAGCTTGCAGTAGGACAAACCCATGAACTGTCCAAGTTGCGGATCGAACAAAATGAAAACGCTGCCTGTAGTCTATGGCAGCGGAACCACGGATCGCTCGTCGATTTCGTTCAGCAAACGCTCGGTGCGGACAGGCTCAGGCCGACGACAAACTAAAATTGCCGCCTCCGCCTCACCACCACGCGGGCCATCTTTGATTCTAAGCTTGCTAGGAATGTTGATCGTTTTCCTTCTTGCCAAATGGGCGATTGGAAAAGTTGCGCCTCTGGGCGTTTCCTCGCTTCATGGTCAAGCGATGGAAATGTGGCTGCGATTCAATTCCTTGCTTCCGATTGTCGTTGCAGGTTTGATATTAATCTTTGGGCTGTTGTTTTATTCAGCGAAACGCAAGAAGCATGCAGTTCGCATGAATGAATGGCAAAATACTTGGATGTGTTTGCAGTGTGGAGGTATGTGGAAATGAAAATCCTCAGCATGGCCGGGGTCGCGCTGGCGCTACTATTGCACCCCACGCCTCAGAGCGTGACCGATGTAGTTGTGATCGACGGCGCAGATCGCATACAAATGAAATACAGTCTCGCTGAGAGCCGGATTTCTTCCAACATGTTTGGCGCAAAGGGCCGCTCGACGCTGAACGGCAAGAAGGCGGATTTGCGCATCAAGAGCGACACTCCGCAATTCATGCTCTTCAGCGACCCGGCAGCAAATCTAAGTAACGCTGTCGCTCTCGTCCGGCTTGATGTGAAATCTGACCGTCGCGAAATACGAACGGTCAAAGTGGGCATCGGCAGCGTGTCTTCTTCGCTACCAAAGGATCATGTCATCAGCGTCAACATCGAAGAGATACGCAGCGAGCCAGGAAATCGACGAATGAATCTATACAAGATCATTCCAACATCGCCGCTGAAGCCCGGCGAATACTGCCTTATTCGCGATCGCACGTTCTTTTTCGATTTCGGGGTCGATGCGAAGCCATAGGGCAACAAGCTGCTTCCTGCGAAGGGCAACCGAACACGTTTGGCAACTTGTGCTATCAATCGAGGGTTGTTGCTAATCGCCGCGCCCGGTCAACCCAGACGTGGGGCTGCACACTTTTCCTGTCTCATGTTAGGATCGTGCCAAAGGTGAGACACATGAGATTCACTGTCGAATTTGAGCGTGAGGATGATGGTCGCTGGCTCGCCGAGGTGGTTGAACTTCCGGGCGTGCTTGCCTACGGCCAAAGTTCGGATGAAGCAATTGCCAAGGCTCAGGCACTTGCTCTCCGCACGCTGGCCGATCGACTTGAACACGCCGAAGGCGCTCCTGAGTTTCTAAACATCTCCTTTGCCGCGGCATGAGTCAATGGTCCTCAGCTAAAGCCAGGCGTGTGCTTGCCACACTTCTGCGCATTGGATGGAGCATCAAACGCGAGTCCAGTTCTCATAAAACTCTTTCCCGTCCGGGTTGGCCTGATGTCGTCTTTGCTTTTCATGATAAAGATGAAATTGGCCCAAAGATGCTGGCGCGAATTGCTAAACACACTGGCCTCGAACCGAAAGACTTGTGATTCAACGATGGAACTCAAGATCATTTCTGTGTCGCCAGAATCCGATGCGGAGCGCGAAGACTGGACGCGGCTTTCGTTGGAAAGTTTGGCACGAGCTTACAGCGATGATGAGCCCGAGTATTCATTGGATTTAATCGAAGAGGCGAATCCGGCATATGAAGGAAGGTGATGTAGTTGTTTTGCCGATGCCACAGCGGTACGAAACAAGCCGCAATCTCCGCGCCGGCTACGCCGCCTGATCTGCGGCGGTGGCTATGCCCCGCCTTAGCAGACTTCTTGAGTTTAGGGCTACGCCCCGGGGCGAAGCCCCAATCATTACGGGCCACTTGACGGAAGGGCATAGCCGCTTCCGCACATCGGGCGGCGAAGCCATAGCAACGATGCATAGTTGCCTTGAACCATCTATGGCGAAACTGCACCAATACCACAGAACGCCGTGTAGCTGTTTCCCGCATTAAATGCTAAAGTTTCTTTTGACACCTTTCTTAGTTACGCGATTCGTAGTTTTAATTTCCTAAACATGAAACTCACCGTTCTCGGCAGCGGATCAACTGGCAATGCGGTTTTGATCGTTGCCGGCGAAACTCGTGTTCTCGTTGACGCCGGACTGAGCGCGAAGGAGATCGCGCGCCGGCTCGTGCTGGTTGGCGAAGACGTGCAACGCCTCGACGCCGTGCTGGTCACGCATGAACATGGCGACCACGCCGGCGGCCTGCGCGTGTTGCTGCGGACCGTCGATTGTCCCGTCTACATTTCCGCGAAGACTCATGATGCCTACGTTAGCGAACGCTTTAACGTCAGCAACGATGAGCCGCGCAAACGCGCCAAGGCGCTCCAGGACCGCGTCGAGCAGATAGAATCGAGCCGCGACTTTCGCATCGGCGAGATCGACTTTCATCCGTTTACGATTCCACACGACGCGGTAGACAATTTCGGCTTCACGGCCACTCATCAGGGCGTGAAGATTGCGACGCTGATGGATTTTGGCCACATTACCACGCTCGTTAGCGAGCGGTTGCGCGGTTGCGCGGCAGTGGTCATTGAATCAAACCACAGCCGCGACATGTTGAAGGCTTGCGATGCGTATCCCTGGGAACTGAAGCAGCGAATTCTCTCGCGGCTCGGCCATCTGTCCAACGAAGACGTGGCCGACTGGATTCGCGACGGCTTTGATGGCGCCGCGAGATTTCTGGTGCTGGCCCATCTCTCGCAGCGCGCCAACAATCCTTATCTGGCGAAGATCTCTGCCGAAGTTGCGCTCCAGGAACGCTATCCACTTTTCCACGCCGACACTCAGGTCAGCCTGTCGTTACCCAAAGAGCCAACGCCGTGGATCGAGGTGTAGAAAAGGATGAAGGCTGAAGGATGAGGGATGAACGCGGAGGGGTAGCGTTTTCGTTTTCGTCATCGCTGCTATGCGCATCTCTGGTGTTTCTCGTTTCTCTCCTGAGTCTTGCTTGTGCTGCGAATCCGGGACGCCGCAGCATGCCGGGAGAAGTCGAAGCTGCGATTGGGTCTGTAAGCGAAGAGATTGCGGCTGAACGCTACGAGAAAGTTTATAACGAGGCGTCGGATCTGTTTCGTCAAGACGCGACTCTCGAGCAGGCTACGGCCTCCTTCAAAACGCTGCGCACAAAACTTGGGCTGCTTGAAAATCGCACGTTACAGTCAGCCACTGAACAAGAGAATTCCAGTGGACCGCTAAAAGGCCGGGCATACATCGTTACCTATCGCACAAAGTTTCAGAATGGTGAAGGCATGGAAACTTTCACTTTGGTTGAGCGAGATGGCCGCTGGCTGCTCGCGCGTTATTTTGTCAATTCAACGGCGCTGAAATGAGTTCAGAGTCTCAAGTTCTCAAGTCCCAGGTTTCAAGTTGCCGCAGGCTGACGATAAACTTGAGACTTGAGACTTGAGACCAAACCCAGATGATCGAACGCTACACACTGCCCGAGATGGGCGCGCTCTGGAGCGAACAGAGCAAATTCCAGAAGTGGCTGGAAGTGGAAATTGCCGTCTGCGAAGTGCACGCGGAAATGGGAACGATTCCGGCGGAAGCGCTCGAGCAGATCAAATCGCGCGCGAAGTTTTCAGTTGAGCGCATAAATGAGATCGAGCAGACTACCAACCACGACGTCATTGCCTTCACCACCAACCTTGCCGAAAACATCGGCGCCGCCGCACGTTTCGTTCACTACGGTCTGACTTCCTCCGATGTTGTAGACACTGCCAACGCGCTCGTGTTGCGCGACGCCTGCGATCTTCTGCTCAAAAAAATTGAAGCGCTGTTGGACGTGCTCAAGCGGCGCGCGTTTGAATTTAAGCACACTCCGCAAATCGGACGCACTCACGGCATCCACGCTGAACCCACCTCCTTCGGTCTGACGTTCGCACTTTGGTACGCCGAGATGCGCCGCAATCGCGAGCGTCTGCGGCGCGCGCGCGAAGCGGTGGCAGTGGGAAAAATGAGCGGCGCCGTCGGCACGTTTGCGCTGCTCGATCCGGCGGTCGAGGAGAAGGTTTGCGCGCGGCTCGGCCTTAAACCCGCGCTCGTCTCCACGCAAATTATTCAGCGCGATCGTTACGCCGAGTATTTGAGTACCCTGGCCATCATTGCTTCGTCGCTCGACAAGTTTGCGCTCAACATTCGTCACTGGCAGCGCACCGAAGTCAACGAAGCTCAGGAACGCTTTGCCGCCGGGCAGAAGGGTTCCAGCGCAATGCCGCACAAGCGAAATCCAATTATTTCCGAACGCATTTGCGGCCTGGCCCGCGTCGTCAGGGCCAACAGTTTGGTGGGCCTGGAAAACGTTGCGCTCTGGCACGAGCGCGACATCTCTCACTCATCAGCCGAGCGCGTGGTGCTGCCTGATTCCAGTATCGCTCTGGATTACATGCTGCATAAGGCGACGTCTTTGATTGACGGACTCGTGGTTTATCCGGAGCGTATGCTGCAAAATCTTCAGTTGACGAAAGGTCTGGTATTCAGCGGCCAACTACTGCTCGCGCTCACGCAAAAAGGCGTCTCACGCGAAACCGCTTATGAGTGGGTGCAGCGAAATGCGATGAAGGTTTGGGAGACTGGCGCAGACTTCCGCGAGCTGTTGAATAAGGATGCCGACATTACGTCGCATCTTTCTGCCGCGGAGATTGACGGTGTGTTCGCGCTGGAAACTTATCTGAGAAATATCGGCGCGATCTTTGCGAGGGTGTTTGGCGGAAGCCCGACCATCAGGGAGGGCTCCTGACCTGACGCGCGAGTTGACCGGAGCCCTCCCTAATGGTTGGGCCTCCGCCTATGAGCTTCTGCCTTACTTGTTGACGATCTTCTCGGCCATGTTGCCGATGATTGGCAACTTGAACATCTGGCCCTGGTAAGCCTTAACGGCAGCGAACACCAGGCCGACCAGACAGACCATCGCGATGAGCCAGAAGACCAGCCATATCAACCAGACAAGCATTTGTATCAACGTGCCGATGCCGCCGCCGACTATCGCTCCACCGATACCGAAAGCAAACGTCAGTATCACGGCCACAACCACGAGCACCATCATGATGACAGTGTTTGCGATCCCAAAAAGAATCGACTGCAATGCGTGGAAGCGCACGAAGCGATTTTCTTTTTCGAGAAAGAAAAATATTAACCCCACGATCCAGATGTACGAGATCGCAGCAGCCACTTTAGGATCCATTCCGGTGGCGGATTGGGATGCTGCTGGCGGCGGCGTGCCTGGGGGCGCGGAATAATTCTGTTGGCCGGGCGGAGGGTTCTGCATGATTCCGGGTTCTCCTGTTTCTCAGTTGTTGTTTGAATACCGATTACCAAAGAACGATCGTTTAGATAGCGGACTTGTCCGCCAACTCGATCAGGGGCACTAGTGCCCTTTCTAAACTGCGCGCGGGCCGAGATAGTATGCTATTCGCTACACATGAAGCAATGTTATGTCTTAGTATGAAGAGCAAAATTGGGAGCGGTAGGAAACGATATGAAAGCGAAAGTCTTCGTCAGCCTCAAGCCGGGCGTGCTTGATCCGCAGGGCAAAGCTATACAACACTCGGTGGAGCTGCTTGGCTTTACCGGAATCGCGGACGTTCGTCAGGGTAAATATTTCGAGATTGCGCTCCAGGATTCGGCCGACGAGGAGCAGGCGCGCGAATCCGTGGCCCGCATGGCGCGCGAAGTCCTTTCCAATCCCATCATCGAAGACTACCGCGTGGAGATTGAAGGGTGAAGTTTGGCATCATAGTTTTCCCCGGCTCAAACTGCGACCACGATGCTTATCACGTGATCTCAAAACACGTGGGCCAGCCGGTGGATTTCATCTGGCATCGCGACACGGATCTGAATTCCTACGACGCCTTGATCATTCCCGGCGGCTTTTCTTATGGCGACTATCTGCGTGCGGGCGCGTTGGCGCGATTTTCGCCGGTGATGGAATCGGTGAAGAAGTTTGCCGCCACGGGCCGTTTCGTCCTGGGCATTTGCAATGGCTTTCAAATTCTTTGCGAAGCCGGCTTACTGCCGGGCGCTCTGATCCGCAATCGCGATTTGCACTTTATTTGTGAACACGTCACGGTCCGCGTGGAAACTTCTGACACTCCATTTACACACGAGCTGACGCGCGGGTCAGTACTCCGCATTCCGATCGCTCACGCCGAGGGAAACTACGTCTGCGATGAGGCAACGCTCCGGGAGCTGCGCGAGGAAGACCGGATCATTTTTCGTTACTGCGATCAAAACGGCAGCGTCACGGATGCGGCCAACCCAAACGGCTCGCGCGATAACATTGCCGGCATCTGCAATCGCGCGCGCAACGTGCTGGGCTTGATGCCACACCCGGAACGCGCCTGTGAAGATCTGTTGGGTTCGAGCGACGGACGGGATATCTTTCGTTCACTGGCGGCCACGCTGGCCGCGGTGGCGTAACTATCATGGCGGAGGCCCGACCGTAAGGGAGGGCTCGCCGGGTCAGCAAGATAAACAAGCCCTCCCTGATGGTCGGGCTTCTGCTAACTACACGGAGAAACTTCAGATGAAACACCATCCAGCCTGGCTTGCCGCCGGTCTTTTAGCCTTCGTCGTACTGGCCTGTAATTTTTCCACAAACACAAATTCCAACTCTAACTCTGGTTCCAACTCCGGACCGATTTCCAAAATGACCATGGCCAGAGACAATGGTAATGGAGAACCCGGTGACGAAACCAACACCTTCAGCCCCGGCGATCGCAAGATTCATTGCCTGGTGACGCTCAAGACTCCAAAAGAAGGAACCAAGATCACTTTTACGTGGTGGATAGTGGATGCCCAGGGCGCTAAGAACCAGAAGCTCAAGGAACTCGACTATACGACCGACTCCGACGTTCAGATCGTTCACGGCAACTTGTCCTCAACGCGCGATTGGCCCAGCGGTAAATACAAAGTTGAGGCCAGCGTCGATGGCAACCTGGCAAAGACAGTTGCCTTTACGGTTGAGTAGCGCTCGCTTCTCTGCTTGAGTTCATTTGCTGACTCTGATTAAGCTCAGAATATATGAAACGTACCCTTCCGTTTGTCATCATTGCTGTCGTGCTGTTAGGAGGCCTGCTGACGGTCTGGTATCTCCAGCGCTCAACTGCTGAAGGCCCTGGGGCGTCGTCGCCGCCGCCGACCACAAACGCTTCGCCTGCCGCGCGCACCACAACTACCGCCAATCCGGGTGAGCTCGGAGCTGAGCCGCCGCATGCCCTGGGGAGTGCCGGCGCGCCGGCCACGCTTGAAGAGTTTGGCGATTTTGAGTGTCCACCTTGTGGCATTCTCCATCCGATTTTGAAACAACTCGAAGGCGAGTTTGGCCCAACGAAGTTGCGCATAATTTTCCGCGAGTTTCCCCTGGTCCCAACACACGCGCATGCGCTTGCTGCCGCGCGCGCCGCCGAGGCCGCTGGACTACAAGGCAAGTTTTGGGAAATGCACGACATGCTCTATGAACATCAAAAGGACTGGCACGAGGCTTTTGATGTGCGTCCGATCTTTGAAGGGTATGCAACGAAGATCGGCCTGGATCTGGAGCAGTTCAGGCGAGACCAAACGAGTGAAATCGTCGAGCAGCGAATTTTTCAGGACGGCAAGCGCGCCCATTCGCTCGGAGTAGCGGGCACCCCGACAGTATTTCTTAACGGCCGCGAAGTGCCTTTTGAATCGCTCGCTCCGGAAACGCTGAAGTCGCTAATTAACAGCGAGCTCGCCGCCCACCCGTAAGCATTTTGCAGGAAACCAACCAACCAAACCCCGCGAGGCGAGCGACCATGCTCTACAGCGCCGCCGCTTTGGTTTCACTCATCGGGCTTGCAGATTCCATCTATCTCACCGTGGAACATCTCTCCGGTCGCAGCGTTCGTTGCACCATAACCTCCGGCTGCTCAGAAGTGCTCTCGAGCCCTTATGCGACCGTGCGCGGCATTCCGCTCGCGGCCATCGGTGCCGTTGCCTACTTCATAGTTTTTAGTCTCACGACCCTCGTTGCGTTTGGTTACAAAGGACTGGGCAAAATACTCAGGCTCGTCGTCGCCGCCATGTTTCTGATAACGCTCTGGCTGTTTTACCTGCAAGCATTCGTCATCGGCCACTTCTGCCAGTTTTGTCTGCTCTCGGCACTGGTCACCACCACGTTGACCGTGCTCGCGATCGTCGCCCAGCGCGCGAAAGCCGGATGATTGGCCGCGGATAAACGCGGACCGACGCGGATAAGAATAACCAAATGATGCGGTCTTGATTTGTGTGGGCCCTCGGCTGTTTCTGCTTGAATTCTAATGCCATCGACGCAATCCGTTTAGTCACGAGGCCTACTTAACGAGCGTAAACGTCAACGTCACTGATTTTTCATATCCGCGTACTTCCGCGTTAATCCGCGGCTGATTCCTCTGCCTCGCTTGCCACGCCTCATCGCAGACTGATAATCTTTCGTTTCAAGTTCCCCATTACTTCGTTCAACTTCCATTGTGCTCTGAAGGAGTTTCTACTCATGAAAAAGCTACCTGTTATCTCGTTGCTGATTGCCCTGGTTGCCATCGCGATTGCCGGAAATGCCCGCACAATTGTTGCCGATGTTCCCGCGCCGCCGGCGATTGGCGCGACGATTATCGATTTCACTCTTCCCGGCATAGACGGAACAGACCATTCCCTTAATTCGCTCAAAGGCAAGAGCGGCACAGTGTTGATTTTCATCGCTACGCAGTGCCCGGTTTCCAATGCTTACAACGAGCGGATGGAAAAACTCGCACAGGACTACAAAGCCCGCGGCGTCAATGTCGTCGGCATTAACGCCAACTCGACCGAGCCCGCAGCCGACGTCAAAGCGCACGCCGCGGAGAAGCACCTGACGTTTCCGATTCTCAAAGACAACGGAAACAGGATTGCCGATGCGTTGGGAGCGACGCGAACGCCTGAGGCCTATTTTCTCGACGCCAACAACAAGCTGCTCTATCACGGCCGCATCGACAACAGCAAAGACTTATCACAGGTCAATTCCAGTGAACTGCGTGACGCGCTCGAAGCAACGCTGGCCGGAAAGCCGGTGGCCAAAACCACAGCCAACGCTTTCGGTTGTTCCATCAAGCGTGCCGATTAGATGATGTTCTTAATGACACGGGCTACAAAAACTAAACTCGTCGCGTTTGTTGTTGCCGGCGTTGTCGCGGGCGCCAGCAATTTGTTTCCGCACAACCGAGCGGCGGCGCAGTCTCCGAGAGCTGCCGCGGCCTTCACCATGAGCGCTGCGCAAACGTCGCGCACGGCCCACAAGCCTCGCGTTGCTCCGCCGGTGAAACCCGGGCCGACAGCGCGCCCGATTAATGCCGAGGAGTTGCAAGCCTTGTTGAAGCGAGACGGCAAGCGTCCGCTGCTGGTCAACTACTGGGCCACCTGGTGCGATCCCTGCCGCGATGAGTTTCCCGATTTAGTCAAAATCGACGCTGACTATCGCGCGAAAGGGCTCGACTTCATCGCTGTAACGCTCGACGATATGGCGGACCTTAATACCGCGGTGCCGAAATTCCTTGGCGAGATGAAAGCCACGATGCCTGTTTACTTATTGAACGTGGCCGATCCGGAGCCGGCCATCAACGCGGTGGACCGCGAGTGGGGCGGCGCGCTGCCGGCAACGTTTCTTTACAACAACAAGGGCGAAGTGATTTACAAACACTTTGGCCGCGTCAAGGCGGATGAACTACGCGCCGCCATCGAAAAACTAGTAAACAGTAAGCAGTGAGCGGTAAGCAGTAAGCAGTTCAAAAACACGTGGCACGCAGCTCGATTATGTTTACCGCAGTCTGCTTTCTGCCTACTGCCTTTTGTCTTCTGCCTTCTGCTTACTGCTCACTGCTTACTGCTTACTGCTTATTTTATGGAACCGATCACGCCCGACGTAGTCGCAGCTCACAATCTCACGCAGGAAGAATTTGCACGCATCAAGTCGCTCATGGGCCGCGAACCGACGTTCGTTGAGCTCGGCATCTTCTCAGTGATGTGGTCGGAACACTGTTCCTACAAATCTTCGCGCGTCCACTTGCGCCGTCTTCCCACCACCGGCGAGCGCATCATCGTGCCGCCGGGCGAGAATGCCGGCATCGTGGACGTGGG
>Ga0137409_10004532_pt1 | contig 14555 bp, 12 predicted proteins | sample CZODoug1_16funga_FD_122059 | JGI IMG/M metagenome (GOLD analysis project Ga0137409, IMG submission 122059) | Vadose zone soil fungal communities from Angelo Coast Range Reserve, California, USA - CZODoug1_16fungal (Hybrid Assembly) | ecosystem: Environmental > Terrestrial > Soil > Vadose zone... | reverse complement strand
TAGCCGGCGGCGAGGCTCTCGACAATGCCGATGATGAGCCCGCCGACCAGCGCGCCACCGATCGAATCGAGCCCGCCCAGGATCACCACCGGAAACACTTTTAGGCCAACCAACGAGAGCTGGACGTCGACGCCCAGCATGCTGCCCCAGACGATGCCGCCCAGCGCCGAGACGATGCCGGCCATCGCCCAGGCCAGCGCGAAATAGCGCTCGACATTGATGCCCATTGCCTGTGCCACCTGTTGGCTGTCGGCGACGGCGCGCATGGCCACGCCCATACGGCTCTTCTTGAAGAACCAGCTGAAACCGATGAAGAACACGATGGCCACGACGGCACCCAGCACCTGGATGGGCGGCAGGTTGGCCGGCCCCAGCACGATCGGCTCATCGCCGATAGGCAGCGACACAGCGCGGACCTCTTTGCCGAAAATCACCGGACCCAGCCCGCGGATTATGGCCGCGAGCCCGATGGTCGCCATGATCACGGCCACGACCGGCCGCCCCAGCAGAGGCCGCAGCACGACGCGCTCCAGGCCGAAGCCGAAGCCGATCATCGCCGCCAGCACGATCGCGATAGCGGCAATCAGCGGCGCACCCTCGAAACCCAGCACGGTGACCACGATCAGCCCCGCCAGCATGACGAATTCGCCCTGCGCGAAGTTGATGGCGTCGGTCGCCTTGTAGACCAGCACGAAACCGAGCGCGATCAGCGAGTACATCAGGCCGGTCAGGAGCCCGTTCGAGATCAGCAGGAAGAAGAAGCCGAGATCGTCAGACATGGGCCACCGCCGGGGCATCGACGTCCTCGACGCTGACCCGCGACTTCATGACGGCCTGACGGCCGTCCTCGTAGGTGATGGCCGCTTCCAGCTCGACGGCGCGGCCGCCCGAGTAGAAGGCGTCGACGACCAGCGCGTACTTCTCGGCCACGAAGCGGCGTCGGACTTTTCGTGTCCGCGTCATCTCCGCGTCGTCGGCCTCCAGGTCCTTGGTGAGGAGCAGGAAGCGGCGGATCCGCGTCGACTCCGGCAGGGTCTCGTTGCCCTTGCGGATCTCCTCGCGGATCACGTTGCACACCTCCGGCTTCTGGCTCAGGTCCGCGTAGCTCGTATAGGCAATCCCGCGCCGCTCGGCCCAGTTCCCGACGGTGTTCAGATCGATCGCGATCATCGCGGTGACGAAGGCGCGGTCGTTGCCGAAGGCCACCGCCTCGCGGATGAAGGGGCTGAACTTCAGCTTGTTCTCGATGAACTGTGGCGCGAAGGGCGTGCCGTCCTGCAGCGCGCCGACGTCCTTGGCCCGGTCGATGATGACGAGATGGCCGCGCGGATCGACGAACCCGGCGTCGCCCGTCCGGAACCAGCCGTCGGAATCGATGACCTCGCGCGTGGCCTCCTCGTTCTTCAGGTAGCCCTTGAAGATGACGGGCCCGCGGACGAGCACCTCGCCGCGGTCGGCGATCTTCACCTCGATCCCAGGGCACGGCCGGCCGGCGGTCGTCGGATTGGCCTCGGCGCTCGGCTGGAGCGACACCAGGCCCGTCGTCTCCGTGGAGCCGTAGACCTGCTTCAGGTTGACGCCGATCGACCGGAAGAACCGGAACGTGTCGGGGCCCAGCGGCGCGCCGCCCGTCAGCGCCCACTTGGCGCGGCGCAGGCCGAGCTGATCGCGGATCGGCGTGTAGACGAGCACCTCGCCGAGCATGCACGCCAGGCGCAGGGACAACGGGATCGGCTTTCCGTCGGCACGAAGGATCTCCGCCTCCTCGGCGGCGGCCCGGAAGAACTCGAAGATCCACCGCTTGAGGGCGGGCGCGTCCGCGGCCTTCACCTGCACCGACGTCAGCATGTTCTCCCAGATGCGCGGCGGCGCCAGCACTATCGTCGGGCCGAGCTCGCGCAGGTCGCGCTGGACCGTCTCGGGGCTCTCGGGACAGTTCGCGCAAAAGCCCACCACGAGGCTGAGGAACAGCGTGTACGCCGCGTCGCCCGCCCACGCCATCGGCAGGTAGGCGAGCGCGTCGTCCTCCGGCCGCACGTCGTCGGCCTGGCGAAAGGCCTCGGCGAGGGCGATCGCGTTCGCGTGCGTCAGCATGACCCCCTTCGGATTGCCGGTGGTCCCGGAGGTGTAGCAGATGATCGCGACGTCTTCCGGGTTGCTCTTCTCGATCTCGGCGTCGAAGTAGCCGGGATGCTTGGCCGCGAACTCGCGCCCGAGCTCCTGCACGGATTGATACGAGCGGAGCCAGTCGTGCTTGTAGTGGAGCATGCCGCGCGGATCGTCGTAGATGACGAGACGCAGGGCCGTGAGCTCGGCGCGGAGCCCCATCACCTTGTCGACCTGCTCCTGGTCCTCGGTCACGATCACCGAGCACTCGGCGTGGTTCCAGACGAACGCGAGCTCCTTCGCGATCGAATCCTGATAGACGGGCACCGGAACCCCGCCCAGGCACTGGGCGGCGACCTGGGCCCAGTAGAGCCGCGGCCGGTTGTCGCCGATGACGGACAGCCGCTCGCCGCGCTTGAAGCCGAGGGCCGCCAGGCCCAGCGCGAAGTCGCGGACCTCGTCGTGGTACTGGCGCCACGTCCAGGTCTGCCAGATGCCGCGGTCCTTCTCGCGGATCGCCGGCCGGTCGTGGAGGTCGCGCGCGTTGCGCTGCAGCAGTCGTGCGAGCGTGCTCTCAGCCACCGGAACCTCCCGACGCGTTGGTTTTCGTCTCTCCGAGGTACGCCTTGATCACGCGCGGGTTGGCCCGAACCTCGTCCGGCGTGCCCTCGGCGATCTTCTGGCCCATGTCCAGGACCGCGACCCGGTCGGAGATGTCCATGACCACGCCCATGTCGTGCTCGATCAGGATCACGGTGACGCCCCACTCCTCGTTGACGTCGAGGACGAAGCGCGCCATGTCCTCCTTCTCCTCGTGGTTGCAGCCGCCCATCGGCTCGTCGAGCAGGAGGATCTTTGGGTCGAGCGCCAGCGCGCGGCCGAGCTCGACGCGCTTCTGCAGGCCGTAGGCGAGGGAGCCCGTCGGCCGGCGCCGCAGGTCCTGGATCCTCAGGAAATCGATGATGTCCTCGACGCGCTTTCGGTGCGCGACCTCTTCCTTCTGCGCGAACCCCCAGTAGGCGAAGGCGCTCAGCACCCCGGTCTTCATGTGCACGTGGCGGCCGAGCAGAAGGTTGTCGAGGACGGTCATGCCCCGGAAGAGGGCGATGTTCTGGAAGGTGCGGGCGATGCCGAGCTCGGCGATCCGGCTCGGCGCCAGGTCGGTGACGTCACGGCCTTCGAGGACGATGCGGCCGGTGTCGGGGTGGTAGAAGCCGCTGATCATGTTGAGGACCGTCGTCTTGCCGGCGCCGTTCGGCCCGATGACGGACAGGATCTCGCCCTTCTGCGCCTCCAGGGAGACTCGTGTCACGGCCTGGACGCCACCAAAGGCCTTCGACGCCTCACGGATCTCCAGAAGGGCGCTCATGAGAGCCACCGCTTTCGTCGTCGGTAGTGCTTCACGTCCCGATAGCTCTTCCTCTGGCCCACGCCCGTCAGGCCCAGATAGAACTCCTTGATGTCCTCGTTCTGGCTGATCGTCTTGGCATCACCGTCCAGGACGATCCGGCCATTCTCCATAACATAGCCATGTTGAGCAACCTGTAATGCCATGGTCGCGTTTTGCTCCGCCAGGAGCATCGCCACCCCCTCCTCCCGGTTGAGCCGCGTGACGATCTCGTAGATTTCCGCCACGAGCCTCGGCGCCAGGCCCATCGAGGGCTCGTCCAGCAGCATCAAGGTCGGCCGGGCCATCAACGCGCGGCCGATGGCCACCATCTGCTGCTCGCCGCCCGAGATGTAGCCCGCCTTGAACCCGCGCCGCTCCGTCAATCGCGGGAAGTAGCGATAGACGCGGTCGAGATCGCTCCGGATGGCCTGTCCGTTCCGTCGCGTATAGGCGCCGGTCAGGAGGTTTTCCTCGACGGTGAGGTGCTCGAACACGTGGCGGCCCTCCATGACCTGCACCACCCCGTGCTTGACCACGACAGACGGATCCTGCCGATGGATCGGTCTGCCGTGAAGCTCGATCGTGCCCTTCGTCACCTCGCCGCGCTCGGTGCGCAACAGGCCGGAGATCGCCTTGAGCATCGTCGATTTGCCGGCGCCGTTGGCGCCGAGGAGGGCGACGATGCCCCCCTCGGCGACCGCGAGCGACGCGCCGCGCAACACGAGGATCACGTGGTCGTAGATGACCTCGATGTTGCTCACCGCCAGGAGCGGCCGCGACGTGTCGCTCGCCACCGGCGCGCCTACTTCTCCTTCGCGCAGTCGCGCATCGTGTAGCCGAGCTTCTTCGATTCGTCGACGGCCGCCGCCTCGATCTTCGGCCGGACGACGTCGCGCATCGGCGCGATCCAGTCGGAGACGACGTTCCACTTCTTGCCGTCCCACTGCTGGATCAGCACGGGTCCGTTGCCCTCGTGGTCCTCGCAGGAGATCTTGACCGGATGCGTGAAGTTCTTCATGCCGACCTGCTCGAGCCGCTGCTCGGTCAGGTTGAGGTTCTCGAAGCCCCAGCGCACCTGCTCGCTGGTGAGCGGCTTGTTACCGAACTTCGTCATCGCCGTGCGGATCGCCTCGGCGGCGAGCATCGCGTTGACGAGGCCGCGGTTGTAGAGCGGGGCGCCGAGGTCTTCTTTCTTCGCGGAGCCCTTGCCCTTGTCGTAGACGAACTTCAGAAGGTCAGCGTGCACCTTGAAGTTGGTGCCCGGCGCATGAAACGTGGCGCCCTTGTAGCCCTTGGCCCCCTCGCCGGCCGGGACGACGTCCGAGTCGTTGGCGGACCACCAGTTGCCGATGAGATGGTCCATCTTGAAGCCGACCGACGCCGCTTCCTTGATGGCGACCTGATTCATGACGCCCCAGCCCGACATGAAGATCCAGTCCGGATTCAGCCGCCGCACCTGGAGCCACGTCGCCTTCTGCTCCTGGCCCGGATGGTCCACCGCGAGCAGCGAGAGCTCGAACTGGTATTTCTTCGAGAGCTCGTCGAGCGTCGGGTTGGCTTCCTTGCCGTACGCGCTGTTGTGGAAGATGTGCGCGATCTTCTTCCCCTTCAGCTTCTCGAGACCGCCCTCCTGCGCGCCGATGTACCGGATGACGGCCGACGCCTGGCTCCAGTAGTTCGTCGGGAAGTTGAACACCCACGGAAACCAGCGGCCGTCGGACGCGGCGCTCATGCCGTAGCCCATCGAGAACACCACGATCTTGTCGACCGGCGCCTTCGGGATCAGCGAGTAGGTGATCGCGGTGGAGTAGGGGTTCACGAGCACCGGGCTCTTGCCCTTGAGCCGCTCGTAGCACTCGACGCCCTGCTTGGTGTCGTACTGCGTCTCGCACTCCTCCCACGCGACCTTGAAGCCGTTGATGCCGCCGTCGCGCTCGTTCAGGAGCGTGAAGTAATCGACGAAGCCGTCCGCGATCGGGATGCCGCTCGGCGCGTACGGACCGGTCCGGTAGACGAGCAGCGGGATGAAGATCTCTTTGGGTTGGCCGATGGCCGCCATCGGCGCCGCGATCAGCAGCGCCAGCACCGCGATCCAGATCCTTCGTATCGTCATGACGCTCTCCTTTTGACTACGCTCAATGAGGAAACGGCCACAGTCGCAGCTTCTCTTTCGAGATCTGCCACAGCCGCGCCAGCCCTCGAGGCTCGACGATCAGGAAGAAGATGATCAGTCCGCCGAACACCATCAGCTCGATCTGCTTCTGCAGCGCGACCGGGAGTACGAGCCCGACGACGTGGGGCGCATTGCTCAAGACGATCGGGACCAGCACGATGAACGCCGCGCCGAGGAACGAGCCCAGGATGCTCCCCAGGCCGCCGATGATGACCATGAAGAGGACCAGAAACGAGATGCTGATGTCGAAGGCCAGGGTCTCGGCGGTTCCGAGATAGAGAAAGACGAGCCCGGCTCCGGCCACCCCGCAGTAGAACGAGCTGATCCCGAAGGCGAGCAGCTTCGTACGCAACGGCCGCACGCCGATGATCTCCGCGGCGATGTCGCGATCGCGGATCGCCATCCACGACCGGCCGACGCGTCCGCGCACCAGGTTCTTGGCGACGACCGCGAACACCGCGACCAGCCCCAGCGCGGTGAGGTATCGCGCGGCCGCCGACGAGTTCGGGCCGGTGACGAGGACTCCGAAGATCGCCCGGTCCGGCGCGGTGATCGTACCGGACGAGGCGTAGTTGGTGAACCACGCGACCTTGTTGAAGAGCCAGATCAGGAAGAACTGTGAGGCGAGCGTGGCGACCGCGAGGTAGAAGCCCTTGATGCGGAGGCTCGGAATGCCGAAGAGGAGTCCGACGCCGGCCGCGACGAGGCCCGAGAGCATAAAGACCGCGATGATGTTGAGGTACGGGAACGCGGTCGCGAGCTTGAACGCCGAGTACGCGCCGACGGCCATGAAGCCGCCGGTGCCGAGCGAGAGCTGACCGGCATAGCCCGTCAGGAGATTGAGCCCGATGGCCGCCAGCGCATAGACGAGGAACGGGATCAGCACCGCCTGCAGCCAGTACTCGCTCGCCACGAGCGGCGGCACGAGGAACGCCGCGACCACGGCCACCGCGACGACGACGCGATCCTGGGCGACCGGGAAGACCGCCTGGTCGGCGCCGTACGTCGTCTTGAACTGCCCGGCTTCGCGGTAGATCACGCCGTCACACGCGCTCGATGATCTTCTCGCCGAACAGCCCCTGCGGGCGCGCCAGCAGGAAGGCGAGGGCCAGGGCGTACGCGAACCAGTTCTCGATGGCGCCGCCCACGAGCGGCCCCCAGTAGACCTCTCCGAGCTTCTCGCCGACGCCGATGATCAGCCCGCCGACGATCGCGCCCGGCACGGACTCGAACCCGCCCAGGATCAAGACCGGCAGCGCCTTGAGCGCGATGAGCGAGAGGCTGAACTGCACACCGCTCTTGGCGCCCCACATCAACCCGGCGACGATCGCCACGACGCCGGCCACCGACCAGACGACGATCCAGATGGTCTTGAGTGGGATGCCGATCGAGAGCGCCGCCTCGTGGTCGTCCGCGACCGCGCGCAGCGCGCGGCCGATGCGCGTCCGCTGGAAGAACACCGCGAGCACGGTGACCAGGACCGCGGCGGTCAGCGCCGCCGTCAGCTCGAGCTGATTGATCTGGACGCCGCGCACGATGAACGATCGGTCCGGGATCCCGATGTCGAGCTTCTTGACGTTGGCGCCCCACACCATCTCGCCGAAGCCCTCGAGGAAGAAGTTGAGCCCGATCGTGGCCATGAACAGGATGATGTGCGCCTGGTTGACGAGCGGGCGCAGCACGAGCCGCTCGATCGCGAAGGCCAGGGCCACCATGACGACCGTCGTCAGCGCGAGCGCCACGACGACCGGCGCACCGCGCTCGAGCAGCCCGACCAGGGTCAGCGCGGCGAACAGCACCATCACACCCTGGGCGAAGTTGAACACCCCAGAGGCCTTGAAGATGAGCACGAATCCGAGCGCCACCAGCGAGTACATCAGCCCGGCGAACACGCCGCCGATCAGCACCTCGATCAGGAACGCCGGCGCCCCCGCCATATCCTTGAAGGGCGCCACCGCCACCGCGTACAGCAGATCAACCATCAGACTGGCTCGCTCTCTTCATGCATGCGCGACACCCAGGTAGGCGTCGAGGACCGCCTGGTCGCGACGGACCTCGGCGGGCACACCGTCGGCGATCTTTCGGCCGTAGTCGAGTACCACCACCCGATCGGAGATGTCCATGACCACGCCCATGTCGTGCTCGATCAGCGCGATCGTCGTGCCGAACTCCTGGTTGACGTCGAGGATGAAGCGGCACATGTCTTCCTTCTCCTCGACGTTCATGCCGGCCATCGGCTCGTCGAGCAACAGGAGCTTGGGCTCGGCGGCCAGCGCCCGCGCGAGCTCGACGCGCTTTTGCAGGCCGTACGGCAAGCGGCCGGCCGGCGTCTTGCGGATCGCCTGGATCTCCAGAAAGTCGATGATCCGCTCGACGAAGGCCCGGTGCTCGAGCTCCTGGCGCCTGGCCGGCCCCCAGTAGAGCGCCTCGAGCAGGAAGCTGCCGCTCATCTTCAGGAGGCGGCCCGTCATGATGTTGTCGAGCACGCTCATGCCCTTGAACAGGGCGACGTTCTGGAACGTCCGCGCGATGCCGAGAGCGGCCACGTCGGGCGGCGACAGCCGCGTGCGGTCTCGGCCCTCGAACGCGATCGTGCCCTCGTAGGGCTGATAGAAGCCGCTGACGGCGTTGAGCAACGTCGTCTTGCCGGCGCCGTTGGGGCCGATGATCGCCACGATCTCCCGGCGCCCGACGCTCAGGCTGACCCGGTTGACCGCGATGAGCGCGCCGAACCGCACGCTCACGCCGTCGACCACGAGCAGGGGCCCGGCTGACTCGCTCATCGGGCCGCCTGGGCCGCCGCGCCGACGTCGCGGATGGCGACGTCCGCGCGCATGGTGCCGGTGCGACCGTCCTCGTAGGTCACCTTCGCCTCGACCTGGACGCGGTCCTGCCCCGAGTAGAGCGCGTCGATGAGCGCCGCGTACTTCTGCGCGATGTACCCGCGGCGTACCTTGCGCGTGCGCGTGATCTCCTCGTCGTCCGGGTCCAGCTCCTTGTGCAGGATCAGGAACCGCTTGACCTGCGCCCCGCGCAGGACGTCGTCCTCGGCGAGGCTCGCGTTCACGCGCTCGACCTCGCCGCGGATCAGCTCGTAGACCTCCGGCTTCTGCGCCAGGTCGCCGTAGCTCGTGTACGCGATGTTGCGGCGCTCGGCCCAGCTGCCGACGGCCGCCAGGTCGATGTTGATGAACGCCGTCACGCACGGCCGGGCCTGACCGATGCAGACCGCCTCGCGCACGTAGGGCGAGAACTTGAGCTTGTTCTCGATGAACTTGGGCGCGAACATCGTGCCGTCCGCCAGGCGGCTCACGTCCTTGGCCCGATCGATGATCACCAGGTGGCCGTCGCGGTCGAGGAATCCGGCGTCGCCGGAGTGGATCCAGCCCCCGTCCAGGGTCTGCTGCGTCGCGTCCGGGTTCTTGGCGTAGCCCTGGAAGACACCCGGGCTCCGGAAGAGCACCTCGCCGGCGTCCGAGATGCGGATCTCGACGTCGGTGATCGGCGTGCCCACCGTGTCGAGCCGCACGTCGCCGTCGCGCTGGATCGTCACGAACACGCTGGCCTCGGTCATGCCGTACAGCTGCTTGACGTTGACCCCGAGCCCGCGGAAGAAGAGGAAGATCTCCGGACCGATGGCCTCGCCCGCCGTGTAGGCGCGACGGACCCGAGAGAAGCCGAGATTGTCCTTCAGCGGTCCATAGAGGAGCAGGTTCCCCAGCGGGTAGAGCAGCCGCTGCCAGACGGCAATCGGCCGGCGGCCGAGGCGCCGGCGCTCGACGTCCTGGGCCAGGCGCAGGAAAAAGTGGACCAGCGCGCGCTTCGGCGCCGCCGCGTCCTCGATTCGCAGCATCACGCTGGTCAGGATGCTCTCCCAGATGCGCGGGGGCCCGAAGAAGTAGGTCGGGGCGATCTCTTTCAGATCGGCGAGGACGGTCGCCGCGCTCTCCGGGCAGTTGATCGTGAACCCCGTGACGATCGCCTGCGCGTAGGAAAAGACGTGGTCGCCCACCCACGCCATCGGCAGATACGACAGCACTTCTTCGTCCTCGCGGAGCCCCTCGAAGCGCGCCGCGTTGCGCGCCGTCGCGATCAGATTGCGATGAGACAGCATGGCGCCCTTGGGCGCGCCGGTCGTCCCCGAGGTGTAGCAGATGATGGCGATGTCGTCCGCGGCGCCACGGGCGAGCTCGGCGTCGAAGTGCGCGGGGTGGCTCACCTCGAACCTCTTCCCGCGCTCGGTGAGCTCGGCCAGGCTCGAGAGCTCCGGTTCCCTGTAGCCGCGCATCCCGCGCGGGTCGTCGTAGACCACGTGCTGCAGGTGTCGGCAGCGCGCCCGCACTCCCAGGAGCTTGTCGACCTGCTCCTGGTCCTCGACGACGGCGAAGCGCGCTTCGGAGTGCTCGACGATGTACTCCATCTCGCGCTCGATGGAGTCCTGATAGATCGGCACCGGCACGCCGCCCAGCGCCTGCGCCGCCATCACCGCCCAGTAGAGCTCGGGCCGGTTGTCGCCGACGATCGCGACTCGATCGCCGCGCGCGAAGCCGAGGGAGGCCAAGCCGAGCGCGATCAGGCGCGCCTGCTCGAAATACTGCGCCCACGTGTACGCCTGCCAGATCCCGAGGTCTTTCTCGCGGATCGCGACCTTGTCGGCGAAGCGCCGCGCGTTTTCCCGAACGAGCTTCGGGAACGTATCGCGCTCGGCATCGAGCGCCGACGCGCTGGTGCTCTCCGTGACAGCCTTCAAATCTCCTCCGCGACCCGTTAGCGTTACTGCCTCGAGGAAGGGCAGATGAGCGCGGCACCGCGCCGGCTCAGATCGAGCTCGCGGACCCCCGCTCCAGGTGGCGCGAGTCTAGCCAAGCACGCCGATCGTGTCAAGAAATTGCCAGGATAACGAGGGCTTACGCGACGCGTCTCCCCTGAGGGAACACCGCGGGTGATACGGTCGGGCTACTTGAGCGCGCCCTCGATCAGCGGCAGACAGAAGTAGACGACGAACGCGGCGCAGGCGAGGTAGACCATCCAGTGGAGCTGCGCGCCCCGGCCGCGGAGGAGCTTGATCGCCGCGTACGTGACGAATCCCGCGCCGATCCCGTTGGTGATCGACCAGGTGAACGGCATCACCAGCATCGTCATGAATGCGGGAATGGCTTCTTCGTAGTCGTCCCAGGGAATATCGCGCGCGATGCCCATCATGAAGAAGCCGACGATGATCAGCGCCGGGGCCGTCGCCTGAGCGGGTATGACGCTGGCCAGCGGCGAGAAGAACATCGCCGCCAGGAACAAGATCCCCGTCACGACGGACGCGAGCCCGGTCCGGGCGCCCTCGGTCACGCCGGCGGCCGACTCGATGTAGGTCGTGTTGCTGCTGCTGTTCGCGAAGCCGCCGAAGAGGGCGCCGATGGAATCGACCAGCAGCACCCGATTGGCGCGCGGCAGCTGGCCGCGACCGTCGAGGAAGCCGCCCCGGCCGCCCACGCCGATGATCGTGCCCATCGTGTCGAAGAAGTCGCTGAGCATGATCGAGAAGATCACCAGCAGCGCCGTCACGACTCCGAGCTTGGCGAAGAGCCCGAAGTCGAGACGGCCGAAGGTCGACAGATCCGGCGCCTGTACGATCCCCGCCGGGAGGCGGGCCGCGCCCGGCGTCGAAAAGCCCTGACCCGCCGCGAAGGCCTCGTTGAGCACGATGGCGACCACGGTCGTCCCGAGGATGCCGAGGAGCAGAGCGCCCCGGGTCCGACGCGCCATGAGCCATGCCGTCAGGATGAAGCCGATGAGGAAAACCGTGATCGGCAGGCCTCGCAAGGTCCCGAGCCCGACCGGCAGCGGGCCGGCGGCGGGCTTGATCACGAAGCCCGACGTGAAGAAGCCGATGAAGGCGATGAAGAGGCCGATGCCGACGCTGATCGCGCGCTTGAGCCCGATCGGGACGGCGTCCATGAGCGCCTCACGGAAGCGCGTCAGCACGAGCACCGTGATGATCACGCCCTCGAGGAACACGACCGTCATCGCCTGCGGCCACGTCAGTCCGCGGCCGGCGACCAGGTCGAACGCGACGACAGCGTTGAGCCCCATCCCGGCGGCCAGCGCGAAGGGATAGTTGCTGGCCAGCCCCATCGCGATCGAGAGCAGCCCCGCCGCGAGACAGGTGACGGTGAGCGTCGCGGCGAACGGCAGGCCCTTGCCGTCGAGTCCCGGCACCCCGGTGAATCCGAGGATGACCGGATTCACGAAGATGATGTAGGCCATCACCATGAACGTCGTGAATCCCGCGCGGACCTCGGTTGCGAGGTCGGTCGAGCGTGCCGTGAAGCCGAAGTAGCGGGAGAGGAGCCCGGCCATGTGCCGGGCGGCAGTCTACATCGAGCGGCGCGCTATCGGTAGTCCGACTGAACCGGTTGCCGCGGCTGAGGATCGAAGGCGGTGCCGAGGCTGATCTCGGGGGGATCCACTTGCTCGGCGGCGTCCTTGCCCTCCTGGAAGATGCGGAGCAGATCGTCGCCGACCAGGATCGTCGGGCGCACCGCCTGTGAGTGTTCGCCGCTCGCCACCACCGAGACCAGCGCCAGGGCCCCGGCCAGCGCGAGCCCGGCCGGAGGCAGCACGAAGGACCAGATCTTTCGCCAGGTCATGCCCCTGGAAGGGGCAAACCCCCTGCCAGGTGGTCGAGCCTCTGTAGGCTATTGAAAATACGTCGGCAATCGACGTCGCGGTGCTCCGGCTGGGATGTCAGCCTGACGACACCCCGCCGGCGCCGCATCCCCTTTTGTCACTTGCGGAATTTTTTGAAGTCGACGGCCCGCTTCTCGACGAACGCGTTGCGGCCCTCCATCGCCTCGTCGGTCTGGTAGTAGAGACCAAGCGCGGTGTGCGCGAACTGCGCGACGCCGGCCCGCGGCTCGGAGTCGATGTTGAACGATTGCTTGGCGAGGGCGAGCGCGGTCGGGCTCTTGTCGAGCAGCTCGGCGCACCACTTCTCGACCTCGGCGCGAAGATCCTTGAGCGGGACCACCTTGTTGACGAGGCCCATCGCGAGCGCCTCGGCGGCCGAGTACTGACGGCAGAGATACCAGATCTCCCGCGCCTTCTTCTCGCCGACGACGCGCGCGAGGAAGCCGGTGCCGTGGCCCGCGTCCACGCTGCCCACGCGCGGCCCGGTCTGGCCGAAGATCGCGTTCTCGGAGGCGATCGAGAGGTCGCAGAGCACGTGCAGCACGTGGCCGCCGCCCACCGCGAAGCCGTTGACCATCGCGATCACGGGCTTGGGAATGTGTCGGATCGCGCTGTGGAGCGCCTCGACGTCCATCGGCCTCTGGCTCGCGGCACCCGCCGCCCCCGGGGCGTACCCGCCCTGCCCGCGCTCTTTCTGATCGCCGCCCGAGCAGAAGGCCTTGTCGCCGGCGCCCGACAGCACCACGACGCCGATCGCCGGGTCCCAGCGCGCGTCGAGGAACGCGTCGGTCAGCTCGGCGACGGTCGTCGTGCGGAACGCGTTGCGGACCTCGGGTCGGTTGATGGTGATCCACGCGACGCCGTTCTTCTTCTCGTAGAGGATGTCTGTGTACGCCATGGGGCCTCCGACCGGCTAGAGCGATTTTCGCAGGAGGTTTCCGAGCTCGCCGACGACGCCGCGGCGGAAGGTCAGCACGCAGACGACGAAGATGACACCCTGGACGACGGTGACCCACGCGCCGAGCTGCGCCAGGTAGTTCTCGAGGGTCACCACGATGAACGCGCCGACCACCGGACCGAACACCGTGCCGAGGCCGCCGAGCAAGGTCATCAGCACCACCTCGCCGGACATCGTCCAGTGCACGTCGGTGAGCGACGCGAGCTGGAAGACGATGGCCTTGGTGCCACCCGCCAGCCCGGACAGGGCCGCCGACAGGACGAACGCGATCAGCTTGTACTGGTCGGCCCCGTAGCCGAGCGAGAGCGCCCGGGGCTCGTTCTCCCGGATCGCCTTGAGCACCTGGCCGAACGGCGAGTGGATGGTCCGGTAGATCAGGAGGAACCCGGCCAGGAAGATCGCGAGCACCGTGAAGTACATGGTCAGCGTGTTCCGGAGGTCGACCAGGCCGAAGAGGAGCCCCCGCGGCACCGACTGGATGCCGTCCTCGCCACCCGTGAACGGGGCCTGCAGGCAGAAGAAGTAGAGCATCTGGGCCAGGGCCAGGGTGATCATCGCGAAGTAGATGCCCTGCCGGCGGATGGCGAGCGCCCCGATGACCAGGCCCAGCGCGGCCGCTCCCGCCACCCCGGCCAGGATGGCCAGCTCGGGCGGCCAGCCCCACACCTTGGCGGCGTGGGCGGTGACATAGCCGGCCGAGCCCAGGTAGGCGGCGTGGCCGAACGAGAGCAGGCCGCCGTAGCCGATCAGCAGGTTGAAGGCACACGCGAACAGGGCGAAGCAGAGCGCCTTCATGAGGAAGACCGGGTAGACCACGAACGGCGCCACCACGAACGCGCCGACCATCAGGGCGAAGACCACCGCCTGGTGCCGGGTCGGGCCGGACACGACCGCCGCGGCCTTCGGCTCGACCGCCTCGCGCGCGGCGTCCACGCTACTGCGCCCTCCCGAAGAGGCCGGCCGGCTTCACGAGCAAGACCAGCGCCATGATGACGAAGATCACGGTGTTGGAGGCCTCCGGGTAGAAGACCTTGGTGAGCCCCTCGACGAGCCCGAGGCCGAAGCCGGTCACGATCGAGCCCATGATCGAGCCCATGCCGCCGATGACCACCACCGCGAAGACCACGATGATCAGGTCGGCGCCCATCAGCGGGTTCACCTGGTAGATCGGCGCGGCCAGCACCCCGGCCATCGCGGCGAGGGCCACCCCGAAGCCGTAGGTCAAGGTGATCATCCGCGGGACGTTG
>Ga0137409_10004530_pt1 | contig 14558 bp, 13 predicted proteins | sample CZODoug1_16funga_FD_122059 | JGI IMG/M metagenome (GOLD analysis project Ga0137409, IMG submission 122059) | Vadose zone soil fungal communities from Angelo Coast Range Reserve, California, USA - CZODoug1_16fungal (Hybrid Assembly) | ecosystem: Environmental > Terrestrial > Soil > Vadose zone... | reverse complement strand
TAGCGCGTGACATCCGCCACTGGCTTGCCGGTCTTGCCGTCGATCGCGACGTGATCCGATTCAAAGGATACTTTGGCATCGTCGTCAGCGATGTGATGTGGGATGCGATGATCGTGTAGGGGCCGACGTTGACACGCGCCCAATACCAAAAACGCGCCGTCCCGCACTTCATACGAAGCGGACTTTGTCTGGTGACAAGGTCAGACCGTCGAACGCCATGTGCTCCAAGACGGTGGCGGCGGGAGGAGTGATACCTTGAACGGCCGCGTCTAGCTAAGCCGCCGAAGTTCCTAGACGGTAAACCGCCACACCGCTTGCCGTACATGCAGTTCCGCGCTTCGTATTTGATGTACGAGAGCATCACATTCGCAAGACCTCATCCGTCGCTCGATGCAGTCCAAACAGCCAATGCGAGCCCGAATATAGCCGTGAGCCGTCCGAAATTGCGACCCATTGTGACCCGAATTGTCACGGAGAACGTGGGGGCAGAAGCGGGCCCACATTGGCCGAATAGCATTGGAGGAACGAATGGCAAACCGGACGACGACATTCGTGTCAGCAGTCTTCGCTAGTTTTCTCACATGCGTCGCCCTAACCACCGTAGCGGGCAGCTCTGCGCGCGCGGCCGACGATTGCATCACCGGCCCGAAGGGCCAAGCGCCTCAGGGCAGCCATTGGTACTACAACTTGAACCGTGTAACGCACCGCAAATGCTGGTATCTGGGGGCCGAAGGCCTGAAGGTTCGCCAGGTCGCGTCGCCGAGACCGTCTTCGTCTGCTATGCCGACTTTGCAGCAGAGAGCGGAGATACCCACTCTCAAGTCGGTGGCCGACTCCCACGCCGAGCAATTGATAGAAGAGCCATCCCCTGAACGTCCGATTGTAGCTAACCCCACCGCACAGCCGCTGCCAGAGGCAACCGAAGAAGCCGCAGCGGCGCCAGAGGCAACCGAAGACGCCGCAGCGCGTGTGAACTCTCGGGGATGGGCTCTTTCCTCGCGCTGGCCTAACGAGCCAAATTCGCCCGGCTCGACTGATCGCGAGCCAGGGTGGACGAGCAATCCCGATACCCATGGGCATTCAAGAATGGACTCACAGGATGAGAAGCCGCCCGTCCTCACCACAGCCCGACTTGCGGCGCCAGAGGCCACGGTCAGCTCAGACCGCCCGCTGCTTGCCTTGCTCGCGGGCGCGCTAGCGTTCGCCGCCATTATCGGTCCAATGATTTTCAAATACTCTGCCGCTCGGCGGCCGGGGCGACGTGATATTTTCGATCGCGGCGCGGCCCGGAACGCGAACGTCCCCGACGAGAGGGTACCACCGACGCACTCCGGGTCGGTCGTACCGACACGTCCCACTAGTGTCGTTCGAGATCTGCCTAAGTCGAGTGATCCGAGCGGCGAGATGAAAGAACTGCCGTTATTCTTGCGATCTTTGAGGCGTGGGGCGACTTGAAGACGGCACTTTTCGCGCTCGTTTTTCATACCGTGGGGCGTCGTCGCGCACACGAACTATCGGCCGAATGCGTCAGGTTGCAACATCTCAAAGAAGCGCCAACGCAAATCTGAGCGTCACTTTTCGGGTGGGAGATCCCCGGCGCCTTGCGATTGCGCCGCGATAGCAAGGTGACAAGGTAAGACCGTCTGCGCGTTCTTGTTCAGTGTTTCCGGCCTGCTCCGGCGAACACGACTCGAGGCCGATTGCTAATGCCGTCAAAACCCAGAGGCTCGGCAGGCGCATGGAGCATCTAATCGGCTTATCCGCTTCGCTTAACGGTCCTTTTACCATACCTGTTCATGCTCTGCCCGTAGTCATCCTCAAAGGCGTTGAACTACATGACACAGCACAGTCTCAGAGCGACAGGCGGTCAGAGCGAAAATGTCCTGAGCTTTGGTCGGCCGTCGGCACCAGACTGCGGCGCGACAGCTCTCAATCTCGTGTACCAAGCGGCCGAAATCTTCAGCAGCATAGAAAATCACGCCCGAGAGACCGAAGCCCGCGCCCAGTCGTTGTGCAAGAGCGCCGTTGAAAGACTAAAGGGTGCCGAACGCGCTCGACTTGAAATTATCAATGAGGCCGATTGCAAGCTGCAAGAGGCGGCCAGAGCTTTAAAGGACGCCCAATCGCGTATCGTAGCCGCTGAAGACAAGCTGACGGCGGTGGAGTTCCGTGCGCAAGCTGCAGAGCTGGAAGCGCGTGAAGCCAAGCAAGCTCTCACACTTGTTGAGGAAGCCATCCGCAGGCGTCTCCTTTGCGCAAGCCCAGAAGCTGCCAGCCCGTTGAACGCAGTAGCCTGACCTTTCAGAACATCCGCACGCTGTAGTTCATGCAGGCTGCAGTAGTTGCACCGGCACCGAGCCAATGCCTGTAGAGGTTGGCAACTCTGTCTTTGAAAGCCGCGCTTGCAAAATGGCAATGGTTGCAGCCACATTATCGCGTCGTGGGATCAGGCTTCGGGCAAAAACTGAATAAGCCGGGTCGCTATCGTCCGAACACCTCGTGCGCTCCTCTTCAGTCGCGATGTCACAATCAAGCGACTGTTGGCAGCGGCTTAGACTGTCAATCAGTGTCTTGATTTGCGCCGCTGCTGTTGATGCTGCCTCGACTTCGGTCCCAAAACGACGCTGGCGCTTCACTTTGTTCCTCCTCCTGTTTTGCTTTGACACAAGCTGAACCAAAGGTCCGAGCTTTGCCTCCGAAGCAGCAAGGGTGATGCCAATGAGGCAAGCCAAAGCCGCCGAAGCGACGTGCCCACCAAAGCAGCGGCGAACATCGCGGCGAGCGCGACCAGCCCGTTGACCTTGTCCCATATTGGGTCCCGAACGCGCGTATGCTGAAAGGTGCAGTGATAACTCGTCAATCATGCAGACTGTAGAGAGGTTACTAACCAACGCTGTTAAGCGTTTCGTCGGTCACATAGGCGATCTTGCCTTGCCGACCGAGACCGCAGGCTCAGCCACTCCAAATGCCTGAGCCCCTCGCTCACAGGAATAACCATGGCGCAAGGAAAGCCGGTGATGCGACAACAAAGCAAGCCGCGCAAGAAGGCTAAGCCATTGAACCCGCCGGAGCGGTCGGGGTTGTTTCCTGTCGTCACCTCAAATCTTCTAAACATGATTTGCGTGATAACCGTTTTTGCCTCGGTGCTGGCTGTTCTTCTGGGCGTAGCCAAATGGACGTGACGATGAAAAACCGCCGAATTGCGCTGTCAAAAGATAGCACCTGAAGGGGACGGCTGATGCTTCAAAACGCGCAGTATTCTGTTTGGTTCAGAACGCCAGCAGGCGAAGGACACGGCGTTATCTCGCTCATGGATGGCGACGTGAGCGGGGGTGACAATATAAGTTCCTACACGGGGACCTACGTCCAGGAGGGTGATAAATTTGCGGCCACTATTTCAGTTAAGCGGCATACGCAAGGGTCGCCTTCCGTGTTTGGCGTCGACAATGTTGACATAACGTTGTCGGGCAAATCAACGCCGACAATAGCCTCGTGCTTTGGGACTGCCAATCAAGCGCCGGGCATGACCTTGCAGGCGACCCTCATCCGGATCGTAGACCAATAGCTGCTCGTGTCTTGAAAATAACGCCGATCTGATTTTGCTTAATCCAGTCGATCCGACGACTGCGGGTTAGACCAGCTATCTCGGTCCTCAATCAACCCCACGGGCACCAAGATGGTGGCCAAAGCACTCGGCTTGGAATGGCGCTTCAATGGCGCAATCAGCATGCCCCATGAAATGCTTGGTTTCATCGATGCTGGTGGCACCTATCACCGTACACCCTTCCGCGACTGTTACGAACATGGCGGCGTCTATTGCTTTGACGAGGTTGATCGTTCTGACGCCGTGGCGTTGCTAGCAGTCAATCCGCACCTCGCGAACGGTATCGCGCAATTCCCCGATGGACAGATTCACCGTCACAAGGATTGCATCATTATTGGCACGGCTAATACATGGGGCCTAGGCGCTGACGCGAACTACAGCGGTGCCACCAAGCTAGACGACGCTTTCATGTCCCGATTTCCGATCCGTATCAATTGGGACATTGACGAAAAGCTTGAGCGCGACATTTGCGGTAATGTCGATTGGGCATGCCGCGTGCAGAAAGCCCGTGCCAAGGCGCGTGCGGCGGGCCTGAAGGTTATGATCGATGTGCGCATGAGCATTGCCGGCGCGGCTCTTATCGCTAATGGCATGGACTCTGACGAGGTTGCCAGCATGACGTATCTGGCAAACCTCAAGCCGGAACAACGCACCATCGTCGGGGGATAGTCACAAATAAATGCCCTAGGCTAGTTGACAGCCTAGGGCATACCGTCCTATAAGGATAATCCCAAGCCTGGAGTCATGCCATGGAACTCAAGATCACAACCGATATCGGCACCGCTGATATCAAGCTTTACGATACATTGTCCGCTTTCTACGGCGCGTCCATTGGCCAGCATGAAATCACTAACCAATGGAATCGGTGGCAGTTCGACTCCATGTCCTATACCGCTTGCCTCAATGCTGTCCGCGATGGTGACTTGAGCGGGGTTGCCATGGCGGACAAATACCTATCGGCTCTTGAGGATACCGTCATTGTCTCGTCGGGCTATCGTGTCACAGACGACGTTGTGGGCGCCATGCCAAACGTCCCAGCATATCTAAGCGGCAATCCCTACAATATGCGCTTGCGCCGTCGTGTGGCCAAAGAGTCCGCACCATTGGCAATCTTTGCTGATTTAACCTCGTCTGCCAGTCTCACGACAAAGCAAGTCGCGCAACGCGGCGCGGCAATCTTGGCTCTTGTGCGCTTGCTGTCACAACGGCGCCCCATTGAGTTGTGGGTCGGTGCTGGCCTGAACCGTGGCACCAATGCAACGCTTGTCTTTACCCGTCTTGATACCGCGCCGCTTGATCTGGCGCGTGCTGCCCACATGCTCACGGCCGAAACCGTATCGCGCGGGCTTTGCTACGGCTTGTGCAAGGTAGGCGCCAAGACTGACGGTGGATTCCCGTTTGGTGATATCGATCGGTGGCGCAAGCATGGTCGCGATATCTTGAGCCGCGCTATTGCGCATTCATCCGAGGTGCTCTTTATCCCCCCGGTTTTCGCCAATGACAAAGCCATAAACCGCCCCGCCGAATGGCTTTCCGACATGCTGGCGGCATACGGTGGCCTAGAACAAGAGGCCGCATAGCAAGGGCGCGCATGCGCCCTATTCCCCTATCCCCAAACCATGGAGTCTAGCATGAAATTCGCGGCAACGGTTCAATTCAAGGAGTCCCGTGCGCAATGGACGGTATCCCAAGCGCGCCGCAGTGACGGAATGGGATTCACAAACTATGGCATCGATGCCACCGATTGGAACGATGCCACAACGCAAGCCGTGACGCTATTCCACAAAGGGCGCGCAGACTCGGCTGATGCTGAATTCGGCATGTTGCTGGATGGTACACCCGATTTCATCTTGCTTAGCTGTGAGGCGCCACGCGAGTCGCGTGTCATTCAATGGGTGGATGCATCATGACACACTGGCCCATGGTGCGTCTGCAATGGGCGGCGGAAGGCGCGGCATTGCGTGCGGGCCGTCCATTCTCACGATGGCCTATGCGATGGTTTGTCAAACGATAGGAGCGGGCAATGGGAACATGCAAAACGTGCTTTTGGTGGAACCGCGAATATCCCGGCTGTTGTGGGGCCGTGGATACTATACAAACCGAAAAGCCCGATACCCTGTTTTCTATCTCCGCATATGGGCCCGATGATACCTGGCTTGAAACCTATTTGCGCACGGGCCCGGATTTTGGCTGTATCCATCACAAGGAGTCCTGAGCATGGCCAAGTCATTACCAGTCGCCAAGGCGAAAGAGCACCTCGGCGAACTGTATCGCGCGGGCCGGGTGTGGACCCAACGAGCGTTCCAGGCCTTCGACCACGACTTCCCCAGTTGGGCCACCGGCGTGGTCATTCCCCACGGCATCTACGACCTGGCTCGCCACCGCGCGCGTGCCTTCCACCAGCACGCCGAGCGGGGCCGACAGGCGATCGGAGAGGACGAACGCTAGCGCCACCGCGGACAGCAGCGCGAGCAGCAGCGTGAGCGTCAGCGTGACCCCGTACAGGCGCTTCAGCCCGCGTCGTGACAGGGTCAGTTCCTGGTACTCGCGATAGCCCGATTGCACCGTTTCGGCATCCTGTGCGAGTTGCCTGGGCACCGGCTGCAACAGCTGCAATACGCGCAGCTCATCGGTGAGAGTCGGCACCGGAACCGGCACCAGCGCGCGCAGATAGAGGCCCTTGTCGGGCAGCGGCTCGACCGCGCTGTAGCTCTTGCGCGCCCGGATCTGCTGCAGCGCGACCGGGCCGGGAAGCTCCGGCAGCAATCCCACACGTTCGTTGCCCGAGAATACGATTACTTTGCCGCGCTCGCTGAACAAGGTTGCTTCCTGTACGCCGGCCTGCTCCCGCAGCGCGTTGAGCGCCGCCGGGTGATCGGCGAGCGGGCGCGCGGCGAGCGCATTTGCCATGTCTTCGGCTTTGGCGGTGAGATCCTTCAGCGCACTCTCGAGCACGTTGCGCCCGAGGCTGATGCCGCCCTCCAGCGCCTTGTCCACGCGCACCTCGAACCAGGACTCGATCGAGCGCGCCAGGAACTGGACCGACATGCCGTAGATCAAGGCACCCGGCAGCACCGCCATTAGCGCAAACAGGAGCACCAGCCTGAGCGTGAGCTTGGCGCCAAATACACCTGCCTTGAGCTTGCGGCGCAGCGTGACAAACTGATAGACGACGAGCGCGGTCAGCATCAGCGCCACCGTTCCGTTCAAGACCAGCAACAGCGGGTAGCGCTCGGCAAACGACGCCGGGTTGGCGCTCGAGGCGGCGAGCAGGAACAGCGCGACTGCCACCAGGCTCACGCACAATATCAGCACGTAGCGCACCACGGCGGCGGGCAGCGCCGGCTTGACTTGCGGAATGGTAGCGTTCATGGCGAGACCGTCCAGCGATGCCAGTCTGATCCCACGTTCCATTCTCGCGAGCCTACTGCGCTGATCTGGAACGGCCGCGGCAGCTGCGAAATGTCCAGCCGCAGGCGCAGTGCGGCGACATAGCTGTTGCCCTTGGCGAGCGCGCCGGCCTCGCCGATGTCGCGCAAGCGCACCTGACTCAGAAACGCCAGGGCATCGGGCAACGAGGCAAAATTCTGGTAGAGCGCGCCGACACCGACTCGATACTGGCGGGCCAACGCGTTGTAGCTCAGGCGATACTGCTGGCGCGTGGCGACGATCTTCTCGTTCAGCCAGTACCAGCGCGGGCGGATCAGCTCGAACTCGAGCGTGAAATAGAGCGGCACGCCCTTGTTGAGCGCATCCTCCAGGGTATGGGTCAGCGAAATCTCGAACTCGGCCTCGAGAAATCCGCCATCGTCGGCCGTGACCAGCGCCGCTTTCTTCACCTCGATGCCGTCCGCCAAAACGGGCGCGGCGACGGCGAGCAGCAGGGCTGCCAGCGCGACGAGCCAGCTAAGACTTCTGCAGAAGCGCATAGAAGAAGCCATCATGCCGTCCGTCCGGAAGCAGTTGGCCCGCGGGCAGTTGTAAGTCGTTGTCGACCGCGGTCAGGGCCAGGCGTGTTGCGTCCCGATTGCGCTCCAGAAACCGCGCGACCTGATCGCAATTTTCCTCGTGGAACACGGAACAGGTTGCGTACAGCAATTTACCACCACCGGCCAGCGTCTGCCACAGTGCATCCAGCATGCGGCTCTGCTGCTGCGCGAATCGGGCGATGTCGGTTTCGCGCCGCAGCCACTTGATATCGGGGTGGCGCCGCGCGACGCCCGATGCGCTGCAAGGAACATCGGCAAGGATGCGCTCGAATGGCTTGCCGTCCCACCAGGTTGCCGGCTCGGCCGCGTCGCCGCGGATGACGCGTGCCGTGTATCCGAGCCGCGTCAGATTCGCGTGCACTCGCTCCAATCGCTCGCCGTCGATGTCGAGCGCGGTGAGATCCACGTCGGCCAGTTCCAGCGCGTGGCCGGACTTGCCGCCGGGCGCGGCACACGCGTCAAGCACGCGCATGCCGTGGTCGAGGTCGAGCAGCGGCGCGGCGAGTTGAGCCGCGGCGTCCTGCACCGACACCCGCCCCTCCGCAAGACCGGGTATACGCTCGGCGGGCAGCGCTTTCTCCAGCACCACCGCGGCGGTACCGTAGGCTTCGCCCTTGATGCCATGGTGCCCGAGCAACTCCAGGTACCCGGCGACGCTCCCGCGTCGGCGATTCACCCGCAGCGCGAGCGGCGGGCGTAGGTTGTTTGCTGCGAGCGCGGCAGCGTAATGCGACGGGTATTGAACGCGCAACTTGTCGATCCACCACTGCGGGTGGGAATAGCGCGCGGTTTCGGCGCGCTGCACGCGGACATCCAGCGCCGGTCGCTGGCGCAGGAAATTTCGCAGCACCGCGTTGGCCAGTCCCTTGGCAGAGGTCAGCCCGAGGGCATTGCACGCGCGCACTGCGTGATCCACGACGGCGTGCGGCGCCGCTTGCGTACGTTCGAGCTGGTAGAGCGCAACCAGCAGCAGGGGCCGCAACCGCGCGTCCTTGAGCGGTTTCTCCAGCAGCGCATCGAGTAGCGCGTCGAGTCGCCCGCGGAAGCGCAGCGTGCCGTAGGCGAGATCCTGGACCGTGGCGCGGCTGCGCGCATCGAGTTGTGCATGGCGTTTCCAGGTCGCTGACAGTTCCGCGTCGAGGCTGCGCCCGGCGAACACGCCCCCGATGACGGCGGCCGCCAGCCGCTGCGCCTCAATCATGGACGGGACCGAAACGCGCCCCTTGTGCGAGCCGGAAGCCCGCCAGAAATGCTTGCGCCGGCAGCCGCTTGCCGCCAGCGCGCTGCAGTTCGGTAATGCGCAGCGCGTCCACGCCACATGCCACCACGATGCCGTCGGGTCCGGTTGTGCTCACCGTTCCCGGAGCGGCGGCGATTCCCGGCTCGATTCCAGCGCGCCAGATCTTGAAGGTCTCGCCATCAATTCGTGTCTGCGCGCCGGGCGCAGGATTGAAAGCACGCACCTGGCGCCCGATTTCCACGGCCGGCTTGTGCCAGTCGATCGCGGCTTCCCGCTTGTGTATGCGCGGCGCGTAGGTAGCAGCAGCGGCATCCTGTGCGCGCGGCGCGGGAATTTTCGTCAACGCCTGGACCAGCAATTGCGCGCCCAACGCGGCGAGCTTGTCATGCAGCGTACCCGTCGTGTCGTCGGACGCGATCGGGATGGTCCGTTGCAGCAGCATGGCTCCGGTATCGAGCCCTTCATCCATCTGCATAATGGTGACGCCCGTTTCAGTGTCGCCGGCAAGCAGCGCGCGCTGGATCGGCGCAGCACCGCGCCAGCGTGGCAGCAGCGAGGCGTGCACGTTGAGGCAACCCTGTGCCGGGAGCGCAAGCAGCACGGACGGCAGCAGCAAGCCGTACGCGGCGACCACGATGACTTGGGGGCACGCCGCCGCGACCGCGCCCAGCGCTTCGACCTCATTGAGCTTGCCCGGCTGAATAATGCGAAGGCCGCGGGCGAGTGCAAGGCGTTTTACCGCGGAAGGCTGCGGTTTCAGCCCGCGTCCAGCAGGACGATCCGGCTGGGTGAGTACCAGCGTGACTTCGTGCCTCGCTCCGAGTAATGCCGCCAGCGATACTGCCGCGAACTCCGGGGTGCCTGCGAAGACGAGTTTCATCGTGGCTGCGGCAGGAGGCGGATCATGGACGAAATACGGAAGAGTAGGGCTGTGTCGCCAGCGCCGCACTACGGGAGCGGCGAGGTCACAGGGCGCAAGCTGAAATCAGAGCGCGAGCCGGTGGGCGTCCGGTTCCCCGGTGCGCCGCACTTGCTGCTTCTTGAGCCGGGCGAGGATGCGGTTTTGCTTGAGGCGCGAGAGTTTCTCGACGAAGACCTTGCCTTCCAGATGATCCATTTCATGCTGAATGCACACTGCCAGCAGCCCCTCCGCGTCCAGGGTGAAGGACTGACCGTCGGCATCGAGCGCGCGCACCGTTACGCGCCCCGCGCGTCGCACTTTTTCATACACCCCCGGTACCGACAGGCAGCCTTCTTCCCGGTCGGCTTCGCCGTCGGCTGCGACCAGTTCCGGGTTGACGAATACCCGCAGCTGATCGCGGGCCTCCGAGATGTCGATCACGATAATGCGCAGTGACTTGTCCACCTGTGTTGCAGCCAAGCCAACGCCAGGTGCGGCGTACATCGTTTCACTCATATCTTTGATTAATTGACGAATTTTATCGTCGACGCCGCTTACCCGGGTGGCAACTTTATGCAATCGCGGGTCCGGGTACTGCAGAATGGTGAGTAAAGCCATAGAAAAGCTTGCTAATTTAATCAGCTAGATGCAGAATTTAATCTAAACTCTCGGGCGCAGTTCCCTAACTGGGGCTGCGCCTGTTGGTCTCTTAATTGGGGGCGTTCCATGCGTAAGACAATTATATCCCTGATTTTACTGATGACTCCGTGCCTGTCGGCGCTTGCAGCCGACGCCGGTGCCCTGAAGGAGGATGCCCCGGACAGCTACACCGTGGTCAAGGGTGACACCCTGTGGTCGATCTCCGGCCGGTTCCTCAAGGACGCCTGGAAATGGCCCGAGGTCTGGAAGATGAATCAGGAGCAAATCAAGAACCCGCACCGCATCTATCCGGGCGACGTGGTCGTGCTCGACCGCTCAAGCCAGCAGTTGCGTTTGGTGCAGGGAGGAAAGGCAGGTCCAACAGGTTCGGGACCCGCCGGAACGACCGTTAAGCTCTCGCCCAGAGTGCGCGCCGAGGCGCTCCAGGATGAAGCGGTACCAGCCATTTCGCCTTCTACCATCGAGCCGTTCCTGTCGCGTCCCCTGGTGGTGGGACCGAACGAGCTCGACGAATTGCCATTCATACTCGCCACCCAGGAAAACCGCCTGGCGATCGGCGCTGGCAACGTGGCTTATGCCGAGCGTCTCACCAAGGAGATGGGCGACGTGTTACAGGTGTTCCGCCGCGGCGACGCGCTGATCGACCCGGAAACCGACGAACTGCTCGGTTACCAGGCGACCTACCTGGGCGAAGCGCGCGTGGTCAAGCTGGGCGCCCAAAGCACGATCGAGATCACCAAGTCGCAACAGGAAATTTACGCTGGCGACCGTCTGCTGCCGGCGTTGAAAGAAATGCCCACCTTCTCCTATGTGCCGCGGGCACCGGGTAAGCCGCTGCGGGGCCGCATCGTTTCGACCTACGGCAACCTGGGCGAAACCGGGCCGTCTGGCATCGTGGCGTTGTCCAAGGGCTCCAAGGACGGCCTCGAAGTAGGCCACGTGCTGGCGATCTATCGCAGCCAGAGCACTTCCCGCTACGAAATGCGCTCTTCCGCGCTGTTCGGGCGCCAAGGTCCGAGCGGCAGTGATTCACCGCGCACTTACTACGACGAGCAGATTACGCCGCGCGATGCGCCGCTGCTCGAAGGCGGAAAACCGATCACCCCCGAGTCCATCGCCAAGCTGCCGGACGAGCGCTACGGGTTGGTCATGGTGTTCCGCACCTTTGACCGCGCCGCTTTCGGGCTCGTGATGCAGGCCTCGCGCCCGGTGGCGGTCAACGACCTCGTTACCAATCCCTGATACCTGCGGGAGGGCCGCCTCCCGCGTCTCAGCCTTCCGCGCTGTTCAACGACGGCGCTTTTTATTTCTGCCGGCGACATGCCGCTAGCCGAGGATCTCATCGCCTGGCTCAGGTTGAGCCTCGTTCCGGGTCTGGGCAACGAAGGCCTGCGCCGGCTGCTCACCGCCTTTGGCGGGCCCGAGCAAACGCTGGCCGCGAGCCGCGCCGCGCTTGCACAGCATATTGCAGAACCGGTAGCCGCCGCGATCAAGCAAGGCGGGCAGGACGAAGCGCTGGCCTCGGCCTGCGCCTGGCTGGAACAACCCAATAATTCCGTGCTGACCCTTGCGGATAGCGCGTATCCCCGCCTGCTCCTGCAAATCGCTGATCCCCCGCCACTGCTCTACGTCAAAGGACGCGCCGAACTGCTCTCGGGGCCGGCGCTTGCCGTCGTCGGCAGCCGTCACGCAACTGCGCAGGGTTTGTCCAATGCCGAATCCTTCGCCCGCACGTTTTCAGACGCCGGCCTGACCGTGGTAAGCGGGCTCGCACTCGGCATCGACGGTGCTGCACACCGTGGTGGGCTGGCTGGTGCCGCCAGCAGCGTCGCGGTGCTCGGAACCGGCGTAGATATCGTCTACCCCGCCCGCCATCGCACACTGGCGCACGAACTCGCCGATCGTGGCGCGCTGGTGTCCGAATTCCCGCTCGGCACGCGTCCACTCGCCGCCCATTTTCCACGCCGCAACCGCTTGATCAGCGGCCTCGCGCTCGGCTGCCTGGTAGTGGAGGCCGCGGCGGATAGCGGCTCGCTCATCACGGCGCGCCTCGCTGCTGAGCAGGGCCGGGAAGTGTTTGCCATTCCCGGCTCGATTCACTCGCCGCTCGCCAAGGGCTGTCACGCGCTGATCAAGCAGGGCGCCAAGCTCGCGGAAAGCGCCCGCGATATCCTGGAGGAACTGCACCTGCCGGCACCCGCACAGGAACGCGCGGCTGCCGGTGCCGCGTTCGATGCGCGTTCGCGTGCGCTGCTCGACGCGCTCGGCCACGATCCCTGCGACCCGGACACGCTCGCCATGCGCTGCGGCCTGTCCGCCGCAGAAACCGCCGCGCTGCTCACGCAACTCGAGCTCGAAGGCCACATCGCGCCCCTCCCTGGCGGCTTGTTCCAGCGCATCCACCGCTAGCTCGTTCGGCCCCATTTTTACGCCCTACATGGCGCGGCGCTTGCCTGGACTGTTTTTTGTACTTATCATCTGGCGCTCTTTTTGCCACGCTGCCTGACCTGCGACGCGAATGAGTAAACAACTGATCATCGCAGAGAAGCCCTCGGTCGCCGCCGACATCGCGCGCGCGCTGGGCGGCTTTACGCGCCACGGCGAATATTTCGAAAGCAAGGACTACGTGCTTTCGTCTGCAGTCGGCCACTTGCTCGAGCTGACCGTGCCGCCGGAGCACGATGTCAAGCGCGGCAAGTGGTCGTTCGCGCACCTGCCGGTGATCCCGCCGCAATTCTCGCTCGCGCCGATCGAAAGAAGCGAAAGCCGGCTTAACGTCCTGTTGCGCCTGATCAAACGCAAGGACGTAACGGGCCTGATCAACGCCTGCGACGCGGGTCGCGAAGGCGAGCTGATCTTTCGCTACATCATCCAGCACGCGAAGGCAAAGAAGCCGATCCTGCGGTTGTGGCTGCAGTCGATGACGCCGGCCTCGGTCCGCGAGGGTTTCGAAGGCCTGCGTCCCGACCGCGAATTGCTGCCGCTCGCCGACGCCGCGAAATGCCGATCCGAGGCCGACTGGCTGGTCGGCATCAACGGCACGCGCGCCATGACCGCCTTCAACTCCAAGGAAGGCGGGTTCTACCTCACCACGGTCGGACGCGTGCAGACGCCAACGCTCGCCATCCTGGTCGAACGCGAAGAGCGCATCCGCGCCTTCAAATCGCGCGATTACTGGGAAGTGCACGCGAAGTTCGGTGCCAAGGCGGGGGAGTACCCCGGCCGCTGGTTCGATCCCGCCTTCAAGAAGGACGACGATGCCGAGCGCCGCGCCGAGCGCCAGTGGAGCGCGGCGGAAGCCGAGGCCATCACGGCTTTCTGCCGCGGCAAGCCCGGAACGGCCAACGAGGAAACCAAGCCCGCCACTCAGATCTCGCCGCTGCTGTTCGATTTGACGAGCCTGCAGCGCGAGGGCAACAGCCGCTTCGGTTTCTCGGCGCGCAACACGCTGGGATTGGCGCAGGCGCTCTACGAAAGGCACAAGGTGCTGACCTATCCGCGCACCGATTCGCGCGCGCTACCGGAGGATTACATCGCCACGGTGAAGAAAGCGATGGACATGCTGAGCGATGAGAAGGAATACGCCCCATTTGCCAAGGCCATCCTGAAGAATGGTTGGGTCAGGCCCAACAAGCGCGTATTCGACAACTCCAAAATCAGCGATCACTTCGCGATCATTCCCACGCTGCAGGCGCCCAAGCACCTGAGCGAGCCCGAGCAGAAGCTCTACGATCTCGTGGTGCGGCGCTTCCTCGCCGTGTTCCACCCCGCGGCCGAGTACCTGCAGACGACCCGCATCACCCAGGTCGGCGAGCATCATTTCAAGACCGAGGGCCGTATCCTGCAAGCCCCGGGCTGGCTCGCGGTTTACGGCCGCTCGGCACAGGAAGAAACCCAGACGCTGCCTCCCATCACCGCCGGGGAGAAGGTCGACGTGCTCGAGATCGACGCCGTCGCCAACCAGACCAAGCCGCCGGCGCGCTACTCGGAGGCGACGCTGCTCTCCGCGATGGAGGGCGCCGGCAAGCTGGTCGAGGACGACGAGCTGCGCGCCGCCATGGGTGCCAAAGGTTTGGGCACCCCGGCCACCCGCGCCGCCGTCATCGAGGGGCTGATCCGGGAGGCTTACGTCCACCGTGCGGCGCGGGCACTCAAGCCCACCTG
>Ga0137409_10004529_pt1 | contig 14559 bp, 19 predicted proteins | sample CZODoug1_16funga_FD_122059 | JGI IMG/M metagenome (GOLD analysis project Ga0137409, IMG submission 122059) | Vadose zone soil fungal communities from Angelo Coast Range Reserve, California, USA - CZODoug1_16fungal (Hybrid Assembly) | ecosystem: Environmental > Terrestrial > Soil > Vadose zone... | reverse complement strand
CAGCCTTCTTTTCATGGTGCTTTTCCTCCTGACGCAAGATGGTCAATTGTCAGAACCACCGGCGTGAGCGGGTGGCATTAGCAGACAGGCGCTTTGACCCGTGGGAGGAACGTGCAGGCTGGGAAGAACTTGCGCGGCGAGCGGACGAGGGGAATAGGGGAAAGGGGGAACGGGGAAAACCAGATTGCGCCGCTTTAGTGGCGGCTGCTGCCCCGTTCGGTCTTCACTTTGCCCCTTCCCCTTTTACCCTTTTCCCCTGTTCCCCTGCTCCTCCGCAGGTGTTGAGTAAAAAAAGGAGGGAGGCTACAATGACGCGCCTTCTTTTTCCGGTTTGAGTTTCTGATCGATTCTGACTTAATGGCCGCTAGGAGTACATATGGAATACGTACTGACTGCAACCAAGACTGAGGCTCGGGCAGGCTCATACTACGACAAAATCGCGGCCTTTTATGATCTGACCTTCAAGCTAAACGGCTACGGCCGGTCGCTCGATCAGTATTTCGCAAACAATCCACTGCCTATTTCTCGCGGCGCAAAGATTCTCGATGCGGGCTGCGGCACCGGCCTGCTCACGCTGGCGCTCATGCGCTCCGTCCACTTTCCCGTAAATATCACTGCGCTCGATCTCTCGGCCACGTCGATTAGCGCTGCCAAAAAAGCAGTTGCCGAGAGTCCCGGACGCGCGCGCGACGTAACATTTGCCGAAGGCAATTTGCTGTCGCTTCCCTTCTCTGACAATTCGCTGGATCTGGTGGTCACCAGCGGCGCGCTCGAATATGTACCGCTTGATGAAGGAATGTCTGAGCTCGCCCGAGTAATTATGCCGGGCGGACACTTGCTGCATATCCCCTGCCGCCAGCCTTCCCCCGCAACTACGTTCCTCGAGATCCTGTTTCGCTTCAAGTCGCATCCACGCAAGGAAATATTGCGGCAAACTGAGCAACACTTCCGCATGGTTCACGAGTATCGCTTCCCACCGATGCAGATCATCGGCTGGAGCAAGACAGCGATGCTGGCGCAGAAGATCTAGAGGTCAGCGATCAGAGGTCAGAGGTCACAAGCTAGACACCAGAGTCGTAGCTAAATCGGAGACATCGAGAGTCCGATCTCTGACTTCTGATCTCTGACCTGTGATCTCTGATCTCTGATCTCTGATCTCTGACCTCTGACCTCTGACTTCTATTCCCGGTATGACGGATCGATCCGGTCAAGCTTCCGCAGCAAGCCCGGCCAGGTGAGTTGCGCGCCCAGACCCACAGTCACCGCGCCAAGCTGTGACGCGACACTCTCGAGGATGGACTCGGAGACGGGCAACAACGTTCCGCCGCCCGCCTGGGCCAGAATTTGAATCCGGCAAGCGCGCTCGAGAATGTACATCGAGAGAAACGCTTCCGCGGCGGTCTTTCCCACCGTCAGCAAGCCATGATTCCTGAGTATCATGTTCGTCTTGTCGCCGAGGTCTGAAACCAGCCGCGACTTCTCATCCTCATTGAGCGCTAAGCCTTCGTAATCGTGGTAAGCCAATGAAGCGAGAGCAAACAACGACTGTTGTGAAATCGGCAGCAGTCCGCTTTTCTGTGCCGAGACAGCAATACCGTAGTCAGTATGCAAATGAATTACGCAGAGCGCATCTTCGCGCGCAGCGTGTACAGCGCTATGAATAGTGAAGCCCGCTGGATTGATAAAGTAAGGAGAAGGCGTCACGATCTCGCCCTGAAGATTGATCTTTACCAGGCTCGACGCGGTAATTTCCTCAAACATCATCCCGTAGGGATTGATTAGAAAATGATGTTCCGGTCCGGGAACGCGCGCCGACAAGTGTGTGAAGATCAAATCATCCCAACCATAAAGAGCAACGAGCCGATACGCAGCCGCCAGATCGACGCGTGCCTGCCATTCCGGTTCAGAGACATTGCCACGCACGCCGGCCGCTGTTTGTGCTGTAGTCATCGCTTACCTTTCTCAGTTGACGTTAATACGAATGCGAAGAGGCGAACCATACAACGGAAGGCAGCGCGCCTTCAACCCGAAAACTCGGCCGGTAGCGAGTCACTTGATGTCCGATAAGCTTTAGCTTGTCGTGGCGCTTCGACAAACTAAAAGTTTATCGGACACTTCTATCGAGACCGGCCCATTACCCCACCTGTCCCGGGAAACGGGAGCACGACGCCACGCGCGGGCCAAGTCCGGCGAAAAAGGATTGACTTGCATAACATTGGGGGAGTATTGTCCCGAACGCGTAGAGCAAATTACCTGCCAACAAGAGTTTTGCCTCGTTGGCCTCACTTAGTTTTTTTCACTGGAAAGCGTAACGGTTCCGAGTAGGGTCTGACGGTGACACGCCTCTCGTGGAGTTTCTTGATCTCTCAGAACAGCGCGTGGCGCAAAAGCAGCCGCTTAATCTGCCGGTCAAAAGGAAGTTTTCAATTCATTTCCTGCTTACGCTTCGGAAAGGACACCTTATGAAAAACCTGACTACTCGTAGAAGACAAACGATGACGGCCGCCGTGCTCATTGCGGCCCTCGTCCTGCTTACCACCGCCTGCCCTTCGAATGACCAGATAACAAAAGCGGCACAAGCATCAGCCAGATTGGCAAGTCTTACGGACAGCGTTACCGATGCCGTGAGGGCAGCTTTCGTGGCCGGTGTGATCAATGTAAACACCAAAAACAAGATGGCCGACGCTCTGATTTTGATTGCGCGGGAAGGCAAGACATTCAACGATTTGATCATTGCCAACAAGGCTTTGGCTCAGAACGGTCAATTTCCGCCGAACGTCTTTGTGGTGCTTAGCACACAATTCGACAAGGTCGTGCAGCCGTTTCTGGATTTGGCAACGCAATTGAATCTTCTCGGACCATCCGGCAATCAAAAGCTGGCACAGACATTCGCAGCCTTGAGAGCCGCTATCCTCATCATCTCGGCAGCCTTCAAGTAAGAAAGGAGCAAAATTGTGAGCACACTAGACGATATACTCAAATTGAGTCAGTTGATTCCCATCATAGCCACGCTTACGGGAAACTCAAAGATCGGTCCACTTGTTCAGCAGTTGATTAATATCGCTGTTGCGCAATTGGAGAGTCAGGCGAATAACAGTGGGAAAACAACCGATCAGATCCTGCAAGAGGCTTCCGTGGCCTGGGACAAAGCACTGCAAAATGCACAAGACTTACGCAATATGACTTGAGCTTCAGGCGCCACGCAAACCAGAGTTGCTGTCCTTGATTGTTACTCAGGACCTCGATCGTCTTCGGACGATCAACGGCCTTAGTCTTCCATAACCTGCCGAAAGAAGCAGCTAGTAAGTGTCGTCAAGAGGTGGGCATTGCCCGCCGTTTCAACGCAATTGGTGACGTTTAGAGGCGGGCATTGCCCGCCGTTTCAACGCAATTGGTAACGTTTAGAGACGGGCATTGCCCGCCGCTTCAACGCAATTGGTGACGTTTAGAGGCGGGCATTGCCCGCCGCTTCAACGCAATTGGTGACGTTTAGAGGCGGGCATTGCCCGCCGCTTCAACGTTGACTCTCGATAGTTTCGGTTTCGATGTCTCTTGAGACGGCGGGCAACGCCCGCCTCTAAACGAACGGTGGGCGATTGGCGTTTGTTGTACGGTCGCGGCAGCAGGCGAGTCACTTCACGGGCACGAGTCGAATAATCCGGTCGTCGTCAGCGGCAGGCGTGCCGCGGCCATCCTGATTGGAGGTTGAGAAATACAAGTAAGCGTCGGGACCTTCAGCCACGTCGCGAATGCGACCATATTTTCCTTCTAGCAAATTTTCCTGCGTGATCACGCGCCGCCCATCGAGCACCACGCGAATGATGCGCTTTCCTACTAAACAACCGAAAAAGAAATTGCCGCGAAACTGCGGAAACGCACCACCGCGATAGAACATGCCGCTGGCCGGCGCGCATGCCGGCGTGTATTCCAACAACGGCGCTTCCATGCCGGGATGTGCTTGCGTATGATGAATCACTGGCCAGCCGTAGTTTTTTCCCTTCTCGATAATGTTTACTTCGTCGCCGCCTCCCGGACCGTCAAAGCCGCTCGGCCCGTGCTCGGTTTCAAATAAGAGACTCGTGCCCGGCTGCCAGTCGATGCCCTGCGGATTGCGATGCCCATAAGACCAGATTTCCGGACGAGCATTCGGTTGACCAACAAACGGATTATCCGGCGGCACTGTGCCGTCGTCATTCACACGCAGAATTTTTCCCGCGAGTGAATCGAGCCGCTGCGCCAGATCGCGCCGGGTCGCGTCGCCCGTGGTGATGTACAACTTCCCGTCGGGACCAAAACGCAATCTACATCCCGCATGATATTGTGCCGCGGGAATAGCATCGATGATCACCTTGCGGTCGGTCAGTACGGTTTGAGCTTCACGATAGCGTACTACTCGAACGTTCTGATCTTCGCCTTTGTAAGCGTAGGAAAGGTAAAGCAAATGGTTTGACGCAAACTGCGGATGCAGTGCGATGCTCATCAATCCGCTTTCGCCGCTGGGCTCCACGTCGGGAACAGTGAACAGCGGCTCGGGACGAAGCTTGCCATTCTCGTAGACGCGCACGCGGCCTATCCGTTCCGTAAAAAGCATGCGCCCATCCGGCGCCCAAACAATCGACCACGGCACTTCCAAATGGTCAACCACAGTCTCAACCCGAAAACTTACGCGATCCTTCGAGGTTCCTTGTCCCTGTTCGGCATTGCCGGAGGTTGTCTCCACTTCGCCCGCACCGCGGCCTGGCGGCGCGTGTCCACAGGCGAGCACAAGCAAAACAAAGAAAATGGGTAAGAGGGTAAAAGGGGAACGGGTAAAGGGACGAACCAGACCAGATACCTGGTTCAATTCATCAAACGCGGCACTTAGATAAACTTCTTTCACGCGAAGTCTCTTACCCTTTTACCCTTTGCCCTTTCCCCTTTCCCCTTGCTCTTTGCGTTCTAGTGTTGGATGTACTCGTGCAGCAGTTTGATTTCGTCCCCCTGCTCGCCCAGCTCAACGCGCAACAGATCACGCATCGAAAGCATACCTACCCAACGTTCACCGTCAACCACCGGCAAGTGTCGTGTGCCGATCAGTTCCATTCTCTCCAACGCCTGGTGCGGAGTCTCATCGCAGTTGATTACGGCCCGCAGCTCGCTGGTCACGTCGCCAACTTTCACCGACATCGGATCGCGCCGCATGACGACCACGCGTCTTAAAACATCGCGCTCGGAAAACACGCCGAGCAGTTTGCCGGCGTCATCGAGTACGCAAACAGCGCCGATGTTGCGCGACGCCATAAACTCCGCGGCATCTTGTACCGTGGCTGACGCGTTCATGGAATAAGGCTCGCGGTCGCGAATGACATGTCTGATCAGCATCATGCTTGAGCCTCCTGGAGATGTGCTCGGGTTGTAGGGGATTGCGCGGGTATTATAAATAAACCGAAACAGTCTGTCTCTAGTGAAACAGTCGTGTTAACCAGGGAATTAGCCACGGATTATGCGCGGATAAACGCGAATGATATTTAAATAATGGAAAGTTGAGATGAAGGATTTCTTTCAGATTCGTGTCATCCGCGTGAATCCCGGCTAAAAAAGATTTGCTTGTGCGGATGGCCGGCGAAAAGTGCTTTCCTGCGCAGCAACGTGTCTCCTGGTTTTGTTGAAGCCCAAACGCTCGGAATGAATCTTGAACAAACGTTCGGTCGCCGCCCAGTACTCGCCCTTGCCGCGCATGCGCTCGCCAAACACGCTGGAGTTCAGTTTGCCACCGCGAGCTTCACGGATGCGATTCAATACGCGCTTAGCTTTTGTCGGAAGTTTTTCGTGCAAGCGCTCCTCAAAATATGGCGCAACGCTTCCGGGCAAGCGCAGCATGTTAATGAATGCAAGCGTAGCGCCCGCCTCTTTCGCGCGTTTCAGGAGCACCGGCAGATCGCTGCTGAGTCCGGGAATCACCGGCGCGATTCCGATTCCCACGGTAATTCCCGCGGCCGCCAAATCAGCCATCGCATGGAAGCGCGCTTCCGGCAACGGTGCGTAAGGCTCCACTGCGCGCGCCACTTCGCGATCGGTAAATGGAATTGTGAAGAACACGCCGACCCGCGCGTCGCGCGTCAGTTGTTGCAGCACGTCGATATCTCTGCGGATCAATGCCGACTTGGTTATCACGCCGACAGGCTGCCGAAATTCCGCGCAAATCTCCAGACACTGGCGCGTGAGTTTGTAATTGGCTTCGAGCGGAATATAAGGATCGGAAGTGAAAGAGAAAACTATTTCATCGCCATTCCATGACGGCTTCATCAACTCTTTGCGCAGCAGCGCCGGCGCGTTGACCTTGACAACAATCTTGCGATCAAAATCGGTGCCGGCGCCGTAGCCCAGATACTCGTGTGTCGGGCGGCTGAAGCAATAAGTGCAGCCGTGGATGCAGCCGCGATAACAGTTGACGGTGTAATCGAAACCAACGTCGGGGCTGTCGTTGTGGGTAATGATTTTGCGAGTTTCGGTCTCTTCAAAAACCTCGAGCTTCGCTTCAGGCGGCTCGCCCAGCCATTCAACTGAGTGTGCCAGCCAGGGATTGGGCGGATTTGCGACGTACTGCATAGTTCGATTTCCCAGTGCTTAAGGCACGCATGCAAGCGCGTCTTATCGGTGCAACAAAGCTTATCAGATGTGAGATTGATTGGCGAGAGCTATGGCAGGGCTTGGCTCAACTACGGCGCCTCAGTTACAACGATCGACTCAATCGCATCGAAGAGCACAAACGTCTGCGTTTTGTCTTCGGTATCGCGGTCGGCGAGCGAAACGTAGTCGTTGGTTACCTCGACTACATGGCCCTTATACACGCCGCCGGAGAGGCTCCTGATATTAACGAGTTGTCCTTTATACCGGCGAAACAAATTTTCCGTGTGCTGTCGTTCCATTTCGACGCTCCTGTCAAACGGGCGATTGCGCCGTTTTCCCTTCTCTACGAGGCGTGTCCTGAAGAATTATCTTCCGACCACTGGACGAAGAAAAACCGGTACCTGTCAGGATCCTGCAACGTTATGAAGCGGCCGCCCCAACCCTCATCCGCCGGCGGCGAAACCGCAATGCCCTTTTCAGTTAAGTCGCGATAATACTGATCGACGTCGTCGACGCCCAGAAAGAAATTGACGCCGCGCCCGCGCTTCAGCATGGTTTCGAGGTGCTGGGCCAAAGTGAGCTTCAGCGCGCCCGCCTGCAACGTGGCCATCGGCGGTTCCGAATCCCGAGTGTGCTTGCTGATTTCAAATCCAAGCAATCCATTGTAGAAGGCCAGTGACTCCTCGATATTGTTCACTTCGAGAAACAACAGATCCAGTCCGGAGACGCGCATGCAAACAGTCTCTCACATCGCCGTTAGCAGAAGATAGACGCCATAAACGCCGCCGATAACGAGGCACCAGAAAATTATTTCCTGCGCACGCGGGTAACGTCGAATGCGATTCGAAACCGGCAGCGAAGCGTTGAACGCGCGCATGGAGTTGCGTGCCATCATAATTCCAAACAGGATCACCACCACTGCAAGGACTGCCAACGGCCACAGGAACCTGATCCATTGAAGGCGGACCAGGAACAAGAGAAACAACCCCAGGAGCAGACAGAAAAACGCGCTCAGGCCCTGGCCCAGCAGCCCTACGTCCGGCGCCGCCGGCGCCGAAACGGGCACAAAGCCGGCATTAGGATGAGCGGGCTTAAGACGCTGCGCGTCATACTCATGTCTTGTCTGCTCATTTCTCAGCACGCTATAAGCCTCATTCAGAGACTTCATCTCTTCCTCGCTGCCACCCTTGTCGGGGTGGCGCCGCGCCGCCATGCGCTTGTAGAGCCGCTCAAGGTCGCGCGGTGTGGCGCGTTCGTTTGCGCCCAGGATTTCGTAGTAATCTTTTTGCGAATCAAACTGGCTCATGCGAGTTTCGTGATTTTAGTTTTGCAGTTGACGATTTGCAATGAACATAGTTGCAAGCAAGGGTGATGGTTAGACTAGTCTCTGTGCGTGCTCTGTGTTCTCTGTGTCTCCGTGGTGAGTCTTTGTTTATGATTCGTCACCACAGAGACACAGAGAATACGGAGGTTGCACAGGGAAAACTGAAACTAGAGCATCTTCGCAGTCGTTGCGGTTCAAGCTTTCCTTTCGTAACATTCGACGAGCAACATGCCACATCAATTTGCTCCAGGTGACGATCTTGTTTTTCAACTCGAGAGCGGGTTGGGCCTGCTCCGTATTCTGGCGATCGAGGGTGAAGGAGGAGAAACAGTTTGGCATCTGCTCGCTTACGAGGAGTTTTTTCCCAGTGTTGAAGCTGCGGAAGCGGCCCTTAACCAACCAGGATTGTTGAATATCCGTAAGGCGCATATGGCCTTAACCGACCGGGCTTTCGAGCGAACGCCTGCGGCGCGATTGGGCAATCGGCCGCTAACCGAAGGCGAGCTCGCCGCCTATCGCGAGTGGGAGCAGTCAGACGATCGCAAGGTTTCGGATCGCTCCGCGTTGTTGCAGCTTGGTATTCGATGAGCAATCCGATAATCACGACTAGTTTGTTTAGAGTTGGGACTTGTCCCACGCGCGGGCGGACAAGTCCGCTTTCTAAACGACGAGTCTTAGCGTGGCCGGCATTACTGCTCGCCCTTATCTTGTTCAGCCTCGCGACTCAGGCGTTTGCCGTCCGTCACGAGCGTCTGATCGATTCCTGGAAGCCAGTCAACTACAACGTCGCGCTGACTCTCAACGAGCGCTTGACTGAGATCGCCACGGCGCGGGCCGAGATAACGATCATTTCATTAAAGGACACGCTGTCAAAAATCGATCTTGACTTCGGCGAGTTGCCGATCGATTCCGTCGCCGTAAACAATCAAGCGGCACCTTACCAGCGTTCCAGCGGTCTGCTCAATATCAAACTTGCGAAAGCGATGCCACGAGGAACCAGGCTTATAGTCGTGGTTGCTTATCACGGTAAACCGAAAGATGGATTAATTTTGACGGAAGACAAGGCGGGCAAGCCCTCGGCGGTTGGCGACAATTGGCCCAACCGCGTGCATCAATGGATTCCTTGTCTGGACCATCCTGCGGCGAAGGCGACGGTAACCTTCTCGGTCACCGCGCCGGTCGGGAACATCGTGGTTGCAAATGGCGAGATGGCCCGCGTCGTCGATGCCTCGCCCACAACACGTACCTGGACTTACAACGAGTCAGTTCCTATTCCGCCCTATTGCATGATTATCGCCGTCGGCGATTTTGCTCAGCTCGGGCCGCCGACGTTGGATTTAGTCCCGCTCCAATATTACGTGCCGCAGCCGGATAAGAGTTTCGCCCTGCAGGGTTTCGCTCCGGCCCTTCCCGCGTTGAGGTTTTTCAGTCAAACGATCGCGCCCTACCCTTATGAAAAGCTCGCCTTGATAATTGGCGCCACTCGTTTTGGCGGCATGGAGAATTCCAGCGCCATTGTTTTTCCCAGCACGCTGTCTGCTCCGAGACCTCAGGAGTCTGTCAGCAGTGTTTTCAAAATTCGCGAGGGCCTGGTGGATGTGATCGCGCATGAAATCGCGCACCAATGGTTTGGCGATTCGGTTAGCGAGACCACCTGGTCTGACCTCTGGTTGAGCGAGGGCTTTGCCGAGTATTTCGCTGGGCTCTTCATTCAGCGCCATGAGGGCGAGGCGGCGTTTCAGCAATACATGAAGCACGAGGCCGAGACTTATCTTAACTACGAGAAAAAGACACGCACCCCCATCCATGACACTGAGACCGAAGATCTTTTCAAACTGCTGAACGCCAACAACTATCAGAAGGGCGCCTGGGTTTTGCACATGCTTCGGTCCGAACTTGGCGACGAGAATTTTTTCCGCAGCATCCGCCTCTACTACCAAGCGCACCGGAATGCGACAGCCGACAGCGAAGACTTGCGTGCTGCGTTTGAGAAAGCGTCAGGACGCGACTTGAAGAATTTTTTTGCGCGCTGGATTTACGGCACTGGCCATCCGCGTTATGAACTCTCGTGGGAATGGAAGGCCAACACGAAAAAAGTGAGGCTCGTGCTGCGACAGCTTCAGACTGAACCGGCCTTCCCCAATGCGCTTCCCGTCGACATCATGACGAGTAACGGTAAGCGCCGCGTCATTTTGAAACCGTCCGGCAAGCAAACTCTGCAAGAGATCAAACTCGATGAAGCCCCAACCGCGATCGATATCGATCCTGAGAACACTGTGCTGAAGGAAGTGACTGAAATCCGGGAGCGGTAGAAACGGCATGCAAATCAGCGCCAAGGGCGCGAAATGTATTAGCCTGGGGCATCGCCCCAGGTGGAGGGTTCGTGAATCTTGGAAGCGCTGAAAGCGCGAGATAGGAATTACCGAGCGAGAATTAAATCGTGATCGCGCCAACTCCATCATTTCGCGCTTTCAGCGCTAAGAAACTTCAATTGGTTACACCTGGGCCGATGGCCCAGGCTATTACATTTCGCGCCCTTGGCGCTGAGACCCGGTCACTACTTCAAACGACCACACTCAACTATTGACTGCCCGTTGTCCTCGGGGTATGTTTGCCATGTAGAAATCCCCCGCCACAGATATCCCGACTTTGGCCCCCTGACCAGCCAACCTGATCAACCCGTTACCCGTCGCGTACTGCGCGTAATCGTGGAGGAATGGCAAAGGATCTTATGCGCGCTATAAGAAAACTCGCCTCAGGGCTGTTTCTCATTATGAGTTTGCTTGCTCTGACTTCAACCCAGTCAATCGCGAGCACACCGCAAAGCAGAAATCGCCAGGCACAAGTTCCCAACCGGGCAGAAGCGAAGGAGGCGGAACGCCGTCTCTCGGATATGGGTTACTGGACCGGTCCAATCGACGGAGTGATTGACGCGGCCACGCGGTCGGCGTTGATCGCTTTTCAGAAAGTGGAAGGCCGCAAGATTACCGGCCGGCTTACGCGCGACGAGGTCGAGACCATCCGCAACGCGGCTCCACCGCCGGCGAGGGACATCGGTTACAGCCATGTTGAAGTGGATCTGGAGCGCCAGGTATTCCTGCTGGTCAATGATGAAGGAACGGTCACTAGAATTCTTCCGGTCTCGACCGGCAGCGGCAAACACTATAACGAGAAGGGTATGAGAGGCATAGCTTACACACCCAGAGGCAGGTTCAGGGTTTATGCCAAAGCCTGGGGTTGGAAAAGATCTCCTCTGGGGTTGCTCTATTACCCGAATTACATCAGCGATGGAGTCGCGATTCACGGGAACCCTGCCGTTCCAACCGAACCCCAGAGTCACGGGTGCATTCGGATTCCAATGTACGCGTCTCGTGATGTGAGCAAGCTGCTGCCGGTGGGAACGATCGTGCTGGTCTATGATAAGGAGTCGTTTGTTTCGGCGAAGGATTGGGCCGCAGCGGATAAACTAAAGCGCGTTGCAAATGTTCAGTAGGTTGAGGTAACGGCCGCTGGGCAGTTGTCAGAACCACCTGCGTGAGCGGGTGGCCAGTGGGCAGGTGGTTCTGACTGCCTAGGCGAGTGGTGCTTCAGGCCACCCGCTCACGCAGGTGGTTCTGACAATGGTTTATGGTCCGAAGCGTCCGCGATACTCGCTTGCTCGATTAGGGTGCCCGTTGCATTCGTTAGTCCCGCCGTTGAGCCAAGATGATCGGTTAAGTAGTAAGCGACGCCGGTGGTAGCGCTTGTCTGCCGCAGGTGGTTGTCGATGCCGGGGCCGTTCAGATAAGTCGTCGCCACTGTCGATTCGCATGAAACAGCTCAAGACAGCTTTTCATCAGGGCTCTCATAAGCGATAAGACATTGCTCATGCCAGATTCCGGGAATTCCTTCTAGTCGGTAGAGTACGTCTCCCCCATGATACACACCGGCGTCTTCAACCCTTGCAAGTCGATCATGATAATCAATTTGCTCGGGTTGCAGCTTGTTATGGTATTTCCAACTTCTCAGGAAGGCATGCAACGTTTCGCGGTCGGCGATCTTGACCCATGATCCAACTGCAAACTCAATATTGTAAGCACCTCTAGTTCTGCCCATAATTCACCTTGGTGTAGGCACCTAGTTGCGGAGATCGACAATCTACCAAACCCAGGTTTGTCTAGGGCCTGTACATAGTCTCTGACAAACAACACACCACTAAGCTCCCGCCCTACTAACCTACATCGACATATTTTGCCTGGGCCAGTTCATGAGGGAGATAGGTCAAGCGTGGCGGACCACCGCCATGCATTTCTCCTTGCGGATAAGTTAGTTCCCAGTAGCGTCCGTCGTCGGGATCTTGATACAAAGTCTCCCATCCACCTCCCGCTACTTTTGTCAAATGTTGTGAAACGAGTAGTTCTATTCTGTCGCAAACTGCGTTACAACTACTTTTCCGTCGATGACTTCCCATCCACATCGCAAATCTGTTTCTTCAGGTTGAAGCTTCATTATTTGACAATCCTTATGGTTGCATTGGCCGGAATAGGCCCATTTGGTAAAACAAATTCCCGTGCTCCTCCCAACGTCGTGCCGAAACCGTCCGTCTTAGAGAGTGGGGTTACCGTTGTTGTCGTAAGTGTAAGTTGCTGACGCTGTCGTCGTGAGTTTGTTGAAGGGCTGATAGTTGTAGCCCACAATCGAGCGTTAAGCAAATTTAGTCGTTCGTTGCAGATCAACCGTAAGTGTCAGCACTACTCAAGAATGGTCCTCAATTTCTTTGCGTCGCATCTCGAAAATCTCGAGGGCCGGTTTCTGAAGATCTGCTAACTGGTCATAATGCTCGATGCTCATAAGTTCCTCATAACCCCAAACCGCATTTAGCCAAGATTCATCATTCTGATTGAAGAACGCAAAGTGCCAGCCAGTTGGCAGTTTGGAGTCTGTCACCTCAAACAGTTCCGACGGTTGCCATACTGGACGTTCACCTTGTCCTACGATCAGATAGGCCAAGAGTCCGCGCCACAGGCTAATTCCGTAAACGGAGTATTCTTTACCCAAATCTAAATGGAAAATGCTCGAAGGAGCGTATCCCACACTAAAATGTTTTGGTGAGAGTTTGTCTCCGCTGTTGGCTATACAAATGACTTTCATGATTCTCATTTGAACTTGAAATCATCAACTGTGCCGGTCAGCCAGATGTGTGACGCATCGTTACCCCTGCTATGAAGAGCGATCTATTTCCCGCTTGCGCATTTCGAAGATTTCCAGGGCCTGAGTTTCCAAATTTGATAGCTGGTCAAAGTATTCCCGCCTATTCACAAGTTCGTCGTACCCCGAGATCGCATTGAGTTCAACCTCATAGCCAAAAAACGCGAAATACCAGCCATTAGGCAATTGAGGGTGAGTCACTTGAAAGAGTTCCGCAGGATCCCAATGAGGATATGATCCTTGGCCCACGATCAGATACAACAACAGATCTCGCCAGAGACAAATTCCGTATACTGTATACTCCGTTCCCGGGACGAGGTCGAAAGCGCTTGATGGGGTGTACCCACGTTCGAAATGTTTCGCTGAAAGACTGGATCCTGAATTTGATGTACAGAGTATTTTCATAGCTCACCTGATGAACTTAAGACATCAACCGCTCCCGTAAAGCGTTGCATTTAAGAACAGGTGTCGATTTCCTGCCGTCGCATGTGAAAGACTTCTTCTGCCTCTGGCTCCAGATTAGATAATTGGTCATAGTGTTCTGGGCTATTTACAAGTTCGTCGTATCCCCAGATCGCATTTAGGGCACCCTCGTGGCCAAGAAATGCGAAATACCAACATTTGGGTAGCTCGGCTTGAGATACTTGGAAAAGCTCCGCTGGATACCAGTGCGGACGCTGACCATTTCCAATAATTAAGTAGAGTATGAACCCCAGCCAAAGGCTGATTCCATAAACCAGATACTCGTCTTCTTTGACTAGGTCGAAACGACTGGAAGGCGTATAGCCTCGTTCAAAGTAGTTTATCGGAAGGGCATCGCCCGTACTCGCCTTACAAACAACTCTCATCGATAAGAACCTTTCTTGGAATTATTTGAACTTGAAATCATCTACCGCGCCAGTCAGCCTATTCATGAGGTAGTGAATATCATGACCGTTAATGTTTTGATTCATCTTTATCCACCCTTGACTTCCTGGCCACCTGGGGTCCGTCATTCCTTGCCTTAAAGGAATTTCCGCCCCGGCCGCTGGATTAGACATCGCCTCTTCCATAGCCAGTTGTTCACCTAAATTAGCCGGAGTTGGGCGACCAGTACTGCCAAGGCCAAGCGGTTCTGGAGCGGAACTGGGAAGCCCTGGCAGATCGCTTTCGAGCCCACCGGCCGCAGCCGAGCCTTCGCCTGCAATTCCCGCCGCAGGCCCGGCCAACATCAAGAAGATCGATGAGCCTCGACCGACATCTTGTAGCACGTCACGTAGAGGATCTTCGGCACAAGGGTTATAAATCGCATTCCCTACCCCACTGCCCACTCTGAACAAATCCGCGAAGCCGTGGTAAGTGTTAGTAGCGTAGTTAACAGCGGTGTTGAAGTAAACCGCATCCGGATCAGATTCCAGCCTTCCACGAAGACCATCTATCTTTCTGTCCAGCCAGCCCGC
>Ga0137409_10004527_pt1 | contig 14560 bp, 10 predicted proteins | sample CZODoug1_16funga_FD_122059 | JGI IMG/M metagenome (GOLD analysis project Ga0137409, IMG submission 122059) | Vadose zone soil fungal communities from Angelo Coast Range Reserve, California, USA - CZODoug1_16fungal (Hybrid Assembly) | ecosystem: Environmental > Terrestrial > Soil > Vadose zone... | reverse complement strand
GCATCACCCCGGACATCCTCGTGCCGATGAGCGACGAGGAGATGCGCGATGTCTTTCTTCAGCGCACCCCCGGCGGCATCGAGACCCTCCCCGAGAAGGACCAGGATCGCGTGCGCAACGCCTCCGATCCGCAATTGGAACGGGCGATGGATTTGCTTAAAGGCATTTCCCTGTATACCAAACGCAACCCGATCCCCGAGAAACGCGCTCCGGTGAAGGGCGACAAGGTGGCGGCCAATCGGAAATAAAATCCGGCTTGGCCCAGCGGGATTCTTAATGGCAAAGGACCAGATCCAGACAGCGATAAACGAGGGCATCCCTTTTCTCATCAGTGACGGGCCTCAGCTCTATCAAACCACGGAAGTGAGGCGCCTCCCGAGAAGCAGCGGAGGATTCCCGTCAAGGGATTGCAACAACAGCATGGTCCTTCTCGCCATCGAAACGTCCTGTGACGAGACCGCGGCTGCGGTGATTGCCGAGACCGGCGACGCAGCCAAGCCGTGGCAGCTCCGTTCGAATGTGGTCGCGTCGCAGGCGGACAAGAAGAAAGGTGAGCGGCTGGTGGTGCCGCACATGTCGGGGAAAATGGCGCGGCAGTTGGCGCCGGCGCCGGGTTCGCGTTGCAGCTTCATGGTGGCCATCTGACCGCCGCCTAGGGTGGCATTGACCATGTCGCCGGACTTATTGATCTCGATGGGAGCTTCCTGCACTTTCAGTTCGCCCCATTCCAGGCCGTAGGTCTTGAGAATCATGGGCGCGAGAGCGTCCCGTTGTTCTTTGTTGGTGGATGGATCGAACGAGACTACCACCCACGGTGCTTTTTTGTTTGTGCCCCACTCGTCGCCCAGATCTCCGGTTAGCCAGTACTTGGACCCCGCCAGCTTGGTGTTGCCCGAGTACCCTTCGCGCACTTTGACGGCCATGTTGAACTCGCAGTGCGGGTGCTCGGCGTGCTTGTTGAAATAGCAGGGACAAAACAGATGGCAACTGCACGCTTCCACGTAATCAGCTTTCATCTGCCATGCAGGTTTTCCGGGAGTCGAGGCCAAGAGGATCAACACACACACGGTGAGAAGGCTTATCTGCTGCCACTTTCTCATATCGTCCTCCGTCTTCTTTGAAACAAGTTTTCCGAAGAGGCGTGACTTGCTTTGGTTTGCGGGAGGATTTTACTGCGGTTTGGCGAGGTTTGCTAGGGTGTGTTCGGCGGGGCGGATGACCGCTTCTGCGGGGTGAATCGCGGGTGGCGCTGCTGGACACGGGCTGACGTCTCACCACCCGTTGCGGCGAAGTAAATCCCGGCATCGGGCGGGATGCGGCTGTTGGGAATTTGATCGCTTCGACCTAGTTCAGCGCTGACTGTGAGGCCTGGACGGCGCAGCCATTGCCGGCGCCGCAACCGCCCGTGCCTAGTGTCGAGAAATAAACCTGGGAAGCTCCGGCCAGAATTCCCGTTCCTACAATGTTGTCGATGATGATGCCACTGGCGCCGCCCGCAATGGGCAGGCCATGGCTGGTGAGGGGACCACCGTTTCTCCATTGCAAGCCTGTCACTTCGGTGGTAAGGCCGCCGATGACGGTGTTCCATACCGGAGGCGTGACCGCGGAGTGGATGCCGGTTTGGAGGTTGCACTCGAGATTGCTGTTGCTATCGATGATCCGGGAGCCCACGGACCAAAACGTGTTGGCCTGCCACGGTTGAGGAGTGACTGGGGTCAGGAATCCGGCATTCGTCCAGATGATGGTGTTATCGGTGGTTACATTTCCGCAGGTGTCAATCCAGGAAGGAGCGCTACCACTCTTGGATGTTCCAGCGGTGGCCACGACTTGCCAGAAATTGGCCGCATCGAGAATATGCTGGCCCATGGAGTAACTCGTTGAGGGCTGCCAGGCGCCGATGACCAGGTTGTTGACGCAGGGGCCACTGCTGCACGCCGCCGCGTCGCTCCCGTTGGGGACACTGACAAAGATCCGGTCCGTGCCTCCCGACGCCGGGTTGAACACCTCGGTCACGGGAGAGCAGGCCGTGTTGGAAAGACCGATCGCTGGTCCGGCTACCGACGACGCGCTCATAGTGCCGGAGGTGATTGAAATTCTGAAGATGGCAGGTTCCGCCGCCGAGAATCCGCCGCCGCAGACGAAGAGGCTGCCGGTGCCGTTGGTTGAGGTGAAGTAGGCGTTATCAAGGGTTCCGTTGTAAAGAGGGAAGGTTCCGCCGAATCCCACGGTGGCTTTGATTCCCGTCCCGGAAGTGAAATTTGTGGCGAATTGATAGACGGCGCTACAGGGGCCGCCGCTGCACCCGCTGATGGTGCCGTCGTTTCCCACAAAAACAAAAACCTTCCCCGCCGAAGAGTCCACCAGAGTGCCGCTGGCGATGCCAACGCCTTTTCCCAGGCTGCTACTGGTCCCCGCGACGACGCCGGTCGCGCCCACCACCCCAAAAAGCTGGCTGCCGGAGCCGCTGAACCCGCTCCCCACGAAGACTCTTCCCGTGACGTGATCATAGACGGGGCTGTTAAGTTTCAACCCCGGTGCGACCGCCACCGGCCAGCCTCCCGTCGTCACCTCAGACGGCGTTCCCGTGGTGAACACTGGCGTGAATCTATGGAGCGTCCCACCGTCGTCACCCGCATACAGCACGTCGTTGGCGTAGTCATAGAATGGCAAAGAGTTGGTATCGTTCGCGCCTCCGCTAAAGGCCACGGTCGTCATGCACGGTATCGTGCAAGTCGGATACTGGCTGGTAGTTACTACGGTGATTGGGCCGGGGCTGGTGCTGGTGGCCGTAGTCGAGGCTTGCCACTTCAACAGAACCAGTTGGGCGTGGCCCGCGACGGTTTGCACGAACGCCAATTGGGAGCCATCCAGCGACAAAGCAGGAGAGGTCAGAACGGTGCCGCCGGTGTTGTAAGCCCAGTACGTCCCGGGCACCGTGCCAGAACACCCGGAATAGAGATTGTCAAAGGCAACGATGCTGGCTTGCGTCGCCGACCCGGGCACACTGGTGTTGAAGACTACGTAGTCGGGCTGGGGAGCGCTGCCGCAACTGGCCGAGGTTATGTTGAAGGAAAACTTAGCCGGATATTGGCCCGCGCCCACAGTGGCTCCGGGACCCAGCGACATGGCCCAGTCGCGCTTGAATTTCTTTCGCGGCTTCGGTGAGCGAGTGTTTGCATCCTCGTGAAGCGGGTCATTTGCAGACGGATCATTTTTCGATGGATCGGCGGCCGCCAACTGTTGCGCATTGCGCCGCAGCCATTGCTGCCAGTAGCGCGGTTCCTGGCGGAGTGCCGCCGGCGTATCCGCCCCTCTCTGGTTGGAGTAAACCAGATATTGATGGCTCCAATCGGTGACCAACGAGAGCGGCTGGCGCGGACTGTCGGCTTGTTGTCCCCACAAAACCGCTGCCATGCCGGCGATGCTGAGAATGCCTGCTGCCAGTCTTATAGTCTGAAGACTTTTTTGTTCCACGTTCCACCTCAATTACGTTGCGATGAGCGATACGGAGCAACTGCGCGTACTGCTCGTTCTCGTTTTGGGAATGAGTGGGGTTGTCAGAATGTGACTTGGATACGGGTTGCAGTCAAGGCCGAACTCTCGTAGTTATCCAAACTAGTTAACTTGAATCTTCTCTCTCACTCTTCCCTGCGCTGAAGCGCTGGCTAAGGTCGAACGGCCCCTCCGGAGCTGGGCTGAACACGGAAGCATTGGGTATTCGGAGCAAGGATGGGGAGCCAGCCGGAAAATTCCACCGATTGAAAAAGGAATAGAGACGTTAGAGAGCCGCGCGAGTTGCTGAATGCGCTATGCAGCACTATGATGACCGCGCTCAACAAATTTGAATTGTTTTGTTTCCCAATGGAGGGAACATGAAAACCAGAACACTGATATTGACTGTGGCGCTGTGCCTGTTGGCAGGGGCAGTGTGCTTTGCCAGCGACGCGAATATGGGTACGTGGAAACTGAACGAGGCCAAATCGAAGTTGGCCGCTGGGGGGCCGAAGAACATCACGGTTGTCTACGAGGCGGCGGGGGACAAGGTGAAAGTCACGGTGGATGGCGTCGATGGCGTCGGCAAGCCCGCGCACAACGAGTGGACAGGCAGTTTCGACGGGAAAGATTATCCGGTTACGGGCGATTCGAGTTCAGACATGCGGTCATACAAAAGAGTGGATGACCATACGCTGGATTTGACCGTTAAGAAAGACGGCAAGGTTACGGTTACCGGTCAAGTGGTCGTTTCGGCCGATGGCAAGACCCGCACAGTCACTACGAGCGGAACCGATTCGATGGGCATGAAGGTCAACAATATTTCCGTGTACGACAAGCAGTAGCGGGATCTCTCCCGCAGGCTGACAGTAGATGGTGATGCCCTCCCGCTCGGCCTGAGTGGGAGGGCATTTGTTTGTTAGACGAATCAATCGCTACTGAATCAGGGTGCCGTTTCCGTTGTCCTCTACGGGAGCGATTACTACGGCGGCGGCTACGCGGTCTCCGGGTTCGAGAGAGAGCAGGCGGACGCCTTGGGCGGCACGTCCGGATTCGCGGATGGTGCTGGAGTCCATGCGGATGATTTTGCCGTATTGGCTGATCAGCATGACTTCGGACTCTTCGCTCACTTGCGCGATACCGACGACTTTACCGTTGCGGGCGGTCGTCTTGACGTTGATAACTCCGGAGCCGCCGCGGCCTTGCAGGCGGTATTCGTCGGCGGGGGTGCGTTTGCCGTAGCCGTTTTCGGTTACGGAGAGAATTAGCGTGCCTTTTATGGGCAGGGTTTCGTCGGTGGCGGTGGCTTCGACTCCGGCTTTAGCGATGATGCTTTCGGCGGTTTCTTCGGCTTTCTTCGCGTCTTTGGCGGTGGTGGCCATGCCTACTATGTAGTCGTCTTTGTCCAGGTTCATGCCTCTTACACCGTAGGCGGGACGGCCCATGGGGCGGACGTCGGATTCGGCGAAGCGGATGGCTTGGCCATCGTGCGAGGCCAGAAAAATAATCTGGGCACCGTCAGTGAGAGTAACTCCTACTAACTCGTCTCCTTTGTCGATGCCGATAGCGATGATGCCGCGGGACATTACGTGGGAGAAATCTTTCAGCTCCGTCTTCTTTACGGTGCCGTTCTTGGTGGCGAAGAAAATGTAACGTCCTTCTTCTTCCAGGTTGCGGACGGCCAGCATGGTGCGGACAGTTTCTCCGGGTTGGAGGGCGACCAGGTTGCCTACGTGCTTGCCTTTGCCGGCGGCGGCGATGTCGGGAATTTCGTAGACCTTCAGCCAGAAGACTCGGCCCGTGTTGGTGAAGATCAGGATGTAGGCGTGCGTGGATGCCAGGAAGAGGTGCTCGACGAAATCTTCGTCGCGGGTCTTCATGCCGGTGCGTCCGGTGCCTCCGCGGCGCTGCATGCGGTAGGTGGAGATTGGCGTGCGCTTCATGTAGCCGCCGTGGCTTACGGTGACGGCTACCTGCTCGTCGGCGATCAGGTCTTCGAGCATGATTTCCGCGGCTTCGTCTTCGATCACGGTGCGACGGGCGTCGCCGAATTGTTTCTTTACTTCTTCCAGTTCTTTGATGATTACGGCGCGGAGCTTTTTCTCGGAGGCGAGAATCGATTGGAACTCGGCGATCGCTTCGCGGACTTGTTTCAATTCGTTTGAGATTTCGTCGATGGAGAGTTTCGTCAGGCGATGCAGTTGCAGTTCGAGAATCGCGTCGGCCTGCTTGGCGGTGAAGGGCTTTTCGGCAGCGAGTTTGGGAGCGCGGCCGGTGGTGTTGATGTCGATCTTTTTTCCTGCAAACCAGGCGACTAAGTTTTCGCGGGCGTCCGCGCGGTTGGCGCTGGCGCGGATGATCGTGATTACGTTATCGAGATGATCTAAGGCGGTTAGATAGCCTTCTAAGATGTGTTCGCGGTCTTGCGCCTTGTTCAACAGGTAGGCGGTGCGGCGGCGGACTACGTCGACGCGGTGGTCGATGAAGTGCTTGATCGCCTGGATCAGGCCCATCTCCTTCGGCTGGTTATTGACCACAGCCAGAAGGATCATGCTGAAACCTTCCTGCATCGAGGTGTGCTTGTAGAGTTGGTTCAGGACGATTTGCGGCTCGGCTCCGCGCTTGAGTTCGATGACGATGCGCATGCCGTCGCGATCGCTTTCGTCGCGGATGTCGGAGATGTCGTCGATGGTTTTTTCGTTGACCAGGTCGGCCATGCGTTCGATGAGACGGGCTTTGTTCACCTGGTAGGGGATCTCGGTGACGATGATCGCCTGGCGGTCTTTGTTGAAAGTCTCGATAGCGGCGCGAGCGCGCATCATGAAGCGTCCGCGGCCGGTTCGGTACGCTTCGAAGATTCCAGCGCGGCCATGAATAATTCCAGCTGTGGGGAAATCTGGTCCCTGCACAAATTTCAGAATCTCTGGCAATTGCGCGTTGGGATTGTTCACCAACGTGATGGTGGCATCGACGATCTCGGTCAGATTGTGCGGCGGAATTTTCGTCGCCATGCCGACGGCGATTCCATCGGAGCCATTGACTAGCAAGTTGGGATAACGCGCGGGAAGAACTGCAGGCTGCGTTTCGGTGCCGTCATAATTCGGATAAAAGTCGACCGCTTCTTTGTCGAGATCTTCGAGCAGCGCGGTGGAGACGCGCGTCAAACGAGCTTCGGTGTATCGATCAGCTGCGGGCGGGTCGCCATCGACCGAGCCGAAGTTGCCTTGTCCATCGACCAGCGGAGCCCGCATGGCGAAGGGCTGCGCGAGGCGAACCAATGCATCGTACACCGCGAGGTTTCCGTGCGGATGATATTTGCCCATGACTTCGCCGACGATGCGGGCGCACTTGCGCGTGGGGCCGCCGGGCCTGAGGCCCATCTGCTGCATGGTGTAGAGAATGCGGCGATGGACGGGCTTGAGACCGTCGCGAACGTCGGGCAGCGCGCGGCCAATGATTACCGAGAGGGAGTAGTCGAGGTACGACCGCTTCATCTCCTCTTCAATATTGACGGGCTGAATATTGAGCGCGCCGGGGCCGCCGTCGCCGGGCGGAGGAGTCAGGGGGAGTTCGGGGTTCTTTGGATCGTCAGGCATGTAACCTGCTGTTTCTAAAGGATGTTATTGCAGATTTAAGATGACATGATTATACCACGAAACAGCATTATTTCTGGCTTTGATCCGCTGCTCGCACATGACCAATTCGGCACGCTCTGTGGTTGAACAAGCGAAGCACGGTGATTGGTTCTTGCGCTGACAGGTTGCCCAGCGCCTGGAGGTTGGGAACGTCCCGTCTGTCCGCATTTCCCCGGGTTTTTGTTAGGTGCGTCGTCTCAATCGCTTCTTGTCGGAATGTTGCTCGTACAAGCAGACTTCGCACGATCGATGAGAGGCGGGTATCGGGTGTCCACAGAGTCCGCACGCGAGCTCGTGGAATACCGTACGCTTCTGGGCTGGATCGTAATGCGCCACTCTCGCTTCTTCGCCGAGGCCAGAGTAAGGGTCCATTATTAGCATGCCGGGACCGCCCAACCGGCTGGAAAATGTTCCGCCGAGCGAGATGTTAGCTGCGATGTAGATCAGATTCGGCGTCTCTTGCGCCACGGCGCCACCTACTACATCAAGCCCACACCAAACCTCTTCTCGCTTCGAGCCTACAAAAGCCCATTGGCACGACGCGCCTACCACTCCCCTCCCTCGGCCTCTGCCGTAAGCAATGTCCTTTACAGCTTTCACGCTTAGAGCTTTAACGCGGTTCAATTGAGCCCCGGCTTTGATGGCGTTGGACATGGCCTGCAAGTCTCTGTGAGGTGGATGGGATCCCGTAGCAAAGATCCGAATCGGATGCATCTGCGTTGGGACGCTCTTACTAACTGTTAGTTTTTCGCTGGCTTTTGCAGCCTCCCCGTTTTCGTCCGCACGTTCATAGTTCGAAATGCAGTAGATCGTCGGAACCCCGTGTTCCCAGACGGAAACGACGAAAGTGTGACGCGATCTTGTTGAACCGTACACTTGTCGCAGGGAAATCAGCCGAGGTTCAACGTCGGCCGCGATGCGGTCGAGGATTTCCGTGAGCGGAAGATCAAAGACCTGCTGTTCGGCCAGGGACATCAGCCATTCATTCGGCGTCTTCCCAGCGTCGTCCATTCCGATGCCGTTGTAGACAATGACGCCGTGTGCGTCGGCGCATCCGAACACCGTCATCTTTGTGGATCGATTTGTTTTGATCTGCTTCTCTGAAACGAGACCGGTCACTCGGCGATCGGAGACCGAGATCATCCCCAATGGCCATGTCACTGTCAGGTTTGCGGACATGCTCCATTTTCTCACTCTGGCTGTTCCCGGAGTGGGGTGAGTCTGCGTCCCTTACTGGCATTGTGGATGTTCCTCACTTGTCGAAATCAGCGATTTCAACAACTGCTTCGGCGCACGTCAAAACGAGCACCGGGCCTGAAGGCCTCGTCAAATGTCCGCTGGATGCGGCGCTGAAGCGCCGCTCTTCCACGCGGTGCCATCGTTCTATGACTTCGTAAGGAAGAACTCATCGGCTTCTACGTCCTACGCAACGTCAACAGTGTGATCTCTGGCGGCACGCCGATGCGCACCGGGAAGCCGAAAGTTCCCAGGCCACGGTTCACATAAAGCGCCGCTTTGTTCGCGCCGTTGCTATTTGGGCTCGCGTTCGCGTGGCCGTTTGTCATCGGGAGGGTGTAGTGTCCGGCGACGAATGGGGTGATCAGTCTTGCGGGGCTTACGCTGTGATCAACGATCTCGAATTTTATCTGTCCGCCGTGGGTGTGGCCGGCTAGGCTCAACTCGATGCCCAGGTCGGCGGCGCGGCGGAAAGAATTCGGGTTGTGGGAGAGCAGGACGTTCGGCATGTCGCGACGGATCAGATGCTCGATTTCCTGAAGCATCGGGCCGGTACGCTCGCCACTTACCATTTGGTCGCGTTGGTAGTCGACACCTAGCAGATTGAAGCTGGCGCCGTTGTGTTCGATCACGGTGCTTTGAGCGCGCAGCAGGCGCATGCCTTTTTCCTGAAAGATGCGCTGGGCTTCGTCTTCTACTCCGGCATAGATTTCGTGGTTGCCATTGCATCCCCAGACACCGAGGGGGGCGCGCAGGCGGCTCAATTCGGTGATGCAGGTTTCCAGGGGATCGCCTACGCGACTGACGAAGTCTCCGGTGACGAACGCGATGTCGGGATGGAGATCGTTGGCCATGTCGACGGCGCGGGCGATTTCCGCGGGCGGCATGTAGGCGCCAATGTGGATGTCGCTGAGCTGCGCAATGCGCAGGCCGTCGAGTTCGGGAGGAAGATTGGCGATGGGGACGTCCACGCGCTCGATGGTGTAACGCAGACGTCCAGCGGCGAATCCGTAGGTCGCGGCGAGGAATGGAACACTGCCGGCGAAGATCGCTGCATATTGGAAAAACGCCCGGCGCGAGGGATTGAAGTCGGCAGCGACCGCTCCGGGACGAAGGCGGGCGGCTAGATTGGTGACATATTCAACAGCTCCCACGGACTCAACCGCGAGAAATCCAAAAAACGACGCGATCAGCCACAGGCTGGAAAACGTAATCAGACTTTTGCCGAAGGTCATCCGGGAAACGGCGCGGCCTAGAAGAGGATCGAGCAGCGCAGCTAGGAGTGCGACTGCGAGCACGATCAAGCCGGCGTGGAGACCTAAGCGCCAGTTGGGATTCGCCAAGGTTGCGATCCAGGACCAGGCGCGGACGAACCAGAAACGCTGGACTGCGTAGATGAGCGCGAGGAACAGGGCTAGGAAAAGAACTCTTACCAGGATCAGGGAAAACACTCCGTTGAAACTCTTTTGGTTAGATGCAGGGCGGGGGGCGGAAGGAGCGGCGAGAAAGCCCGCGACAGGGAGGCAAGAACGCTAGCCTACCACAGCAAAGTGCCGTCCCTTCGGGACTCGATTCTTTCGGCGATCTACCCGGCACTTACGTGCCGGGCTTTCTTGTGCCGCCGCTTCGCGGTTGGGGCTTCGTACTATACTATTTGTTGATTTTCTCTCTAAGCCACGAAGCAAAATCGCTTAGTTCCTTGGCGCACATGCGGTGACATAGGTGGTCACTGGGGCGGTCCTACCTTTGAATCATTCGGAACATCGCTGTGAGGGGTCGATGAGGATTTCAACTGGTTAAGTTCGCTCTGGATGTGGGACCAGCGACGAGAGTTCTTTTTGGCTGCGTTGGGAAAAGCAGGGTCAGCGTAGAAACGTTCGATCTCAGTCCGCAATTCAGGTGTCATGCCGGAGAATTTATTTTGCGCCAGGCGATGGAGGAGATCCGCATACGTATCGTCGCTCAAGTGATATTCGCCGGGGGCGGTTCGCATGCCAACATCGAAATTGTCGTTCGGGAGTGTCACTTTCCCGCTGCCGACGTCGGTGAGGAGGCTGCAATAGCGGTCAAGTATGGCGTTAAAGCTGGCTTCGAACATCTTTTCCGCTTCGGGAGTCGGCGTCCGGAATGTCAGGATTTTCAGCGGTCCGATCTTCGGAATCAGGCGGAAGAAAAAGGCCAGAATTTTTTCACCGACATTCGGCTTCCGGTACGACTTGCCCCAACCTTTCTCATAACTCGCGCGTGACAGGTTATAGAGAAACTGGTCACGGGTCATTCCGGGCAGATCTCTCTTGATGTCATCCTCTTTGACTTCCCATGCAATTTTGGTTGCTTTGGGAATGGTTTTGCTGATGTTGTGACGATATGACCCGATCGCTTTTTCCTCGTGTTCCAGGATCGCGGCTAACTCTAATCCGTATGTCTCAACGAACGCTCTGTCCAGAAGCGGTTGGGCGACCTCGAATCCGATGAAATCGTGGTAGGCATCCGGGGCGTAACGCTCTTTTGCGACTTCCAGCACGTCGAAGGAGAACTCGGTCTTCACGTGCGCGAGAGGATGGTCTTCGAAGGTCACCACGTCGCCGTACTTCTTTTTCAATTCGGGATAGAGCAATGGGACTGCCCGATTGACGGCCATACGGTGGCCGTCGTTGTCGGCGGCGTAGTGGGACATTGAGCCGATGGCAAAGGCGTACTCGTTGATGTCTTGCGCATTCCGCAGCAGGGCTACAATGAAGTCGCCGCTGCGGACGTAGTGCGTCAGGTCGCTAAAGAACTTGCTGCCGAATGGGTAGTAGCCCAGGTCCTGGATGATGGCACCGCCGTAGGCGTAAGCATGCGCCCGGCGAAGTTCGTCAGCAGTGGCGTTGGGAAATCGTTTCTGAAGCAACGGCTGGATATGCGTGCCCCAGACCGCGTCAATAATCGCCTCGTGAGAAAGCACAGAATACGCATCGCCGGAGGTTGGGAAGGCGAAGAACAAAATCAGCGCAACAAGCGCTAGAATCTGGGTTCGAGACACCCTCGGCATCGGTTGCTGAGTGTATCAGTTTGGCAGGTGAATTCGCATCGGGGCGATCCCCGAGATCGGCGAAAGGAGACTTCATCACGAACCCGATCTGGTTGTAGGATGCCAGAATGAGCCCCATGAAGACCGACGGCAGACTGGCAAGGGCATCCAGAGTAGTTTGCATTTGCGCACTGATTGCGGGTCCGATGTGCTTGACCGCGCAGAGCCCACGGTCCGAAGCCGGCTCTCCACCGTCGGAAACAAAACACGCGGTTGGCACCAAATTGAAGCTCCAAGGTGTCCCTAACTTTGGCAAGGTGAGCTCCACTTTGTATCGGGGCGCGCAACCGAGCAAAGAGGGTTTTGCCAAACTCCACAAGCTGGGCATTGACATTGTGGTGGACCTGCGGGGTTCCCGTGAGAGCGAGCGTCAGCTTGTGAATGGCCTCGGCATGAAGTATGTCGCACTTCCCTGGCATTGTTACAGTCCGCGCGACGAACATTTTGCGCAATTTCTTGCCTTGCTCCGCGAAAACCCCGGCAAGAAAGTTTTTGTCCACTGCCGCCTCGGTGACGATCGCACTGGAATGGAGATAGCGGCGTATCGCATGGCCGAGCAAGGTTGGAGTGCGGAGGAGGCAAGCAGAGAAATGGAGATATTCGGAGTAAATTGGTTCCACCGCACGATTTGTCCGCGGCTAGGGTCTTACGAAAAACAGTTTCCGGTACGGTTCAAGACGAGCCCGGCCTTCAAGGGTCTGCGTTCGGATAAGGACGCCTCCCCATCTAAACCCTGAGCCACGTCTGTACCCGGCCTACGATAAGCGGATGGGTTGTTTTCAGGCGTTATCACTGAGCAGAGCCACGCAAAAGGGAGCGTGGACACTCAGTTCCTCCATCAGCCGATAAACAATCCGCTCAGGACAAGATGAACTGAGCGCACAGACGTCTCAGTCGTGCCTACGGCGCTCTCCAGATTCTGCGCGCGGTCGGTCCTGCCAGTGAACTGGCAGGCTATTTTCGGAGGTCCCTCCGGGACCGATTCTCTTCGGTCCCCCGCCTTCGACTCCGCCCTCCGACCCCGACTCTGCCTACACGTACACTCGCGGGACTCTTTTCGAAATGCTGCACAGGATCTCGTAAGGGATGGTCTCGCAGAGGCGGGCGTGTTCTCCGGCGTCGATGGATTTGGCGTTGCTTTCGCCGAGGAGAATTACTTCGTCGCCGGGTTCGACGCTGGGGATGGCGGTGACGTTGACGGTGGTGAGGTCCATGGAGACGCGTCCGGCAACCAGGGCGTACTCGCCACGTACAATCACGCGGCCGCGATTGGAGAGCAGGCGATGAAAGCCGTCGGCGTAGCCCACGGGTAGAACGGCGATGCGGCTCTGGTGTTGTGTCACAAAAGTGCCGCCGTAGCCTACGGCCTGTCCGGCGGGAACATCTTTCAACGCGATGACTCGCGTCTTCCAGGAAAGCACCGGGCGAAGAGGGGCGGCGACCTCGACGGATCCCGCGACACCTGCCACGCGCGAGCGGGAGTATCCGTAAAGAGCGAGGCCGGGACGGACCATGGTCTTCCAGGTTTCGAAGCGCGAGAGAATCGCGGCGGAGTTCGCCATGTGGATGAGGGCAGGGCGCAACTTGCTGGCGTCAAGAACGGTGAGGGCTTCGTCGAAGAGGGCGACTTGTTGGCGCGTCTTTTCGGGATCGCGGACGGAGGCGAAATGGGTGCTCACGCCTTCGAGGATGAGATGAGGGCTGGAGGCGATGGCTGCGCACACACCCGGTAACGCTTCCCGCGACGCGCCTAAACGCGTCATGCCAGTGTCGATTTTCAGATGGACGGGCAAAACGGTCTGCTTCTTCGTCGCTGCGGCTTCGAGTCGTTCGACGTGCCATTTCTCCCAGACAATTGGTGTGAGGCGGTGAGCGACGACTTCGTCTTCCTCGCCCTTCCAGATGCCGGTCATGAGCAGAAGACGAGCTTTGATTCCGGCGCGGCGAAGAGCCAATGCTTCTTCGGTACCGGTGACTCCAAACCAGGGAGCGCCTTCGGACTCGAGGGCCTGGGTACAGGCGGAAGCGCCGTGTCCGTAGGCGTCGGCTTTGACTACGGCGCAGATGCTGACGCTTTCGCCCACGTGTTTCCGCACCGCGTGAAAGTTTTGGCGGAGAGCTGAGAGAGAAACTTCCGCCCAGTTCGGACTGGTTACGGCGGGGGAGCGGTCAAGGCGCGGGGCGTTCACTGTGCCGATTATAACGAGCGCGGCGGATCTGACCCGCAAGACGGACCGAAAGGATCACCCTCACGCGGTACCTCCGTTACTTAAGCCCGACCCTGCCGCATGGATACCATTGGGGGAGCGGCGGAGGTGTGTCTTGAGATGGCAACGCGTCATTAGTCTGGTGACACTGGCAATTTCGGTATTCACGCTGGTCATGGTGTTACGCAAGCCGGCGCCGGTTGCCGTGCCGGTTTCTGCGGCGGCCACAGCGGCCAATGCGCAGTCTTTCAACGAGAAAGTGGATCGACTGGTCCAGCCCACCAGCGCGGGACAAAGTGGCGGCGAAGTTCGTATGAGCTCTGGTGAGCTGACGGCGGCGATTGCGCAGGCGAGCGGGATGCTCCCTACGGCGGCGGCTTTGACTCCGAGCGCGCCGTCGGCGAATAGTGCGACTCCCGGAGGCGGTCCGGAACTTCCGGGCCCAGTACCTAATATTAAGGACTATCAGCTATCAATGGATGGCGATCTGTTGCGCGGGCAATTTCTTACCCAGATCGGAGGCAAGGACGTGTACCTCACGCTGGCCGGACACCTCAGCGCCAAGGACGGCTACGCCACTTTTGAAGCTACAGAGGCTAAGGTGGGTGACCTCAGCGTCCCGGTATCGCTGGTCAATGAGGCGCTCCAGAAAAAGCTGGCGGAGCAACATGATCAGCTGAAGTTGCCGAATAACGTCAAGGACCTGAAAGTTGAAAACGGCGAGATGGTTTTTGTGGAGAAGTAGGGAGTTGATTTCGGCGGACATTCTTCATGGCGACCACCTTCACAAATGATGTGAGGCACCTGATTTCGGGCACAGGTCGCGGCCTCGGGGGCTTTACAGAGTGCTGAAAAACTCGCTTACGGCGATTGCGGACGGCTTGCGGGGCTGAAAGTTCCAGCTGGCTGGGCTCACG
>Ga0137409_10004526_pt1 | contig 14560 bp, 11 predicted proteins | sample CZODoug1_16funga_FD_122059 | JGI IMG/M metagenome (GOLD analysis project Ga0137409, IMG submission 122059) | Vadose zone soil fungal communities from Angelo Coast Range Reserve, California, USA - CZODoug1_16fungal (Hybrid Assembly) | ecosystem: Environmental > Terrestrial > Soil > Vadose zone... | reverse complement strand
CACGGCAGGGAACGGGACGTCAGGGTGGGCTGAGTCCGTCTGCTCGATTCCGTCTTCTCTATTGTAAGATGCGTGGCATTGATGAAGCGAGTTTTCTCGAACACTTTTGTCGCCCTGGCGGCCGGCCTTTGCCTGCGGCTGTATTTCGTGCTCAAGTATCCCGCCAACACCGATGACACCGTTCTCTATGAACAGATCGCCACAAACTGGCTGAAGCATCACGTCTACGCGATGGACGTCGGCGGGGCGCTTACGCCGGTTGATTTGCGCATGCCGGGCTATCCGGCATTTCTTGCAATCCTCTACGCCATCACCGGCCGCACGGGAGCCGATGCGCGAGAGTGGGTGATGTTGGCGCAGATTGCGGTCGATCTACTTGGTTGTCTGGTGATTGCTCGCCTGGCGGAGCTTCTGGCGGGCACGGCCGAGGGCGTCACAACAAACAGGCGAGTGCGAACTCTTGCCTTGTGGCTCGCGGCATTGTGTCCTTTTACGGCCAACTACACGGCGGTGCCGCTGACCGAAGTGTTCGCCGTCTTTTGGACGGGGCTTGCTTGTTGCGTTCTCGTCCTGGCGTTGCGGCGAGCCCGGCAGCCTGATTTTCTCCTCAAGAACTCCTACAAAGGTGTTCGAAGCAGCGTGGAGTACACGGCATTGGGAGCGGGGTTGCTGGTTGGGGCCGGGACCTTGTTTCGTCCCGAAACACCAATCTTGCTGGTTGCTGCAGCGATTGTGTTTGGCGGGTTGTTCCTTTTTTCCCGGAATATCAAACGCTGGTTTTTGGTTAGCCTGGCGATGGCGCTGGGCTGCTTGATGATTCTTTCTCCCTGGGCGGTGCGAAATGCTGTGACGCTAAACGAGGTGCAATTCCTCGCGCCGAAGGATTTGAATCTTCCGGGAGAACCGGTGCCAAAGGGATTCATGGCGTGGGAAAAAACGTGGCTATTCCGCGTTCGCGATTGTTACCTGGTTCCCTGGAAGCTCAACGGAGAGGCCATCTTCGTGGATGACATTCCGGCGCGTGCGTTTGATACGCCGGAAGAAAAACAACGCGTCGCCGCCATCCTCGAACAATACAACAACGATTTGACGCTGACGCCGGAGGAGGATGCGGCGTTCGCGCAGATCGCACGCGAGCGCAACGCACGCCATCCTTTGCGGACGTATCTCTGGCTGCCATTGGCGCGAGCGGTCACGATCTGGTTTACCCCGCGCATCGAACTCTTGCCTATATCGGGGCACGTCTTTCCGCTCCGGCAGATGCGGGAATACGATCCCGTCGACCAGGAAGTGACGATTCTGTTTTTTGTGTTGAATTTGTTCTATGTCGGGCTGGGTGTTTGGGGCGCCGCGCGGCTTTGGCGTTCGAATGCGGCGGCCCGGCCCGCGGTCGCGTTCCTGGTGCTCTTCATCCTGATTCGCACAGCTTTCCTGACGACACTTGAAACGCCCGAGCCGCGCTACGTGCTGGTTTGTTTTCCTGCGCTGATCGCAATGGGGGCGCAGGTGTTTGCTAGGCATTCCGAGAGCCGGTGACACAGAATTTAACCTGTACTCCCCTTGATGGGTGGAAAAGGCGCACACAATAAATTCCGTGCTACTGCTTTTCGTCGAATGGCTCGGGATGAATCGTTACGCGAAAGATCTGGGGAAATCTTTCCTTCACGCGGTCTTCCAGCACGGCCGTCACGTCGTGGACTAGCGTGATCGGCAGCTCGCTCTTCATCGTGCAGTGGCAGGACACCAAAATATGGTGTTCCACCTGGCGTGCGCGCACGTCGTGGCAATTCACCAGCTCGTCGAATTCCGACGGCAGGCCGTTTAGAAATTCTTCGATGGCGCGCGAGAGCTGCTTCATTTCGCCGATGCCCGCGTCGGGCGTGGCGATGTGGCGCCCCAGCGGCTCGATGTGAATATTGACTTCGACCTGGCCGTCACGCAGTTCGCGGATTTTCACTTCCAAATCACTGGCCTGGCGATGCGCTTCACGCAAGCTGAGCTTTTCATCCACCTCCAGGTGGAGTTCGATAAAGAGCCGTCCGGCTTGTTGCACGGCGGTCAAGTCATGGATGGCGAGGCCCAGGCTCTGCGCTGCGGCGCGAATCGCTTCGAATAGGTGTTCGCCCTGCGGCGCACGCGGCTCCGCATGGACCATCACATCCGAGGGAACGATTTCGCCGATGCGTTTTTCGATGGCGTCGCTCAGCGCGTGAACCTGCTCGAGGCTCGCCGTGCGCGCAACGCTGACGGTGGCGTCAACGAAGTGGCGGTTGCCAGCGCGGCGGACGCGCACGCGATCCACGTCCAGCACGCCGTCCATGCCAGCCACGGCCCTGGCGATCTCCTGCTGCAAACCTTCCGGCGCAACATCCAGGAGGGCATCCAGGGTGCGTCTGCCGAGCCGGGCGCCGACCCAGAGAATCACAGCTGCAACGGCCAGTCCGGCGATGGCATCGGCATAGTTAAGCCACGGCAGGCTCCAGGTCTCACCGGCCCAGACGAGCCCGATGCCGACGATGACGACGATAGTGCTCCACACGTCCGTGGAAAAATGGAGAGCGTCCGCCTCCAGAGCTTCACTCGAATATTTTTTTGCGACGCGGGTAAGAGCTCGCGCCCGCGTCAGGTCAATCAAGAGAGCGACCAGAAGCACAAAGATCGCGGTCAGGCTGGGTTGGATGTGCACGCTGCGGAAGAACAAGCGGTGAAAGGCTTCGTAAATAATGTAAAGTGCCGTGAGGGCAAGCAAGCCGGTTTCGAGAAATGCAGAAAAATTTTCAAACTTCCCGTGACCATAAAGATGCCGCTCATCCGCGGGCTGATCTGCCAGGCGAACGGAAAGAAGTGTGATGATCGCGGCAATCAAGTCGAGGCTCGAGTGCAGCGCTTCGGAAAGGACGCCGAGGCTTCCCGTTCTCACGACTAGAAACGCTTTGAGAGAGACCAGCACCACGGCGGAGACCACGCTCAAGAGCGCCGCGCTCCTTTTTTCCCGGCTTTCCTCGACCTGGGGCATCGCCATCACGGTCCGCCTAGACTACCTCAACTTCACTCAGTTTCCTGATAGCAATGCAAATTCAGAAGAGACGTGTTTATGATGGCGCCAGAAATCCTCGCCTATTCCTATCCCGAGGAAGTTCCTCGTATCATACTTGCCGCCAATGCTAAGACGCGGTACCTTCCGGTGGTAGGTCGGGAGCCATCCTCATGAATCCTCGTGTTTTGCTTTCGGTTCTTCTCGTTCAAGCCCTTGAAATCAGCTGTTACGCGCAAACTGCGGGCCCAGCGACCGCGGCCAGCGTATGGAGCGCCCTCTCTTCGCCAGCGATGGACCCCACAAAGTCTGCCCACGCGGAGAACGTCGAAATCGTGCGGGATCGAGTTCATATCATCCTAACCGATGGAACAATTCAATTTGCCCAGCCGGCTAACGGGGTCGTATTTGGCGCTATCTTTCACGGCAGTGGGCGTGTTCAGGCCGATCCGCCAAACCGTATCGAAGCGCAGCAGCTATTTCTCTTCACGAAGCAGCCAAAACTCGATATGCCGTTTACGGATGCCACGTTTAGTTTCACGGACGGGCTGCTGGAGGAGGTCGCGAAACAAGTGAAATGGCAGGCAACGGGCCCCGCGACAGATGAGCTCTACGCCAAGCGCCAGCAAGAACGCGAAGACCTGGGAGCGGAGTACCTGCCGCGTTTGTTCAAGAGCGTGATGTCCGGCGACCGCAAGCGGACCGGCTACTTCCTCGCCGATCTGAAGACCAAGGACAAAGGCTGGGTTGAAATCCGCGATGACGCCATGGAACTCGAAGAAATTCGCGCCGGGCGGTGGGGAGACTTTGGCCCCGTAAAGCTCCCCGACACCTGGATGAATTTCCCATCGGCGGGCCGCGACTTTCGTCACGCCTATGATGATCCCGGTGCCCGCCAGGACTTTCTGATTCCCAGTTATAAGATCACGACGACGGTCGCGGATAACGCGGAGCTTAATGCCACAACGGAAGCTACCATACAGCCGCGGTATTCGGGTGAAGGCGTGCTGCTCTTCGCGCTGGATTCTAATTTGCGGGTGAGCAGCATCAAAGACAGCCATGGCCATAGCCTGGAATCTTTCCAACCACGGGAGCGGAAAGACCGATTTCAGTCCTACGGCAACTATGTCGCCGTAGTGCTTGCCAGTCCCACGCAGGCCGGGCAGAGCGAACAGATTAGTTTCCAGTACGGAGGGAAGCGGGTCGTCAGAAAAGTTGGAGACGGAAATTACTTTTGCGAAAGCTTTGGATGGTATCCGGCCGCCTACACGAGCGAACTGGGAGTGGACGTATTTGCGTTTCGCTCCGACTTTGACTTGACCTTTCACACGCCAAAGAGATACGGGCTGATTGCGACGGGAGGCAAGGTCAGCGAGACAGTCGACGGCGGCCAATTGATCACCAACTGGAAAAGCCAGATGCCGCTGGCTGCCGCAGGTTTTGCTTTTGGCGATTACAAGGTCTACTCGGAAAAGACCGGGGACATTGAAGTTCAGGTTTATGCCAACAGACAGCCTGATGATCTACTCAAATCCATTGAGCGGGCTTTTAACAATCCCTTAGACGATCTTGCACGAGGACCAGGAGGGAGCCACACGCAAATGGCTGCGATCGGAAACCTCACTCCTTCCGCCCTGGCAAAAACAATCGGCATAGAAACTTCCAACACGCTTCGTGTTTTTCAAAATTACTTTGGGCCGTATCCGTACAAGCAGATTGCCGTTACAAACATCATCGGGAGCTATGGCCAGGGCTGGCCGGGGCTACTGTATCTTAGCTGGGTCACCTTTCTTGATTCGACTCAGCGCAATGCGATGGGCATCAGGAATCAGGTGCAATTGACCGATTTCTTCCGCGGACATGAAAGTTCCCACCAGTGGTGGGGCCATCGCGTTGGCTGGAAGAGCTACCACGATCAATGGCTGTCGGAAGGATTTGCAGAATTTTCGGGGAAGCTCTACGTGCAATACAGACAAAATCTCAAGGAATCCCTGACGCAATTCCGCAAAGACAAAGAACTGCTTCAGGCCGGCGACATTCATAACCACCAAGTGGATTCCCTGGGGCCCATCTGGCTGGGCCGACGCATCCGATCTTCGGAGACGAACGGGAGTTCGTATCAAAACCTAATTTATTCAAAGGGGGGCTACGTGCTGCAAATGTTGCGTTCCCAACTGACCGATCCGCGCAATCCTGATCCCGAACATCTTTTCAAAGAGATGATGCAGGACTATTGCAAGACATTCGACAACAAGCCGGCCTCGACGGAGGACTTCAAAGCCATCGTGGAAAAGCACATGACGCGGAGCATGGATTTGGATGGGAATCACAAGATGGACTGGTTCTTCAATCAATACGTGTACGGCACAGGAATACCGCAGTACAGCTTCCACGTTACGGTCGAAGGAACCGCCGATGGCAAGTCGCACCTCAAAGGGGAAATTACGCGCGCAGGCGTCCCGGAAACCTGGAAGGACGTAGTGCCCCTGTACGCGCATCTGGGTGACAAGGCTCTTCGTTTGGGAGTGCTTAGCGTGACGCATTCGCACGAGCCGATTGACGTCGTCATCCCCGCAAAAATCGACCGCGTTTCCATCAATGACTACGAGGATTTGCTGGCAGACGTGAAACAGTAGGAAATTCTCGAGAAAACAAGAGTGGTCAGGATTTTTCTCGGGCGGCCGTTTCCCTGGGGATGAACCGGAGGGCGGCGGAATTCATGCAGTAGCGGAGGCCGGTCGGTTCGGGGCCGTCGGTAAAGACGTGGCCCAGATGAGCGTCGCACAGGGTGCATTTTACTTCGGTTCGAAGCACGCCCATGCTGAAATCTTTTTTCTCGCGCACATTTTCTTTGGCGATAGGTTCCCAGAAACTGGGCCAGCCTGTGCCGGAGTCGAATTTTGATTTGGAATCAAAGAGGGCGTTGCCGCAATCGATGCAGCGATAGAGACCGGGGGCGTGCTGATCGTGGAGCGGACCGGAGAACGCGAATTCCGTTGCGGCCCGGCGGGTCACATCGTATTGCAGAGGCGTGAGCTGCTTCCTCCACTCGGCTCTGCTCTTGCGAACTTTCGGCACGGCGAGCGTTTCCAGTGGCGTGCCATCGCCGGCAAACTTCACGATTTTGACCGGACCGGGATCGTCTTCCGGATCGGAATCGCCGGCGAATGCGGAGAGGCCGATACGCTGCACTCCGGCGAGCAGGCCGGAAGCAGCCAGGGTTGCCGTGCCGTAAATGAGACTTCTGCGTGTGAACTCGTTCATCGCGAGCAATCCGTGAAAAACTATTTCGTTGCAGTCATGGGCGGCGGCGGCAAGAGCGGCAGCCGCTTTGCTTCGCCGCGAGCGCCGCGTACTTCCAATTCGTCGAAGAGCAGAGAGGGCGCAACCACCGAAGCCGGAATGCCGCCCTGCGCGGAGCCAAAGGCTCCGAGAGCGGTGCCGGCAAAGCCGGTGACCTGGCTCTGCATATAGTTGTAAACAAAATTGTCGTTGCCAATGCCGGCAAGATTGCGCAAGGCACGCGTGTTTAGCCCGATGATGCGCGAACCGCGGACCATTTCTTCCCGGCCGGTGTCCGGGTACACGCGAAATAAAACCAGTGGCAGACGATCGCCGGTGCCAGCGCCCCCGCCAAAGCTCGCCAGCAGCTCAGAAAAATCTTCCTGGTGCAGCAGGCTCAGCGTGGGATTGTCCATCTCGCGCACAATGATGCAATAGTTCAGTTTCTCCGCGCGGCAAGCATCCAGGAGTTTTTTCTTCAAGTCAGCGGGAGTCAGAGTTTCCGTGGATGAGAAAAGCATGTTGCTCATGGTGGGTTTGGCGTCGTTGAGGAACGCAGCGCGCCCATGGCCGTTGGACTGCTGGAAGTCCGGCCCGGGGCGGCGAGACATCAATTCGTTTTTCACGTTGCCGTTCTCCACCAGCGTGACTTTTTGCGCGCGAACTCCTTCTTCGTCAACGGCGTATTTGCCCAGCAGGGCCACGCCCTTGAAATCCTTAGCGCCAGGGTCATCGACCAGAGAGACGCTTGCAGGTAAAACGCGAGAACCGAGGCGTCCGACCCAGTCGCTCTTTCCGCCCAATCCGCTCAACATCTGTTCCATGACCGGAGTGAAGGAAACCGGCGGACGAGAGCCGTTGACCGCGGGGCCGAGAATCTGAGCGAGAAGCGGCGCGGCGGCGCGCGCTTCGAAAAGAACCGGGCCGGTATAGTCCTGGGCCGCGGGGGCGGCGCGCAGAGCCATCAATTCACTGCCGGTGACGTTGAGGCTCTTTCGAACGGCATCGACACTGGGAAGGTCCGCCGGGATGCGCGCGTAGGTGGCGTAAAAATGATTCAGCGGCACGCCATCGTCGGCGAGGGCGTTCAAGCCAGCCTCGATGGCCGCGTAGGAACGGTTCTGGCGGATTTCCGTGCCTTCGCTGGTCATCAAATATTCCGTTGCGTAGACCAAGTAGTATGTGACGCGCGATTCGTAAATCTGAGGAAACGCGCGCAGTGCCGCAGAGGTGTCGCGAGCTTCCTGATCCCAATTGCGGGTGCTCCAATCCGGCGCGACCAGCGGCTCGATGAGCTGCACCGGCTCGACTTTCGAAAAATCATCAATGTCTGATTGACGAGCCAGGCTGCTGAGATAGGCTTGTTTTCGCGAGTACGTTTCTACCGCCTCCTTGAAGGCCTGATCGGTGGCGATCCAGAGATCCTGGCGAAGCGAATCGTAATCACGATCGATACCTACGGAGCCAGTGGGGCCGATGAAGCCGCGGAAGCCGTCATCGCTGACGAAATTGGAACTGTCGAGTCTATAGCTGCCGACGCGGGCTTCCACGTCCATGAAGCGATTCCGCGCGCGCGTGCTGGAAAGGATCGTGCCGAATTGCGCGACGACCTGGCGCACATCCAGATCGAGCAAGCGATATTCGACGTAGTACGGGCGAACGGGCTGGTCTGTACCGGGGATTTTCAGCTCAAGGCGCGTTTTGGCGCGTGCCATTTCGTCGCGCATGGCCTGGAGTGTGTGGTCTTTATCCTGCTGGGCTTGGGCGAGGGACGCTACTCCGCACGAAAGAACGGCAAAAAACAAATTTACCGATGCAAACTTCAGAATGAGCCTCACTGTTGGCCTCCCGCTTTAACGACGTCATGCGCGGGGGGCGGCAGAATGGGTGGCCGGTCCGTGGAGCTTTCTTTTTTCTGCACTTCGAGTTCGGAGGTCAAGATCGCCGGGGAGGCGGCCGAGACCGGCACCGAGCCGGATTCCGCGCCGCAGTAGCCGTTGAACACTTCTGGTGTGTCGCCCGTGGCGACAATTTTCGTTAGCGCCGCCAGCGGCGTGCCTACGATGTCCACTCCGCGCACGAGTTCATCGGGCCGCCCGTCGGCGAAAACTTTGTAAACAACCAGTGGCAGCACCTGGAAGGCTTGCGGCTGTCCGCGGCCGGTGAACGTAAATCCGCCGGCGATATCGTCGATCAGCAATCCGTAGGATTTGCCCTGCGCTTTGATCAATTCGATCAACTTCGCGCGGAGCTGCGCGTTCGTGACCGTCTTGCTGCTCTGGACAATCAGATTGCCTTGACGGGACACAGGCGTTGCGCCGAGCTGGCGGCGGCCGTGGCCGTTCGAACGCGGGAAACCTACGAGCGGGGAGCGCGACATTTCGAAATTTTTGAGTACGCCGTGCTCGACCAGCGAGACGCGCTGCGCGGGGACGCCTTCGTCATCGAATTGATAGTAGCCCAGCAGGTCCTGCCCGCCGAGCTTTTTCATCGTGGTATCGTCGGTGATGCTCAGGAAGTCGGGAAGAATTTGTTCACCGACTTTCTTCGAGAACGTTTGTCCTTCGGTCACGTCCTTCTGGCGGTGACCTTCGGCGCGGTGGCCGAAGACTTCATGGAAAAAGACGGCTGCAGCGCGGCCAGTTAATACCGCGGGGCCGACGGTCGGATCATTGATGGGCGCGGCGACTAATCCCTCGAGCTCTTTGCGCATCGTCGTTGCGGCGGCGTAGACCGCATGGTCGTCGGGCGCGTCCGCGGGATTCACCCAATCGAAATTGTAGTAGCGATCGATGTCCATGCCGTCCGGCGCTTTGCCCTGGATAAACAGTTCGAGTCGGTAGCGATTCTGCCCGAACTGCAGTTGCGTGCCTTCGCTGGTTACTTGATAGGCGTTTTGCGCTTGCGCAGTGAAAGTAATGATGGAATTGATGATCGCCGTCGAAGCGCGGAAGGATTTCGTATAGGCGCGAACTTTTTCTTCCCAAGGCTTGCGGTCCACGGCGATCGAAGCCGGTGTCCCGATGGAAGTGTGGGGCTGTTCACGCGAAAAATCGGGCGCGCGGCCTTCCGCTGTTTCTACCTTCACTTCCTTGCCCGTCTTGATCTTGATCAGCGCCTGGGATGCCACGCGGTATTGCTTGTCGGTTTCCAGCCAGATGGCCCGGCGAAGCACATCGGCGTCATCATCGAGGGGTACCGGCGTGCCTGGCCCGCCGCTCTGCATCTGGCGCTCGCCGACTTTGTGGGAATTATCCAGATTGTAGCTGCCCGTTCGAACGGAAACCTCCAGCCAGCGGTTGCGGCCTTCGTCGCTGTTCAGTAGCGCGCCGTTGGACCCTGAAACGTTTACGCGCTGGGTGTCCGTCACTGTATAACCGATGTAGTACGCCGGAGGATCCAGCGTGCCGAGCGTTTTCAAGGATCGCTCGAGTTCCGCCTGCAATGCTGCAAGCAACGGAGAGCGCTTGGCCTGAGCATCCGGAGGCGCGGCCTTCGCCAATTGCAGCGTGGACGGGGCCACAGTTCCAAGCAGAATCAGCACGCAAAAGAAGGAAATAAAGCGACTACGGATCGATATAGTCAACGGAAGCCTCACTTGCATTTAGACGGGACGGCCAAACATTCAGTCTACGCCACCGGACAGCGGCGCACAAAGCGCAGCAAATTGGGGCGTCGCAGTTCGAACAACACTTCTTAGACGGCAAAGGTACGCGCCCCGTTGCATGCAAGCCTGACCAAGGTTGTCCAGGAAAACCAAAAGCCCTGACTGCGAGTTGCCGCCAGGGCTAGTGAAGCCGGCTTTGTTAAGGATCGCCCTTAGCCTACGGGCACACTACGTTCGCGCTTGGCTTGCAGCCGCTGCGTTGCGCCTGGGTGCCGCTATTGTTGTGAGTGACGGCGATCGGCACAGCGATAGCGGGAACGGCCACAAGGAGGCCGATTGTCCAACCCAAGCCGAGGTGAGGACCGGCGGGTGGCGCACCCAGCGTTCCGCCTGCATCCGTCTCTTTGCTGGATGCGACCAGAATGTCAAGCGTAGCCTGCGTGGGCGGCGCTGGGGGGGAATTGTCTCCGTTTCGAACGTTGGTCATCTGGCCGGCCTTGACCAGCACGCAAACACCAGCTAGGTTGCAAACTTTCACCAGACCTTCAAAGACGATTACATTCATGGCCCCTGCATTGACATCGTATCCGACAAAAAAATCCGTTCCGACCACGCCCGCCACTCCAGCGGGTGTGCGCACTTCGAATTTCCCATCGGGCTTGGCGATTTTTTGCGCCTGGGTGCGAAGCTTGCCGTAGGTCAGCTCCAGCTCCGTCTGCTGCGCGCCTGCGTCGTGCTTGACGATTTTCATGGAGGATTCGGAACCCACGTTCAGCACCGAGCCGTCGTCCAGAGCGATTCGCGCGCGCGCATTCACCTGGGTGTTGACCAGGTCCTGCCAATTCACGATGGATTTTGGCGAGGCGGTGGTGGATTTCGGTCCGCGGGCAATGCTCACTGCGGGGATAAGCCGGGAGACTTCCCCGGCGCGTTGGCCGGCCCCTTGCGGCGTTGCCAAAGTGTCCGCCGGGATCGCGAGCAGGAACGAGAGCAACACCGCCAAACCGAGAGCATAGGGGGACTGTGTCTTCATCGAGGACTCTCCTGAATGGAATATCTGTATCTATACGTAGTTACTGGACAGCGCTAGGACTGTCAATCGTATTCCCGGGACACTTTGCCTACTCTCTACATGCCCGTGCAGGGCAAGCATCGCGACATCACCTAGCCGGAGTAGAGGAACAACGCAGCCGCCATGTCGTCGTGCTGTTCGCGGCCGCGTGAAAATTCTTCGACCGCGGAAAAGATCTTGCCCAATAGTTCTGCCGGCGATAAATGGCGTTGATCTCTGCAGAGTTCCTGCAAACGCTCGACACCAAACTGTTCCTCGTCCCGGGCGAACGCGTCGGTGATCCCGTCGGTACAAAAAAGCACGGAATCGCCCGGGCTCAGCCGCACGGTCAGAGTTTCGTAGCGCGTGTCCGGGAACAATCCCGGGGGAATCCCCGAGAGCTCCAGAGGGCGGCAGCCATCGGCGCAGAGGTGAAAAGGGCCGGGCATGCCTGCGCTTGCGATACGCAGATCTCTGCTGCGCGGATCAAACACCGCATACTGGATGGCCGCGTGCCGCCGGGGCATGCCGCGCATCAAAAGGCGCCGGTTGAAAGTGGCAAGAGCCTCGCTCGGGGAAGTGCCGGTCTTATGAACGCCTCGCAGAGTCCCCACGGACAGCGCCGCGTACAGTGCAGCCGGTAGCCCTTTGCCGGAGACATCACACAGATAAATGCCAAAGGTTCCATCCATCAGCTGGAAATAGTCCAGGAAATCGCCGCCAACGGCAGCGATGGGCTTGAATTCGTGGGAAATCGTCACGGGACCGGCGTGAAGCGATTCTGCGGGAAGCATTTCCGCCTGGATAGAACGCGCCTCTTCGAGTTCTTCTGCCCGTAGTTTTTCAAGGGCATGCAAGTCAAGCGGCAGCGCAAGCGTATTCATCCGTCTATCCGAAGAGAAGCCTTACACCGGGAAGGGGATTCGGCGGTAAGGTGAGTTTAGCAGACGGGTTGATAAGCGAAGAGGAAAAGAAGGCCGTTGTTTCCCAACGCACCTTCCCATGCTCTCCTCTTGCGGGAGGCATCAGGCAGGGCCACAATTCCCCTATGCGCGCTCTTGTTGGAGTTCTGGTAGCCGCCGCGATCTTCTTCGGGATTTATCATTTTCTCTTGAAGAAGATGCCCACGACGGACGAAGGAACGGCGTCGACCCAGGCCATCAGCCTGACCGGCGTGCGCGGCGACCTTCTGCAAATCGCACAAGCGGAGCGCGGCTACATTGCGACGAATGGCCATTGCGCGGCGCTGGACGAGCTCGTCTCCTCAAATTCCCTGTCCCTGTCCCGCAGCGAGCGCGATGGATATTCCTACTCGGTCGAATGTTCCAGCGGCGATTTCACCGCCACCGCGCGGCACGCACCTGCGCCGGCCGGCTCCCCGATCCGCTATCCCAGTTTCGCCATTGACGCAAGCATGCAGGTCCACGAAATCAACTGACCAGCAGCGAGCACAGGCTTCCAAGCGGAGCAGGATGGAGAATTCTCCCTAAATTCGGGAACTTTCCCGGCCCGCTTGGCGTACCTATTAATGAAAGCCGTTCCCACAATAAACGGCGCCTAAATCGGCGCATCAACTTAAGAAGGAGCAGAACATGGGTGGAGAATTGATTGGACTGGTTGCCGTAATCCTTGGGATGGGGGTCCCTCTCGGCGCGCTTTACACGTATTACCGCGTGCGCAAGCTTCGCAGCGAAGAGCGGCTGGCGGCGATTGCGCGCGGGGTCGAAATTCCTGTCGAACCGGAATTGTCCCAGGCGGCGCGATCCCGCAGGTCGGGCATCCTGCTCGTCAGCGGCGCACTCGGCTACATCGCAACCTTTGGACTGATTGCCGGCATCCAGGCGGATCGTGACATTTGGACGGCAGCGGCCTTCGGTATCATCCCACTCGCGCTTGGAATCGGCTATTTCCTGGATTGGTCGATGATCCGCAGCGACGCGCGTTCGGCGAATTGAGCCGCTTCCACCGTGCAAGGGCAGAAGAACAAGCCCGCCTTTCTTGGTTTAATAGGATTCCCGCCGTTTAGGGTGTGCGCTTCTGGTCCACCACGAGGACTCCAGCTTCGGCATGGTTCGTCGCGGGGACGTCGTGGAATGATACGTGGATGTTTTCCCGCTTGGCTTTGCCGTCTTCGATGAGCACGGATGTGACGCGTTCAGCGATCTTGCGCTTTTGCTCCGGACTTCGCCCCTCGACCCATGTGATTTGTACGTGCGGCACAGGTTCCTCCTCGGTTCATTCTGTTCCAAATGAGTTTTCTCTAAGAACGTAGGGATTCTATCCGCGGTGCAGCTAACCGCAAAGGCCGTCGTGCCACTGTGCTAGAATTGCATACCCATGCATCCTGCGATTCCGCACCTGATCGAGCTCCAACGGGTCGACCACCAGATTGCCACTTTGCGCGCGGAACTGGAGACCTTTCCGAAACGCATCCGCGAGGCCGACGCCAAGCTGAGCGTCGCGCGCGCGGAACTCGCTGCCGCAAAAGAGACCCATACCCAGGGCGCCACGGAGCGCAAGAAACTTGAATTCGATGTGCAGCAGTGGAAAGACCGCGCCCGGAAGTACCGCGATCAGAGCGGCGCGGTAAAAACCAACGAATCCTTTAAAGCCCTGCAGCACGAAATCGCTAACGCCGAAGCTGAAGTAGCCAAAGCCGAAGACCGCCAGCTGGAGGTCATGATGGCCGGCGAAGAGCTCGATCGGCGCGTGAAGCTCGCAGAGTCCAGATTGAAAGAAGCCGCGCAGGCCGTCGCGGCGGAACGAAAAGAGATTCAGGCGCAAGGGGCAGAGAAGAAGAAACAGCTCGATGCCGTGCTTGCCGAGCGCGAGCGAATCATCGGTCCCGTGCCGGAAGATTTGCGCGAGCTCTATGTGCGCATCGCCAGGCGCCACAACGGCACGGCCATGGCCGAGGCCCGCGATGGGCAGTGCCGCGGTTGCGGCATGCGAGTCCTGCCGCATATTCTTCAAGAACTGCGCACCGAGACTAACGAAGAACTCTATCGGTGCGAGAGTTGCGGCCTCATCCTCTACACACTGGAACCGATTCCCGTGGCAACCCCTGCTGGCGGTTCCGCGAGCGCAGCTTCCGGCGCGTCGACAAATTCCTGATGCCGCGCCGCACACCAACTCCCCGCGGCAAAGGCCTGTTCGGTGATGCGCCTGCAGAGCCGAAACCCGCTGCCTATCGCGCAAACATCGACGGCGGCTCGCGAGGCAATCCGGGTCCCGCCGCTTACGGCGTGGTCATCCGCGATGGCAGTGGCGAACTCGTCGCGAAACTGAAAAAGTATATCGGCCGCATAAGCAACAACGTCGCCGAGTATTACGGGCTCATCGCGGCGCTCGATTATGCGCAGTCGCACAAGATCCGTGCTCTGCGTATCGAGAGCGATTCCGAACTCCTGGTGAAGCAGATGCGCGGACAGTACAAGGTGAAGAGCGCGGATTTGCAGCCGCTCTTCGAACGCGCGAAGAAAATGGCGCAGGGATTCGAATCATTCCGAATCGATCACGTTTATCGCGAGCAGAACCGCGAAGCCGACGCTCTTGCGAACGAAGCGCTGGATGCCGCCGAGGGCGT
>Ga0137409_10004525_pt1 | contig 14563 bp, 13 predicted proteins | sample CZODoug1_16funga_FD_122059 | JGI IMG/M metagenome (GOLD analysis project Ga0137409, IMG submission 122059) | Vadose zone soil fungal communities from Angelo Coast Range Reserve, California, USA - CZODoug1_16fungal (Hybrid Assembly) | ecosystem: Environmental > Terrestrial > Soil > Vadose zone... | reverse complement strand
TGGGCTGGCGTCGAAATCGATTTGAACCGCATCACTCTGCCAGCGAGCCTCATCAACGACTGGCTGGTTGTCGAGGGCGCGGGCGGCGTCTTAGTCCCCATCAATCCCAAACAATTCATGCTGGACATGATGGTGAAGTTCAAGTTGCCAGTGATTCTTGCTGCTCGCAGCGGGCTGGGCACCATTAATCACACGCTGCTGACGCTTGCCGCGTTGCATGCTGCAGAACTCCCGGTTCATGGCGTGGTGCTAATCGGGGATCAGAACCGCGAAAACCGAGAAACCATCGAAAAATTCGGCCACGTCCGCGTCATTGGGGAAATTCCCAAGCTGCCCAATCTTCACCGCACTGCGCTGATGCAGGTTTTCCTGAATCACTTCGATCGCTCCGCTTTCGCGCAATGAGTTCGCCGCTGCAAATCTGGCACCCATTCTCCAACTCCGTCCTCGATCCTCCTCCGTTGCATGTCACGAAAGCCGAAGGAGCAGTGCTATACACCGCCGATGGCCGACAGATCATTGATGCCATCTCATCCTGGTGGGTCAATCTTCATGGTCACGCCAATACCCGAATCGCCGCCGCCATCGCCGAGCAGGGACGCAAGCTGGAGCAAGTCATTCTCGCCGGCGACCCGCTGCAACAAATCATCGCTGCGGCGACTGAACGTTTGAAAGAGAGGAAACAGGTTTCTTCCGGGCGATTTACGCGTTCACCTCGCCTCGAAGAGTTCACAGAGCAAAAGCTCTCCAATGAGGCAGGAAGGCTGCGTGAGGCGTTGAAATCGGTAGATCCGGCCTATGGCGCGGATGTTACTCGCAATGTTGAGCAGAATACCGGGGCCTATGCGCTGGAAGCTAAGAGAATCGCTCGTGAAATGGGCTATCAAGCGGATACGGACACTTATCACGCCTGGCTCCAATTGGATATTAACGAAAGACACAACTCACGGATAATAGTGTCATTTCACTCAATGGGGGTTGATGTTCTCGGATTGATGGCGATTTCGGCCTGGATCATATTGCCCAACTTGAGCCAACCATATACACCTCTCAGTGAAACTCCATTTCAATTTTCATTACAGGATGACGAGACGCAAGTGAAGCAGCGGCTTGATAAATGGCTTGAAGATGTTCTTCTTGTCGGCCTTGACCTTTGGAGAAAGCAATTATGATGGTAAGCGATAATCAGAAGACGGCGGACGAATCTCGTCTTGTCGGCGGCGGCGGCGTGGACGACGAGGAGCAGATCGAACTCTCGCTGCGCCCGCAAGTCCTGCGCGAATATATCGGCCAGAGCAAGGTCAAAGACAACCTGAGCATCTTCGTCAAAGCCGCGCGCGCGCGCGGCGAAGCGTTGGATCACGTGCTGCTCAATGGGCCTCCGGGCCTGGGCAAAACAACGCTCGGACAGGTCATAGCCCGCGAAATGGGCGCGAAGATCAAAACCACCGCGGGGCCTGTGATCGAAAAGGCGGGCGATTTGGCCGCATTGCTCACTAATCTGGAAGAAGGCGACGTGCTTTTCATCGATGAGATTCATCGCCTTCATCCGGCGATTGAAGAGATTCTCTATCCGGCGATGGAGGATTTCGAGCTTGATCTGATGATCGGGCAGGGGCCGTCGGCGCGTTCGGTGAAACTCGATCTGCCCAAGTTCACGCTGGTCGGGGCGACGACGCGTCCCGGATTAATCACTGCGCCTCTGCGCGGGCGCTTCGGCATCAACTTTCATCTCGACTTCTATCCGGCGGAGGATTTACAGATCATCGTCGAGCGTTCGGCCTCGATCCTCAACGTCCTGATTGACGACGGCGGCGCGCGCGCCATCGCGGCCAGGTCGCGAGGCACGCCACGCATCGCCAACCGATTGCTGCGCCGCGTCAGGGATTACGCCGAAGTCGAATACGACGGGCGCATCACCGCCGAAGTGGCCACCGACGCGCTCAACCGGATGGAGGTCGACCGCTACGGTTTGGACGAAGTCGACCGCAAATTGCTGACGACGATCATTGATAAGTTCAACGGCGGCCCCGTAGGCGTCGGCACGATCTCGGCGGCGATCAGCGAGGAGAAAGAGGCGATCGAAGAGATTTACGAGCCGTACCTGATCCAGATCGGATTTTTGAACCGCACTCCGCGCGGGCGTGTCGTGACTCCGGCGGCTTATCAACATCTGGGATTGACCTCGGCTGAGCGACAAAATTCTTTGCAATCGGGTCTGTTTCAATAGATCGGAAATAGGACTTATTGGACTTAATGGTCTTTGAGAAATAAATGTAACAACGGTCTTCCTGGTCGCGAAGCGACCGCATGAACCTAGCCCGGCTTTTCAAAGCCGGGACAATCGCACACCACGATCTCAGTCGCGGCAGCGACGATTGAGATCACCGATCAGCTTCAACCGTCGCTGCCGCGACTGAAACGACTATCTAACCGCTTCCCCGGCTTTGAAAGCCGGGCTATATGCCCGGCACACCAAGATCTGGATTTCGCAAGGCGTCGACTGGATCAGTACCGCGAGCGGTAGCGAGCGGAGCCTTCGCCAACGGTCGCTCGCTACCGCTCGCGGTACTGACTCGTCGTCTCAATCCAGATCTTGGTGTGCCCAACATATAGGTTCAATCGCCGCTGCCGCGGCAGAAGAAGCGCGGAGTGTGGTTGCGCTATTTTTTCAAAAACCAATAAGTCCAATAAGTCTAATAAAGTCCTATATGCTCATTTCCGAATTCGATTATGAGTTGCCCGATGAGTTGATCGCGCAGGAGCCTCTCGCCGAGCGCGATCGTTCGCGCATGCTTGTGGTCGATCGCGCCAATCGATCCTGGCGCGACAGTTCGTTCGCCGAGTTTCCGGCTTTTCTGAACGCGGGTGACGCTGTTGTTATAAACAACACCCGCGTCTTCCCCGCGCGCCTTATCGGACATCGGGTCGTGAACGGGCGTCGAGGCGCGCTGGTCGAGGCGCTGCTGGTTCGCCAAGTTCAGAGGATTGAAAACAGCGCAAACGAGTGGGAAGTCCTGGCCAAACCGGGTCGCTCGTTGAAGATCGGCGCGGAGCTTGAGTTTGGCGAGGGGCTATTGCGCGGCGTCGTCACCGCGATTGTGGAAGAAGGCCGCCGTCACATCCGTTTTCAGAGCGATGACGACTTCGACCGGATCGTTGACGAGATCGGCAATACGCCGCTGCCGCCATACATTAAACGCGAGCGCAGCGAAGAACGGAGATTGGACGATCCTCGCTATCAAACCGTTTTCGCCCGCGAGCGCGGAGCGATTGCGGCGCCGACCGCCGGATTGCATTTCACTCCGCGAACCTTCGATGAATTGCGCGCTCGCGGCGTGAAGGTCGTTGAGATCACGCATCACGTTGGCTATGCGACTTTCCAACCCGTCCGCGTCGAAGAAGTCGAAAAACATGCCATAGCGCCGGAGAAGTATGAAATAATCAACGAGGCAGCCGAAGCGATTAAGCAGGCGAAGCTATCCGGCGCGCGCGTCATGGCTGTCGGCACGACGACCACAAGGGCGCTGGAGAGCGCAGCCGATTCTGACGGCTGCGTCCGGGCCGAACGCGGAGACACGGAACTTTTCATTTATCCCGGCTATCAGTTTCGCGCGGCGGACGCGCTGCTGACAAACTTCCACTTGCCCCAATCTTCATTGCTAATGCTGGTCTCCGCTTTCGCGGGACGCGACCTGATTTTGAACGCATACCGGCATGCGGTCGCTCAAAAATATCGTTTCTACAGCTATGGCGATTGCATGCTAATTATATAGTTGGTGGCTGGTGGTTGGTGGTTGGCGCGCGACCACCAACCACCAGCCACTCAAGCGCCAACCACCAATCTATGCAAGTCATAAACTACAAATCCAAGGTCTTCAAAGGTTCGCTGCGCCAGTTGTTGCTATCGGATTTGAACGAGTTGTGGCAATTGGATATGCGCTGTTTTGTCGACGGCGAGGCTTACGAGCGCGAGACCTTTCGTTACCTGCTCTCGAATCCCGACGCCATTGCGCGCCAGATCAGGTCGGAATATGACGAGATGAGCGCCTTCGCCATCGGAGTCATCGAACAGGATGGCGTCGGGCATATCACGACCCTCGGAGTCGCGCCTGAATATCGCCGCCGTGGTTTAGCGAGATTGATATTGCAAGAGACCGAGCGAACCTTCTTCGCCCGAGGAGTGACAACTATACGATTGGAAGTACGAACCCAGAACGCTGTGGCGCAAAGATTATATGAACATCTCGGCTATGCCACGGTGCAACGCATGAACCAGTATTATTCAAATGGTGACGACGGATATTTGATGGTTAAATCGTTGTAGATGCTTGATTAAGCGCTCATTTCGGCTCGGGAGCGCCGAAGATTGCCCTGAATGGAGCCGGCAATTCCCACCAACTTCTAATGTGGAAATCTGGAAGTCAGCAAGTCCTGTATTTTCAATCTTTTATTCTGGCTCAGTCTGGAATCCGAGCGGAATCTTGCAGCCTTTTTAGCGAAAAACCCGAATAAAGCCCGCGTGAAAAATTGACACGCCGCTGCTAATCGGTTATAAAAACACCACTTAGCGACACGTAGGCGGCGCGCCAACAAGGTCAATCCTCTTCAATAGAAGGAAATCGTTATGAGGGAAACACTCTCCAAACGTCAGAAAGGCAAAACGAAAAATAAAGTTGCAGCGACCAGAGTCAGCTCGAAGCTTGTCTCGAAAAAGAAAAAAGAGCTGAAGAAGAAGCCGGCCTCAACAGCTTCCGGATCGAAACAGCGTAAGATTTCAACTGCGAAAGTCGCTAGAAAAGTTGCGAAGACTATCCGAATCAAAAAAGCTGTGAAGAAGACCCCGAAAAGCTCGTTGAAAAGATCGACGCCCAAAACGGCGTCGAGACCGGCCAGGACTCAGAAGAAGATCGTCGCAAAAAACCAGAAGAAAGTCGTCGCAAAGAAGCGAGTTAAAGCCAAATCGTTGCGTCGATTGCCGATGATCGTCAGCCAGGCTCCTCCTCCGCCTGAACCGCCGCGCCGTCAGGTTACCTCGGGCGCGCTGCGCGCATTCGAACAGGCGGTCAAGGTCTTCAACCGCCGTCGCTTTGACGACGCAAAGGCGATGTTCGAGAGTGTCCTGTTGAAATTCCCGGGCGACATCGAAATCGTAGCCCGCACGCAAATGTACATTCAGGTTTGCAAACAGAAGCTGGAGCAGGAGACCAAGCCGTCCGCGCCGCACAACGCCGATGAACTATACGATCATGGTGTGTTCGCCTTGAACATTGGCGATTTCACCCAGGCGCGTGTCTTTTTCGAGAAGGCGCTGCGGTTGCATCCTGACGAGCCGCACTTGCTCTACTCGCTGGCGGCGACGCACGCCCAGACCGGGTCACACGAAGAGGCGCTCAATTACCTGAAGCGCTCGATCCAGATTCAACCCAGATTCCGGGCGCAGGCGTACAACGACGCTGACTTCTCGGGGTTGCGCGACAATAGAAAGTTTCTGGAACTGGTCGGACTGACCTCGCCCTTCGATTTACTCGAATCAAAGAGGTGAATAGGACTTATGGGACCTATAGGTCCCCATAAATCCCATTCACCTCTTCAACAAAAGATTTTTGACCTCGGCTCTGATTTCGGGCAACAACAGATAAAGCGCCTCGCCGGGACATTCAGTCGCCTTAGGCCCGTCGCGATGTCCTGAGATCGTGTTCAAAATGAATTGTGAAGCGTCATGCAGCGATTTGCCCTCCGGGTCGAGGTCGCGCTGATCGCATTTCCACGCGAGGACTTCCTTCAAACTATTCAGAGCCTCGGTCGTCGGCGCCTCGTCGCTGAAGTCGCCGAGCAGCGCCACGGCCATAGTGCCGGCGTTAACGCCGCTGAAATGCGCGCCGATGACGTTGTCGCCCCCCGAGCGTCCTTCATATACCACCCCATTAGGGTCAATCATGTAGTTGTAGCCGATGTCGGCCCAGCCGCGCTCCAAGACATGAAATTTCCATATGCTGCGCACGAGTTCGGGCCAATCGCTCGACGGCGCTTCGACGCCCATCGCCGTGTGATGAACGATCAGGTGCGTGACCGTCGTGTATTTCAAGCTTCCGTGAGTGGTAAGCTCCCCATCGGGACATTCCCACTCGGTTCGCGTCACGACCGGCGGCTTCGGATATTTCGTCTGATTCTTTTCACTCATCTATCTTCTATTGATGTTTTGCGCCCGGGTTGGTTATAACAAGACGCCCAACACCACTTCAAGGAGCAAAGATCTATGGCGGAAAACAAAGGACTCAAAGTCGGCGACAAAGCCCCGGCCTTCAGCTTGAAAAACACCGAAGGCAAAACGGTCAAGCTGTCCGATTTCAACGGCAAAAAACTCGCGCTCTATTTTTACCCGAAAGACATGACGCCGGGCTGCACGAAAGAAGCCTGCGGCTTCCGCGACGATTACGCGGAGCTGAAGAAACGCGGCGTCGAGATCGTGGGCGTCAGCGCCGACGACCAGGCTTTGCATCAGAAGTTCACCGAAAAATATTCGCTGCCTTTCACGCTGCTCACAGACACCGATCATTCGGTGATGGAAAAATACGGTGCCTGGGGCGAGAAGAATATGTATGGCAAAAAGATTACGGGAGTCTTGCGCAGCACTTTCATCATTGATGAAGAAGGCCGCGTGGCCCATATTTTCAGGAAGGTGAAGACCGATACGCACAGTCAGGATGTTTTGAATGTACTTGATCGAATGTGACGTCCTAGAGCGCGGCGCCTTGAGTTTCAACGCGGTAAAATCAATTGGCGCGCTTTCTTCCGCCGCGTAGCGGCCCGATGAATTTAGCCGTGGGTTTCAACCCACGGTTGCCGGCCAAATATTTCCCCGTCGCGTAGCGACGGTTGAACCAACCGAGGGAGCAGAAATATGGCAAATACCTACACGGCTCTCTATTACCACATCGTCTTCAGCACAAAGAATCGGGTGGCATCCATCAAGCCGCAGATCGAATCGCGTGTCTGGGCTTACATCGGCGGCGTGGCGAGGGCGCATAAGATGGCGGCTTTGCAGGTAGGCGGAATCGAAGACCATATCCACGCGCTAGTGATGGCCCCGGCAGCGCTCTCGCCGAGTCAGATTGCGCAATATCTAAAAGGCGATTCGTCGAAATGGATTCACGAAGAGTTTCCCGAATTGCGAGGCTTCGCGTGGCAAGACGGATACGGGGCGTTCACGGTGAGTAAATCGAATTTGCCTGACGTAATCCGCTACATCGAGAGCCAGCGCGAACATCACCACCAGAAGACGTTTCAGGAGGAGTACCTGGATTTCCTGAATAAACACGGGATTGATTACGACGAACGTTACGTGTGGGGTTGATCCGCCGCACCCCTTCAATCGTCGCTGACGCGACGGGAGTGATGAATGATCACGCCAATCCGTGGGTTGAAACCCACGGCTAAATTCATCAGGCCGCTACGCGGCGGGGAAAATTCAGATTTTGTACTTCCGCATCAGCAAGAATCCGTAAACTTCCGCCGCCAGCGCCAATATCCCGCGCGCCAGCATCAGCGGCCCCAGCGACAAGTACTGCAACATCACTCCCGCGATCACTGGGAAGGCCAGGTCGGAAGCGTCCACGCCGCCTTCGAGAATGCCCATCGTCTTGCCGCGCTTGGCCAGATTGAAGCTCGAGACCTTAGCGGCAATGGCGCCCCAAGTGGGTTTGAACGCGGCTTTGCCCATTTCATCAACCCCCCGCGCGAGACCCATCATCAATCCCAACAGCGCCGTCCCCGCGAACCAGGGTGTGATCCAGAACAACGCCGACGTCAGCAAGTTCGCCACCGAACGCAGCGCGATCACTTTGCCCGCGCCGATGCGATCCGCCAGCCATCCGAAGAACGGGCCGAACAGAAGCGGCGTCACGGTCTCGGCCAGAATCTTGATCCAGCCCAGCGCGCCCGTCGTCACTTCCAGCTTGACCGCCAGGATGGTGAAGAACTCGCCGGTAACCATATAAGCCGGGGCCGTCAGCGCCATTCCGAGAAACGAAAACGCCCAGACGTTCGGTTGCTGGCTTGGCGCGTCCAAACCTCCCACCGTCGCGTACGATTTCTCTTTCTTTTCTTTCTTCTCTTTCTTTTTTTCCTTGATGAAGAATTGGACGAGAATGAGCGAGCCTAACGAGAGGATTGTCGAGGCGAGGAAGATCGTAACCAGCGCCTGCCTGAGCGGCGCTGTGTCAACCACTTTCGGCAGGTCTTCGATCGGCACGGCGCTCAATCGGGTTTCGCGCCGCTCCACGCGAATGACCTTGCCGGCTTTGGGATCTGATTCCTTGCCGGGCAGCGCGGCGCCGATCTGAACTTCATCAGGCGATTTGACGATCTCTTCGACGTTCGCGCCCGAACGGTTAGTCTTGTCGAGCACGGCGACATTGATATTCACCGTCCGCAATCCGGCGAAAAGAGTTATGAGTAGCGTCAGCACGAAGGCCGCGACCGCCTCGCCGATCCCTCCCGAAGTCGATTTCGTGGTCGTGTACCACGAATAGGCCTGCGCGATGTTCTTTTCGTCGGTGTGGTCGGCGATCATCGCCGAAGCCGACGGGCCTTTGGCCGAATCGGCTATGCCGCGAATCATGCTGATGACAAATAGCAGCGGCAGCGTGGCCACGGCGTAAAGCAGGCTGACCACCGTGCGGATGGTCAGCGAGGCGATGAAGACCTTTTTCTTTCCGTACTTGTCCGCAAGCGAGCCGAAGACCGGGCGCAGCAGCAATGGCACGACGTTTTGAATCAACACCAGCCCCATCACCGAAGTGATGTTCAGGCCGAAGACCAGCAGCGCGTAAAGCGGCACGGCGGTCTTGATCATCCCGCTCGAAATGCGCGAGAGGAAGGCCTCGGCCATCAGCGCCAGCACGACGGGGTTGAACGCGCCATGCCCCTTCTCGTTGACTTCCGGGACGACCGCGGGCATCGCGGCCTCGCCGGAAGCCGCCGGCGCGACGATAACCGGCGGAGTAGGCAGCATTCCCGTGGCCTTTGCGACCAGTTTCCCGAATATGCCTGCGCGCGCGCCCGAAACGGCCTGCAACTCTTCGGCGAGTTGCAGCGCCGACGGCTGGCGTTTTTCAGGCTCCTTCGCCAGCGCGCGGCTGACCACGACCGCCACGCCCTCGTCGAGATCACTGCGTCCGAATTCGGTGATGTCGGGCGGCGGCGACGTCAGATGCATCGTCACAAGCTCGCCCAGGTCGTCCGAATTGAACGGCGTCGTTCCGGTCAACAGCTCGAACAGGATCACGCCGAGCGAATAGACGTCAGATCGCGCGTCGAGCCGCCGGCTGGCCAACTGCTCCGGCGAGGCGTATTGCGGCGAGCCGTAGACCCCGAACTGCCCGGTCAACGCTTTTCCCTGGCTGCCCTTCAGAAAGGATTCGTCGACTTTGGCGAGGCCGTAGCCACCGACTTTGATCAAATCTTTGCCGCCGGCGTCCCGCTCGACATAGATCGTTTCGGGCTTCAGGTCGCGCAGCAATATGCCGTTGAGGTGCGCCGTGTGGACCGCGCCGCAAATCTGATTGAAGATGTTGACGACCGTGGCGAGACTCAATCCGCGCTCCTGTTTCAACAGATCGCGCAGCGTGCGCCCCGACAACAACTCCTCGACGATGTAGGCCGAGCCTTCCGGCGAACGTCCGAAGTCGAAGACCTGGACCGAATTCGGATGTTTGATGCGCGCGGCGATCTGAGCCTGGCGGCGGAAGCGCTCGACGGCGATGTCATATTTGACAAGTTCGGGCCGCAGAATGCGCACGGCCACGTGATCGTTGAGCGCCAGCCGGCGCGCGCGGTAAAGCGCGCCAGTCGAATCCTGTGAAAGCTTCGCTTCGATCGCGTAGCGGCCGTCGAGCGTTGTCAGCGGCGCTTCATAGGACGTTTCCGTGGGCGCTGCGTGTGATGAGAAATGCTGGGACGGCGTGGCGACTTCTGGCTGGGGCGGCGTGATTACGGGAGGCGGCGACAAAGACACGGAGCGAAAAACCATCTTCGTTCGCCCGATCTCGATCAGGTCGCCGTCGCGCAGAAGGTATCCTTGCTCGCCGACGCGCCGGTCATTGACGAAGATTCCATTCAGACTGCCCAGGTCCTTGAGCACCAGATCGCCGCCCTTCGGTTCGACGGCCGCGTGTTTGCGGCTGATGGCGCCGTCGGTGATGCGCAGTTGGTTGTCTTCCGCCTTGCCGATGGTGATCGCGCTCGCGGGCAATTCAAATTCGCGCTCCGACCCGTCAGAAGCCGTGATCAGCAACTTGGCCTTCGGCGCCGACGGCAAAGGAGCGGGATCACGATCAACGAGCCGGCTCCCGTGTTGATCGCAGAAACTGTAGTTGTCCGGATATTCACGCGAGCAAACAGGACAAATCTTCACCTTTTTCCCTCGATGGATGCTCCATCCACAGCCCCAGGCTTGGATGGAGAGGAAATCAAGACCGTATGTGAGTTGAAGAGCCTGCCCCTTCGACGAACATACGGTTGATCGCCTTTCGTCATAAAAGTCAAGTGACTGAATCTGATGCTGGTGTTATAATTCGCCTCGTGAAATTGACCTTGCAAACACAACTCTTGCCAGATAAGGATCAAGTCAAAAAGCTTTCCGACACGATGCGGGCTTTCAACGCCGCCGCCGATTGGTTCGCCGGCGAAGCCTTCCGCCTCAAGTCGGCCGACAAGGTCAAACTTCAACAACTCTACTACCGCCAACTGCGCAATGACTTCAGGCTCTCCGCTCAGATGGCCATCCGCTGCATCGCACAGATCTGTGAAGCCTACGGCCGGGACAAATCCAAACGCCCTGGATTCAGGAAATATGCGAGCGTTCCGTATGACCAGCGGTTGATGTCTTTCAAGGGCGTTGATCGCGTATCCTTGCTGACGCTCGAAGGCCGGATCATCGTTCCGGTCATCATGGGCAAGTACCAGTCCGAAAGATTCAATGGAAAACACGGCCAATGCGATCTGGTCAGGCGCAAGGACGGCAAATAGTTTCTGCTCGTGACCGTGGATTTGCCTGATGGAACGCCGAGACCTTCGACTGATTTCATTGGCGTAGACCTCGGCGTTGAGAATATTGCCACCGATTCTGACGGCGAGCGGGCGAGCGGCGCGCAACTGGAACGCATTCGTCAGAAGAACCACAAGCAGCGCCAGGCTTTGCAGCAGGCGGCGGCGAAGAGAAAAGCGAAGGGCTATTGCCCGAAGTCCATTCGCCGCAAACTCAGGAATCTGTCGGGCAAGGAAGCCCGCTTTCGCAGAGACACTAATCACGTCATCAGCAAGCGACTCGTTGAGAAAGCTACAGACACCGGTCGAGGAATCGCCCTTGAGGAATTGAAGGGGATCCGCGAGCGGACACGGTTCAGGAAGAATCAACGGGCGAAGATGAGTGGTTGGAGTTTCTGCCAACTGAGAGCGTTCATTGAGTACAAGGCGGCGATTGCAGGCGTAGAGGTTTTCCCGGTTGACCCGAAGTATACGTCGCAGATGTGCTCTGAGTGCGGTCATATTGAAAAGGCCAATCGCAAAACGCAATCGGAGTTTGAGTGTCGGCGGTGTGGTTTTAAGGCCCACGCGGACTATAACGGCGCTCTGAACATCAGAGCGAGGGCGCGGGTCAACGCGCCTAAGGTCTCGGAAAAGCGGCGGACGGCTGCCGGCAAGTACAGGGACAAGCTCCACCTACAACGCGCCAGCGTTTAGGTGGAGTGGTTGACTGAAACTTTTCCTCAATTCAGGGCCAGGGTTTTGAGTCTCGCCAATTCCGTATGTTCAATGCTTCTTTTTGCCTTTCTTGTTCCCGACCTTTGCGCCTTTAGCCGGCGAACCTTCATCGGCGCCTTTTGCGGCAAGGTTGTTTTTGGCGGCCGCCGGCGCCACAACCCGGTTGATGTCAGACAAGCGATAGACAGCGAGACGGTAGTTGCATTGATCGGCGATGGCGATGTATGCCTCGCCGCTCTCTTTGTCGGTATAACTTGCAATCGAATCCGGTGAGCAGAAATAGCCCGGCGGGTTAGCCTGTCCCGGAATGATCGAGCCGTTTTTGACCTGCTGTTGCAGGGCCTTGTTGTTCTTATCTTCAAAATTAACCAGCGGCGCGTGGCCGAAGAATCCCTTGTAACCACCGTTGCGCGCCCCGCGAGTCGCGGCGAATCCGGCCAGGTCGGTGTTGAAAACTTTCGGATTGCTCAGATCGAAGACCTGAATACGCCCGGCGCTCTCGTCAACTGCGAAGAGGTAATTGCCAGCCACCGCCAATCCTTCCACCGAGCCGGAGAAGACTTTCTGCCCCCCGGGTATGCCCGTCGCGTCGGCGGTTGCGCCGAGGAGCTTGCTTTTGTACTTGCCGGTCTCCCAATCGAAGACCTGGATCACGGCGTCCTTTTCACTGGCGATGAAGAGATTGCCGTTGGCTTCGTCAATCGCGATGCCCTCGCAACCGTGAAGGTACGTGTCTCCGGTCGCGCGCGTCTTATCGAACTTCCAACTCGGATCGACCGATCCGTCAGCGTTGAACCGGCGCACGTCATTGAGGTGCGCGTCAACGGCGTAAACGCGACCGCGCGAATCAATGGCGATACCTCCGAGCTTGTCGAATCCTTGCTCGCCAAACCGCGTGCCCTTGAATTGATAATCATATGGGCCGAGCTTTTTGCCATTCTCGCCCACTGTTCCCGGTTTGGCGGGAATAAACGCGTAAGCGAGGTTGAGCGTTTGATCGGTAACGAGCGTTATTCCGGCGGGCGCCACCGCAATGTCGACGATCTCGCCGCCGAAAACGCCGTGACCGAACTCGCTCAAATACGCTTTGGTCTTGACATCCCAGACCTGCACGCGGCGATTTTTTGCGTCGGTGGCCAGCAGCCAGCCGTTCGGCGCGAAGGCCACGCCGTCAGGCTTGTCGAAATCGGCGGCGCCTTTGCCGGGACGCCCGCTGCCGAAAATGGCGTAAGGCTCGACTTCGATGCGCCACATGGCTCGCGCCGGGTCTTCTTGCGCGGCGGGCTCAGCCGGCGCCGGCTGGGGCTGCTGATCCGAATCATTGACCGGAGCGGCATCCGTTTTGACTGCGGAAGCCGCTCCGCCGGCCTTCTTCTTCTTTTTTTGCGGCGCCGCCTGCGAAGAGAAGAAAAGAAACGACATTGTCGCAAGAACTGCGAGGATGGTAAGGGTTTTCGATTTCATGGGGAGCCTCCGTGCCCACATTAACAGATTGTTAAAGGTCAAAGTTTGACGATGGCCTGTAATGGCGCCAGCTTGAAATTCTGATTGCCTTTGTCGTTGAAACCGTCCTGAACGACGAAGACGCCTTGCGGGAAGGCAGGACCTAAATTCGCGGTCGTCACGTCAATGCCGTCGGTCTCTTCACATCCGTCAATCCCATCGCTGGCGCCGACGCGGAATTTCTTGACGAATTCGTTATTGCCTTCACGCCGGTAGACCACGTATGAATGATCGCCCTGGCTGGAAGCCATCAAATAGCCCACGCCGTTTTTGCCGTAAGCGATGGCCAATCCTTCGACGTCGGCGAAGAGGCGCCCGTCGCCGACCTTGGCGACCTGCGTGTGATCTGATCCCTCCTCAGGCTCGGCGCCGAATTTCCAGATTCCGACGGCCTCCTCGGCGACATATAAATGGCCCAGTTCGTCGTCGGCGACGCAGCCTTCGACCGTCGAGCCGAGTTTGATGTTGCGGACCTTCTTCGCGTCAACCTTGCCGCCGTTGTCGAACAGTTCCCACTGTTCGACGTCGCCGGTTTTGCTGTCGCCGAAATAGTAAATCTTGCCGGTCTTGGCGCTGCGGTACATGCACATGCCGTAAACGCTGAGGCCATGTTTGATCTTGCGCGCCTCGACGTTTTCGAGCATCCGCGTTTGCGGATTGATTTTGTATATGGCGATTGAATTGTCCTGGCGGTTGCTGGCGGTGACGACGGTCACAGTCTGGCCGCCGAGCTTGAACCCGTCGCGCAGATCGACGTTATCCATCCGCCCGTCGGGCAGGTATTGAATCTGTTTGCCGCTCAGGTCGTAAACGGCCAATCCGCCCCGTTTGTCCGTGCCGATGATGGTGCTCTGCGCGGGGTCGCCGGGATTGACCCAAATGGCGGGGTCGTCAGCGGCGTCGCCGCCGTTGGGGACCGGGTCGGTCTCGACTGTCGCCGTGACAGTTTCCAGCGGGACGCCGGTCGAAGCGGCTGATGTTACAACCGGTGACTGCGCTTCGGCGCCGGACTTAGACTTATCTTTCTTCTTCTCTTCTTTGTCTTTCTTCTTTTCTGATTTGTCGTTTGATTTGTCATTGGGCGCGCCCGAACCGCCGAATTGCGCCGAGGCCGCTCGCGAAATCAGGCCGAGAGCCAGAACCGCGACAACTAACGTTAACACCAAATTCCTGATCGTTTTCAATCCCAGACTTGAATTCATAATAATGTCGTTCCTCCTATGGCGATTAGCAATTGCGTGTACGGATCAGTACCGCGAGCGGTAGCGAGCGGCGCCTCAATGCGAAGCGCGCT
>Ga0137409_10004524_pt1 | contig 14563 bp, 14 predicted proteins | sample CZODoug1_16funga_FD_122059 | JGI IMG/M metagenome (GOLD analysis project Ga0137409, IMG submission 122059) | Vadose zone soil fungal communities from Angelo Coast Range Reserve, California, USA - CZODoug1_16fungal (Hybrid Assembly) | ecosystem: Environmental > Terrestrial > Soil > Vadose zone... | reverse complement strand
AGCAGCGCGACGCCGGTCAGAAGCACGGCGACGCCCGCAAACGTGAGGGGATCGGATGCGCCGACGCCGTAAATTAATTTCGCAATCAGCCGCGTTAATCCGAGCGCCGCGGTCAGACCGATGGCCACTCCGATGAGTGTGATTCTCATTCCTTCGCCGAGCACCATGCGCAGCACGTCGCTGCTCGACGCGCCGAGCGCCACGCGAATTCCGATTTCATGCGTGCGCTGGCCGGTGAGGTAGGAAATCACGCCGTAAATTCCGATCGCGGAAAGCACCAGCGCCAGCGCGGAAAAAACGCTGAGAAGAATCATCGCCAGCCGCTGCGTCGCGATGGAGTTGGCAACAATTTCCTGGAGCGGCCGGGCGCCGTAAACGACGGAGCTGGGATCCGCTCTCACCGCGGCTTCGCGAATCGCGCTCACCACGCCAAGGGGAGACGACGTGGTGCGCGCGACGTACCCCGAGCCGCTCGAAAGCAGCGGCCAGAACCGGTCCGGCACTTGCCAGACGGACAGATAAAGTTGCGACTGCAGAGTGTCGTGTCCTTTGGCGCCCAGGCCCCAGTGCTCGACGTGGCCCACAACGCCGACGATTTCCGGCTGGATATCCAGCAGCCCGACGTTGATGCGCTTTCCGACAGGATCGACGTTCGGAAAATATTTGCGCGCAAACGTAGCGTCGATTACCGCGACGGCGGGCGAATGTTCGTCATCACGATCGTTGAAGAAACGCCCGCGCTGAATCGGAATGCGCATGGCCTGCTGATAAGGTGGTGTCACGAGATAGAAAAGCGCGAAGGTCATATCGTTTTGGTTCGCCGGTGGGACCTGGCCTTCGAGCCAGAACGGTACTTCCGAATCGCCGGTCATGGGGAGCGAGCCGCCGATCATGGCAACGGATTCGATTCCCGGAACGTGCTCGAATTGCCGAGCGGCTTCGCGATATTTCGCGCGAAGCTGACCGGGCGTCACGGAGGGATCGGAAGTCAGAGAAGTTGCGAACGAGAGTGCATTGCGCGGATCGAAGCCGGGATTGATTCCCCAGAGCGCTGCAAGGCTTCGAATCATCAGTCCCGCTCCGACCAGCAGAACTAGCGCCATGGCCATTTCGACGACCACGAATACGCTTTGTGTGCGATGGCGGGCGCCGCTCGATCCGCGTCCGCCTTCTTTCAGCGTTTCGCTCAATTGTGGCCGCAGCATTTTGATCGCGGGCGCGAGCCCGAATACGATACCCGTGAGAATGGAAATGCCGGCCGTGAAAAGCAGAACGTGCGAATCGAGGGCGATTTCGTCGGTGCGCGGAAGGGCGTCCGCCAATCCCGTGAGTATGGCGCGCATCGCCAATTTGGCGAGAACCAGTCCGATCGCGCCACCGCCGATGCCGAGCATGACGCTCTCCGTGAGCAACTGGCGGATAACGCGCGCGGGGCTGGCCCCGAGCGCCGAGCGGATCGCAAACTCGCGCGTGCGACCAGTGGACCGCGCCAGCAGAAGGTTCGCGACATTGGCGCAGGCGATCAGAAGAACAAAGCCAACCGCGCCCAGCAGCACGAGCAGAATTCCGCGGACGTCGCCAACGACGTCCGTTTTGAGCGGAATGAGCGTGATGCCGGTGCCTTTGTCGGCGTCGGGATAAGCCGTCGCGAGATTCTGCGCGACGGAGTCCATGTCCGCACGTGCCTGTGCGAACGAGACGCCAGGCTTCAAACGGCCAATCGAATTCATGCCCATGCTGATGCGGCGGTCGAGAAACGTCGGGTCCGTCCACTGACCGATGGGCACATAAACGTCCGAAGGACTAATCCCCGGAATGCGCGCCTGGGCGACGGCGACGATCGTGTAGGACTTGCCGTTGAGCGTGATGTTTTTCTCCAGAACCTCCGGCGACGAGCCAAACTTGCGCTTCCACAAACCATCGCCAAGAATCGCCACGGGGCCCGCGCCCGCGCGATCCTCTTCGGGGCGGAAGTTGCGGCCAATGAGGGGGTTAAGGCCGAGGGCCGGGAAGAATTCCGCGGAAATCATGTGCGCGTGCAGCCGCTCCGGCTCGCCCGTGCCGGTCAAGTTGTAATCATCGGATCGGAAAGCGCTTAGGTTCGAAAATGAATGGTTTTGCTTCTGCCAGTCGAGGAAATTGGGATAGGAAATCGAGCTTTGCCCAAACATCGCAGTCTTAGAATAAACGGCGTAGAGTTCGTCTGGATTCGGGAATGGCAGCGGATTCAGCAGAACGCCGTTCACGACGGAAAAGAGCGCGGTGTTCGCGCCGATCCCAAGGGCCAGCGTAAGAACAGCAATTGCCGCAAATCCGCGGCTGTTCGAAAACACGCGAAACGCATACCGGATGTCTTGCCAGAAGTTGGTCATCGAATACCCCCGAGGCACACCTAGTCTTAGGGATGGACTGCTGCCGTTAGATACGGCGGCGCCTTGGCCTTTGTTCCCTGGAAAACTTGGGTTGGGCCGGCGTTTCAGTAGTCGTAGATGTGTTCGAATTTGAAGCCGCGGGCGGCCATTTGCTCACCGCCACTTGCGGCTATAACATGGTCACCCCGGCTCCAGAAGCTAGCGCAAGACTCGGAGGAATCGTGCATTTTGGCAAAGCACTGGCGTCGTTACTGTTGACCTGTCTTATGCCGCTATCGCTGGCGGCTCAAACCAACAACACTCCAGAGTGGTGCCGCGCGCTTCCGCGGCCGGAGTACCAAGCGCTGCAGCGCGTTCTCGAAAGCGATCCGTGGTTTGAAGTGTATAAAGTTGCGCCCGGGGTCTTTGCAATTTACGAACCGCACCAGGCGGAGGAAGTCATCTCCTATCTCATTGTCGGTCACAAGCAGGCGGTCCTCTTCGACACCGGGATGGGCATCGCAAACATTCGCCGGGTGACCACGCAGTTGACGTCGCGCCCGGTTGTCGTCGTGAATTCTCACACGCACGATGACCACGTGGGCGGCAACTGGCAATTCACGTTCGTCTACGGCATGGATACCGAGTTCACGCGCACCAATGCCCGAGGCTCGCGCGAAGATGCCCAGGCGGAAATCACGCCGGATCAGATTTGCGGCAATTTGCCCAAGGGATTCGACGCCAAGAATTACGCCACGAAACCGTGGAAGATTTCGCGAGCAGTTCAGGATGGCTTCAAAATCAACCTCGGCGGCCGTACTCTGGAAATTCTTTCGACGCCGGGTCACACACCGGACGCCATTTCGCTGCTCGATCGGGAAAACGGATTGCTGTTCACAGGGGATACGTATTATCCCGGCCCGATCTGGCTCTTTCGGCCGGAAACGGATCTTGATGCGTACGAGGCGTCGGTCAAGAGGCTGGCGGCGCTTGCTCCGCAACTGAAGCTTGTCCTCGGCGCACACAATATCCCGATCGCGAACCCTGACATTCTTCCGAGGCTTGTTACCGCCATACAAGCGGTGCGCGCGGGAAAAGTGCCGCCGCAAAAAAGCGAGGGCGGGAAGACTCTGTATACAACGGACGGCATCACATTTCTGCTCAAGACAAAAGTGGCCGGAGTACACTGAATTCCTCGGAAAGATGGGAATGGGCCGCTTCTTGTACAGATTTTTTTCTGGCGTTCTTGGCGCTTTGCTGTTTCTAGCTTGTGCCGCGACCGCGACTCAGGAGCAACAAAAACATAAAAAAAAAGAAAAGCCCGTCCGGAAAGACGTGCTGAATTTTGATGGTGGCATCCTTTTTCAGACAGATGGCAGCCTTTCCGAAATCACGTGCTTTCGCGTGTCCGGGCGCGCCACTGCTCCTCATTTTTTCGAAAGCTTCAAACGCGTTGATGACGAGCATGGGACGCACTACCGGCGCGGACAGGAGCTGCTGACAGAGTTTCCCGAGGAGCTCCGCTTTTCTCTTGTCATTTTCGACATTCCCTGTGCGGGCCAGTTGCAGCAGCCCGGCCCGCGGCGGTATCTGACGAAAGAGATGATGCAGACGCTACGTTTCTCGTTTTACTGGAAGCGCGGCCTTGAACTGCGGCACGTCGAAAATATCAGGCAAGAAGCTGCGACGGCAGAACCTGTCGAGCCCTACAACACGGAGATCAAAGCAGAATTGGCCAAACGCTACCGGTGGTTTCTCGCATTCGCGATTCCCAGCGCGGGCGTGCCGCTGACGGATCGCCTGGTGCTGATGATCCGCACGGCCGACGGGCGCATGGCTGCGCGGGTTGCGGCTCGATTGTAAGTACAGTTTTTAGTGATTGGGCTTTAGTCGTTGCTTAAGGATCTCTGAATCAGAACCGGTCGCCTCCGCGCTGGAACTGCTCCGCTATCCCATCGCGCTGACTTTTTCGGGCTCGATCTTGTACGTCACGCGGACTTCGCCCGGTTTCCGGAAGGGATACACGGGGTTTCCCAGATATTTTTTCGAAAGCTTGTTGATGTGGTCGTCCGCGCCGTTCTCGGTGATTTCCACGACTTTTCCGCGGATTTCCAGGTAGCGATAGGGGTTCGCGGGATCCTGCAGCGAGACGGAAACCCGGGGATCGCGCCGCATGTTTTTGTCCTTCACGCGGCCCTTCGCGGAATTGACGCGCACGAATTTTCCATCATAGTCCACCCAGACCGGCGTAACTTGCGGGCTGCCGTCCTTCATCAGCGTCCCCAGATTTCCGAAGGCGGGCTTCTCCAGCAAATCTTTGTGTGTTTCCGGAATTACCTGGCTCATCTCGTTCCTCCTTGCACGATCAAACGAAAGTTATTCCTGCAACGCGGCCCTTGGCGATCAATGGAGCGCCGGTAGCCTTTTGAACTTCCTCCGCGGTCCATCCGGGAGCGACTTCGCGCAGGACCAATCCCTCGGGTTTCACGTCGATTACGGCGAGATCGGTCACGATGACGTCCACGCACGCGAGTCCGGTAAGAGGATAGGTGCACTGTTTCACGATTTTGGGCGCGCCATCCTTGGTAGTGTGCTCCATGCAGACGATCAGGGTCTTCGCGCCGGCGGCGATGTCCATCGCTCCGCCAATGCCGCCGGAACCTTTTGCGCCGGGAATTTTCCAATTGGCCAAGTCGCCCTTCTCCGAAACTTGAAACCCGCCGAGCACGGCAACGTCAAGATGACCACCGCGCGTCATAAGATGCGCGTCAGCCTGGTGAAAAAAGGAAGCGCCGGGAATTAGGGTGACCGGCACTTTCATGGCGTCCACCTGGTCAAAATCTTCCTCGCCTGGTTTGGCGCGCGGGCCCATGCCGAGAATTCCATTTTCGCTGTGAAAGTAGACTGTGATGCCTTCCGGCAAATATTCAGCGATGAGATTGGGAATTCCCCAGCCGAGATTGACGTAGGCGCCGTCCGTCAACTCCTGCGCGGCGCGCTGTGCGATTTGCTCGCGAGTGAGCCGCGACTTTACCCGCGTGGCATTTTCCGGTTTGCCGTCACCCCGCATACCGAAGTCCTTTCGCCTGCACGATGCGGTGCACGAAAATCGCGGGCGTGACCACATTTTCCGGATCGATCGAACCAACTGGAACGACTTCTTCCGCTTCCACGATTGTTGTTCTTGCAGCCATAGCCATTATGGGATTGAAGTTTCTTGCGGCGAGGCGATACGTCAAGTTGCCCAGCGCGTCGGCTTTCTGCGCCTTGACGAAGGCATAGTCCGCGTGGATGGGCATTTCCAGGATGCAGCGTTTTCCGGCGATCACACGCTCTTCTTTTCCTGCGGCGACTTCCGTGCCGACACCGACCGTCGTGTAGAAACCCGTCAATCCCGCGGCAGCAGCGCGCATGCGTTCGCAGAGAATTCCCTGCGGTACGAGTTCCAGCGTCACTTCTTTCGCGGCATAGCGGTCCTGAAAATGATTCGCGTGCGGCCCGGGGAAAGACGCAATCACATGCTTGATTTGATTGTTCTTGAACATCAGGCCCAGTTCCCCTTCGCGCGTGCCGCAGTTGTTGCTGATCGCCGTGATGTTTTTCGTTCCTTTGCGCGCGAGCGCCTGAATCAGATTGTTCGGAAAACCCGCGCCGCCGAATCCTCCGAACATGATTCGCGCGCCGTCGGGAACATCGGCTACGGCCGCATCGAGGCTCGGATAAACTTTTTGTTTCATCGCACTCCCGTCGCCCCTGCTCTGAAGTGTGACCGGAACCGCGCTTCAACCCCGGTCTCACGAAGCCAACGTCCCGTATCGGTGCCGCTCAAATCATTTTTCAGCAGCACCCGCAAATCGGCTTCGTCATCCACATCCATCTCCAGTCGTACGCTCCTGCGGAAAATCACCCGGGCACCGACGCGTTCGGCTTCGCCAACGTGCTTCGCAAAACTTCCCATGCCGAAATGCGATGGAAACAACGCCGGAGGCATTCGCAGAATCGCGTTGGTTCCCATGCCATCGCGCGACGGAACGATAACCAGCGCTGGTTCTTCGCATTCGACGGCCAGCAAATCATCGATATCGCCGGCTTGCACCAACGGCACATCCAGCGGCACGCGCAGCAACGCTTTCACTCCTCGACCCTCGCAGATCCTGGACGCGGCATCCACGGAATCGCTCTCGGAAATCTGCTGTTCCTCTCTCAGAATTTCCCAGCCATTCTCCTCCGCAATGCGCAGCGCCGGATCGTAATTGGTCACCACGAAAATCTTGTCCGCACGGCGCACGCCTCGCACCGCGCGAATCGTGTCTGCCAGCATCGCTTCCGCTAGCCCAAACCTTTCCTCTGGCGTCAACACGCCTGCCAGCCTTTGTTTCGCATTTCTTAAGTCTTTGATGGGCAGAAGGAGTGCGCGCATGGGAATCGTTTAGTAGGCGCCTTCGGTGTAGGGGGCGCGGCTTTCCGAGCTCAGCAACTGCAGGCGCGTCGTGGCTGCTTGCGTCTCTTCCTCCGCGCCATCGAACCTCTGGCGAATCTTGTAAGTTGTCGTGCGCTCCGCCGGGACGCGGCCGATGGAACGAATCCTCGCGCGAAATTCTTCGGGCGAGACAAACTCGCCGAACGTCGCGCCGGCGGCTTTCGAAATGCTTTCTTCCATCAACGTTCCACTGAAATCGTTGGCGCCGGCTTGCAAGCACGCGAGCGACATTTCGAAGCCCAGCTTGACCCAGGAAACTTGCAAATTCTTGATCGCGCCGTGAAGAAGCACTCGCGCGAGCGCGTGGACTCGCAAATGTTCTTCTCGCTTGGCGCCGGGCCGCGCTCCACCGTGGCGATACAGCCGGGTATTTTCATGGATAAAACCAAGCGGAACGAATTCCGTGAATCCACCGGTGCGTTTCTGGATCGCGCGCAAAAGAAGGATATGGCGCACCCAATCGGCGGGCTCTTCGATGTGGCCGTACATCATCGTAGATGTAGTGGGGATGCCAAGCTCGTGCGCGGCGGTGATGATCTCGACCCAGCGCCCTGCGGGCAGTTTGTTTGGACTCAGCTCCTGCCTCACGCGATCGTCCAGAATTTCGGCGGCGGTTCCGGGGATGCTTCCCAGGCCTTCGTCTTTCATCATTCGCAGGTAGTCACGCAGCGGCATCCCGGTCTTCAACACCCCGTAGTCAATCTCCATCGGGGAGAAGGCGTGCACGTGCATTTCGGGGATGGCGCGCTTGATTGCCCGCAAGAGGTTACGATAGAAAAAACCGTCGAGGTCCCGCGGCAATCCGCCTTGAATGCAGACTTCCGTGGCGCCGCGATCCCAGGCTTCGCGTGCCCGGCGCACGACTTCTTCGAAGGAGAGTGAGTACGCATCCGGCGCGCCGGGGCCGCGGCCAAACCCGCAAAAACTGCAACCCACGAAACACACATTTGTGAAATTGATGTTGCGATTGACGACGTAGGTGATCGCATCGCCCACCGTCTCTCGCCGTAACTGATCCGCGACGGCCAGCAGCGCTTCCAGAGCTGCGCCTTCGACGGTCGCTAGCTCAAATCCTTGTTCAAAGGTCAGTTCTTCCCCACCCGTCGCGGCTTGGAGACACTCGCGCATTTCCGCTGGGCACGCCTCGAGGGCGGCCGGAACGGCGTCGTTTATCTCGCGCGTAGCCATTTCCTGCGTATCCTACCAGAGGAAGCCGCTCACGCGCTCGCACGACGGCCGGGAGACTCGGGGCTGGCCGGTGCGACTCGCATCCATTACCATAGCTGCTCGGCGATGAAGCGAAGCTCCATTCTGATTGTGGTTGGTCTCGCGGTCCTAGGCATCGTAGTCGCCATTGGCGCATCTATCCTGCATGACGGTCTAAGTTCTCGAGCTACTCCCAGCAAGCTGGAAACTGCGATTGCACGCAACGTTCATCGTCTCGCAATCCCCTCAAACGCCAGATCCGCCCAAAACCCCGTGATCGCTTCCGAGGAAGACTTGCGTGTTGCACGGCTGCACTTCGCGGATCACTGCGCGACCTGCCATGGCAATGACGGCGGCGGTCGCACGTTGATCGGTGACGGTCTTTACCCGAAGCCGCCGGATCTGCGACTGCCGGAAACGCAAAACCTCACCGATGGCGAAATCTTCTGGATCATTGAGAACGGCGTGCGCTTCACTGGCATGCCGGCTTTCGCGAATGCAGGGGAGCACGGCGGGCACGGCGGTTCACAAGATAGTTGGAAGCTGGTCCACTTCATCCGCCACCTGCCGCATCTCACCGCAGCAGAACGCATGGAAATGGAGCGCTACAATCCCAAAGAACCGGACGACCGCACGGAGGAACAAGAAGAAAACGATTTCTTGAACGGGGCAGCACCGAAAGCAAAGCCGGAATCACAGAATCATCATCCGCAATGAGCGGATGTAATGTTAGGCTGTAGTTTCCCCCGGAGGTTTGCATGAAGTTTCGCTTGATCTCCATTGCTCTGCTGTTCGCGCTGGCCGCTGGCAGTGTCTTTGCCCACGGTAACAAAGTGCACGTCCTCGGCACCGTCGAAAAGGTGAGTCCAGATTCGGTGTTGGTGAAAACCAAAGAGGGCAAGTCCGTCGAAGTAAAACTGGCGGCTTCGACTGTCTACGTTGAGCGAAACAACAATCAAGACAAACCCGCCAAGCTGTCAGACCTCGTTCCCGGCGATCTCGTCGTTATACACGCCACGTCAAAAGACACGGGTCTCGAAGCCGACCAGGTGCGCTTCTCAGTTCCGGCCGCGCCCAAAATTGCTGCCCCTGCTGCGCCGAAGCCAAAATCCTGAAGAGATTTGAATTTGCAGAATTTTTGCTATTCGACCACATGGCAGGAATGCGTCTTCAGCACGAGCCAAACCTTGCGCCCTACCGTCAGTTCCAGTGCGCGCACTGCCCCCGGCGTAACATGCGCCACAAATGTCACACCGCATTCCACGCGAGCAATCACCATCGCCCCGCGCTGCTCAAGCGAAGCAATCCGCCCCTCAAGCACATTGCGCGCGCTCAGTCCACGCGGCTGCTCCGCCGCCAGCAAAATGTCTCCCGCCCTGATCGCCACCCGCACGCGGTTGCCCACCGCTGCGTAGCCTAAGGGCACTTCGATTTCGCACGCGGTTTCTCCCAGCCGCACGCGCATGACCCCGTCGGCTTCGCGCAAATCGAGTACCGTGCCGTCCAGCAAATTCTCAAATCCGGCGGCTTGCGCGAGCCGTTTTCGGCGCGGCGCGTCCAGCACATCCATCGGAGCACCGGTGCTCACAACACGACCATTTTCGAGCGCAATCACTCGCTCGCCGAGGGCATCGACTTCTTCCCGGCTATGCGTCACGTAGAGAATGGGGATCCGCCGCGCCGCGTTCCACGAGCGCAAATCGTCCACAATCGCCGACTTCAGTTCCGCATCCAGCCCCGTCAGCGGCTCGTCCAGCAGCAGCACGCGCGGCTCCGTCACCAGCGAGCGCGCCAGCGCGATGCGTTGCTTCTCGCCGCCTGAAATATCTCCGGGCTTTTGCTTCCGCAATTTCTCCACGCGGAATGCGCCAAGAATATCTGCGACGCGACTTTCTCGCTCCAGCACCGGCAAATCGAGCAATCCATAGGCGACGTTTTCTTCCGCGCTCAAATGGGGAAATAGCGCCAGCGTCTGGAACACGTACGCGATTCGCCGCTCTTGCGGCGGAAGTTCGATTCCGCTTGCCGAATCGAATAATGCATCACCGTCAAGCGCAATGCGCCCCCCCTCAGGGCGAGTGAGTCCCGCAACGCAATCCAGCAGTGTGGACTTTCCGGCACCGGAGGGTCCAAACAAAATAGTGATACCGGAGGGGACTTCAACGGAAATGTCCAGGACAAAGGAGGGAGCGCTCGCGCTCCGCAGCTCCTTGCGGATATGCGCGGCGAGCGTGGCCGGTTTCACTTCGCCGACCATGGAGTCCACACGCGGCGGTTCACCGCGTACACCAGTCCCAATACACCAAACGAAATCGCCATTAAAACGAGCGCCATGCGATTCGCCGCGCCGTATTCCAGCGACTGAACGTGATCGTAAATATCGATCGAAACGGTTCGCGTAACGCCTGCAAGGTTTCCACCGACCATCAGCACGACGCCGAATTCGCCAAGAGTATGCGCGAAACTCAGTACCAGTGCCGTCACCACTCCCGGAAATGACAATGGCAGGATGACGCGCCAAAAGGTGCGCAAGCTTCCCGCGCCCAGCACCGCCGATGCATGCAATAGCTTTCGGTCCACACCCTCAAACGAAACCATCAGCGGCTGAACGGCAAATGGAAAGCTGTAGAGCACCGAGGCAAAGACCAATCCCGCAAACGTAAATGCCATTCCATGGCCGAACAGTGCAATCCAGAGCTTTCCCAGGGGGCCGCGGGGCCCCATCGCTATCAACGCGTAAAATCCCAGCACCGTCGGCGGCAGCACCAGCGGTAACGCCACGACGGACTCCAGCAGGAATTTGCCGCGCCAGCTTGAATACGCCAGCCAGTACGCCACCGGCATTCCGACAATCATCAGGATCGCGGAGACACAAGCAGCCAGCTTGAATGATAAAAGCAAAGCGTCCATGGCGATTAGTGTGGAGAACTCCCCTGATCCGGCTCAGGAATCACAAATCCGAATTTTTCGAGAGTCGCCCGGCCTTCTTTGCTCTTCACAAATTCCAGAAACGCGCGCGCCGCGTCCTTATGCTTCGCAGACTTCAATACGATGGCTGCTTGCTCGATGGCCGGATGCATTTCCGCCGGCACCTGCCAACTCTTGCCGTCCTTCATTGGCGGAGAAATCGCCAGCGACAGCGCGATGATTCCCGCCTGGGCGTTTCCCGACTGCACAAACTGCGCCGCCTGCGAAATATTCTCGCCGTACACCAGCTTTGGTTCCACCTTCTCGTAAATCCCGGCCTTCTTCAGCGCCGCCACCGCCGCCCTTCCATACGGCGCATGTCCCGGGTTGGCGATCGCAATCTTCTGTACACTCGCGTCGAGCAGGGCATTCCAGCCCTCTTTCGCAACCTCCACTTTCGAATCCCCCGGACACCAGATTACGATTCGGCCCACCGCATATTCGTAAAGCGTTCCGGGCTCCGCTTGCCCGCCCGCTTCCAGTTTCTTCGCATACTCCACATCCGCCGAAAAAAACAGATCGAAAGGCGCCCCGTTTTGTATCTGCGAGAAAAAATTCCCGCTCGATCCGTACGTCACATTCACTTTCGTTCCGGTTTGCTTTTCAAAGTTCGCCGCCAGCTCTCCCATCGCGAACTTCAAGTCCGCGGCCGCGGCAACCGCGATTTCCTGGCCGCACGCCCTCGCGCTGGACAGCGAAATCGCGAGGCTCACGAACACACACTTCAACACGGCCCTCATATCAGACTCCTAGAACTTATACGTAATATCAAACTGCAGCCGCTTCAAAGTATTTTCGAGTATCGGGCTGGTCGTCGTTACCAAAGGCCGCCCGAAAAACCCCGTGAAGCCCAGTTGAATGTTGTTTTCCAGCTGATAAAACGCCTCGACCTTGTGCTGGCTTACGTTCGTGGCTTGCCGGATTTCGCTGTAGTTGAATGCTCCAAGCACCGCCTCGCGCTCCACAAAAATGCGCGCGTAGGCAAAATTCAGGTCGCCCTTCTTCTGCGACTTGCCGGCTCGCGCCTCCAACCAATAGCCGCGCCGCTGGTGCGGATCGCATACGGCATTCCTGGACTGCGCAAACGTTTCCAGCGCCGTATTTGCCGGAGCGGGGAGAATGTTGCCAACATTCGCGCAAGCCTTTGTGTTTTGCACAAAGTCGCCAAGGATCGTAATAGGCCACTTTTCGGCGGGCGTCGTGATGTCAAACCGGCCAATCGTGTCCAGCAATCCGAACTTCGACGAGAACTGCGCGTTCGTGATGACCTTTTGACCGGTCGCAATAAAGGTTCCCGTCGTGGTCACGACGGAGTTCTGGTTCCCATTACTGTTCAGCCGCAGCAATCCAAGGTCAGGGCCTGCCGCCGTTGCCGTTGCCACTGCAAAAGCCACGGGATCAGCAAGGTGCCAGTTGTAGAACGCGGTCGATGCGCTGAACTTCAGCCACTCCGCCAGCCGCCATTCGGTCTGCAGTTGTCCGCCGTACACCGCGGTCTGCACGATACTCTTGTTGTTGAGCGAGACGCCCGCCGTTTCCGCGAACGGAAGCTCGAAACCAACTAGCGCAACCCGTTTCAGTACCGTCGTGCCTTCTAGATTGAAGTTTAGCGTTTGCGCCAGCCCTTCGGGATTCAAGTCCTTGTCCCACACCAGTTCGGTGCTTACCCAGGGTTGCGAAATCTTTCCGCCCGTCAGCATCAGCGGCTTGAAGTAGTGCGGCCGGTATTCGAGAAACGCGCGGTCCAGTTCAAACGGCTTACGCGTGCTCATCTGATTCGTCGTCTGCATCACGGAAACGGGATTGTTGATGTCGCCCGATGCCAGCGTGAATCCCCCGGAGAATTCGTCGCTCAGCTTTGCGTTCGCATTGACGCGTAACCGGAACCGCATCCGGTTTCGAACCTGCGACTCATCCGCGGGACCGCCAAAGAAAGGCTCCCCGCGCAACCGGATGTCTCCGCTGAACGAGAATGGTCCGACGTTCTTGATCCGCTCGCTGAACGATTTCATCATGGACTGTACGTTTGCCGACGTTTTCTCGCTGTCCTTGGCAATGGCGGTTTTCGCCTCCGCGGCGCTGAATTCCGCGTGTTGCGCATCTTTCTCGCTCGTCGCAGCCGCGGTTTGCGCCGTCTGAGCGGTCTGCGATGCCTGGTCCGCCGCGCTCTGCGCGCGTTGCGCGGCCTCGCTTGCTTGTTGCCCGGCGGCTGCCGCGCGTTCGTTCGCCGCTGCCAGCTTCTCGACTACTGTTTTCAGCTCGTCGATCTGCTTCTGCTGCTCCGCCACGGTCTCCTCGAGGGCCTTCCATTGCTCCGCCGTTCCGCTGGAAGTTTTCTTCCTCGTCGTGGACTTTTGCGTCTGGCCATTCGCACTCGCACAAATCACCAACGACAACAACGACGCACCCAACGTCTTGAGTCTCACGGTTCCCCCGTAGTTCGATGAATGGTGTTCCCTGACAAGACCTTCTCGCTGTTCAAACCCGCAAAATCATCACCTCGGTGGACTTCACCAGCGCCGCTGCTCGCTCTCCGACTTTCAGCCGCATCTCTTTGGCTGCATCGGCGGTGATGATGGCCGTGATATGCTGCTCTCCAATCGCGAGCCGGATCTGCGCCAGCAGGCCGCTGTACTTCACGTCCAACACGCGTCCAATCAGTTGATTGCGGCCGCTGATCTTGCGGAAATTGCCACGCCGTGTTTCGATACCGCCGCGTTCCAGTCTTTTCGGGATCATGCGGTCGATTTCGCTCTCCGGAACGCGATGGTGCCCGCCCGGCGTCTTCACGGACTTGAGCTTCCCGTGGTAGATCCACTGCTTCAAGGTGGGATAGCTGATGCCCAAAATGTTCGCCGCTTCGCGCGGCGCCAGCAGCCTCTGCAAAGCACACCTCCGAGGGTTGCACAGAATATATCGAATGCATTCGCTAAAGCAATACGTTTTAATACGCTAAGGAGGGATGGCGTTGCCGGCGCAACCGGGCTTGCCGCGAAGGCGAAAACCGGATTTCGTCCGAGCAATGCCTTTGCACTTAATTGCGCAGCGGTTTGCCGGTCTTCAGCGTGTGGGCGATGCGTTCTTGTGTTTTTTTCTCGCCGCAGAGCGAGACGAAGGCTTCGCGTTCGAGGTCGAGTACGTATTGTTCGCTGACCATCTGTGGTGAGGTCAGCGGTCCGCCCGCGAGTATGTTTGCAAGCTTGCGTCCTACGTGCGCGTCATACTCCGAAGCGTATCCCCCGCGAAGCATCATGTGGATCGCCAGTTTTGCGGCGGCGAGGAACTGCTCGCCCAGAACTTTGATCTGCGTTGTTTGCGCGCCCTCCTGCCAGCTCGCGGCCAACGGCTTGTACCCCCCGCGCACCAGCGCCAGCGCCGCTTCTTTTGCGTCGGCCACCAGCCGGTCGCGGTTCACGGACACGCCATCTTCGCGCCGCAGATAGCCCAGCTCGCGGCACTCTTCGGCGCTCGTGCCCACTTTGGCCATGGCGATGGTTTCGAACACCGGCTTCAGCGCGTGAAACAGATCCAGATCTTCGCCGCCCGCGGCGTGTTCATT
>Ga0137409_10004521_pt1 | contig 14567 bp, 10 predicted proteins | sample CZODoug1_16funga_FD_122059 | JGI IMG/M metagenome (GOLD analysis project Ga0137409, IMG submission 122059) | Vadose zone soil fungal communities from Angelo Coast Range Reserve, California, USA - CZODoug1_16fungal (Hybrid Assembly) | ecosystem: Environmental > Terrestrial > Soil > Vadose zone... | reverse complement strand
CAGGCCTTGATGAAAGCCGGCTTGGCGAGCGGCGCGAGTTGATTCAAACGATCGAGCGCTACTGCCACGTCCGCCAGGGCGATCGCAGCGCCGAAAACTCGCGGCACTGCAAATCCCGGTAATGACGACGCACCGGCGTTGTACGCGCGGTCCGGCGCTTGCGGCAGCCGCACCTGCGCAAGCAGCGAAAGAACCAGCGCCGCGTCGTTCGCGCACTCGGCCACGCGGGCAAATCGTACGGGTGTCGCGCGCCGTGCGCCCGGCCCCAGCCGGCGCTGCAGGACGGTGAACAACAAGAACTCCGGCAACGTGATTCGCCCATCGGCAACGATCATCCCGTGCGCAAGCAGCAGCAACCGATCACAAGTCGGCGGCGGCAGCTTGCGCAGCGCCGGCATCGCGCGGTCGAGCAGCGGCAGGCGAACGCCGGGCGGCAAAGGCTGAATGAGCTCGCGATACGCGTCGACTGCTTGCGCGGCCGGCGCGCCGTAGGTTTCGGCAATCAGGCGGCGCTGCTCATCGCTCATCGGTTCGCCCTTTTCGATGAGAAGCGCGAGCGCGAACAACGGCGCCCGGGTGCTGTCGCCCAAGGCATCGCGCAAGACCGGCGGCAATTCGTCCGCTTCTGGCGCAGCGGTCGCAAGCTTGCCATCGCCGGTCAGCCCCGAGTTGGGCGCACGTTGTATCGCGCCGGCACCCAGCGCTGCGGCGCCAATGCGCTGTGCCAACCCATGCGCCGATCCTGGACTCGCGGCGATCGCTGCCAGTCCCGCAACCGGGCTCCGCAGCACAGCGGCCACCGGCTGTCCGCGCAACGCCGCTAGTGTAGCAGCGCTCGCTGTGTTGGAAGCGCTCGCCGTGGCAGGCGTTCGCACAGAACTGGGGGTCTGCTCGCCCAGCGAAAACTCCAACGGCGCCAATTCAGGCGCAGCGATTTCTTCCTGCGTCGCCGGCGCGCCGGCAGCGAGCGCGAAAGACTGCCCGGGCGCCGGCAGCATGTCCATCGGCCGGCCATAGACACGGCGAATTCGTTCCGAGAGCGGTGGATGAGTGGCCAGCCAGCCGCTCGCGAAATTGGCGCGACCCGCGCCGAGAAACATATGCGAAAGCGTCTCCGCGTGCCGGTGTTCAACTTGCGACCCGGGCTCGCCGTCGTGGGCAGCACCGCCGATCTTGCGCAGCGCGCCGCCGATGCCGTCCGGATTGCGGGTGAACTGCACGCTGCTCGCATCGGCGAGGAATTCGCGCTGGCGCGAAACGCCCGCCTTGATCAAGCGGCCGAAAAACACGCCGACGAAGCCGACGACCCACAGCGCGATGGCGGCCAGCACGAGACCATTGCCGCCGCGCTCGCTACGGCCGCCGCGACCCATCTGCAACAGGAAGCGCCCGAACATCGCGATCAGCAACAAGCCGGCGAGCACACCGATCAAGCGCAGATTGAGCGTCATGTCGCCATTGAGGATGTGGCTGAACTCGTGGCCGATGACACCTTGCAGTTCATCGCGCGACAGGCGCGTGAGGGCGCCGCGGGTCACGGTGATCACGGCGTCATGGATGGCTTGGCCAGCGGCAAAGGCATTGATGCCGTTCTCGTCGTCCATGATGTAAACGCGCGGCACCGGCGTGCCGGCGGCGAGCGCCATTTCTTCCACGACATTCAGTAGGCGCCGCTCGAGCAGATCGTGCGTGCCCGGCTCCAGAAGCCGCGCGCCGACCATCTGCGCCACGGCTGCTCCGCCGCCCGCCAGCCGGCTCATCTCCAGCCACGAGCCACCGCCGATCAACAGCAACACAACCAGTGTCGTGGTGACAAAGAATCCGTTCGGTAAAGCGCCCCAGTGATGCTGCAGCCACATTCCCGCCGGCGCCGCGATCTGCAAGTACAGGCCAGCGAGCACGAGATTGACCGCAACCACAGTCGCCAGCACAGCGAGCGCGAACAACATCGTCAAGCGCCTGCTGCTCGCGCGCGCTTGCTGCTGGTGTTCAAAGAAATTCATCGCAAGACGAGAAGAAAATCGCGGTTAGATAACGATTTCTCTTTGCTATTCGGCGCATTGCTGAATCGGCCGCGGCGGCAAACATCGATCACGGCCCGCCGGCCGCCAGAATTCGTGACCGGACTCTGAATAATTTGTCGAAACTTCAGAACTGGACTTTGACGGCCTTGCGCTCTTCGGCGCTCTCGGTGGCTTGCAGCAGCTCGGCCTCCTTGAACGAGAACATGCTGGCGAGCACGTTGCCGGGGAATTGTCCGATCGCCGTGTTGTAGGACATCACCGCGTCGTTGAAGGCTTGGCGCGCAAACGAGATTTTGTTTTCCGTCCCCGTCAGTTCTTCGGACAACTGCATCATGTTCTGGTTGGCCTTCAGGTCGGGGTAGGCCTCCGACAATGCGAACAACTTTGACAGCGCGCCGCTGAGCGTGCCCTCGGCACTTACCAGTCCCTGCATAGCGCTCGCCGATCCTGGATCCGCGGCCACCGCGTTATTGGCCGTCACCGCTGAATTGCGTGCTTTGATCACCGCTTCGAGCGTTTCGCGCTCGTGCTTCATATAGCCCTTGGCCGTTTCGACCAGATTCGGAATCAAGTCGTAGCGACGCTTCAACTGCACGTCGATCTGGGCAAACGAATTCTTGAACCGGTTGCGCAGATCGACCAGCCGGTTGTAGGCACCAATGGCCCAGAACGCGAGGACTGCAATGATTCCGAGAAAAATCAACCCACCCATGTCGCTCCCTCCCAGGGTTACTCATGCCAATCGATCCGAGGTGCGCCGGCTGACATCGACGCGCCTCTGTTCGCGACCCGCCCAGTGCAACGAGCGGCGATGGCACCAATCCCGTCGCGATCAAGCGGCAGTCGCACTGTCGCTGCCGCTTCCGACCCCGTAGGCCCGCCGTCGGCCACGCTGCGGAGCGCGGACTATAAGAGATTTGCGCCGCAGGGTGAGGAAATTCCGGGAGAGCGGGCGCACGCGCGCGCGGCGCAGGCGACAGCGCGCAACGGCGCCGCCAGTCAGCCGCTATTCATTGTTGCGCGGAAAATTGACGGCGCGGCGAGGAGCGGGCGTATGGGTGTAAAGATTGAACTGCTCGACTACTTGCGCGGCGCAGTGTCACCGCTGCGGCGCAGATCGGCCAGTTCCTGGTCGGTAACGTAATCGAACAACTTGACGACGCGCGAGACGCCTTGCGTGCGGCTGACGACCTTGGCGGCCAGATCCCCTTCGGCCTCCGTCACGCGGCCCAGCAGATAAACGACGTTGCGTTCGGTTGTGACCGCGACAACACCCGACTGCACGTCCTTGTCGTTGAGCAACGCGGCGCGCACGCGAGTGGAAATTCCGGCGTCGTTGACGCCTGTGGTGAACGGCGCCGCCGGTCCGATCGTCAGCTCGTTGTTGACCAGGCGCACATTCTCCACGCGTTCGGCAATGCGGCCCACTTCGTCACGCACGGCTTCCGACGGCACCTGTCCCAGCAGCAGCACACGCCTGTTGTAGCTCGTGATGTTGATCCGCTGCACGTCGCGCTCGATCTTGTCGTAACGCGCCGCGATCGCGCGCGAAACGCGCGCTTCGATCGCCTCGTCTTCAAGCTGAATTCCAACCGAGCGCCGATCGGTGGCCACCGCGGCACCGCCGACCATCGCGCCTCCCAGAATCAACGGCGCGCAGCCGGTCGAAAACGTAATGGCCAGCAGCAGCGCGGCACCGAGCGGGCGCAACGCTCGCGCTGACACCAGACTCCAATTTCGATTCAAGTCGTTCATGTTTCCCCCAACCGTTTTTATGTTTCGGTCATTTCATCCAATTCGCCGCGACTTTCGATTCTGCGGCTGCGATCGACGTTGGACAACCGGCCCGGGTCAACGCGACGCTGTGTATTGGCTAATCCACGTAGCGCCGGTAAGTGACAGACGTCCGTCGGAGCGCACGCCGGGGCTGGCGCCAACGTTGCGGCGCCTCGCGCTGGCAAACGATCAGTCCTCGGCCGCGAACGCGTCGCGAATCCACTCAGTGACACCACTTTCGTCGGCGGTCACCACGTCGAAACGACACGACGGCAGCGCCCCGCGCTGCGCCGATCGCTCACCAAATCGCTCCTGCAAGTAATGCTGCGCGGCGCGCACCAGACGCCGCCGCTTGAATTCGTCAATGCTCGCGAGCGCGCCGCCGAACCGCTCATCGTTGCGCGCGCGCACTTCGGCGAACACGAGCGTGCCGCGGTCATCAGCGACGATATCCAGTTCACCCTCGCGATAACGCACGTTGCGGGCGACGATCCGGCAACCAGCGCGCTCCAGGTGTTCGCAGGCGGCGAGTTCGGCCGCGTCGCCGGCCCGCTGCTTGGGCGTACGGACACCGTTGGTGCGCTCGCGTAGCGGGCGCCGCCGCAGGAAGGTCATGGTTGCAGATTCAGTCGTTCAATGGTTCCTTGGTGAAAGACCGCAAAAGCGGGCGTGCGTTCCACACGTACCGCACGTTCGCGATCGACATGCAGACGGCCGGTCACGCCATCGAGATCGAAGGCGCGCCGTCCGCTCGCCCACAAGGCAGCCAGCCGATACGCGTCGATACCCAGCGCATACAGCCGCTGCAGCTCCGCGGACAGCGGCTGCTCGGAATGCGGATACACCATGACCGCGGGATGATCCGGCTCCAGCAGCCACGGCGCATCGGCGAAACGTATGCCTTCCAGATCAGGCGCGAGCAAGGCGGCCTCGGCGCCGCCGAGATTGACTTGCGAGGTTGCATACACCGCAATGTCGCGCGGCAGGCGCGGCTTCACCGCCGCGGCGTCGCGCGCTTCGAGTGCGAAGAAGATCGCGGCGGGTCGCGCTTCTTCAATCGATTCGGCCAGCGCTTGCAGCACGTCGTAGTTGACGCGCACGTCGATCAGTACCGCACGCTCGCCCGCGTCGCGCAGCGCGTCGCGATAAGCATTGCCGGCGCGCCGCGCCAATTGCGAAGCACCGGCAAAAATCCAGAATCGTGGCGCCGGCGTTGCGCCCAGCGGCGCCAGGGACGAGTCAGCAGCGGCGGACGGCAGTTCGCGCAGTGCGGCGCGCACGACGGCGCGCGCTTCCTGCTCGATCGACAGGCCGAACACAATCACGTTGGGGCCAAGCGCCGCATCACTGTCGGGCAGCGTCAGCGTGAGCAATGGCAGGGGCGCCACGATGCGGCCATCACCGACCGCATTGGCAAGCGTTCGCGTCAGTGGGCCGACGGCGACGGCTGCACCGCGCTGCGCAGCGCCGCGCAAGGCGGCGTCGAACTGCGGTATCGCCTCGTCGATTTCGATCACTTCAATTGCGCCGTCGGCACCTCCCACCGACGCGCCGGCAAAGAAACCCGCGCGCACGGTGTCGGCTGCCAGCGCAAAGTCCGTGCTCTTGCCCGGCAGTATTAGCGCGAGCCGCGACGGCGCCGGAGCAGCCGACGAGCTTGCGCCAGGTGCTGCTCCTGATGCCGCCTCATTGCGCTTTTCGCCGCCACCAGGCGGCGACGTAGAGGGCACCCAAATTGTGGACGGCACCGCGCTGGCGCTAGCCGGCACGGCATCCACCGCTGCAGATGCCCCAGGACTTGCAGCGTTTACCGGCGCGTCGACCGCGGCACCTAACACTGCCCCCGACGGCGCGCCCGTCGGCGCGCCGACCGGCGCGTTTGCCGACATTTGAACGCACGCGGACAATGCGACCGCCAACGGCAAAACGCTTCGCGACGCAATGTGCCGCAGCGTCAGAGGCCGCGGCGCAACATTCAACCGGGTCGCCGGCGATCGCCGCACAGCAGCTGTGGACACCAAGCGCATGAAAAGACGCGAGATCAAGGCGATATTGCGTTCTGGCGATCTAGACGGTGATGACGCGAAAGCAGAGGCAAGAGCGCAGCAGCCCACACAGCGCGTCCGCCTTGCCGCCGATGTGATGCAGGCGAGCCGCGTGCCGGCGCAGGATCTGCCCAGCGGCGCATTGTATGTAGTGGCCACGCCGATCGGAAACCTGGCGGACATCACGCTGCGCGCGCTCTGGGTGCTGGCGCACGCGGATGCGATCGCCGCCGAAGACACGCGCGTCACGCGCGCGCTCTTGGCGCGCTATGAGATCGACGTGCCGGTGTTCGCGGCGCACCAGCACAACGAACGCGCGGCGGCCGAAGTCATCACTGCGCGGCTCGCGCGCGGCGAGCGTGTGGCATTGGTCACCGACGCGGGCACGCCGGCTGTGTCCGATCCCGGCGCTCTGATCGTGCGCACCGTGCTCGCCGCGGGTCATCGTGTTGTGCCCGTTCCCGGCGCAAGCAGCGCCCTGGCAGCGCTGATGACCGCCGGCATCGCCGGCGGTGGCTTCGAGTTCATAGGCTTCTTGCCAAGCGGCGCACGCGAGCGCAAGCGCCGGCTCGCGACGGCGGCCGCGGCAGGCACCGCGTTTGTCGTGTTCGAAGCGCCGCATCGCGTCCGCGTCATGGCTGCGGAGCTCGCCGCCGTGCTCGCGCCGAATCGGCGCATCGTGCTCGCGCGCGAATTGACCAAAACATTTGAAACCGTGTTCAGCACGACCGCCGGCGAGTTCACCGCCCGACTGGCCGGCGAGCCGGAGCGCGGCGAATTCGTGATCGTGGTCGATAGCGCGAACACTGCCGCGGATGCGCTCGAAATGGACGCCGCCGCGCTGCGCTGGCTGCGCGCCTTGGCGGCGGAGCTGCCGGCGGCGCGCGCGGCCGCCGTGGCCGCAAAGGCGACCGGCCGACCACGCGCCGAGCTGTATCGCGTATTGCTCGCGGTCGAAGGCCGCGCGCCGGGCGACGACTGAATCACCGCGCGCTCGCTCCACGCACGGCAACGCCGGGGCCGTCAACCAGGCGCCGCCTCGGCGATATAGATTTCGACCCGACGATTTTGCGCGCGACCTGCTTCTGTGTCATTGCTGGCGATCGGTTCATGCTCGCCGCGTCCCTCGGTCGAGATGCGAGCGGCGGCGACGCCGCGACCGACCAAGTAGTCGCGCGTGCTTCTGGCGCGCGCCAGCGACAGCGGATCATTGATCGCATCGGATCCGGTCGCATCCGTGTGGCCGATGATTTTTATCTGCGTCACTGCGTGTTCGTTCATCGTACCGGCGAATTTGTCAAGCACTTCGCGCAGATTGGGCTTGACCTCGCTGCGGCCAACGTCGAAGCCGGCATCGGCCGGAATGTTCACCCGCAACCGATTGTCCGCGGTCTGCGCCACACCAATGCCCGTGCCCTGCGCGGCCTGTGCCATCTGCTGGCGCTGCTGTTCCATCTTCTTGCTCCAGATGAAACCACCGAGCGCACCGAGCGCAGCGCCGGCCGCAGCACCGGTCGCCGCGCTTTGGCCTTTGTGTCCACCGGCGGTGGCCGCGCCGAGCACCGCGCCCGCAGCGGCGCCGATGCCGGCGCCGGTCGCGGTGCCTTTTTGCGTCTCATTCAGGTCGGCGCAGCTGCTGGACACGAGCGTCCCGACGACGGCAGCAACGACCGCCATGCCAGCGCGAGCGGAAACAAGAAACCCCTGCGACATCGAAACTCCCTGCAAAATTTCAAGGCCAGCGAGCATAACTAACCGGTGGCAGTGAGACTCCAGGGAACAGACGAAGTGCGTCGCGCAAATCGGCGAGCTCACGTCGTCTGTATTAGCGGCGCTGCGGGATTCCGTCCGGCGGCCAGAATCGCGCTGCGCGCCCGGCAGCTGCGGATGGCACCGAATCTCGCACTATGTGAATGCGCGCGCGTTCGCTCAGACGCCGGGCACCGCCGCGACAATGCTCGCGACCGCGGCCGTCAGTTGCTTGACGTAGGCGATGTGCAGGAATTCATTCGGACCATGCGCATTCGAATGCGGTCCCAGCACGCCGGTGATCAGGAACTGCGCGCGCGGAAACTTCACGCCGAGCATGTTCATGAACGGAATCGTGCCGCCCTCGCCCATCCACGCGGCGGGACGATGCCAGATTGCGCGCGACGCCGCGTCAACGGCGTTCTGCAGCCACGACGCGGTCGCCGGCGCATTCCAACCGGTGGCGGCGGTGCCGGGCGTAAAAGCCACGCTTGCGTTGTACGGCGGACTGGCTTCCAGAAGCCTTTTCAGCACTCGGGTAGCGCGCTCGCCATCCACGTTCGGCGGAATCCGCAATGACAACTGCAAGGCGGTCTTGGGTCGCAACACGTTTCCGGCGGCGTCAATCGACGGCAAGCCGCCGGCGCCCGTCACCGACAATGCGGGCCGCCAGGTGCGATTCAAAATTCCCTCGACCGGATCGCGCGTAGTCGGCTGCGCGTGCGCCTGCGCACTGTCACCATGACTGCAGCCGGTCCACGGAAACTCGCGCCACACCTGCTCGCCGAGAATGGCGCCGGCCACGCGCGCCTGCTCGATGCGTTCCGCTGGAATTGGCGCCGACAGGGACGCATCACGCACCTGGCCCGTCTCGGGATCATCGAGCCGGTTCAATAGTTGGCGCGCGATCCGGAACGAACTGGGCACGATGCCGCTGGCGCGTCCCGAATGCACGCCCTCCTCGAGCACCTCGACCGTGAGCGTGCCGCCGACCAGTCCGCGCAAGGACGTCGTGACCCAAAGTTGATCGTAGTTGCCGCAACCAGAATCCAGACCCGCGACCAGTTGCACATCGCCCAAGCGCGGTGCCAAGAGTTCGAGGTATGCGGGCAGATCAGGACTGCCGGATTCTTCGCAGGTCTCGATGATGCCGACACAACGCGGCCGCGCCGCGCCCTGCGCATCAAGCGCGGCAATGACCGTCAGCGCAGCATAGATCGCGTAGCCGTCATCGGCGGCGCCGCGCCCGAATAGCTTGCCGTCTTCGATTACCGGTTGCCACGGCCCGAGGTTCGGCCGCCAGCCGATCATTTCCGGCTGCTTGTCCAAGTGGCCGTAAAAAAGAACCGAACGCTCATTGCCCAGGCCGTTGGTGGCCGGCACATCGAACAGCAGGCACGGCGTCATGCCGGCGAGCGCGACGATCTCAATGGTCAAACCGCGAATATTTTGTTCGCGCGCCCACTCGTACGCGTCGCGCACGACTGTTCGCAGAAATCCATGCGCCGCCCAACTGGCATCGAAACTCGGCGATTGTGCGGGGACCTTCACGTACTCTTTCAGCCGCGGCAGCAGGTCATGGTCCCACTTGTTATCGGTGAAGCGCGCTAGGTCGGCGAGATTCATGACCGGACTCCGCTTGAGATGAAATTGATGTGAGGTGTCGCGCTGCGCGCAGTACACGGATCGAATTCTAGATCCCGGCCTGCGGGCACCTTGTCAGTGCGGCCACGCGGCCCGCCGCTATCAATGGGCGCGGCCACGATCAAGGACGCAGGTAGACGATCGCCTCACGTCCAAAAAAACTCTGCATCTGTTCGCTGCGCCGCTGCGCATCGCCGCGCTGCGCATAGTGTCCCAGCAAGACGCGGAACAGGCCGTCGCCTGCCTCCACGCGCGGCGTCCCTTCGGACGCGGCAAACGCACTGCCGCCCGCCGCGACCAGCACACTGAGCCGATCGCATAGCGCAGCGGCATTGGCCGCTTGCGCAAAGGCGCCGAATTGAACCGACCAACGCGACGGTCCGGCATCGCTGCCCGTCGTGAAGGAGGGCAACGGTGGCAGCGACGCGCGCGAGGTAGGTGCAGCAGCCCGCGCAGCGCTTGGTGCCGAGCCATCTATTTCGCGCCATGTAATGCGTTCGATCTCCACCTCGCCCGATCCAGCCGCGGCAATGCCCAGGCGCGCTGCGGCCGCATACGACAGGTCGAGCACACGATCGCTTTTGAACGGCCCGCGATCGTTGACGCGCACAACCACGCGCGCGCCGGTTTGGCGATTGGTGACACGCGCGTAGCTCGGTAGCGGCATGGTCGGATGCGCGGCCGTCATCGCCAGCATGTCGTAGCGCTCGCCGATCGCGGTGCGATTGCCCTGAAACTGGCGCCCGTACCACGAGGCAACACCGTGTTCATGAAACGGCGCGTCCTCGGTGATCGGCGTGAACCTGCGGCCGAGAGCACGGTACGGGCGATTGGCGCCGGCGTAAAACGGTTCGACGCGCGGTATCGCATCCGGCGTTTGCGCGACGCCCGCGGGAACGCGTTTAGGCGGGCCGTCGTCCTGGTAGAAGCGGCTCGAATCGCGCGACGTCGTGCCGCAGGCCGCGAGGGCCACCAGGGCAACGAGCAGCAGCAAGGGCAGCGCCCAGCACAACACGTTGTTCAGGCGCACGGTCCGCTTGCGGGCGACTTGCTTGCTCACAGTAGTATTGCGATCGATACCATCGGCGCAGTACGCGCTGGCAGCTACGCACGCTTTCGCGCGACGCTGTCACTCAGTGCTGGACGAGAACGACGTCCTGCCGCAAAGCACCACGCAGGCGATCGGCCAGCACCTCCGCGCCGTTGCGATCGGCCTGGCTGCCCACCAACACAGCAGTCATCGTGCCACGACGCTCAAGTTGCGGCGTGCGATCAGACAGCGGCAGATCGGCGGCCCGTTCGGCAAGTAGCGAGGCCACGCGTTTGCGAACGGCCTCGGCGTTGTCGACGATGGCAAATACTCCGACCTGGACCGACCAGCGACCGGGCCCCGGGCTGGCTGCTCCCGTTGACACCGCCGAAGATGCTCGAGCTGCCGAGGCCAACGCAGCCGCGCTCTGGGCCGCGGTCCCCGCCGCCAGTGCCGGCGCGGCGGCGTTCGCTGCGCTCGTTGTTGGCGCTGTTGCCGACACAGTCGCCCGCACGGCCGCCTCCGCCTGACTTTCGGATGGCACCACGACCGATGGCGGCAGCGCGGGCACGGCGACCGGCACGGGCGCGCTCTCGACCGGCGGCGCCGCAATCGGCTGCGGCGTTGGTGCCGGCGCTGTCGCGATCGGCGTCGCTGGTGGCGCGGCCGCCGCCATTGGCGGCGCGGTTGTTGCACGCGCCATCTTGTCGATGTCTTCGCGGGTCAGATGCACGACCTCAACCTCGCCGCCGCGCTCGCGCAACTCGAGTCGCGCCGCGGCCGCCGCCGATAGTTCAATGGCACTCTCGCGCTCGAATGCGCCGCGATCGTTGATGCGCACGATCACCGACTTGCCGTTGCGCAGATTGGTTACGCGCGCATAACTCGGCACCGGCAGCCGGGCATGCGCGCCTGTCATCGCAAGCGGGTCGTAGAGTTCGCCGCTGGCCGTGGTCTTGCCCTTATCGCGGTCGGCATAAACCAGCACCGCGCCCTTTTGCACCAGCGGCGTGTCGTCCGTCATCGGCGAAAACCAACGGCCCTGTGCCGCGTAGGTCGCATTCGCGTTCGGATGCAGCGGCTCGCTGCGCGGCACCGCGTCCGGCGTATTTGCCGCGGCGGCAGCGCTCGTCGCTGCCGCGCTGCTGGCCGCAGTTGGACCGAGATCGACGGTGGCGCAACCGGCGAGCACAACGAGTGTCGCCGCGTCCAGCGCCAGCGCGGCGATCCATGAACCGCGCGCGTGCCGACACGTGTCGCTGGCAGCAGCGCGCGTCACTGGCGTTATGCGCCTCATCCAGCGCTCCGCAATCGCCATGCGCAACGGATCACGTCTGCACCAAACGCCGATGACGCTGAATGCTCATCAAGATGCCACATGCCAGACCCAGCGTGACGAGCGCGGTGCCGCCATAGCTGATGAACGGCAAAGGCACACCAACGATCGGCAACACGCCGCTCACCATTCCCATGTTGACAAATGCATAGGTAAAGATGATCAACGCGATCGAGGCCGCCAGCAATCGCCCGAACAATGTCGCCGCCGCTTCCGCAATCGACAACGCGCGCACGATCAGGGCAAAGAACAGGGCCAGCAAAACGAGATTACCGACCAGGCCGAACTCTTCCGAATAGACGGCAAAGATGAAGTCAGTGGTGCGCTCGGGAATGAATTCCAGATGGGTCTGCGTGCCCTGCGTCCAACCCTTGCCGAACACGCCGCCGCTGCCGATCGCAATCATCGCCTGCAGCGTATGAAATCCCTTGCCGAGGGGATCGGTCATCGGCTCAATCAGCGTCAACACGCGCTGACGCTGGTAATCGTGCATCAGCGTCCACGCGAGCGGCAGGCATGCCAAAACGCCGAGCACCATCGTCGCCAGCCACTTCCAGGGCAAGCCGGCGAAAAAAATAACGCAGCCGCCGGCGACAAGCAGCATCAACGCGGTGCCAAGATCAGGTTCATGCACGATGAATGCAATGGGTACCAGCGTTAGCATGGCCGCAACCAAAAAGTCGACCGTGCGCACGGCCCCTTCGCGACGATGGAAGTACCACGCGAGCGTCATCGGCAAGGCCAAGCGCATGATCTCCGACGGCTGCATGCGGCCGACGCCAAGGTCCAGCCAGCGCGTGGCGCCCTTGACCGTAACGCCTGCGAATTCCACCGCGATCAACAGCACGAGCCCGATCACGTAGGCCGGCGCGGCGACATTCATCAGTGTCTTGGGCGACAAGCTGGCGGCGACAAACATCACCGCACCGGCGATCGCAAAATTGCGCAGCTGATCGTTGAAGCGCGCCGTCGAATCCGACGCCGCGGAGTAGAGCGTGATCAGGCCGATCAACATCAACGAACCGACGATCCCGAGCAGCGCCGGATCGAGCACCGCCAGCCGCTCCCGGCCCCAGAGCGTGACGCGGGCGGCAAGCGTGCCATTCATTGCATCTTGCCCGCACGCGCGGCATCGAGCGCTGCGACCGGGGGCTCGTCCGGCCGGTCGCTATCGCGCAGCACCGGCGGCGCGCTCGGCACCTTGCCTAGCAGGTAGTAATCAAGCACCTGACGCGCGATCGGCGCCGCCGCCTGTGCACCGAAACCGCCGTTTTCCACGAGCAGCGCCAATGCAATCTTCGGCTGCACGCCGGGCTCGGCTGGAGCAAAGGCGATGAAAAGCGAGTGGTCGCGCAGCTGCTCGGCCACCCGGCGCTCGTCGTATTTCTCATTCTGCTTGATCGCCACCACCTGTGCCGTGCCGGTCTTGCCGGCGACCTTGTAGGGCGCGCCGGCAAAGGCCCAGCGCCCGGTGCCGCTGATGTTGACATCGACCATCGCCTCGCGCACGACGCGAATCGTGTCCGGCTTCAAGCTGATCCGGAAACTCTCCTTGGGCACGGTCGGCTGGTGCTCGCCGGTGCGCGTGTCTTCGATGCTCTTTACCACATGCGGCCGCATGACTACGCCGTCATTGGCGAGCGTGGCGGTAGCGTGCGCCAGTTGCAGCAACGTGAAGGCGTTGTAGCCTTGACCGATGCCGATCGAAATCGTCTCGCCCGGAAACCAGCGCTGCTTGAAGCGGCGCTCCTTCCACTCCGAAGAAGGCAGCACACCGGTCTGTTCGCCATCGAGATCGATATCGGTCAGTTGGCCGAAGCCGAACGGTTTCATGAAATCGTGGATCGCATCGACACCCAGATCGTTGGCCAGCATGTAGTAGTAGACGTCGCTCGACTTCACGATCGACTTGTGCAGATCCACCGGCCCGTTCGGCACCTTGGCGCTGTCGCGAAAACGGTGGTTGCCGAACTGGAAGTAGCCGGGGTCATAGATCACCTGCTCCGGCCGGCGCTTGCCGAGTTCAAGACCGGCCAGCGCCATGAACGGCTTGTAGGTCGAGCCGATCGGATAGGTGCCGCGCAAGGCGCGATTGAGCAGCGGCTTGTTCGGGTCATTGACGAGGTCGTCCCAGCTTTTCGGATCAATGCCGTCGACAAAAAGATTCGGATCAAATGTGGGCTTCGAGACAAAGGCGAGCACGTCGCCGCTCGCGGGCTCAATCGCAATCAAAGCGCCGCGCCGGTTGCCGAACGCGCGCTCCACGATCTGCTGCAGCTTGACGTCGATCGACAGGATGAGATTGTTGCCCGGGGCCGAGGCAGTACGATTCAACGTGCGCACGGCGCGACCGCCGGCGGTGATTTCGACCTCCTCGAAGCCGGTGTTGCCGTGCAACTGCTCTTCGTAGCTGTACTCAACGCCCGCCTTGCCGATGTAGTCGGTGCCGGTGTAGTCCGCCGGATCCTTGAACTCGGCGATCCGGTCCTGGTCGCGCACACTGACGCGGCCGATGTAGCCCACGACGTGGGCCGCCAGTTCGCCCAGCGGATAGTCGCGGAACAAGCGTGCCTTCAGCTCGACATCGGGGAATCGGAACTGCTGCACGGCGAAGCGCGCCACTTCTTCATCGCTCAGGCGGGTGCGAATCGGGATCGAATCGGCGGTCTTCAACTCTTCTCTTAATTTCTGGAAACGGCGTCGATCGCGCGGCGTGATTTCGACCACGCGCGCGAGATCCTCGATCACCGCTGCCACACCCCCGGGCCGATCCTGCAACTTGCGCGGATTCAGCTCGAGCGTGTAGCCGGCGTAGTTGCGGGCAATGATCACGCCGTTGCGGTCCTTGATCAGCCCGCGATTGGCAGTCACCGGTACGACCGCGATGCGATTGCTTTCGGCGCGGGCGAAGAATTCGTCGCGCTTGATCACCTGCAGCCACAGAAAGCGTCCGAGCAATAGGC
>Ga0137409_10004520_pt1 | contig 14571 bp, 13 predicted proteins | sample CZODoug1_16funga_FD_122059 | JGI IMG/M metagenome (GOLD analysis project Ga0137409, IMG submission 122059) | Vadose zone soil fungal communities from Angelo Coast Range Reserve, California, USA - CZODoug1_16fungal (Hybrid Assembly) | ecosystem: Environmental > Terrestrial > Soil > Vadose zone... | reverse complement strand
TCTATTTCGAATCCTCCGGAACCTTACCATTACGTCCCCATCGACCAGATGCTCCTCTTCCTGCGCAATGATGTGAGCAAAAATCGCGAGGATCAATAGCGTTGCCGCAAGGTCGATCGTAAAGAGGATCGATGCATACTCCTGAACACCGAAGGCGTTGAAAGTAGACACGACCTGATCAAACAGGTACGGGGTTAAGGCCACGAGGATCAGTAGCACGACGTTGAGGAATGTTACAAGACGGGTCTCCACAGGGAGAACTGACATGTCGCTTGTGTAGATTATCCAGCTGGTAATCAGCATGAAGAAGACGAAGAGGAACTCGAGAATGTTCCTGTTGATTTCGTCAACGCTTGATGCTTGGCCAATGGTTATCACGAGGCTGATGGCACCGATCGAAAGCGACAACCCGTAGATCAGGTCAGAGAGAGTCTCCAACCTCGGCCTAGGTCTTCGCGGTACCCGTTCTGCCTCTTGTCTAGACAAGGCTCACTTTCGAAAAAGTCAGCCTGCATATGACGCTTTACAAGTCGTCGGCGCAAGTTGAACGACGCGTCAGTTTTTAACCCGAGTAGGACGTTCCGGACGGAAGATCCACCTTGGCTAGGCTTGTTCGAGAAGACGCTGGATGGTGGCTTGCTGCGGCCATCGATGACTACGAGTCTGCCCAGCTTCTCCTCAAAGGTGGAAAGTACAGCAAGTGTATCCATGTCCTTCACAACTCAGCGGAAAAGGCCCTCAAGGCAGCAATCCTTGCCGAGAGAAAGAGGCCTCCGCGCGGCGCAGGAGGCCACAACCTGGTTAGGCTACATGCAATGGTTGCCGGACGGGCGAAATTATCCCGAAAGCTGGTCAGAACGCTCGACGATCTCTCGCCCCTCTATCTTCCCTCCGAATATCCCGACGCTGCTCTGGGAGCACCGGGGACACTATTCAAAAAGGAGCAGGCCCAGAGATATCTTAGAGAAGTGGGTGAACTCGTCCGATGGCTAAAGAGACAGATATCCAGCGAATAACCGAACGCTACGTGCAGAGACTAGCTCGAAGCATAACAGTAAACAAGGCAATACTCACCGGTTCTTGGGCCAATGGAAAGTACCTAGAAGACAGCGATGTGGACATGATAATCGTCTCAGACGATTTCTCGAGCATGCCGATCTCTGAGAGACTGAGCTATCTTCAGAAGGAATGGACCAACAAGATTCCCTTGGAAGCTTTCGGCTACACAGTCGACGAATTTCGGAAGCTCCGCCAGAGAAGCACGTATGTGAAGGACGCCGTCCGTAATGGGGTAGTTCTGATGCAGAGCGGCTCTAAGCATCCAAAGAGGACCGGCTTGGGAATTGCCCGAAGTATCGGGCTCATCACGAAGCACGATGAAAGAAAGAGCCACAATTAGCCGAATTAGCTGGTTAGTTGCCGAAGGCTGTGGTCATGTGTATGATGGCAGCGAAGAATAATAGTCCTGTTATAGCTAGGTGGGTTGGTTTCCAGTAGCTGAAGATCTTCTTCATCGCTGGTAGTCTCTTGTGGATGTATCGTCCGAAGACTCCACTCGCTGCGGAAGCGATCAGCATCCATGTGGTGAGACCCGCAAGGCCATGGCTGACTAGTTCGTCTGGGTTGAATCTGTATGGGAAGCCGGCGTGGATGAGGACCGCGATTAGCCCGAGGAAACTCAGAGTGATGTGGATGGAGAGCCAGGGCCGGACTCCGCCTGCTTTCTTGATGAGTCCGATCCAGGCGCTTCTCTTGACAAGGGTGTAGAACTGTGCGCCGACCAGAAGAAATGTGCCAGCGTAGGCTAAGAGTAGGCCGGGCTGCGTCCCACCCTTCAGACCCGTAAAATATCCAGATAGCGCTCTTCGAGATTCTAGGAGAACGATGATCGCGACAAATCCAATAGTGAAGAAGATGGGCCACGAGTAGTCTCGCCACGATACGCTGTGCTTGGTAGGGATCAGATCCTCTTCGGCTCCTGCGGCGCTTTCATACGATTCCTGTTAGGCGTTGCTATCGCGCGGCTGATCATGTCCCTAAAACCGAAGCCAGTGATGAACGCTGACGCGCCGATAGTTGTGAGGGTGACGAAGGTCCTGACGCTCGGAGAAGCAAGGCCGCCCTCGCCGCCCCGCTGATTCGATTGGCTGCTTAGCAGGACATAGGCGCCGATGACGATAATGGCGAGCACTATTACGGTGGCGAGTATCTTTTTCTTAATCGACATGGCCACACTAACTTCAGCAAATCATCAAAAGAGGTCCCATGGTTTCCCGGACCCCCAAGCTGAGAAACGGTCACTCTATGGTGTGAAATGAAATCGGTGTCATATGATCCCAGGGTGTGAGGTTACACAGCTCAGGATACCCCACAAGGTTTTGGTCAGGCAGAAAGAGTTTGGATGAAGCAGTGGTCCAGAGGAATCTGGACGGATGTGTCGTTTAGTACTTTAGCTGGCCGACAGTGATATCGAGTATTCGGTTCCGGTGATACGAATTCATCTGAGGCGCTGTCGGTTCAGGAGCAATTTCTATAATGGGGGTGAAACGGGGGCGTGGGTGCAAGTTTTCTCTGACCCATTCTGGGACAATCACTGCTCTCAAGAGTTCCTGGACTGAAATGCCTCTCTTCTTGGCTAGAGTCGAGATAGTAAGGAAGGTTTCTTCGGCGACGGAAAGCATGATCTTGTTCATTGTTTGATAACCCGCTAGTGCAACAGGGTGCATATATAGAGTATATAATCATTTCATCATCTATATGCAGTCTAGAGGCTCGCCGAGGCCTACATTGGCGGAGGGTATGTGCAGAGGAGCGGTTTCTTGTAATCAACCATCCAGCCTTAGAACGTTAATGCGGGTCGACTAGAGGTGACGCTTTGCCTACTGCGTAGACGCGCGCTCAGCCACGTGCGTTGCTAGGAATTTCGCGGCTCGTTTGATTGCGTCGATCTCGTTTTCCCTGCGCACGAATCCGTGCCCCTCGTTTTCGTATATCTTGACCTCAACTGTCACGCCGTTCTTTCTCGCTGCTTCAGCCATCTGCTCTGTCTCCTTGACCGGGCAGCGAATATCGTTCTGGCCGGCGAGGAGGAGAAGTGGAGCTCGGATGCGATCCGCAAAGAACAACGGTGAACGGTCACGCCAGAGATCGCGATCCTCGACGGGGTCTCCCATTAGCCACTCGTCATTCTTCTGAAGAACAGGATCCTCATTCTCGTGAGCGGTAAACCAGTTAGCGAGCGGGACGATACTCACACCGGCGGCCCAAATCTCGGGATGCTTTGTCAGAGCCATCAGCGTAAGGTATCCTCCCCACGACCCGCCTGTTATTGCGATACGGTTGGGATCGACGTAGCCAGTCGACTTGAGGTAGTCTACGGCTGCGACCAGATCTTTGAGATCTCCTCCCCCGGCATCTTTTCGGAGGGATTCCATGAATTCACGGCCGAAGCCTGTCGACCCACGGAAGTTGGGAGCGATGACGAGATACCCGTGGCTCGTGTAGTATTGTAGGCTGGGGAACCAGCTGTTGACGTGTTCCCACTGGGGTCCGCCATGAGGATAGACGATGGCCGGGTGTGAATGATCTGCCTTGATATTTGCTGGGACATAGAGGAAGCCGGAGATCGGCGTCTGGTCGAAAGACGGATAGACGACGAGTTGAGGATTAACGAAGTTTTCTCGATGAAGGCCCCCAACCAATGAGTCGGTGATCTGTTTCAGGGTTCGGGCTTTGAGGTCGTAGACCCAGATATCGTGTGGACTGTCTCCTGAAGCGTGTATGATTGCGAGACGCTTCCCGTCCCGCGAGAACTTCGCTGCACGGACGACTCCCTGCGTTGGTGGAATCTCTTCCTCTTGCCCGTTGAGGTCTCGGAGAAGGAGTCTCAAGTTTCCCGCCTCGTTCACAACATATGCGAACCGGTCCTCGGTCGGAGACACGTCCACCAGCTGGCTGTCCCAGTCCTGCAAGGTAAGCCATTGAAACTCCGGATCCTGTTTCAGCTCCAGCAGGGCAACAGCCTCTATTCCCCGATCGTTAGCGTTACTCGTAACGTAGACCCGTTTACCATCACGGGTCCATCCACCAGTTATGGTGGTTGACTTGTCGTCTATCGGGGCGAGCATCGTCTCGGTTCCCGATTCTAGATCATAGACACTTGCACCAGTATACTGATAGTTCCTAGTTCTTGTCAGAGCAAGCTTGTGCCCGTCCGGGCTATACTCAAGTGCCTCGCAGTCACCGGCCTCGTTGCCGATTATCTTCTTGACCGTTCCTTTGTCCGGGTCAAACTTGAATACGGGATAAGCGCCGGGACCCTCGCGCTCCCCAACAAAAACCAACGATCGCGCATCAGGTGACCATTTCGCGTCCCGGTATCCGACCTTGTCGGTGTTGGTGATGTTTCGGATCGTGAATTCTGCTAGGTCGAGAAGATAGAGGTTCGGCTTCTCATCTCCCTGAATGTCCTGCGCGTAGAGGAGGAACCGGCCGTCCGGAGACGGCTCCTCAAGGAGAGTCCTCTCGTCACTGACCGTCAGCTGTACCGGCCATCCTCGATTGCTCGGGACCGCCCAGATGTTATAACGCCCCGTAATGTTCGTGTCGAAGTAGAGATGCTCACCATCCACTGACCATTGCACGCTGAGAATCGCACGCGTGTAGTACAGTTTGTCAATATCGAGCGGTCGATGATTCGGATTAGCCGGGCTAGTGACCGTTCCACTAGCCAGTTTTGCTGCAGGTGTAGGAATCAATTGAGTACCGAGACCTACGGGGCCTACTGGCCAGATATTACAAAGTTGCTATGTAGCGTTGTTGAGAAAGGAGCTTCAACCAGTCCGCCGAGAAGGACTACGTTTGCGGTAAATGTAACGTCGAGCTTGTAATTACCGTTGACTCGAACTCCCTGGTCGACCGAGAGGTAGATCGTGTGGGTTCGGCCTCCTATTCCACCACTGATGTTCGTCTGGCCTAGGTCTATCGTTTGATTGGAAGGATTAGTAATCTTCATGCTGATAGTGATGTTGGTTGTGCCACCATTACTGGAGGTACTTGAGGCGCTAGAATCCGTAGTTCTCACCATTCCCTGAGTTCTGATGCTGAAAAAGTACTCCCACGCCGTAACGATCTGGATTGTCACATTAAGACTTCCAGCACCGCTGGTGCCTGTTGTCTCATTGAAACGTGCGACTGCAAGGGGCACGTTGAGCGCTTGAGCCAAGGCGATGGGCGTTACGGCGATTACGATGATTGCTATCGCTATTATTCCAAGTATGAGCTTTCTTCTAGATTTCGCCTTGGGGGCAGCCATGCCTTCTCAAAACCCACACCCGACAAACATGGAGTATTAGATTTTGTTACTATTCCCAAACTTCGCGAGTAGATAGGGCCGTTTAGAGCTTGTAAGCGTGAACAGTCTATCTTTTATCGTCGGCTTGTAATTTCCCTCGTGAGGTTTCTTGGGAATTCCGGTTTTAGCTTCTAGATTAGACAAGTTAGAGGAGCAAGTCTTCCACCACGCCTTCGAGCTGAATCCGAGGCAGGCAGTAATGCTCGGCTTACACGACTATGATGGATTGCTGCCTGATGTTTCTTCGGACCAACTGAAGCTATGGACGGTCAAAGCGGTCGGGCTTCTTGAACTGATCAAAGGCGAATTCCATGAGCTCGACAAAGAAGCTAGGCTAGATGCGCAGAACATGGAAACAATGCTTGAGAGAATGCTGTTTGAGATCCAGGATTTACGGGCCTATTCGACTAGGCCAACTGTCTACGCATTGCAGCTGAGTGCTACTCCATACATTTCCCGCGAGTATGCACCAGTCGATGCCAGGATAAGCGCGGTGAACAAGCATCTCCGCAAAATCCCCGAATTTCTAGATCAAGCTTCCAGAAATCTTGACGGAACCTTAGCAGATCCGATTGTCGAAGTCGCGATAAAACAGATTCAAGGCGTCATCCGGGACCTTGACGGAGATGCGGCTCGAGAGGCTGCAAAGGCGAACGTGGCGATACGTGAAGAGTTTGAACGGTCAAAAGCGGAAGCCGTAATCTCGATGGTTGAGTTCATCGAAGCGCTCCACGAAGAGCACAAGACCTCGATGGATTTCGCGCTGGGAAGAGACCGGTTCCAGAAGCTGTTATGGGTGAATGACAGGATCAGCCAGCCAGTGGAAGAAGTGCTGGAATTAGCGCTTCGAGACCTGGAAGCGAACACCAAAGCGTTGAGAGAGGTTACTGGCAGAATTAGGCCGGGCGCGACAATTGAAACCATTCTCGAGGAGATACAACAAGACCATCCAACGGCGAAGCTCCTGCTGGATGATGCGGCTGAGGGATTACATGATCTTGAAGGATGGTTGCGGGAGAGAGAACTTGTCCGTATTCCCGCGGGGACCCGGGTTCGAGTGGTTCCTACTCCGTCCCATATGCGAGCCACGACCACGGCGGCGATGTCGTCGCCTGGTCCGTTCGAGAAGGAAGGCCTAGAGGGATTGTACTATGTGACTCCTCCAGAGGAAAGTTGGGATGCGAAGGCACGGGAGGAATGGTTGCGGCATCTGAACCGTGTGACGTTGAAAGAGATTGCGATACACGAAGTCTGGCCGGGACACTACACTCACCGCGTCTTTCAGAAAGAATATGGAAAATCAATGACGAAGAAGGCATATTGGAACTACGCGTTCGGCGAGGGCTGGGCACACTATTGTGAAGAGATGATGCTCGACGAAGGATACGGGGTCGAACGACTACGATTCATCCAGCTGAAAGAAGCTTTGTTGAGGGACTGCCGGTTCATTGTCTCTTTCAAGATGCACACGCAGGGAATGACGCTCGACGAGGCGCGACAGTTCATCATGAAAAACGCGCTAATGGAAGCAGGACCCGCTGAGCGCGAAGCATTGCGGGGAACCTTCGACCACTCCTACTACGGCTACACCCTTGGCAAACTGATGATCAAAAAGGCACGGGAACGATTCTTCCACGCGCACCCCGACGAGCCGATCAGAACCTTCCATGATAGGTTGCTAGGTCTCGGAGGCGCACCCGTAGGCCGGCTTGAATCGCTAATTACCTAGACGTTTTTCGTACCGATCTCTTGACTGGTTTGTAGCCGCTTGCGCTGATAATGAAGTGCAGTGTAGACGACGAGTAGCGCCGCGGCAATTATCACAATGATCGCTAGGATTACCAGAGATGGATCTGCAGCATTCTGGACGGGCCTTGCCGGAAGATTGTAGGTGTAGATTGTGTCGGGTGTCGTGAAGTAGAGTTTGTTGTTAGGCCCTAACTCGACAGCGAGGATTCCCCCCGAAGCAACATAGAGGTCTGTCATTGAGAGTACGGACCCGGTCGTGTTTAGCTGAAGCTGAACGAGATGACCGTTGTTGTATTCGCCGAAAATGTAGCTGTTCGGAGCGACAGCGGCTATGCCTGTTGGTGTCACGATAGGGTTGATGTCGACGATAGGATCGATGAAACGCGGATCGTTACAGATCCCCGTACATGTTGGCCAGCCGTAGTTGCCCCCCTTTACGATAATCAGGATCTTGTCATCACTGTTCGGTCCAGCCATTGTCGCGATTAGACGGTTGTTTGAGGAGTCGAAGTCGAAGCCGAAGCTGTTCCGTATTCCCAACGCATAGTCCAGGCTCGCGGGAAACGGATTGTCGCTCGGGACAGAGCCGTCTGAATTCATCCGGAGCATCTTCCCAGTCATCGAAGTCTGGTTCTGCGCTTGCTGGCCCTGATGGAACTCGCCGACCATTGCATACAGCTTACCGTCAGGTCCGAACTTGATGTAGCCGCCGTTGTGGTACACTGTGTTTGGTGCGCTGCTCGTCACATCGAAGATGTCTCTGGGACTAGTGCCAGTGTTACCGTTAGCGGTGTAGCGTACGATGTGGCCGTGAGTGAAGGACCCGCTGTCACGGTACGTATAGTACACGTAGACGTAGTTGTTTGATGCGAATGAAGGGTCGAGGGCTATTCCTAGAAGTCCTGCCTCACCGGTGTTGAAGACTGGATTGACTGTTGCAAAGGGAGCCGGGAGGAGTGTTCCGTTCGGTTGTATGATTCGGATGTTGCCTGTGTCTTTTTCGTTGTAGAAGATGCGACCGTCAGGTGCGAACTTTAGGGAGACGGGAAAATTGAGCCCGGTGAGAACAGCGTTCACGGTAGCGGGCCCGATGGAGGTTGCGTGGGCCTGCGCGAATATTGCTGTGCTGATGGAGAACAGAACCAGGAGCACCATCTTCCAGAATAGGTTGTAGGATCGGTGGCTGCTCAGCGTCACAAGTCGCTCTCCCGCGGATGAGTCGCGTATCCTGCTCTATCGATTAAATACTCTAGCGGAGAGAACCGTCATAGGTCCGTAATGACCCGTAAAGACTGGCAGAAAAAGCGGAAGAAGATGTCTGGCAGAGAAGGCCCGAAGAAAGGCAAGAACCGGTAGAAACCATTCGCTTCTTGCTGAATCGGTAAAACGGCAAGTATCCTAAGTTGGACAGTAGTATGCGTCACGATAATGCTCCGTTACGGGGACAGTACTAATAGCGCTTCTCGCTAATCTCCATCGCATCCTTCGTTGTCTCAGAGAACTCTAACAGCGTCTCTACCGTCCGGCTACGATACCGACCGGTATTCCGGACATAATGCAGATAGTTCTGCATCTGGTCCTGAAACACCCCCACGTTATCCGCAACCACGACGCTTCCCTGGTGCAGCTTGTCCTCGACCGCTTTCAGATAGTCCAGGTACTGGGTCTTCTCTGCGTCCAAGAAGACTAGGTCGAAGGGTCCTGGTAGCTTTGAGAGAGTCTGCATCGCGTCTCCTTGTATCACTTTGATCTGGTTTTCCAGCTGAGCGCGCTCGACGTTCTGCTCGGTTACGCGGGCATGTTCAGGATTCTTTTCGACGGTCGTGATTTCCGCGTTAGCTGGACTGTTCTTGGTGATGAGGATAGCTGAGTATCCGTAGAGGGAGCCGACTTCGAGGATCTTTCGGGGCTTGAGCTTCCGGACAACCTCTGAGAGTATCTTTCCTTTTACTGGGCCTATTGAGGGTATGAAGGATTTCTTGCCTATCTCCTCGATCTCCCGCATGACCGCGTCGGCGGGGTCCGTGGGCTTTTTCGAAACTTGCATATTCAATAGACAGATAGAGCCTGATAATTGAGCCAATCGGTACGGTCAACCCATCCCGGTTATGATCGAGATTTGAGGGTTGGACTCGCTCGGAATAAGCCCTGATCCGGAATTGGAGCAGGTGATTTCTAATCTGCGAGATCCGCGCGCTGAATCATGCCGATATTTTGCGGTTGGAAAAACGGTTGACCGTTCTATTCTGCGCCCTGAAACGCGAGACTCGCCTGGATCACTTTCAACTGGCTGAACCTCCCTCCGAAAAATCTCAAAATATTCTGATCCTCACGACACGAAGCAGCTGTTTGGGAGAGTCTGGGGGAATCTCAGTCTTTGGCTGGCGTCTTCTCATCATCCTTTCTGGGTAGCTGTTTCAGAAATTCTCTAGGGTACTCTTTCGTGTTGAGAAGTGAGAGGAATCGTCCTTTCTTTATCGACTCGCGCGCGCCTTCAAGCTCTTTTCTCTGCGCGAGATGATCGTGGACCTTGGCCTTGGCGAGCACATCTAGCACTTTTCCTTCGTAGAACGGTTCGAGGTCTTTTCCTTGGCAGACTGCGCAGTCGCAGTTTGTGTTATTGTTTCGGATAGCTTCGTAGTCTTTCTTCTTCATTGCTCCCCATCCTTTACGGTCGAAGACGTTGATGACATCCTTCGTCAGCGGAGTAGGCGGGGGCGGAACAATCCATCGTGAGAAGCTGTCGATTCCGAACACTGGAAGAATCATCCCCTCGCTACACGTCAATAGTCCGCGCCCGAATCGGACCTTGGGTGGAGTCTGCAAGGCGTGGACCCATATCTCCGGCTTACGTTTCTTGAAGTCCTCGATTCCTCGGAGTGCGTGGTAGTAGAATCCTCCGCGGAGATCGAAGCCGATCATTGACGGCTCATGCTTCTCGACAAGAGCAAGAAGTTTGGCGGAGGTCTCTTTGTTCTCGGTCGCTTGTATAACAGGCATCAATGGTTTGTTGACGCCTCTTTCTTCCATCCATCTTTCGGCAAAATGCAGATGGCTCTCGTAGTCGTCGAGTGAATGGTCGAGTGAGTGCTGTACGGTGATGATGTCTAGCCCGGCTAGGAATTGAAGATCTAGTAGAGTTTTCAGGTCCTCTGTCTTCACGGGTGCTGCGCCCCCTTTGAAGGCGAGGTACAGCATTCGAATCGCATCAGGCGCAGTTTCTTTGGACAGGAATCTTGCCATCGATTTGACCGCGTCTTCTTGGGTCAGAATCTTCTTGACGGTCTCAGGAGGCGCAAGACGGGCTAGAACAGCAATCTCGCCCGGCAGAGGATCCTTGACGCCCGCAGGTTTGAGAGCGTTACGTTCCGGACTAATGGGAAATCTGTTCGGCAGCGGAATACGATGCTGGCCGATTCTCAGCTCAGACTGAGTAGCGCTCGTCTTCTCGTCGGTCTTGATCTGCGCGAGCTGGACTGTGGACATATCGTTCTGGAAAAGGTGGGAGTGGTAGAAGAATCTTCTAGAGCGCCGAAACTACTGGTTCTCGGACTCGTCTCTTGCGCTTGTGTGCGGGTCTGACGGTTCCATGTTCTCGACACCGGAAGCGGCTTGGTCGTCTGGAGACTCTCCGGACGCTTCAACGGGTTGACTCTCAGTCTGGGTGGCTTGAGAGTCACCGGACTCATCAGTGCTCGGAGTAGAGGCATTCGCCTCAGACACAGCGGGCAGGTTTGTCGCACCTGCCATAGCACTGCTGGGAACCTTGAGATGGCTTCTCAGCAGCATCATGAGCGTCAGCGTACCGACGGCAAATACTATCCCGTTGACGAGTACGGAAAGACCTGCTCTAGTGAGCGATCCTTGCAGGATGAAGTAGAACTGAGCGACGGCGTAGACGGACCCGAAGGAGAAGACTAGAAAGGGCAGCACTTGGCTCAGCCGACGGTCCGCCATCTTGACCGTCTTCCGAGCAAAAGTCTGCATCGCTCCGAAGATTGAGACAATCATCAAGCCTGCGTCAATGATCGCGTTGGACGGCTCATTCTGCGATACGAACCCCATCAGCAGCGTCGTAGCGCGATACAGAAGGTATCCCCATACCACGACGAATGTTCCTCCCGCGAAGATGGCCGCTTGGGGCCGGCCGTTCTTGATATTCTTCCATCCCCACATGACCGTCAAGAAATACGTGGCGACGAGAGCGAGTGTTACGACCATCGTCCACACAAGTATGTCCGTACTGGCTCCTCGGATGTTCGCGTAGTTCTGGTTGGCCCAACTCGAAACTTCCCAGACCCCGAAAACCAAGGGCGCGATCGGGAGGAAGAGGACGGTCATTCCGAGAGTCCGCATCATTCTCTTGACGAAGCCCTTTCCGACAACGCCATCTTCGAACTTGAGCATCGCGTGCGTAACCGGGTTGGCGATGAAGTAGGCTTGAGACAGAATCCACGCGTAGAATATCGCAATGAAATATGGGAAGACAGGTAAAGCCTCAACTGATCCCGCTTGATAAATCCAGTAAGAAATTCCTGCAACAACCGGACCGAACACTACAGAGAGAATGATGATCCGTCGTTTCATGTTCGTGAACAGAATCTTGTTTCTGAACTTTTCCGAGAGCGCTAGCGGCGCCAGGACGAGATATGTGGCTGAGGCGCTTGCCCCGATAACAAACACGACTGTCCAAGTGCTTGCGAGCCCGAGAGCCCGGCCAACATAAGACGCTGCAAAGAGGAAACTCAGGACACCCATGAAAAGTAGTGTATGTCCGCGAATCCCGGGAGCTAACAGTAGTTGAAGTGAACTCGGCAGATGAAATCGAGAATGTCTTTCTGTCGGGGCAATAGTCAACTCAGTCACTTAGCCGTATCGTCAGCATAGAGTTGAGCCGTGCGCTAGACCTAATGACAAGAGCGATACCATAATCGCCCAAGCGTCGTTACTTGCCATCGACTACCGCAAGTATAATGAACTTATAACAAAGTGAATCAACCGGACCCCAATTCGAAGCTGATCATGATGGAACACTATCATCCGAAAGATGAGATGAAGAGATACGTCAGGGCCTTCATCTATTTAGCGACAAAGCTAGGCAAGGAAAAATCGGTCGCGGAGGATCTCTGGAGGATCCCAGAAATCAAGGAGGTTCATATTGTCCCAGGCAAGTATGACATTCTAGCCGTGGCAGAAGTGGAGCGGAAGTTTCTGGAACCTGATACCCAGAATATCTACTGGTTCCTATTATCTCGTATTGAGGGCATTTCGGGAATAGAGGACACCTCGACTATCATCCCCGTACTCTCGATGTCCCACTGGTCCCACTAGGAAACTGACTTACGTCAAGATCGGACTACGTGAGGCCAATCTCTATACCGGCACCAACTAATCTCCGATAGTTCAATCACTCTCGGGAAAAGCAGCACCACACTCCGGGTCGTACGTCCGGAGACACGTTCGTTTCTCAGCGGAGCCAGAGTAGCAGAATCCTGTGCTTCAGGATTGCTTCCATCATCGAGTCCCTTGCGGTTCGTAACGGCAGTGGACGAGGTCGTAGGACACGTTTTCCACTCGCTATCATACGTATCCGCTGGGAATCGGCGCATCCGACCGGATAAAAGAATAGTCAACCAGCACTACTCTATTACCTCTCATTACTCACAGCAAACCTGCGGATATCACAAGACCTTCTGTTGATTCCGAGAACGCGAATCGTTTGACCCTGTGAGATCGCCAGCGCCGCTCGTCGAATTGTCAGTGGAGATGCATTTCTTCATCTGGGCGAGGTTGCCCTCTGTGCAGGTCAGTCCACATCATAGGCGTTCAACCAGCCCGAGGCTTTTGGAACGCCAGCCGGAATGGCAGGATTCCAATATATTGGCTTGACTCTTCAAACAGGCGATTCGAAAGATCTCCCGATCGGGACTGTTCTCAAAAGACTTAATGGGATATTTGCAACAGTCGCAATGCTTGGTCGTCGAAACGTCGAATCCCAAATACGAAGCTCCCGGCTGGGACGCGATCTACCAGATGCTTCTCGATCTAGCCCAACAGATCCGGAAAGACCAGTACAAGCCAGAGATCATAGTCGGGGTCTCGCGCGGAGGCTGGCCCCCAGCCCGAGTCATGAGCGACCTTCTACAGAACCCGAACCTCGCGAACCTGAAAGTGGAATTCTACAGAGACATCGGAGTCCGCAACAAGAAGCCGCGCATAACCCAACCAGTAACAATGGAAGTCGTAGGAAAGCGTGTTCTAGTAGTTGACGACGTCTCAGACACGGGCCATAGCCTCAGAGTTGGGCAAATGGAAAATGTAATTCCTACTTTTACATCCAACCTCATCCAGAATTGGGAACTAAAAAACACATTGCGCTGCTTGGATCGACTGGCAGCATCGGACGGCAGGCATTGGATGTCATCCGTGCGCATCCGGATGATTTTGAGGTAGAAGTCCTGACTGCGCGCAACAACGCGGACCTGCTCATTGTTCAAGCGTTGGAATTCAAGCCCAACGCAGTAGTCATCACCAACGACGATCATTATGCAACTGTCAAGGATGCGTTGCTCCCCCGCGGGATCAAAGTGTATTCCGGCGACAACGCCGTTTCATCCGTCGTTCAAATGGACACCGTGGACCTTGTCGTGACGGCACTGGTCGGTTACGCTGGGTTGAGACCCACCATTCATGCCATCGAAGCAGGCAAGACCATTGCCCTCGCCAATAAGGAGACCCTTGTGGCCGCCGGGCACCTCGTGCGCCGCTTCGCCGGCGCGCCGCCGCAGGCGGCCGACCAGCGGCTCGCCCCGCCCTAATAGCAGCTTCACGGCCTCGACCGCCTGTACCATCCCGATGATCCCCGGCAGGACGCCCAGGACGCCCGCCTCCTGGCAGGAGGGGGCAAGCTCCGGCGGCGGGGGTTCCGGGAACAGGCAGCGGTAGCAGGGCCTGCCTCCGCCCGGCACGAAGGTGGTCGCCTGGCCGTCGAATCGAAAGATCGACCCGTGCACGTTGGGCTTCCCCAACAGGACGCAGGCGTCGTTCACCAGGTAGCGAGTCCCGAAGTTGTCGGACCCGTCCACGATCAGGTCGTACTTCGAGAACAGCTCGAGCGCGTTGTCGCGCTGCAGGCGGAGCCGGTGCTCGTCCACCACCACGTCCGGGTTGAGCGCCTGCAGGGTCTTCTTCGCCGACTCCGTCTTCGGCATCCCTACCCGCTCGGTCGAGTGCAGGATCTGCCGCTGCAGATTCGACGCGTCCACCACGTCGTCGTCGACGATCCCGATCCGACCTACGCCCGCCGCCGCCAGGTAGAGAGCCGCCGGCGAACCCAGCCCGCCGGCGCCGATCAGCAGCACCTTCGACTTGAGCAGCTTCGCCTGGCCCGCTTCTCCCACCTCGGGGATGATCAAGTGCCGGCTGTAGCGCGCGCGTTGCGCGTCCGTGAGGCGCACCGGGGTCTCCAC
>Ga0137409_10004519_pt1 | contig 14573 bp, 5 predicted proteins | sample CZODoug1_16funga_FD_122059 | JGI IMG/M metagenome (GOLD analysis project Ga0137409, IMG submission 122059) | Vadose zone soil fungal communities from Angelo Coast Range Reserve, California, USA - CZODoug1_16fungal (Hybrid Assembly) | ecosystem: Environmental > Terrestrial > Soil > Vadose zone... | reverse complement strand
CGCGCAACGATTTGCTGCAAAACAGTGAGCGCATCGCCTTGCGTCATGCCGAATTGCGGCATTGCCCCGATAGTGGCTGAATTGAGCTGTTGGAAATGCGAGAGCGATTCCGGCGTGGTCTTCTGTGTGATCTGCGCGACGGTCGACAATTGCACCAGCGAGCCGTTGGGCGCCTTGATGTAATAGCCAAGAATCTGGCTGGGATTGAGGCGGAAGGGCTGATCGGCCTGCGCCATTACGCGGTAGGAGCGGCCCTCCATACTGAAATAGTTCACGTAGCCGCCGCCTAACATCGCCGATAGCGCGTTGCCGACGTCGCTCATCGAAAGGCCTAAGAGCGCCGACTTATCACGATCGATTTCGACCGTGACCTGGGGCCGGTCGATCTTGAGATCGGCGTCGGCGAAAAAGAATCGTCCACTCTTCCGGACTTCGTCAAGAAAGTTCTGCACGGCATCGTTCAACCGATCATAGGATTCAGTCGTGCTTATGACGAATTGCACCGGCGCGCCGAACGTGCTTGGCAAGGCCGGCGGTTGCGACACGAAGAAATTGTTGAAGGCCGGAAATTGAGTCAGTTTTTGTTGTATATCCGTCTGGACCCGCGCAGAGCTGTCACTGCGCTCGCCCCACGGTTTCAAAGCGAAGAATTTGAATAGCTGGCCAGGCGAATCGAGCTGGAAAACAAAATCGATGTTCGGATTTGGCTTGAGTTTCTCGTAGACCGCGCTGGAAAATTCCCCATATTGCGTAACGGATGCAGTTGGCGAAGCAGATCCGAAGGCGAAAATAAATCCCTGGTCTTCGAAGGGTGCGAGTTCGGATTTGGTCGTAATCCACAACGCAGCGATGCCGGCGATCACGATCACGCTGAAGACATAGATGACGGGTCTATAATTCAACAGGCCGTGCAGTCTTCGGCTGTAGAAGCGGTGCAGTCCGTCGAATCGGGCATCGATAAAGCGAGTAACGCGAGCTTGCAATCCCTTGTCTTCTTCGCCGTGAGGCTTCAGGAGCCGCGAGCACATCATCGGCGACAGAGTGAGCGCCACGATGGTCGATATCGCGATCGTGCCGACCAGCGTGAACGCGAATTCGATGAAGAGCGCGCCCGTTAGACCTCCCTGAAACGCGATCGGCAGATAAACCGCAACCAACACCGCAGTCATGGCAATGATCGGACCAGCGAGCTCGCGAGCTGCCTGTAGTGCGGCGTCGAACGGCTTCGCGCCCTCATTGATGTGACGGTGCACGTTCTCGACGACGATGATGGCGTCATCGACGACAAGGCCGATGGCGAGCACCATTGCAAGAAGCGATAGCAGATTGATCGAAAACCCCAGCGTGACCATCATGATGAAGGTGCCGATCAGAGACAGCGGAATGGCAACGATAGGAATTACGACCGTTCTAAGGGAGCCTAAAAACGCGAACACCACTAGCATGACGATAATCAGCGTCTGCGCGATGGTCGACTCGACCTCGGAAATTGCGGTACTGACAAAGCTGGACGCATCGTAGAGAACTGCTCCTTCGAGCCCTTGGGGGAATTGCGACCGGATCTGTGGAAATACGACCTGCACGCGTTTCATCACCTCGAGCAAATTGGCGTCCGGCGCAATATCGATCGACATGGCGACCGAGCTCTGGCCGTTGTACGTGATGTTGGTGTTGTAATCGTCGGCGCCCAACACGACAGTAGCGACGTCCGAAAGACGCACTACGGCGCCGTTCTGCTGCTTGATCACCAGATCGCGGAATTCGTCGATCGAATGTAGACCAGTCGATGCCGTCATGTTGACTTGCACCATCTGGCCCTTTGTGTTGCCGAGGCCGGAGATGTAATCGTTCGTGGCAAGCGCCTGATTGATGTCAGCGGCGGTGAGGTTATAAGCGGCGAGCTTCGCGGGATCGAGCCAGGCGCGCAGCGCGAAATTCCGCGCGCCGAACATATTCACGGTTTGCACGCCCGGAACGGCCTGCAGCTTTGGTTGAACCACCCGCACAAGATAATCGGTGATCTGATTCGACTGCAGCACGTCCGAGCGGAACCCGAGATACATCGCCGCGATGATCTGGCCGACCTGTACTTGCAGGGCCGGCTGCTGCGATTGCGGCGGCAGGCGGTTCAACACCGAACTGATCTTGCTGGTAATCTCGGTGACGGCGCGATTGTAGTCGTAGTTCAGCCTGAGATTGACCTTGATGGTGGAAAGGCTGTTGCTCGAGGACGACGTGACGTAGTCAATGCCGTTGGCCTGGGCGATCGCGGCTTCCAAAGGCTGGGTAATGAACCCCGCCACCACATCGGGATCGGCGCCGTAATAAGCGGTCGTCACCGTCACGACGGCGTTTTCGGTTCGAGGATATTGCCGCACCGGAAGCGATAACGCCGCGCGCAAGCCGATGACCAGTATGAGGAGGCTCACTACGGTCGCGAGCACTGGCTTCTTGACGAAAATGTCGGTGAAATTCATCGCTGGCCGCCTTCAGCGCTCGACCGGCCGCGGATTGGAGTCGTTGCTCGGCTGTATCGCATTGTTCACGCTGACTGCAGCGCCGTTTTGCAGCTTCATCTGTCCCGCGCTAACCACCTGATCGCCTTCTTTGAGCCCGGTAAGAACTGCGATCTGATCGCCGCGCGTTTGGCCCGTCGTGACCACCGTCTGCTTCGTGACCAGGGTCGCCTTTCCGGTTGCGTCGGTCCCTTCGGAGACGACATAGACCATATTTCCGTAAGGATTGAAGGTGATCGCTGTCTGCGGCAGCGTGATGTAGCGCTGCGGGGTACCTGTGGTGATGTTGGCCGTCGCGAACATGCCCGGCAGCAATTTCCGATCCCGGTTGGGAAGGGTCGCGCGCACCGCGACATTGCGCGTGGCGGGATCCACTTTGGGATCGATAGTACTGATCTTGCCGGTAAAAATGGTCTGCGGATAGGTGTCGACCTTCACGCTCACCTCTTGGCCTACCTTGATCTGTTGCAGCGTCTGCTGGGGCAGATTGAAGTCGAGGTAGATCGGATCAAGCGCCTGAAGCGTCACGATTGGCGTTCCCGGGCTGATATATTGGCCGGCGTTGACGGCGCGGATGCCGAGATGTCCTGCAAACGGCGCGCGCAGAGTTTTCTTGGCGATCACGGCCTGCTGCTCGGCGACTTGGGCCTGCAGAGACTTCAAATTCGCCGCGGTGACTTCGAACTGCGCTTTGGCAATCAATTGTCGCGCAAGCTGCGCTTCGTCCCGGTTGTAGTTGGTCTGCGCGAGGTCACGGGCAGCCTCGAGCGTATTGAGTTTCGCCACGTCGTCATTGTCCCGTAGCCGGATCAGTCGCGCGCCGGCGCCGACGTCTCCACCGGATTCGAAAGCCACTTCATCAACGATGCCGGGAACCTCAACCGAAAGATCGGCGCCGCGCACGGGCTTCAAGGAGCCCACCACTTCAATCAGCGGCATCCATTCCTCGTAAACAGCGGTTATGGTCGACACCGCGGCCGGTGGCGGAGCGGGAAAGGGTTTGGCCTTAAACGCGGCGATTGGCGCGTAAACGGCTCCGCCAAAAGCAGTGAGTGCCAACACGGCAACGATAATCGCCCAAAGCCACACACGCCGCTTGCGCGGCGGACGGGCTTCCGTCATCACGCCTTGGGGTTCATAGCGATTCATGGCGCCGGTCGATTGTTGTCCTCGGCGACGTCCTGGCGATTCCACCAGCCGCCGCCTAATGCCTGAAAAAGAGCCACCGTGTCCGAATAGCGGTTGGCCTGCGCGACGACGAGCAAGATTCGTGCCTGCTGATAGGTGCGCTGCGCATCGAGCAGCGACAGATAGGCGATAGCGCCGGCCTGAAAGCGCTCGGTGGTGATTTCCAAGCTCTGCTCCGCGGTCTGCTCGGCATAGAGCTGCACCTGCAGCGTTTCCGCGTCGTGTTGCAAAGCCGCGAGGACATTTGCAACGTTGGCGAACGCGTTCAACACCGTACTGCGGTATTGCGCGCCCGCCCGATCATAGGCGTCGACAGCGGCGCGCCGCTGCGCGCGCAGCGTACCGCCGCGGAAAATCGGGGTGGCGAGTCCGGCAGCAAGATTGAAGCCCCTGCTTTCCAGAGTCGCAAATTCCGGGAACGTAGCGGCGCCGTCGGTGAAGCTGCCGGTGAGGGTGATTTGGGGAAACAAATTCGCCGTCGCGACGCCGATTTGGGCACTCGCCTGATGAAGCAATGCTTCGGAGGCTCGCACGTCCGGCCGCTGTTCCACCAGTTTCGACGGCAGCGAAAGCGGCAATTCCTGCGGCAACACCAGATCCGTCAATTCGATGTTCGGAATTTGACCCTCGGACGGGTAGCGCCCCAGGAGGATCGCGAGCGTATTGCGTGATTGCTCCAGCTGCCTTTGCAGGGGCGGCAAGCTCGCTTGGGTCTGAGCCAATTGCGATTGCTGCGCCAGCACGTCGCCGCGCGCCACCGCGCCGAGTTCGAATTGTTGGTTCAAGAGGTCAAGCTGCTGGCTCTGCGCCGCAATGATGTCCTGGATGGCGGCGATCTGCGCGTTCAGCGATGCCTCGCCAATCGCCGTGATGATTACGTTCGAAATCAGCGTCAGATAGGTCGCCTCGAGCTGGAAGCGCGAGTTCTCCTCCAGCGCCCCCGAGGCCTCCAGCGCGCGCCTCAGGCTGCCGAACGCATCGACGAGATAAGAAACGGTGACCGTGCTGGTGAAAAGATCGAAGGGCGATTTCCCGGTCGTCGTTTGCTGCCGTGACGCCGAAGCGGTGCCATTGACCTGCGGCAACAAACCGCCGGCGGTCGCGAGGTAAGTCTCGCCGGCTTGGCGCAGCGCAGCCTGCGCCGCGTCCAAATCGGGATTCGCCTTGAGCGCCTGCTCGACGAGTCCGGTCAACGCAGGCGAGCCGAACAATGTCCACCATTGGCCGGGTACATCGGCATCCTGCAGAAAGCGCTGGGCATCGCCGCCCGCAATTGCCGCGGATGCCGTCTCGGGCGGCAGGGGCTGCGCTGTGTAGCCCATGACGGCAGGGGCGCCGGGGCGCACGAAGTTGGGGCCGACGGTACAGCCCAAAAGCGCAAGCGCTGCCGTCGAAGCCAAAAAAAGACTGGAAAACCGTTTCGCTGCGCCCAAGCCCAAATACCCCTTCATCCCCGCCTTTCCTATAGCCGATTATCCTGAAAAATAGAGATGAATTCACAGCGAGGTTGGTCTTCGGCTGAGGCGAAAAAGTCCGCCCAGGAGCATCGAAGGACTTTGGAAACTAGTGAGTTCCCTATTATTTGTCAAATGTCGCGCATTCCCAACGTTGTGGAAACCCAGAAGTTCCGTATTTTAGCAGGAGCAAAAGGCTACCCAGGCTCAGACGCGCGACGAATGCCGGCAAAAAAATCACGCATAGCTCAGGCCCGCGCCCCCTCGGGCGGCGCCGCAAAAGCGCGGCGCGGGCGGGGCCGGCCGCGGCAAATTGCCGAGCCGGAACGGCGCAAAAAGCTGATCGAAGCCGCCGAGCATGTCTTCGTGGAATTGGGTTACGGCACCGCCAACATGGACGACATTGCTCATCGCGCCCGAATGTCCAAGAAAACGCTCTATCGAGTCTTTGAAACCAAAGAGGCGCTCTTTGCCGCCGTGATTGCGGCGCGGCGCGCGGTGCTTGCGGCGATGATCGAGGCACGGGGCTGCGATGACGATCGGGCGCAGGACGAGGTTCTGCGCCGCTTCCTCGGGCAAGTCGCCCGTTTTGTGCTCGCGCCAAGACAAGCAGCGCTTTATCGCCTTGTCATCGCGGAGTCCCAGCGCGCGCCCGAGCTTGCTCACGCTTTTTATCGCGAGGGTCCGACAAAAGCCCGCTTGGCGCTTACGGAATGGCTGACGCTGCAAAACGCGCGGAAGAATTTGATCGTGCCGGATCCGGCGTGCGCGGCCGGCATGCTTTTCTCGATGGTGATCGGCGAACCGCAGATGCGTCTGTTGATCGGCGAAAACCGCGAGCCGAGCGAAGCGGAAATCGATAGCCGCGTCGATCGCGCGATTGAAATTTTTCTTGATGGAGCACGCCCCCGCAACGGTTCAAGAAAATCGGCCGGATACAGGAGCGGGGCTGACGCCCCTGTACCGGCCAGGTAATCCGGCTGCGATTATCATTGTCGAAACGCTCGCAGCCGGACCATTTTGAGGGCGCGCCGGGCGGCACGTTTCATTCGCCTCCTACGGCGTACTGAAGGTGGCGCCGCCGTTCACCGAGCCGTTCGCCGAAGCGCCGGACGGATTTGCGGATGCTTGGCCCGCGGCGTTGGCGTTACCCGCGCCGACCACGACCGAAGAGCTCGAGCCGGCGGTGAGCGAGCTGATTTTGATGCGGTTATTCGCGGCCACCGCGTAGGTCTGAGCGACCGTGCCGAGAGCCGTGTTTAACTGGGTATTGATCTGGGTTACGGCGGAAGCGGCGGTCGTGGTTCCGTTGGCGAGTGTGACAGTCGCCGCCGTGCCGTCGATGGTCAGCGACAGCGTATCGTTCACACCCGTCGTAATCGCGTAGCCGGTTCCCGCGGCCGCTCCTGCGGTTACGGTGCCACCGACGCCGCCTGCGCCGAAGCCAAGATTGGTATTCGCCGTGCTTCCGTTGCCGACCGTGTCAATCGTGATGGCGGATGCGGCGCCAGTCGAGGTGGCGGCGATTCTCGGGTCGGTGCGCGGCGTCGTGGACGTGCGGGACGGGATCGTGGTGAGCGGCCCCAGCGTCACGATCGCGCCCGCCCTCGCCTCGGCGAGCGCCGTCCGATCCGCCTCGGCGCTCGCCGCCGAAGTCGCGCCCGCGATCGGAGGGGTCGAGGTCGGATCCATCGCGCGCGGCGCGCGCTCCTGGCCGATCCGCGTCGTGATGCCGCGTCCCGCGGAGCTGAGCGGCGAGGACGTGCTGGAGCAGGTTCCGGTCCCCGCGGGAGGGGGACGCGTCCGCGTGGGCGAGATCGCCACCGTCCACACGACGCCCGGCGAGACCGAGATCGTGCGCGACAATCTGCGCACGATGGTCGCGTCCACCGCGCGGCTCTCCGGACGCGATCTGGGATCGTCCATGGCGGAGATCCAGCGCCGCGTCCGCGCCAGCGTGGTCCTGCCGCGCGAGGCCAGCATCCAGTACGCGGGCATGTGGGCCGAGCAGCAGTCCAGCTTCCGGGGTCTCGCCGGCGTCGCGCTGGCCGCGCTGGCCCTGGTGCTGGCCATCCTCCTCTTCTCGTTCCGGTCCTGGCGCCAGTCCCTGGCCGTGCTCCTCGTCGTCTTCGCGTCGCTCGCGGGGGTGTTCGCCGCGCTCCATGTCGGGAGGGCCGCGTTCAACATCTCGAGCTTCGTCGGAGCGATCATGATGGTGGGCATCGTCTCCGAGAACGCGTACTTCCTGGTGGCCGCCCACCGCGCGGCCCTCCACCGAGGGCGGACCGTCGTGGAGGCGGCGCGCGAGGCGGCGAAGCGGCGCGCGCGGCCCGTGCTCATGACCACGTTCGCCGGCGTGGCCGCCCTGGCGCCCCTCGCGCTGGGGCTGGGCGCCGGAAGCGCGTTGTTGAAGCCGCTGGCGATCGCGGTCGTGGGAGGTTTCGTGACCTCCGCGTTTCTGCTCCTGATCGTGCTGCCGTCCCTCCTGGCGGGGTTTGGAGGCGGTGTGGAGACGCAACCGGAGACGTGACGGAGTCAGGGAAACTACCTACAAGGCTAATCCCTCTCGCTGGGATCAGCTCCCGCCGATAACCGTCGTGTGAGCGTACACGGAAAATCCAGAGGTTCGAAGGAGCCGGACTTCCGCGCCCTCTTCGAGTCCGCGCCCGGCCTCTATCTGGTGCTGAAGCCGAACCTCACCATCGTGGCGGTCAGCGATGCGTACCTCCGCGCGACGATGACCGAGCGCGCGAAGATCCTCGGCCGCGGGCTCTTCGAGATCTTCCCGGGCAATCCAGACGAGCCCGGCGCGACGGGCGTCCCCAACCTCCAGAGTTCCCTCGAGCGTGTCCTCGCCGGGAAGGTGCCCGACGCCATGGCGGTGCAGAAGTACGACATCCGCCGTCCGGACTCCGAAGGCGGAGGGTTCGAGGAGCGCTACTGGAGCCCGGTCAACTCCCCCGTGCTGGGAGCCCGGGGCCAGGTGCGCTTCATCATCCACTGCGTCGAGGAGGTCACGGACTTCGTCCGGCTCAAGCAAAAGGGAACCGAGGAGAGCAAGCGCACCGAGGCGCTGGCGCTCCGGGCGGAGCGCGTGGAGGCCGAGGTCTTCCGGCGCGCCCAGGAATTACAAGAATCGAACCGTCTCCTCCGCGGTCTCCAGGGCGAGCTGGAGGAGCGGGTTGCCGCGCGCACCGCGGAGCTTCAGCGCGCGAACGAGGAATTGAAGCGGGAGATCCAGGACCGCGAGCGCGCGGAAGCGGCGCTCCGCCGGAGCGAGGAGCAACTCAGACAATCCCAGAAGCTGGAAGCGATCGGACGGCTCGCCGGCGGCGTGGCCCACGACTTCAACAACCTGCTCACCGTGATCCTGAGCCACTGCGATCTCCTCCGTCCCAACGTGCCCGGCGGTCCCCTCCGCCACGGGCTGGAAGAGATCCACGCGGCGGGAGAGCGCGCGGCCTCGCTGACGCGGCAGCTCCTCGCGTTCAGCAGACAGCAAGTATTGGAGCCCCAGTCGCTGGATCTGAACGACGTGCTGACGGCCGCGATGTCCATGCTCGAGCGGCTCCTGGGCGAGGACGTGGAGCTCAGGCTCTTGCTCGCGCCGTCGGTGGAGACCCTTCGCGCGGACCGCGGGCAGCTGGACCAGGTGATCCTGAATCTGGTCGTGAACGCCCGGGACGCCATGCCGCAAGGCGGGCGGCTCACGCTCGAGACCGCGAACGTGGTCCTGGACGGGACGGCGGCCGAGCACCACTTCGACGTCACGCCGGGGAGCTACGTGATGCTCGCGGTCAGCGACACGGGCCATGGGATGGACGAGGCGACGCGGGCGCGTGCCTTCGAGCCCTTCTTCACGACGAAGGAGCGGGGAAAGGGGACGGGGCTCGGGCTATCGACGGTGTTCGGGATCGTGAAGCAGAGCGGCGGGAATCTCTACGTCTACAGCGAGCCCGGCGTGGGCACCACGTTCAAGGTCTACTTCCCCTGCGCGCCCGACGGCGCCGCGGCCAGCCGCGTCTCGAGCCGTTCCGGCGGCGCGCGCGGCAACGAGACGATCCTGCTCGTGGAAGACGAGGAGAACGTGCGGGAAGTGGCAAACCGGATCTTGCAGCAGGCGGGCTTCCATGTCCTCAAGGCCTCCTCGCCCGACGAGGCCATCGTGCTGTGCGGGCAGAATACGGAGCGGGTCGATCTGGTGCTCACGGACGTGATCATGCCGCGGATGAGCGGCCGCCTTCTGGCGGAGCGGCTGCGGACCCTGCGTCCCGGGATCCGCGTGCTCTTCATGTCGGGCTACACCGACGACGTGATCTTGCAGAACGGGGTGCTGGAGCTGGGCACCCATTTCATCCAGAAGCCCATCACGCCCGACTCGCTGACGCGAAAAGTCCGCGACGTGCTGGACACGGAGCCGGTCAGCTGAACGTCTCCGCACAGTAATACTGCCGTAACGAACACAACCGTAGTAATTTAACCACGAATCCCCCCGTGCTGAATGCAGCCAGTCCTACGTATTGTCAGGGTGGCCCTGACTTGACTTTGAGACCCTGAATTCAGCACGATTTACAAGGGGTAAGGAACCCATTACACCACCGGATCCACGGCCCGGAGAACTTGCCATGAGCACCATCCCGGAAGAAGATCCCGAACTCGACGCCTCCAAGCTCCTCCTGGCTCTCAAGGCGGTTCGCAAAGGGGATTTCTCCGTGCGGCTGCCCGAGAACTGGACCGGCCTGTCCGGGAAGGTCGCGGACACCTTCAACGAAGTCGTCGAGATGAACGAGCGTCTGGCGCTGGAGTTGGCGCGCGTGAGCATCGCGGTCGGGCATCACGGGAAGATCGAGGAGCGCGCCACGCTGGGACCGGTGGCGGGCTCCTGGGCCGATACGGTCACGGCGGTGAACACCCTGGTCGGGAATCTGGTGCAACCCACGTCCGAGGCGGCCCGCGTGATCGGCGCGGTGGCGAAGGGCGACCTCTCGCAGACCATGTCCCTCGAGGTGAACGACCGCCCGCTCGAGGGTGAGTTCATGCGCACTGCGAAGACAGTGAACCGGATGGTGGAGCAGCTCAGCTCCTTCGCCGCCGAGGTGACCCGCGTGGTGCGCGAGGTGGGAACGGGAGGAAAGCTCGGGGGCCAGGCGAGCGTGAAGGGCGTGGCCGGGATCTGGAAGGACCTCACCGACAGCGTGAATCTCATGGCCGGGAACCTCACGGCGCAGGTGCGAAACATCGCCGAGGTGACCACGGCCGTGGCGAACGGCGACCTCTCCCGGAAGATCACGGTGGACGTGAAAGGCGAGGTGTTGGAGCTCAAGGACACCATCAACACCATGGTGGACCAGCTCCGGTCCTTCGCTTCGGAGGTGACACGCGTGGCGCGCGAGGTGGGGACGGAAGGGAAGCTGGGCGGGCAGGCCCGCGTGGAGGGGGTGTCGGGAACCTGGCGCGACCTCACGGACAGCGTGAACTCGATGGCCGGAAACCTCACGGCGCAGGTGCGCAACATCGCGGAGGTGACGACCGCCGTGGCGAGCGGGGACCTCTCGAAGAAGATCACCGTGGACGTGCACGGGGAGATCCTCGAGCTCAAGAGCACCATCAACACGATGGTGGATCAGCTCAGCTCCTTCGCCTCGGAAGTGACGCGTGTGGCGCGGGAGGTGGGAACGGAAGGGCGTCTGGGCGGCCAGGCCGACGTGAAGGACGTGGCCGGCACCTGGAAGGACCTCACCGACTCCGTGAACTCGATGGCCGGAAACCTCACGGCCCAGGTGCGGAACATCGCCGAGGTGACCACGGCCGTGGCGAACGGCGACCTCTCGAAGAAGATCACCGTGAACGTGCGCGGCGAAATCCTGGAATTGAAGAACACCATCAACACGATGGTGGATCAGCTTTCGTCCTTCGCCTCGGAAGTGACCCGCGTGGCCCGCGACGTGGGAACCGAGGGACGCCTCGGCGGCCAGGCCGACGTGAAGGACGTGGCCGGCACCTGGAAGGACCTGACCGACTCGGTGAACTTCATGGCGTCCAATCTCACGGTCCAGCTCCGCGACGTGTCCAAGGTCGCGACCGCCATCGCGAACGGCGACCTGACCCAGATGATCACCGTGGAGGTGCGCGGCGAGATCCTCCAGATCAAGGACGTGTTCAACCGCATGGTGGACCAGCTCCGCTCGTTCGCGGCCGAGGTGACCCGCGTGGCGCGCGAGGTGGGAACGGAAGGGAAGCTGGGCGGCCAGGCCGACGTGAAGGGCGTGGCCGGCACCTGGAAGGATCTCACCGACAGCGTGAACTTCATGGCGTCCAACCTCACGGACCAGGTGCGGAACATCGCCGAGGTGACCACCGCCGTGGCGCACGGCGATCTCTCGAAGAAGATCACCGTGGACGTGCGCGGGGAGATCCTCGAATTGAAAGATACCGTGAACCGGATGGTGGACCAGCTCCGCTCCTTCGCCGCCGAGGTGACGCGCGTGGCGCGCGAGGTGGGAACGGAAGGCCGGCTGGGAGGCCAGGCGGACGTGCACGGCGTGGCCGGCACGTGGCGCGACCTTACCGACAGCGTGAACTTCATGGCGTCCAACCTCACCGCCCAGGTGCGAAACATCGCCGACGTGACGAAGGCCGTGGCCAACGGCGACCTCTCGCGGAAGATCACCGTGGACGTGAAAGGGGAGATCCTCGAGCTGAAAGATACGGTGAACCGGATGGTGGACCAGCTGAGCTCCTTCGCGGCCGAGGTGACGCGCGTGGCGCGCGAGGTGGGAACGGAAGGGAAGCTGGGCGGCCAGTCGCAGGTGCAGGGCATCTCGGGCGTGTGGAAAGACCTCACCGACAACGTGAACTCGATGGCTTCCAACCTCACCGGACAGGTGCGAGGCATCGCTCGGGTCGTGACGGGAGTCGCCAACGGAGACCTGCGCCGCAAGCTCACGCTGGAAGCCAAGGGCGAGATCGCACAGCTGGCCGACACGATCAACTCGATGATCGACACGCTCGCCACCTTCGCCGATCAGGTGACCACGGTGGCGCGCGAGGTGGGGGTGGAGGGCAAGCTGGGCGGGCAGGCGCGCGTGCCGGGCGCGGCGGGAACGTGGAAGAACCTCACCGACAACGTGAATCAGCTCGCGGCGAACCTCACGACGCAGGTGCGCGCGATCGCCGACGTGGCGACCGCCGTGACCAAGGGAGACCTGACCCGGGAGATCAAGGTCGAGGCGCGCGGCGAAGTGGCCGTGCTCAAGGACACGACCAACGAGATGATCCGGAACCTACGCGAGACCACGCTGAAGAACAGCGAGCAGGACTGGCTGAAGACCAACCTCGCCAAGTTCAGCCGCATGCTCCAGGGACAGAAGGACCTCCTCACGGTGGGCCAGATGATCCTCTCGGAGCTGGCGCCGGTGGTGAACGCGCAGCGCGCGGCGTTCTACCTCATGGATCAGCCCGAGAAGGGAGAGCGGCTCACGCTGCTCGCCGGCTACGCGCTGGACGAGAAGACCGGCGCCATGAAGAGCCTCGCGGTCGGGACCGGCCTGGTCGGGCAATGCGCGCGCGAGAAGCGGAAGATCCTCCTCGAGAAGGTGCCCGCACGCTACGGGCGGATCCGCTCGGGGCTGGGAGAGGCGGGTCCGCTCAGCGTGATCATCCTGCCGGTCGTCTTCGAGGGTGAGGTTCGCGGCGTGATCGAGCTCGCCTCCCTCGAGCGCTTCAGCCCGACGCACCAGGCGTTCCTCGATCAGCTGACCGAGACGATCGGGATCGTGATCAACACTATCGAGGCGAATACCCGGACGGAGGACCTGCTCGAGCAGTCGCAGTCCCTGGCCGGAGAGCTCCAGCTGACGAACCAGGAATTACAAGAAAAGGCGCGCCTGCTCGTGCACCAGAACGCCGAGGTGGAGCGCAAGAATCGCGAGGTGGAGCAGGCGCGGCAGGCGCTGGAAGAGAAGGCGTCCCAGCTGGCGCTCACGTCCAAGTACAAGTCCGAGTTCCTCGCGAACATGTCCCACGAGCTCCGGACGCCGCTCAATAGCCTCCTGATCCTCTCCGACCAGCTCTCCAAGAACGCGACCGGAAACCTGAATCCGCGCCAGATGGAGTACGCCAAGACCATCCATGCGTCGGGAAACGACCTCCTGAACCTGATCAACGACATCCTCGATCTCTCGAAGATCGAATCGGGGACGGTGGCCGTGGACCTGAGCGACCTGCGCTTCGATGATCTGCACGGATTCGTGGAGCGGACCTTCAACCACGTCGCCGAGTCGAGAAATCTGGAGTTCACGGTCAAGCGTTCGCCGGAGCTGCAGCGCTCCATCCAGACGGACGCGAAGCGCCTGCAGCAGATCCTGAAAAATCTACTGTCGAACGCGTTCAAATTCACCCGGCAGGGAAGGGTCACGCTGGAGATCTATCCGGCGCCGTCCACCGTGCGGTTCGAGAACGCGACGTTGCAGGAGACGGAGGGAATCGTCGCGTTCTCGGTTTCGGATACCGGAATCGGGATCCCGCTGGAGAAACAGCAGATCGTCTTCGAGGCCTTCCAGCAGGCGGACGGAAGCACGAGCCGGAAGTACGGCGGCACGGGTCTGGGCCTGGCGATCAGCCGCGAGCTGGGCTGGCTGCTTGGAGGGGAGATCCAGCTCGAGAGCTCACCGGGAGAGGGGAGCCTCTTCACGCTCTACCTGCCGGCGAAGTTCGTGCCGGCGGCGCGCCGTCCCACGCCGGACACCCCGGTCGAGAACCGGACCCGCCCCATCGTGACTCCGGGCGCCGTGGCGACGGCGGAGCCGCTCGCGGACCTCGTGGCGGAGGAATCCGTCGACGACCGCGGACAGATCGCGCAGGGCGACCGCGTCTTGCTCATTCTCGAAAACGACAGGCCGTTCGCCAAGATGCTGCTCGACGTAGCCCATGACCACGGGTACAAGGCGCTCATCGCGGGGTACGGCGCGACGGCGCTGAGCCTCACGGGCCAGTACGTTCCGCATGCGATCACGATCGACATCTCGCTGCCCGACATCAACGGGTGGCGCGTGCTCGAGCGGCTCAAGAACTCACCCGCCACCCGTCACATCCCCGTCTACGTCATCACGACGGACGAGGATCGCGAGCGCGCCCTCCGCGCGGGCGCGATCGGGATGGCCACCAAGCCGATCCAGACCCGGGAGGGGCTCGATGAGATCCTGAGCACCCTGTTCCGCTACGTCGAGCGAAACGACCGCGAGCTGCTGCTGGTCGATGAGGATCCGGACCGGCGCAAGAAGCTGCGGCGGTACCTGCCGAAGACCGGGGTCAAGGTGATCGAGGTGGACGGGCCCGAGGACGCGATCAGCCACATCGCGAAGAGCGCACCCGATTGCGTGGTGCTGAACCCGTCCTTCCACAACGGGTCGGCGGA
>Ga0137409_10004518_pt1 | contig 14574 bp, 7 predicted proteins | sample CZODoug1_16funga_FD_122059 | JGI IMG/M metagenome (GOLD analysis project Ga0137409, IMG submission 122059) | Vadose zone soil fungal communities from Angelo Coast Range Reserve, California, USA - CZODoug1_16fungal (Hybrid Assembly) | ecosystem: Environmental > Terrestrial > Soil > Vadose zone... | reverse complement strand
TGTTGTCGAGCTCGATCGCCCAGTTCGACGCGTACAGGTGGCCCTGGCCGTCACCCCATAATCCGCCCACCGATGGAAATAGGCTGATGCTGGTGGCGGCAGTAATCGCTCGCACTGTATTTGATTGAAGGTCCAATTCCCCGACCAGCGCTCCGCGGGCGCTGTGGAAGTATCCCACGTACATGTGCTCGCCATCGCCCCATATGGCCGTAGGTGCGTTGTAGATCGTTGCGTACTCCGCTGGAAGAACGACGGGAAGCGTTTCGACCGCCATCGTCCGTAGATCGATGCGCCGGATCAGTCCTGGCTGCGACGGTCTGAGTCCGGGACTTAAAGACTCATAACCATCATCGAGAACGTACAAGTATTGCCCCATTCCCCACAGTCCGAGCGGCCTTCGAAACCGGGCCTCCGTTCCGATCCCGTCAGCCGGCACGGCCGGAGTCGCTGAACCGGCAATCGTCGTCACGACGCCGGCAGACAAATCCACCAGGCGAACCGTAGTGCCTGATGTCACATACAAATTGCTGCCGCTTCCCCAGATAGCTGTCGGGAAGCGGAATTGAGCAGACCGGATCGGACCGTCCGCATCGCCCGTGACGCCCGGCGTTCCGGCAATGGTCGTCACCAACCTCGTTGTCAAATCCATCTTCCGGATCGTGTGGTTGCCGCTATCTGCAATGTACAAAGTCCGCCCATCGGACCAAAGGCCGGATGGGGCCGTGAATCTGGCCGCGCTGCCCAAACCGTCTGCTACTCCGGGACCGCCAGGGTTGCCCGCGAAATGGCTGACCACTGGCTCATATTGCGCAATGGATGGCCGGGCAAGCATCAGAACGAGTACGGCTGATTGAATCAGGCGCGAAAACGGCGAGAAATAAAACACTGAACGTACCTCTACGACATCGCTTCGTCTGACTCAGGCGAAGCCTGGATGACCTTATAATACAGTTCCGTCCGCACCGAAAAAATAGGGCCAGACCTGCGGAAACCGCCCGTGATCTGGGAAGCGCTGGAGATTTAACAGGTTGCGGAAAAATGCTCCGAGAAGGCGAACAGTTGGAATCCTTCGCCGCGAGGAAGCGGCTACCCAATCAGAATAAATACTTCAAAGCGAATTGCATGATCCGGGGATCTTTCGCTGAAGTCACTTTTCCGAAAAGGTTGCTGTTGAAATCCGTGGTCGGGTTGTTCATGTTGAAGCTGTTGGTGACGTTGAACGCCTCGGCTCGAAATTCCAGTCCTTTCATTTCACGGATCTGGAATGTTCTGGAGACGGAGAGATCGAACTGCCACGAACCGGGCCCCTTTATGCTGCCCGTGCCCGCGTTCCCGAATGTTCCCAATGCGGGCGACGCAAACGCTGCGGAGCTGAGAAAGTTCCCTGGGGTCCCGTCCCCATATGGATCTCCCAAAACCTGATTGACCCGTTGACCGGCCACGGTTCCAGTACCGCTCCCGACTCCAGGAATAAACATCCCGGTCAATGCCCTGTCCAGGGTCGTGACCATAGTCATCGCTTCGCCCGCCAGGATTTTAAGGATAGGCGAAAAGCGCCAATTGGACGCCACAACCCGCAGCGCGGGATTGGCAAAGCCCGGTGTCGCCGCCACTGCCGATAAATTGAAAAGATGGCGGCGGTCTGTCGAGGACTGACTGCAATTACCGCGATCCGAACGCCGGTCGCCGTTTGTCCAACCGACATTACCGGTTGTTCCAAAGGCGGTTTGCTGAGGCTGAGGATGGTCGCTGATGCAATGGGACCAGGTGTAATTCGCGTTGAGCGTAACGCCACGGGCGGCACGACGCTGGACAGAAACGAGCAGAGCGTTATAGCTGGCGTTGCCTTCAGCGGCTATTCTTGGGACATCACCATAATATTTTCCGTACTGCGGATATGCCAGATTGAGCCGCCGGCGTTGGTCATTATTAGATGTTGTGGAACATGTCGGATATTGCACTCCGGCGATAGTGCACGCCGCCGATCCCATGAAAACAGCAGGATTCATTTGCTGCAGGGTCCACATATGCGATGTTTCGGTTCCCAGGTAGCTCGCCGATACAAGCCAGTCATTACCGATTTGTCTTTGGAGGCTGAGATTCCACTGCGCCACTTCCATGTTCTTTATGTCGTAGTTCATCGCTGTGACGGTGGCGAAAAGGGGCCAGGGTACATTTCGCGCGACATCTTTTCCCGTTGGCATTGGGAAAGGATCTCCGCCTGGCGTGTTTCCCCATGGATTTTCGAAATTCACATCGCCGGTCAATGTATATCGGGGATTCCATGGCGCGGAGGAACTCAAGCTGACGAGGTAATGCGTGTTCGGAAAGTCGTAAAACGTCCCACCGGAAGCCCGCAACGACGTGCGGCCGTCCCCAGTCACATCCCATGCGAGTCCCACGCGCGGTGAAAAATTCGTCCATCTGGTATACGCTCCGGCGTTGCCGGGAAATCCTGGATCCCCATTGAAGAACACTCCCGGCGGCGAATTATCGAATCGGCCACTTTTGATACCATTCTTCAATGCATTTTCGTCGAAATGAATGGCGCTGCCATCCCGGTGAACCAGGGGGAAGTAGGGCTGCCAACGCAGGCCATAGTTCAGCGTCAGTCCTGGCTTGAACTTCCAGGTGTCGGCGGCAAACACCGCCGCGTATTCGTCTCGCTTGTTCTGGGGAGCCTGCGAACCGGCCTGGAAACTGGAAGCATGGCCAGTTAAGAAGTCCGCGAGTCCCAAACCCGTTGTGTTGCCGTTGAAGGCAAACCTCGTGTAATAAGTGTTCGTATACGAGTTCACCCACCACTCCGAGACGTTCGCGCCAAATGCCATCTGATGATTTCCCCGAGCCACGCTGATGTCGTCGTTCACTCCGAAAACGGCGATTCTGGCCGAACCGGCGGTGTTATTTATATTGAAGCCGCCTGTAACGTTCACTGGTAGAAAATAGGGCTGGTAGCTGAACGCCTTCACTCCAACATCGGCCAGTCCAAGTCCGGCCTTGGGCAAACTGTCAGGCTCGAATTTGCCGGCGGCGATCCGGTTTGCCGTGAGGCGCAGTGAATTGACGATATCGGCGCTGAGGAGGTACGTGCTACCGATCGTGAAAGCCTGGGACATGGCGTTAACTTTAGGAGTCGAATTCCCGGCCGAACTTAGCGGATTGTGATTCAAATCGTACGGAGCCGGGTCAAACAGGTGTTCCATCAAATATCGGCCGAATATCGTGTGTTTTGCGCTCTTCTGGTAATCGATTCTGCCGATCGCCATGTGCCCGTTTTCGAAAGTCGGGTTGCCATAAACGGTTTTCCCGCAGGGATCCGTCGTCTGCGGCAATTTACTCGTATAGGCGAGCGCCGGTTTGCTGAATTGCGCGGCATCGACATGGTTATTGACGAACGGCGCTCTCAGTGCGATCGTTTTCCCGGCATTGCACGCCGGTGAGGCAAAGGTTGTAAAGTCGCCCGCATTCATGGCCGCGGTAGGGACAAAAGCAATCAGATCCGATGGGTCCTGACGGATTCTGGTTCCCTGGTAACCTGCAAAGAAAAACAATCTGTTTTTGGCAATCGGTCCGCCCACAGTCCCGCCGAACTGGTTACGTTTTATCGTGTCCCGCTTGAGAGCGAAGGCATTCCGCGCATTGAACATTCCATTCCGCACAAATTCAAACAGATCGCCATGAATCTCATTCGTGCCCGATTTTGTGACGAGGCTGACCGAACCCGCAGACTTGCCACCGCCCGCAGCAGCCGTGGCGCTGGTCTCGACTTTGAACTCCTGCAGGGCATCGGGAAATGGCGTGGACATATACCCATTGCCCTGGGGGTTATTGTGAAATGCTCCATCCAGAGTGAAACTCACTCCGCTGTTCAACCCGCCCGCGATAGAAAAGGCCGTCTTGTTGAAGGGATCCCTGGCGGAAGCGTCGGTAACCGGGGCAGGTGTGGCTGCTCCAGCCAATGCGATCAACTCCACCGCCTGCCGGCCATTCAATGGAAGTTCAAGGATTCGTGTGTTCTCCACTACCTGGCCGATGCTCGTGCTCCGTGTTTCCACCAGGGCCGCGTTGGCCTGGACCTCTATCGTCTCCGCGACCTGGCCTACCTCCAGAGTTACGTTAATCACCGGATTGCTGTTCACCTGCAACACAATTCCGGTTTGGGCATAGGTACGGAATCCCGGTAACGATGCTTCCAACTTGTAGGGACCGATCGGCAGGTTTGGCAGCACGTATGATCCGGTCTCATTGGTGACCGAGTTTCGAATCCCGCCCGTTTCCGTTTGCGTCACGCGTATTTCAACGCCCGGAAGCACGGCTCCGCTTTGATCCCTGGCGGTTCCGCTGATCTCCGCGGTTGCCTGAGCCCAGACGTTGGAGCTCGCGACACAAATCGAAATCAGAAGCGCTATCGATAGACTTTTTCCAAATCCACTCATGGTGGCTCTCACGCAGATTTTCTGAATTTTGACGGCAAGGCTACTACGTGAATCCGTGGAAAGAAAGGTATATGGTGGTCTAATTCGGGGACAGACGTATAAATCACCTAATTAGCATCCAGAGTGATGTTACTTGCCAATTAGGTGATTTATACGTCTGTCCCCGAATTAGACCACTACGGCTACGTGCTGACCGCCCTATAACCCGGCGCCTACATTTCCGTACCGCGCCGGTCTAAGATACGGAGATCTGGCGGAAGGAGAAGTTCGTGAATCCATTTTTCAGAATGCACCGTTCATGCATCGTCGCTGTCCTGCTGTTTTTCGTCGGAACGGTCAACGCGGACACGCTTATACTGCGCGATGGGCGTCGTATCCAGGGCCAATTGATCTCGTTTCAAAACGGCGTCATCGAATTCCAGGAAGCCGGCTTCGGCGGCCGCCTCGGGCGGGTCAATCGCGACGAGGTTACGGGAATTGAGTTTGGCCGAGTGGAAAGAGACGAACCGCCCCAAACGTCTCAGGCCAGACGGCCACGTGGTTTGCGCGAGAAGCAGGTTACGGTGGTAGCCAACGCCGCCTGGAGCGATACCGGCATCGACGTCACATCCGGACAAACCATCTATTTGGAGGCGAGCGGCGAAATCCGCTGGGGTCCCAATCGCCGTGCCGGTCCGAACGGCGAACAGAACTCGCCCAATAATACCGCGCGTCCCATGCCGAATCGTCCAGGCGCGGCGCTCATTGGCCGTGTCGGAACCTCCAGCGATTACTTTTATGCCGGCGACGACCGCGGCCCGATCCGGGTCCGCAATTCCGGCCGCCTGTTTCTCGGCATCAACGACGATAACCTGGAGGACAACACCGGTTATTTCCGCGTAATTGTGTATTACTAGCCGACCGCCTTCTGGATCCCCCTCCCATTCAAAATGGGAGGGGGATCTTGTGGCTGGTTCCCGCCTTTTACGCGGGTTTTTGCCGGTCAGATTCTGGTGGAGAAGGGGATTCCCGTCGGGATCGGCGTGACTTCAACTCCAGGTACACCAGTATGCCAATAGCGAAAGCCGACAATAAAAGGACAAACACTTTTCCTGCGTCCATTCACACTCCTTGCCATCCGAGATGGCAACATTCATCAATGCTGAGAAGTCGTACGAAATTGTTTAGTGTCTAAGCGCGAGAGCTGGAGTGTGGAGGAGAGCGACCACAGACGACCCGAAACTGTCCGGCCTTGAATCGAGATACGAGATCGGGTTGGGCGTGGCGGCGGCAAGAGGACAGGCCAATCGACGGCAACAATTCATCAGCCAGGGCACTAACAGGCTTTTGCCTCGCGCCATCCAGCATCCAGGACTGCCGCACCGCGGATGTCGCAGCCAACGCTGCGTATGGCGGCGCCAGGTGCGCAGCAATCATCGGTGCTGCCTGCTGCCTGTTGAACCTCTCGATGTTGCCGAAATCAGCAAGAGGCGCAAACACCAGAAGGAGCGCGATAAACGCAGTCATCAGAGCCGAAAAAATGGAAGGTCGTTTACCCATCTTGATCCACGCCAAGGACCAGCTTACGCGAAAAGGTCTGGCTCCAGCTTGAAAAATATGCCCCGGATCAACGCGGGCTAAAGCCCGCAACTACATTTGGGATCAACGTTCGGTCTGAATGTAGTCGCGGGCTTTAGCCCGCGTTCACTCCCCCGCAGTTCAAGGGACTCGAGTTTTTTCCTTGCTTCTTGCTCATAACCGCCCAATTGTGTCATCCAGCCGTAAAGCAATGATGAAAGAGTACTTGACAGGATTGACAGGCCCACGCTAGCGTTCCGAGATCTAGGGTATTTTCGGCTCCTGAACATACTCCGAAGGAGGCGCCGTCGAGCGGGCGTCGCTGTCCTTTTAAGGAGCGCTTGACGCACCAGTAAAACGACGGAGGAATCTGTGAACATGAAACTACTCGTGGCCGGTTGTGTGGCGGCCATGACGGTGGCCCTTGTCTCAGGCCAGACCGGTCAGACAGGGCAACGGCCGAAGCCGGGATTCAATCCCGCAGCGAAGCCACAGGCCACGCCGCAGGCTGCGGCAGTGAAGGCAAAAGCTCCCGCTCCAGATGCCGCCGCGCAACGTGCACTCGTCGATCAGTATTGCGTAACGTGCCACAACGCCAGGCTGAAGACGGCGAATCTGCTGCTCGACCAACTGGACCTGGCACACCTGGGGGACCATGCCGAAGTCGGCGAAAAAGTCATCCGCAAACTTCGGGCGGGCATGATGCCGCCGACAGGAATGCGGCGGCCGGATCCGGCTACGCTTCAGTCGCTGATCCGCTGGATGGAGAATGAACTCGATCGTAGTGCGGTCACCCATCTGCCTCCGCCGGGCCTCCACCGCCTGAACCGCACCGAATACGCGAATGCGGTCCGCGACCTCCTTGGACTCGAGGTGGACGCCACGAAGTTCCTGCCATCCGACGATTCGACTCACGGGTTCGACAACATGGCGGGAACATTGACGATGTCGCCTGCACTGATGGAGGCATACCTCTCGGCTGCGGGAAAGATCAGCCGCCTCGCGATCGGCGATGTGAGCGCCCCGACTCAGGCCGTGTTCGACGTTCCTCCGGACACCGCGCAGAACTACCACATCGAGGGCCTGCCGTTCGGAACCCGCGGCGGCATTCTGATCAATTATCAATTTCCAGCCGACGGCGAATATACATTCAAGGTCAAGGGCGTCACGGGTTATTTCCAGGCCGTTCTGGGCGGGATCAAGGGTGAGCAACTCGAAGTCACGGTGGATGGCGAGCGCGTGAAGCTCTTCGATTGGGACCGGGAAATCGCAAACACGACCGGTAATGGCCGCGCAACTCCTCGGGTCCCGATCAAGGCGGGCCTGCACACGGTCGGTGTGACATTCCTCGCGACCAATGACGTGCCGGGTACCGAGTTGAACAAACCGTTTCAGCGGACAATGAACACACCGGGATCCATCCCGGGATTTCTGTTCTATCCCCACGTCGGCCAGGTCTGGATTGAAGGGCCGCACAACGCCGAAGGCGCCACGGACACTGCCAGCCGCCGCAAGATCTTCGTGTGCCGTCCGGCCAGCCCTCGCGACGAAACAACCTGCGCTCGCACGATCATTTCAACACTCGTGAAGCATGCGTACCGGCGCCCGGTGGCCGCGTCGGACGTGGGATCGTTGGTGGAATTCTATCTGGAGGGCCGGAGCGAAGGTGGAAGCTTCGATCAGGGGATCGAAACGGCGCTGCAGCGCATCCTCGTGGATCCGGAGTTTATCTATCGTGGGGAACGCGAGCCTGGTGCGTTGTCCGCCGGCAAGAGTTATCGAGTCAGCGATCTCGCGCTGGCTTCCCGGTTGTCCTTTTTCCTGTGGAGCAGCATACCCGATGACGAACTGATCGACATCGCTGCACAAGGCAAGCTCAAAGATCCAGCCGTGCTCGAGCAACAGGTGAAGCGAATGCTGGCTGATCCGCGGTCCGATGCGCTGGTCGCCAACTTTACCGGGCAGTGGTTGAGCGTGCGCTCGTTGAAGACGAGCGAGCCGGTCGTGAATCTGTTTCCGGACTTCGATGACAACCTGCGGAACGCGTTCCAGCGGGAGACGGAACTGTTTTTCGGCAGCATCGTGCACGAGGATCGCAGTGTTCTGGATCTGTTGACCGCGGATTACACATTCGTCAACGAGCGGCTGGCAAAGCACTATGGGATCCCCAACCTGTATGGCCCGCAGTTCCGCCGCGTCACGCTGGCGCCGGAACTCGACATGCGCCGCGGCCTGCTGGGCAAGGGAGCACTCTTGACGGTGACGTCGCAGGCGGCGCGCACCTCGCCCGTGATCCGGGGCAAGTGGTTCCTGCAAACGTTCCTCGGCGTGAGTCCGCCGGACCCGCCGCCGAACGTGCCGCAAATCAAAGAGAAACCCGCGGACACGACTGGAAATGCCAAAGCGCCGACGATGAGGCAGATAATGGAAGCCCATCACACGAATCCGAGCTGCAACACGTGCCACCAGATCTTCGAGCCGATGGGACTCGCTCTCGAAAACTTCGACGCTGTGGGTACCTGGCGGACCCAGGATGAGGGTTCCCCGATCGATGCCACCGGGGTCCTGGTTGACGGAACCAAGGTGGACGGCGTTGCGAGTCTGCGCGATGTGCTGGTCCGTTATTCCGATACATTCGTGCGGGTCGTGACTGAAAGGCTGCTCACTTACGCCCTTGGCCGCGGCGTCGAGTATCAGGACATGCCGATGGTCCGGTCCATCGTGCGCGAATCGGCAGCCGGTAAATACAAGTTCTCTTCGCTCGTGTTGAATATTGTTAAGAGCGACCCGTTCCAGATGAATATGAAGACAGCGAACTAATAGACTGTAGCGGCGGTTTGACCGCCGCTACAGTACAGGAGAGCACTGATATGTTTATTACCAGGAAGCATATTCCACGGCGCACTGTTCTGAAGGGCGCCGGCGTGGCGCTCGCGCTCCCGTTTCTTGAAGCGATGGTGCCGGCAGCCACCGCACTGGCGCAAACGGCGGCCAACCCGAAACCTCGATTTGTCGGCTGCTTTGTGCCTCACGGCATGGCGCCCGGCTACTGGATTCCGGAGAAGGAAGGAACCGGCTTCGACTTTACTTTCTGCTTCAAACCGCTCGAACCTTATAAGGATCACGTGACCCTCCTGAGTGGGTTGCATTCCCGGTCGGCAGAGCCTCCCCCCGGCGTGACGGGCGCTGACCACTGGGTTGCAGCGGCATTCCTGTGCGCGAACAAACCAAAGAAGACCGCCGGCGCGGACGTTTACGCGGGGACCACGATCGATCAGATGATCGCCCAAAAGATCGGCCAGGATAACCTGATGCCGTCCATGCAGCTCGCCGTCGAGGACCCGGGTGCGAACTCGAGCAACTGCGGCGAGGGTTACAGTTGCGCTTACACGAACTCGATTTCGTGGTCCTCACCGACACAGCCGCTGCCGATGGAGTTGAATCCGCAGGTGGTGTTCGAGCGCATGTTCGGAGACGGCAGCACGATCGAGGAACGGGCCGCGCGGCGGCAGCGGAATCGCAGCATTCTGGACTCGCTTACGGACAGCCTCTCTCGTCTTCGGAAAGACTTCAGTCCATCCGATCGCGTGCGGCTGGACGACCACACAGAGAACGTGCGCGAGATCGAACGCCGGCTGGAAATTGCGATGAAAGCTTCTACCGTCGCACCGGCCGATATGACTGTGCCCGTGGGTGTGCCGCAAACCTTCGACGAACACATCAAGCTGCAGTTCGACCTGATGGCGCTGGCGTTCCAGGCCGATATCACTCGCGTCGGCACCCTGCTCTTTGCCCGTGACCTCACCGGCCGCACTTACCCCGAGTGCGGGGCGCCCACGTTGGGTTTCCATGGCGGGTCGCATCACGGCGAAGATCCGAGACGGATCGCCGAATACGCGAGACTCAACCAGTATCACATCAAGATGCTGGCGCATCTTATCGACAGACTGGCAAAGACCGAAGACGGCGATGGCACATTGTTGGATCATTCACTGGTTCTTTACGGAACCAACATGGGTAACTCGAATCAGCACCTTCACTACGATGTGCCGCATGTGCTGGTCGGAGGATTGAACGGGAGACTCAAAGGCTGGCGTCATCTGGCCTATCCCACGAAGACCGTACCGACCGGCAATCTGCTCTTGAGCATATTGGACAAGTTCGACATTCACGAGGACAGCATCGGCGACAGCACGGGCCGGCTGGAGAATTTGTAACTGTAGGGGCGCTCGATGAGCGCCCTGGGCGGTCACAGGCCGCCCCTACAGTCGTGGAGGCAATGTTTATGTTTATTACACGCACAATCGGAAGCTGTGCCCTGCTGATGTTACTTTCGGTGATCGGTTTTGCTGCCGGCCGCAGCGACGTCGCGGATGCCGCCATGAAGGGCGATAAGGCCGCCGTTCGCAGCCTGATTCAACAGAAGGCCGATGTGAATACGCCTCAGCTCGACGGTGCGACGGCGCTTCACTGGGCTGTGTACCGGGGCGATAAAGAGCTGACGGACATGCTGATCCGCGCGGGCGCGAATGTCAAAGCCGCGAACCGCGAGGGATCCACGCCCATGTGGCTGGCAAGCGTCAACGGAGATGCCGCCATTCTGTCGGCGCTGATAAGCGCCGGAGCCGATCCCAACGAACATCTTCCCCTGGGAAGAAGTCCTCTTATGGCGGCGTCGCGCACAGGCAATGTAGAGGCGATGAAGGTACTGCTCGACCACGGCGCTGACATCAATGCAAAGGAGACGCTGCGGGGAACGACCCCGTTGATGTGGGCTGCGGATGAAGCCCATCCGGCCGCAATTCAGCTCCTGATCGAACGCGGAGCGGACTTCAAGGCCCGCTCGAGTCCTGCCGAGCGTGGGCGCGGACCCGCTCTCGGAAAAGCGAACGATCCCAGAAAGCAGGTCGCAGCGCAAGGTGCAGCGCTCGCCGCCGGGCAGGCGTTGGATCTGCTGGCCCTTCGTGCCGTAGCCGAGGGTGGTGCTGATGTTCAGGGCCAGCGTGGCGCGGCCGCTCAAGGTCAGCGTGGCGCTGCAGCCGCAGGTCAACGCGGCGCTGCTCAAGGCCAGCGCGGTGCTCCGGCTGCTGTCGATGAGGCTGCGCCCGACGGTCAGGACGATGCCGCCGTCGCAGCAGGACTTTTTCGCCGACGGCCCGAGCCGAAAGATGGCGGGGAACTGACAGCCCTGGTATATGCCGCCCGTTCGAACGATGTCGAATCCGTCAAGGTTCTCCTGGCGGCCGGCGCGGATGTAAACCAGGTTACGGGATACGGCTGGAGTCCCTTGCTTGTCGCAACGCAGAATCGGTACTACAAGCTCGGAGCATTTCTGCTCGACCACGGCGCCGATCCGAACCTCGCTAACAAAGGTGGATGGACGCCGCTATATCTTGCGACCGATAACCGCAACATCGAATCCGGCGACTATCCGGTCCGCAAGGGCGACATGGATCACCTGGATTTTATAAAGCTCCTTCTCGACAAGGGCGCAAACGTGAACGCGCGGCTCAAGGACAGCACCGAAACGCGAACGGTTTTCACGAACCAGTGGCTCGATGAGAACGGCGCGACGGCCTTCCTGCGCGCCTCCCAGTCCGGCGATATCGTGCTGATGAAACTTCTGCTGGCGCGTGGCGCCGATCCGAAGATCGCGACGGCGTTGGGAGTGACGGCGTTGCACGCCGCCGCTGGAATCGGCTGGGTGGAAGGTATCACCTACGAGTGGTCGGCGAAGGACACGCTCGAATCCGTGAAGTTGCTGCTGGACCTCGGTCTGGACGTGAACGCACAGGCCGACACCGGACGCGTCGCACTGCACGGCGCCGCCCACAAAGGTCGTTCCGATGTCGTGCAGCTTCTCGTGGACCACGGCGCCAGGCTCGATGTCAGGGATTACGGGAATACGGACAACCGGGGCGGCAAGCTCGCCATTCACACGTGGCAGCCCGTGGATTATGCCGATGGTCTGGTCCGTGTTGGCGTGCAATCGGCGATCGCGCACCCCGAGACCGGCCTTCTCCTTCGTAAATTGATGACGGCCGCCGGGCTTCCTGCACCGCCGGTGGGCCGCACGCTGGAATCGATTTGCATCACCGACGCCTGCGATTAGTTTCTGCAAAACAGGGACTAGCCGCCAATGACGCGAATTACGCGAATGGGCGCATAAGGAATCGTTGACGCGCCCATTCGCGTAATTCGCGTCATTGGCGGCTAGTCCCTGTTGCCGTCGAATATTTCCGGCCAATAAAACGTCGCAATGACGTTCTTAGCGCTGCTCGTAACGATGACCTCTTTATAAGCAGGATTCAGAGTAGGTCCCGAGAAGTTAATACCGGTGATTTTCTGGACCGGAATTTTAAAGCGTGGGGCCACGTCGCCGGTATCGTCGATGCTCCAGGCGCAAATCGATCCTTCGGCGCAACTACTCACGATCATCCCAGTCGGAGGATGAACTTTGACCAGACCGCCACCCCCACCGAGGAGGGTCTTGGGACCCGCGATCACGGCTTTGGGTTTGGCGTCTCCGCTGGCGGTACGATCAAAAATCAACAGAGACCCGCGACTACTGACGATCAGGAGATTTCGGACGGGGTCAACGGCCATGTGGGGGAAACCCTGGCCCTTAGGCGTGGGAAATTGAAATTGTGTATTGGGCCCGCCGAGAATGCGTTTGGGGGCCACGTCTCCGTTTCCCAACCGGTCAAATACCAGGACCACACCTTTTCCGGGACCACCGCTTGTTGCGACACCAATATAGATCTCACCATTAACCGGATCCATGGCCATCTTATCGTTCCCATCGTAATCCGTGCCCTGTATCTGAGTGTTGGGTCCCTGGATGACTCGAACCGGAGGTTCCTCTCCCCCCGACCCTCCCTTGAATGTCAGGATCGCCTGTGCCAGAGGACTGTTCACGACGAGTTCATCGTGAGCCGGATCATATTCCATGGAATGCATGGTCCGGGTGATCAGCGTTTTTTGGCCTTCCAAAATTCTCACGGGAACCGTATTTTCTTTCGCCAACCTGGCGTAAGCCATAATTACTGGCGTGTTCACTCAGTTGGGTACCAGGTACTCTTCCCGCTTGCTGTCATACGCCACGACCTGAGGCTTGCCGAACTTCAGCGACTTCCAACCGAGCGGCGCACTGCGTATGGTCCGGACGGGAGAGGCATTCCCATTCGCGGTCAGCGAATAGCAGGTGGCCGAAGAGTTACCCATGTTGGAAACCCACGCCTCTTTATTTTTAGTATCGATAGAGATGCCCGCGGGATGATCCAGACCGGTCTTGTCTCCTTTTATGACTTTCAACGGCGGGACGTCGCCGTTATCGGTCGCACGGAAAACGAGAACCGAATTTCCGACGTCGTTGGCGACCCATAGGTTGCCCGTGTCCGGATCCAGCGAGAAAGCCCCCATCCAGTTCAACAACGTCTTCGGGCCTTGAATGGTGCGCACTGGAGCAGCATCACCGTTCGCGTCGAGTGGGTAAATCGTAATAGAGGGGGGATAGTGTTTGCCTGAGCCGGCAACCTTGTAGTTACTCGAATTGCCCCAGTTACCGATGAATAACAGTTTCCTCTGCACATCGACGGCAACACCGTGAACGTCCGCGAGTCCTGTATGTGGTCCTTCGATCACGCGCAGCGGCTTTTCATTTCCGGAAGCGCCCTTCCGGAATATCAATACCCTCGGAGGGTACTGATTCGTAGAGTAAACCTCGTCCTTCCCCTCATCGACCGCTATCTGGAACCCCCGATGAGGAATATTCAGGATGCGTAGCGGCTCGGTATTTCCCTGGGCGCCCGCGCGAAATGTGTATATCGCATCGGCTGTATCCATCGCCACGTTGTAAGTCTCGCCGTTCTTCGGATCGATGTAGACGCCGTTGTTGTACTCATTCCTGGTGTCGGGACCTTCGATCACTCGCTTCGGCCTGGTAGCGTCCACGTTCGGCGGTGTATTGTCCAGCCGATTGAATACCTTGATGCCGAACAAGTTCGTATCCTGCATGACCACTTCATCGCGTATGGGGTCTACGGCGATAGAACTGTAGATGGGATACGTATCCTTGATCACGCGAACCGGAGCCCGATTCACCTCGACCGTTTCTGCCGCGTATACCGATTTTTCCTTAAACGGCTCAAACAGGCTCTTCGACTCGAATTCCGCATACAGAGTCGCAATGGCGCTGACGGGTTCGGGCCGTGCGCAGAAGTCTGCATAATCGGGCAGGTGTTCGATTGAAACCAATCGAGCTGAGCCAACGGACGGTTGCGAAGTGGTCTGGAATTGCTGTCGTGTGATTGCGTATCCGCAGAAGATGCCGAATGCAATCGCAACTGCTCCCGCGAGGATGGCGCTTTTAACCATGTTTCTTCTGCGCATAAGCCTCCATATACGTTGTCGGATTTACGTGTAACGTTACGCAGATGTGAACATGTCGCAGACTGTCGTGTCAAATTTCAAGTGGAGGATCTGAGTTGAAGGTGTGAGTTCCCAGCCGCGGAGCGGCGTTAGAATGTAGCCCACGGCGAAGCCGTGGGTTTGGGGATTGAATTCCCCTCCTAGAAAC
>Ga0137409_10004517_pt1 | contig 14574 bp, 13 predicted proteins | sample CZODoug1_16funga_FD_122059 | JGI IMG/M metagenome (GOLD analysis project Ga0137409, IMG submission 122059) | Vadose zone soil fungal communities from Angelo Coast Range Reserve, California, USA - CZODoug1_16fungal (Hybrid Assembly) | ecosystem: Environmental > Terrestrial > Soil > Vadose zone... | reverse complement strand
GGCCGCGCCATCACGTTGTACTGCGATCTGGTCGCGCGTGCCGTGATCGATGGCATCTCGCGTGCGCAGGGCGAATCCGGAATCGATATCGGTGCGTCGGCGCATCCCGTCCGCGAAGTGATTCCGGCGGCGCCGCAGCCCGCGGGCTTCCAGGGTCTCGCCGGTCCGCGTGGTGCGGCCGACGATCTCAAGAAGCTCACCGGCGTGTCCGGCGCAATCGAGAAGAAGTTCAACGACCTCGGCATCTTCCACTACTGGCAGCTCGCCGAACTCGATCACGACACCGCCCACAAGATCGGTGAAGAGGTCGGACTTCCGAGCCGAGCCGATGGCTGGGTCGCCCAGGCCAAGGCGATGACCGCGGAAGCGGAATAACGCGAACGCGCTGGCCGGATCTTTCCGGCCACCTCCTTCCCAATTTACGTGAATTGCTGGTGGCGGAGGCGGCGAGGCGGCAACAGCCGCGCCGCTATCGCCCTGACAGGCAAAGGACTGCAACGATGGCAACAATCACAGCGGCGATGGTCAAGGACCTGCGCGAGACCACCGGCGTCGGCATGATGGACTGCAAGCAGGCGCTGGCCGAGAACGATGGCGACATGCAGGCGGCGATCGACTGGCTGCGCAAGAAGGGCCTGTCGAAAGCGGCGAAAAAGGCCGGCCGCGTTGCGGCAGAGGGCCTGATCGGCGTGCATACGGCCGGCATCAAGGGCGTTCTGGTCGAAGTCAATTCCGAGACCGACTTCGTGGCGCGCAACGGGCAGTTCCAGGGGCTGGTCAAGATGATCGCACAGGTAGCCCTCGACGTCGGCCCCGACGTGGAGAAGATCAAGGCTGCGAAGGTGGGTTCGGTGACGGTCGAGACCGCCATTGCGGATGCGATTGCGACCATCGGTGAAAACATGACGCTGCGCCGCGCGGCTGCGCTCGAAGTCGGCAAAGGCGTGGTGTCGAGCTACGTCCATAACGCTGTCATCGAGGGCGCCGGAAAGATGGGCGTGATCGTGGCGCTGGAATCGACCGGCAAGACCGATGAACTCGCGGTCCTCGGCAAGCAGCTTGCCATGCACGTTGCCGCCGCCAATCCGCAGGCGCTGGATGCGGCTGGATTGGATCCCCAGATCGTGAAGCGGGAAAGGGACGTGCTGGCCGACAAATACCGCCAGCAGGGCAAGCCCGAGAACGTGATCGAGAAGATCGTCGAGTCTGGTTTGAAGACCTATTACAAGGAAGTCTGCCTGCTGGAGCAGGCTTTCATCCACGATAACGCCAAATCGGTCGCCCAGGCGGTGAAGGAAGCTGAGGGCAAAATCGGCGCACCGGTGAAGATTACCGGATTTGTGCGCTATGCTCTCGGCGAGGGAATCGAGCGGCAGGAATCCGACTTTGCCGCCGAGGTGGCCGCGGTAAGCGGCCAGAAATAACCGCCGGAACCCTCCTTCCGGCGTGGTTGCGCCGGGAGCTTCGGCGCCCGGAAGGAAAGCGATCGCATCATGGCTGAGCCGGTCTATCGTCGTGTGGTGATCAAGCTTTCGGGCGAATATTTTGCTGGCGCGCATTCATTCGGCATGGACCAGCCGACCATCGACCGGATCGCAGCCGATTTGATCGCGGCCAAGCAGCTCGGTGTCGAGGTCGCGGTCGTCGTCGGCGGCGGAAATATGGTCCGGGGCGTCGAGGTATCCTCGCGCGGCGTCTCGCGGCCGACCGGCGATACCATGGGCATGCTCGCCACCGTGATGAACTGCCTGGCGCTGGAGGCTGCGATCGAGCGGCGAGGGGCGCCGGCACGGACCCTGTCGGCGTTCGTCATGCCCCAGATCTGCGAGCTTTTCACCCGCGGGGCGGCGCACAAATACCTCGCCGAGGGTCGGATCGTGCTGCTCGGCGGCGGAACCGGCAATCCGTTCTTCACCACCGATACCACGGCGGTGCTGCGGGCCGCCGAAATCGGCGCCCAGGCCGTGCTGAAGGCCACCAATGTCGATGGCGTCTACAGCGCCGATCCCAAAAAGGACCCGTCGGCCAAGCGATTCGATCGTCTGACCCATTCTCAGGCGATCGAAGGCGGCTACAAGGTGATGGATGCGACCGCATTCGCGCTTGCCCGCGAGACGTCGCTGCCTATCATCGTGTTCTCGATCGCCGAGCCGGGTTCGATCGGTGCGATCCTGCGTGGCACCGGCCACGGCACCATCGTCGCCGGCTGACGGGTTTGTGACGCGTCGGGCCGCGGATTGGCGGTCTCGACGGCTAGGATTTCAGGAGGGGAGAGCGTTATGCCCACGGGTAGTTTCGACATCAACGAATTGAAGCGCCGCATGCTAGGCGCCACCCAGTCGCTGAAGCATGAACTGGGCGGTTTGCGAACCGGCCGCGCCGCGGCCTCGATGCTGGAACCGGTGCAGGTCGATGCTTACGGCACGCACATGCCGCTCAACCAGCTTGCCACCATCAGCGTTCCCGAGCCGCGGCTTTTGTCAGTGCAGGTATGGGACAAGTCGATGGTCAAGGCCGTGGAGAAGGCGATCGTGGATTCCAACCTTGGCCTCAGTCCGGCCACCGAAGGGCAGGTGCTAAGGTTGCGAATTCCGGAACTCAATGAGGAGCGCCGCAAGGAGCTGGTAAAAGTAGCGCATAAATATGCCGAGGCGGCAAAGGTCGCGGTCCGGCACGTCCGCCGAGATGGCCTCGATACCGTCAAGAAGCTTGAGAAAAACCACGAGATTTCCGAGGACGATCAGGAACGTCTGGCCAATGACGTACAGAAGGCCACTGACGGGGTGATTTCGGAGATAGATCAGTTGCTTGCGGCCAAGGAAAAGGAAATCCTCACGGTGTAGTCTTAAGGGATTGCTAGGCTTGAAGGATTGATGGATGTCGAACGTTGCCGCCCCCGCACCTGAAGGACCGGATTCAGCCGGCGTTCCCTTGCATGTGGCTGTTATCATGGACGGCAACGGACGCTGGGCGGCGGCCCGCGGTTTGCCGCGCGCGGAAGGCCATCGCCGCGGTGTCGAGGCGCTGCGCCGCGTCGTTCGCGCTGCAAACGAACTCGGTATCCTGTACCTGACGATTTTCTCCTTCAGCTCGGAAAACTGGTCGCGGCCCGCGACCGAAATCGGCGACCTGTTCGGTCTGCTCCGGCGCTTCATCCGCAACGATCTGGCGACCCTGCATCGCGACGGGGTGCGGGTGCGGGTGATCGGCGAACGCGACGGGCTGGAGCCCGACATCTGTGCGCTTCTGAAAGAGGCCGAAGACCTGACGCGGGAGAATACCCGCCTCAACCTCGTGGTGGCGTTCAACTACGGATCGCGACAGGAGATCGCCAACGCGGCGCAGCGGCTGGCGCGCGAGGTCGCGGAGGGCAAACGCGATCCCGCGTCGATCGACGCCGACACGCTTGGCCGATATCTCGACGCGCCTGATATTCCCGATCCCGATCTGATCATCCGCACCAGCGGCGAGCAGCGGCTGTCGAATTTCCTGATGTGGCAGGCCGCCTACAGCGAGCTCGTGTTCGTGCCGATCCACTGGCCGGATTTCGACAAGGCCGCGCTCGAGGGCGCGATCGCCGAATACGCCAGGCGGGAGCGCCGGTTCGGCGGTCTGGCCGCGAAAACCGGATCGTGACCGAGGGCGAAGCCGCGCCGGCGGCCGTGGTCGAGCAAGGCTCGCGCAATCTCTTGATGCGCGTCATCGCGGCGCTGGTGCTTGCGCCGTTGGCTATCGCCATCGCCTATGCCGGCGGATGGCTGTGGGCTGCGCTGGTGACGCTGGCCGCGATCGGCCTCTATGTGGAATGGCTGATGATCGTGGGTGGCGCGCGCGAGAAGCGCGTGGTCGCGTCAGGGGTTGCTGCGCTCGCCATCGCCGGATTTTGTCTCGCGTCCGGGCGGCTCGATGCGTCGCTGGTCGTATTGGCGCTCGGCCTTGGGGCCGTCGCGTTGCTTTCGCCGGAGCGGCGCCAGTGGAACGCGACCGGATTTGTCTATGCCGCCGCGGCGCAGCTCGCATCGATTCTGGTGCGCTTCGATCAAACCAGCGGATTTGCCGCACTGATGCTGGTCCTGCTGGTGGTGTGGGTCACGGATATCGGCGGTTATTTCGCTGGCCGGGGCCTCGGCGGCCCAAAACTCTGGCCGCGGGTCAGCCCGAAGAAAACCTGGGCGGGCGCCATCGGCGGCTTTGCTGCCAGTCTTGTGATCGCCGCGGGGGCGGCAGCGCTAGGCGCCGGCAAAACCGGCCCCTTGCTGCTGCTGGGCGCGGCGCTCTCGGTCGCTTCGCAACTTGGCGATCTCTTTGAATCCGCAGTGAAACGGCGATTCGGCGTCAAGGACTCAAGTCACATTATTCCCGGCCATGGCGGGCTACTGGATCGCCTCGACGGATTCGTCGCCGCGGTCGTGCTGGCGGCGATTTTCGGGGTTTTGCGGGGTGGCGTGGATGGCGTCGGCCGCGGTCTTATGGTTTGGTGAGAACATGAGCGCCGTTCCCTTGCGTAATAACAAAGCCGCGGCATCAGCCGTGCGCGTCGTGACCGTCCTCGGCGCCACCGGTTCGATCGGCGACAGCACCATGGATTTGCTGAGGGCTGCGCGCGACCGCTACCGGGTCGAAGCGCTGACCGCGAATTCCAACGTGCCGGCGCTGGCGAAGCTGGCGAAGGAATTTGGCGCGCGATTCGCGGCGGTCGCAGACCCCAGCCGCCTCGGCGAGCTGAAAGATGCCCTGGCCGGCACGCGCACCGAATGCGGCGCGGGCGAAAGCGCGATCATCGAAGCTGCGGCGCGTCCGGCGGATTGGGTGATGGCCGCCGTCAGTGGCGCTGCTGGCCTGAAACCCGCGCTTGCGGCGGTCGATCGAGGATCGACCGTGGCGCTTGCGAACAAGGAATGCCTTGTTTGCGCGGGTGATTTCTTCATGCAGCGGGCGGCGAAGGCCGGGGCCTGCATCCTGCCGGCGGATTCCGAGCATAATGCGTTGTTTCAGGCGCTTGGCTCGGGAAACCGGGAAGAGCTGGTCCGTGTCATCATCACCGCGTCAGGCGGACCGTTCCGGACCTGGGCTGTCGCCGATATCGAACAGGCGACGCTGGCGCAGGCGTTAAAACATCCGAACTGGAGCATGGGGCAGAAGATCACCATCGATTCGGCGTCGATGATGAACAAGGGGCTGGAAGTCATTGAAGCTTCTTACCTGTTTGCGCTGACGCCGGATGAAATCGACGTTCTGGTGCATCCGCAGTCGATCATTCACGGCATGGTCGAATTTTCCGATTGTTCCGTGGTCGCGCAGTTGGGGGCGCCGGATATGCGCACGCCGATCGCGCATTGCCTGGGATGGCCTGACCGCATTGTCGGTCCGGCCGCGAAGCTGGATCTCGCCAAGATCGGGCAACTCACCTTCGAGGAACCCGATTTCGGTCGGTTTCCGGGACTTCGGCTGGCTTACGAATCGTTAAGGACCGGCCGTGGCGCGACCACGGTATACAATGCGGCCAATGAGGTCGCGGTAGCCGCGTTCATCGGCGGCAAGATCAAATTTGGCGCGATTGCCCGGCTCGTCGAGGCCACCCTGAACGATTGGGTGCGTTCCGGTAATCTGGCGCCGTTGACTTCGGCCGACGACGCCATCGATGTTGACCATAGGGCGCGACATAAGGCTGCCACCCTATTGCCTCAAATTGCCGCAAAGGCATCTTAGGTTAGAGGTCAGGGACAGGGCCTCCGGCTCTAGTGAAGGGGAATCGGATGTCAGAGTTTTTTCTACATAGTTTCAATACGTTAGGGCATGGCCTTGTCGGCTACATCATCCCCTTTTTGTTCGTCCTGACCATCGTTGTCTTCTTCCATGAACTTGGTCACTTCCTGGTCGCCCGCTGGGCCGGCGTGAAGGTGTTGACGTTCTCGCTTGGCTTCGGACCGGAACTCGCCGGGTTCAACGACCGGCATGGCACCCGGTGGAAGATTTCGGCGATTCCGCTCGGCGGCTATGTGAAGTTCTTCGGCGACGACAGCGAGGCCTCCACGCCATCGTCCGAGGCGCTCGCCAGCATGACCGAAGAAGAGCGCGCCGGCAGTTTCCATCACAAGAAAGTCGGACCGCGTGCGGCGATCGTGGCCGCCGGCCCGATCGCCAACTTCATTCTGGCCATCGTGATCTTTACCGGCCTGTTCACGTTTTTCGGCAAGCCGAGCACGACGGCGCGAGTCGATAAAGTCGAGGCGGGCAGTGCCGCCGAGAAAGCCGGCTTTCAGGTGGGCGACGTCGTAACCGCGATCGACGGTACGAAAATCGGAAGCTTCTCGGATATGCAGCGGATAGTCGGCACGCGAGCCGGCGAGCAACTGAAATTCATGGTCGAGCGCGGCGGTTCTGCGCTGCAATTGCAGGGAACGCCTGAACTCAGGGAAGTGAAAGACACGTTCGGCAACGCGCACCGGCTCGGCGTGCTGGGAATTACCCGCGCGACTTCGCCCGGCGACGCCACCACCGAGCGTGTGGACCCCGCGACCGCGCTTTGGCTCGGCGTCAAGGAAACCTGGTTCGTGGTTGACCGTACGCTCGCTTATATCGGCGGCGTCTTTACCGGGCGCGAGGCGGCCGATCAGGTCGGTGGCCCGCTTCGAATCGCCCAGATTTCAGGGCAGGTCGCCACCATCGGTCTTGCCGCGCTGGTGCATCTTGCAGCAGTGCTCTCGATATCGATCGGGCTGCTGAATCTGTTTCCGGTTCCGCTGCTCGATGGCGGACATCTTCTGTTCTACGCGGTCGAGGCCGTGCGCGGACGCCCGTTGTCAGACAGGGCGCAGGAAATGGGGTTCCGAATCGGGTTAGGCTTGGTGCTGATGCTGATGGTGTTTGCGACCTACAACGACATCCTGCATCTGGCTGCATCCTGACGCCTTATTTGAAGGGCGTGGCCGATAGGCAACGTCTTGGAATGAAAATGAAATTGCACCGCATTCGGACGTTTGCCGCCCCGGCAAAATTGGCTACAAGCGGTGCAACGAATGGGAATCTGCTGGTTCGTAGGGGTACGAACCAGCCTTGGAATGATAAGGGCGCCTTGCGCATGAATTTGGGAATGCGAGTGCGGGGGGGTGTATTGGCCGCCCTGATCATGTTCGCTGTGCCTGCGGCGACCACGCTGGCTGCTGTGCTTATGGCGTCGCCGGCTGCTGCGCAGGGGGTGTCTTCGATCCAGGTCGAAGGCAACCGGCGCGTCGAAGTTGAGACCATTCGCTCGTATTTCAAGCCGGGACCCGGCGGACGGCTGGATCAAGGACAGATCGATGACGGCCTGAAAGCGCTGATCGAGACCGGCCTGTTCCAGGACGTGAGGATCAACCAGGCCGGCGGGCGGCTGGTCGTGACCGTGGTCGAAAATCCCGTGATCGGCCGCATTGCCTTCGAGGGCAACAAGAAGGTCAAGGACGAGCAACTTTCGGCGGAAATACAGTCGAAACCGCGTGGCACGCTATCGCGTCCCATGGTCCAGTCCGACGCTCAGCGGATCGCCGAAATCTATCGCCGTTCGGGCCGTTACGACGTGCGCGTCAATCCCGAAATCATTGAGCAGCCGAACAACCGCGTCGATCTCGTTTTCACGATTACCGAGGGGTCGAAAACCGGCGTCAAGTCGGTCGAGTTCGTCGGCAACGTCGCTTATTCATCCTATCGCCTCAAGGATATCATCAAGACGCGCGAATCGAATCTGCTGAGCTTCCTCGGCGGAGCCGACGTCTACGATCCGGACCGGGTCGAAGCCGACCGCGACCTGATTCGCCGCTTTTACCTGAAGCATGGCTATGCCGATGTGCAGGTGGTGGCCGCGCTGACGGAGTATGATCCGGAGAAGAAGGGCTTCCTGGTGACCTTCAAGATCGAGGAAGGTCAGCAATACCGGGTGGCGACCGTCAATTTCGAATCCAGCATCGGCACGCTTGACGGCAATACGCTGCGCAGTTTCTCGCGCGTCTATGTCGGATCGCTCTACAACGCCGAAGCGCTGGAGAAATCCGTCGAGGAAATGCAGATCGAAGCCTCGCGGCGGGGGTATGCCTTTGCGATCGTGCGTCCGCGCGGCGATCGCAATTTCGAGGCGCATACCGTTTCGATTACCTTCGCCATCGACGAAGGCCCGCGAACCTACATCGAGCGCATCAACGTGCGCGGCAATACCCGCACCCGCGACTACGTCATTCGCCGCGAATTCGATCTTTCCGAGGGCGATGCGTATAATCGCGCGCTGGTCGATCGTGCCGAGCGCCGCCTCAAGAACCTCGATTTCTTCAAGAGCGTGAAAATCTCCACGGAACCCGGATCCTCAAGCGATCGCGTGATTCTGGTCGTCGATCTCGAAGAGAAATCGACCGGTGACTTCTCGGTGTCCGGCGGTTATTCGACCACCGATGGCGCGCTCGCGGAGGTCAGCATTTCCGAGCGTAACTTCCTGGGCCGCGGTCTGTTCGCGAAGGCGTCGGTGACGTATGGCCAGTATGCGCGCGGCTACTCGCTTTCGCTGGTCGAACCCTATCTTCTGGACTATCGCGTTGCGCTCGGTCTCGATTTCTTCCAGCGCCAGCAGCTCGCCAATAACTTCATTTCTTACGGCACCAAGACGCTGGGCTTCAGTCCGAGACTAGGCTTCGGGCTGCGCGAAGATCTATCCTTGCAGCTCCGGTACTCGATCTATCAGCAGGAAATCCAGCTGCCGCCGAACCTCGCCAACTGTAATAACAATCCTGCAAATACGTTGCTAGCGTTTAACCCGTCACCAGCTTTTGTCGCGGCCAATCCGGGACTTGGCATCGATTTGGCCGCAACCAATGGTCTCGGCTGCTACTCTGACGGCGAGGCGTCGCTGCCGGTCCGCAAGGAACTGCAGAGCGGCAGTACGCTGACCTCGGCGCTCGGCTATTCGCTGAACTACAACACGCTGGACAACAACAAGAACCCGACCGACGGCCTCTTGGTCGACTTCAAGCAGGACTTCGCCGGCGTCGGTGGCGACGTCACCTACCTGAAGAGCCAGATCGACGCCAAGTACTACAGCCCGCTGGTCGCGGACATTGTCGGCGTGTTGCACGTGCAGGGCGGTATCCTGAACCAAATCGGCAACAACGACCTGCGCATGCTCGATCATTTCCAGATGGGGCCGAATCTGGTTCGCGGCTTCGCCCCGAACGGCATCGGTCCGCGCGACCTCAATCCGTTCGGCACCATGGATGCGCTCGGCGGCACGAAGTACTGGGGCGCGTCTTACGAGTTGCAGATGCCGTTCTGGTTCCTGCCGAAGGAAGTTGGCCTGAAGGGCGCGGTCTATGCCGATGCGGGCGGTCTGTCCGACTACAAGGGGCCGACGACCTGGGCCGCGACCGGGGAACTGACCACGCCGTTCAATTCGACCTGTACCAAGTCGACGGTCACGCCTGCGACGGCCGGGACCTGCACGGGACTGGTCTACGACAACGGCAATGTCGTTCGCTCGTCGGTGGGTGTCGGCCTGATCTGGGCGTCGCCGTTCGGACCGCTGCGGTTCGACTACGCCGTTCCGCTCACCAAGGGTCAGTTCGACCGCGTCCAGCAGTTCAAGTTCGGTGGCGGCACCTCGTTCTGATGCATGATCCGGAAATGTCCACCCCGCGCAGGGATCGCGGGGTGGACGATGTTCCGAAACGATCATATTCGAGCAATCGGGGTTGAGCCGTTTTCGAGCGAATTCGATTGCGTCTGTCTTGCAGAAGACCTTGCAGAAAACGCTTTAAACAGGGATAGAGGTTCGGTTCCGGCTTCCCGGAGCCGAACTCGCGATTTCGAACAGCGGCCGGACCGCGACGGGTGGAATGGCGCAACCGACATTCTTTAAGCAATCGCAACCGCTGACGCTGGCCGATATCGCAGCGCTCGCGAAAGCGCATGTGGTCGATCCGTCCCGTACCGGCCAGCAGGTCAAGGGGCTGGCGTCGCTCGACGAAGCCGGTCCCATGCATTTGGCGTTCTTCGACAATCTCAAATATGCCGATCAGCTCGCCTCGACCAAAGCCGGCGCTTGTCTGGTGAGCGCGCGATTCGAGGCCAGCGTCCCCGCCCATGTCGCTGTGTTGCGTGCGGCCCAGCCGTTCCGTGCGTTCGTCCAGATCGCCCGGGAGTTGCATCGCGATGCGCTGCGGCCGCAATCCTGGTTCGGCTGCGAGGGCATCGCGCCGTCGGCCATCATCGACCCCAGCGCCCGCCTGGAAGATGGCGTGATCGTCGAACCGCTGGTCGTGATCGGCGCGAATGTCGAGATCGGAGCGGGCACCGTGATCGGCGCAGGAGCCGTGATCGGCGCCGAGGTCAGGATCGGCCGGGACTGCAATGTCGGCGCGCGCACGGCCATCCAATGCGCGCTGATCGGCAACAACGTGCTGATCCACCCCGCCTGCAGCATCGGGCAGGACGGCTATGGCTTCCTGTTCTTCGGGCCGGACGGCCACCTGAAGGTCCCGCAAACCGGCCGGGTGCTGATCCAGAACGACGTTGAGATCGGCGCTGGCACGACGATCGACCGCGGCAGCCTGCGCGACACCGTGATCGGCGAAGGCACCAAAATCGACAATCAGGTCCAGATCGGGCACAATGTGACCATCGGCAGGCACTGCCTGCTCGCGGCCCAGATCGGGCTCGCAGGCAGCCTGACGATAGGCGACAACGTGGCGCTGGGTGCAAAGGTCGGCATCAACAATCATCTCAAGATCGGCGACGGAGCCCAGGTGACGGCCATGAGCGCCGTCAAGGACGATATTCCGCCCAATGGGCGCTGGGGCGGTCATTTCGCCAAGCCGACCAAGCAGTGGTTCCGCGAGATCGTCGCGGTGGAACGTCTGGTGCGCGATCAGAAGGCCGATCCGAAGGGCGAGGGGCAGGAGTGATGGAGGAGGCACCGGTCAAGTTCGAGCTCGTGGATATCGACACCATCCTCAAGACGCTCCCGCATCGCTATCCGATGCTGTTGATCGACCGCGTCATCAACATCCGCACCGATTACAGTGGCATCGGCATCAAGAACGTCACCTTCAACGAGCCGGCGTTCCTCGGCCATTTTCCGGAGCGTCCGGTCTATCCCGGCGTGATGATGATCGAAGCCATGGCGCAGACTGCCGGCGTCATCGGCATCAAGTCGGTCGAGGGCACCGAGAAGCCGCGCGCGGTCTACTTCCTCACCATCGACAAGTGCAAGTTTCGCAAGCCCGTGAAGCCCGGCGACATCATCGAATATCACATGCGCTCGATCGGCCGCCGCAACACCATGTGGTGGTTTCACGGCGACGCCAAGGTGAACGGCAAGGTCGTCGCGGAAGCCGATGTCGGCGCGATGCTGACCGACTGATCCGTTCCTGATGGCGCCTGCGATCGGCGGGACATTTGATGCGCGTCGATCAGGATGCGTGTCGATCAGGTCTGGGTGATCCGAAGGCGGACTATGCCGCGATCGTCGCAAGACGTTGCAGCCGCGGCGCCAAGATCACTCCATTTCCGTCCGTGGCTTGCGCTCCAAGCCGTTAGGACGCGCGACGGCCGGCGAGAACGATATCTGTCTTACGAAGCGAAACATGGCGTGATCATCCGTGTCTGGACAGCCTAATTGGAGCGCGCTAACCACCGAGATGTCAGATGCATCCGCAGATCCCCGAACACGTGGAATGAAGCCTTTCGATGAGCATGATCGATCCCACCGCGCGGATTGAAGACGGCGCCATGATCGGCGAGGGCACGGTGATCGGCCCTTATTGCATCATCGGCCCGCATGTTGCGATCGGCAAGAACTGCAAATTGATCGCGCATGTGCACATCACGGCGCAGACGTCGATCGGCGATGGTTGCACGATTTATCCCTTCGTCTCGCTGGGAACGCCGCCGCAATCCCTGAGCTATCGGGGCGAGCTGACGAAGCTCGAGATCGGCGCGGGCTGCACCATCCGGGAATCGGTCACCATGAATGCCGGCACCGCGGCCGGCGGCGGCATCACCCGCGTCGGCGACCGCGGCTATTTCATGAACTGCAGCCATGTCGGGCACGACTGTCACGTGGGCAATGACGCGATTTTCGCGACCTCCGCGACGCTCGGCGGCCACTGCGAGATCGGCGATTTCGTCTTCATCGGCGGCCTGTCGGCGGTGCACCAGTACACGCGGATCGGACCGCAGGTGATGGTCGGCGGCGTCTGCGGCGTGCGCGACGACGTCATTCCGTTCGGGCTGGTCAACGGCCAGTATGCCGCGCTTGAAGGCCTCAACATCGTCGGCATGAAGCGGCGCAAGTTCACGCGCGAGCGGCTCGCGATTGTCAGGTCGTTCTACCAGAAGCTGTTTCACGCGCCCGGCATCTTCGCCGAACGGCTGGCGCGGGTGCAGCCACTGGCGAGCGAAGACCCCGCGATCGCGGAAATCCTCACCTTCATCGCCAACGGCAGGCATCGGCCGCTCTGCCTGCCGGCCGGCGGCGACAGCCGTTAGCAACGATGGGCTCGCCGGCGCCGCCAATTTCCTCCCCTGTCGGCTTGATCGCAGCCGGCGGCGCCATGCCGTTCGCGGTGGCGGATTCGCTTGCCGCGCGCGGCATCGATGCCGTGCTGTTCGCGCTGCGCGGCGCTTGCGATGCAAAGCGGGTCGAGCGTTTCCGCCATCACTGGATCTCGGTCGGCCAGCTCGGGCGGGCGGTCAAACTGTTTCGCGCCGAAGGCTGCCGCGACCTGGTGTTCATCGGCAGCCTGGTGCGGCCGGCGCTCTCGGAAATCCGCTTGGACTTCGGCACGCTGCGCGTCCTCGGCCAGGTCTGGGCGGCGTTTCGCGGCGGCGATGATCATCTGTTGTCCGGGATCGGCCGCATTCTGGAGCGCGACGGCTTCCGGATGGTCGGGATCAAGGATGTCGCGCCCGATCTCCTGGTGCCCGAGGGATGTCTCACCCGGACCGTGCCGGACGAACATGCGACAGCCGATATCGAGAAAGGCCGCGAGGTGCTGCGTGCGCTCAGCCCGTTCGACATCGGGCAGGCGGCGGTCGTCATCGACGGGCATGTGGTCGGCATCGAGGACATCGAGGGCACCGACGGGCTGTTGGTGCGCGTGGCGCGGCTGCGCGAGGCCGGGCGCATTCGCGCCAAAACCGGCCGCGGCGTGCTGGTGAAGGCGCCGAAGAGCGGACAGGATTTGCGCTTCGACCTGCCGACCGTGGGCGCTAAAACCATCGAAGGCGCAGCCAAAGCCGGGCTTGCCGGCATCGCCGTGATCGCCGGCAATACAATTGCCGCGGAGGCGCAAGCCATGATTGAAGCCGCTGATAGCGCCGGCCTGTTCATCCAGGGCTTACCAGCGTGACGCCGTCTCGCACCACCGCCGGGATGGAGCGGAGGATATTTCTGATCGCGACGGAAGAGTCCGGCGATCGCCTCGGCGCTAATTTGATGAAAGTGCTGCGCCAGCGCCTTGGCGACGGGGTGCGGTTCGAAGGCGTCGGCGGCCGCGCGATGGCGCGCGAAGGCCTGGAGTCGCTGTTTCCGATCGAAGAGCTCTCGATCATCGGGCTTGCCGCCGTCGTCAAGGACCTGCCGAAGATCCTGGGCCTGATCAAGGAAACGGCCATTGCGGTAGCGGAAGCGGCGCCGGATATTCTCGTCATCATCGACAGTCCGGACTTCACCCACCGCGTCGCCAAACGCGTTCGCGCCAAGGACCGCAGGATTCCGATCGTCGATTATGTGTCGCCCTCGGTCTGGGCGTGGCGGCCCGGGCGGGCGCGCGCGATGGTGAAGTATGTCGACCACGTGCTGGCGCTGCTGCCGTTCGAGCCCGCCGCCCATGCGCGGCTGGGCGGGCCGCCGTGCAGCTATGTCGGCCACCCCTTGTCGGAAGAGGTGGCGGCGCTGCGCCCGGACGCCGAGGAGATGCGCCGGCGCAATGGCATGCCGCCCGTCGTGCTGGTGCTGCCCGGCAGCCGGTCGGGCGAGATCGGGCGCCATCTCGACGTTTTCGGCGCCGCGATGGCGCGCCTCGCCGATCAATGCGGCCCGCTCGAGCTGGTGCTGCCGACCGTGCCCCATCTCGCCGGGCGGGTGACGGCGCAGACTGCGGCCTGGACCGTGCAACCGCGCATCGTGATCGATCAGGCGCACAAATGGGCGGCCTTCCGGCAGGCGCGCGCGGCGCTCGCGGCCTCCGGCACGGTCACGCTCGAGCTTGCGCTCGCCGGAGTTCCGACCGTCCTGGCCTACAAGGTCCCGCTGCTGGAGGAATTGGTGGTCAGGATGTTCGTCAACTACCAGACCATCGGACTTGCCAATCTGGTGCTGGGCGAAAACGTCATGCCGGAAATCCTCCAGCGCGACGCCACGCCGGAGCGGCTTGCCGCCGCGCTCGCTCCGCTGATCGCGGACACGCCCGAGCGCGACCGCCAGCTCGCGGCCTTCGCCCGGCTCAACCATGTGATGGAGATCGGTTCGAAGCGGCCGAGCGAGGCGGCCGCGGATATCGTGATCGCGGTGGCGGGGCGGGAGCAATAAGGCTCCGTTTGCAATTCCCAAGC
>Ga0137409_10004516_pt1 | contig 14575 bp, 10 predicted proteins | sample CZODoug1_16funga_FD_122059 | JGI IMG/M metagenome (GOLD analysis project Ga0137409, IMG submission 122059) | Vadose zone soil fungal communities from Angelo Coast Range Reserve, California, USA - CZODoug1_16fungal (Hybrid Assembly) | ecosystem: Environmental > Terrestrial > Soil > Vadose zone... | reverse complement strand
CTTGATCGGCACGCCGTGACCAGGTTGACGCAACGGAGTAACAGATGATTCGCAGCCTCTGGATCAGCAAGACCGGCCTCGACGCGCAGCAGACGCAACTCGATGTCACCGCCCACAACCTCGCCAACGTCGGCACCACCGGCTTCAAGCGTTCGCGCGTCGCCTTCGAAGACCTGCTGTACTTGAACGTGCGCCAGCCCGGCGCGAACTCATCGCAGCAGACGCAACTGCCGACCGGCCTGCAGATCGGCACCGGCGTGCGGCCGGTCGCGACGCCGCGCATGTTCACCCAGGGCAACCTGCAACAGACCGGCAACCAGCTGGACCTCGCGATCAACGGGCAGGGATTTTTCCAGGTGCAGTTGCCCGATGGCACCACCGCCTACTCGCGCGACGGCACGTTTCATACCGATTCGAACGGCTCGCTGGTCACCAGCAACGGGTTCGCGCTTTCACCCGCGTTGACGATTCCTGCCAACGCGCAGTCGGTCAGCATTGGCCAGGACGGCACCGTAACGGTCACCGTACCCGGCCAGGCCGCACCGCAGAACCTCGGCCAGATCCAGCTCGCAAGTTTCGTCAATCCGGGTGGGCTCGAAGCCAAGGGCGACAACCTGTATGTCGAGAGCGCCGCCTCCGGCACGCCCAACACCAACGCGCCCGGCACCAACGGACTCGGCATGCTCAACCAGGGTTTCCTCGAGACCAGCAACGTCAACGTGGTCGAGGAACTGGTGTCGATGATCCAGACGCAACGCGCGTACGAGATCAACTCGAAGGCGATCCAGACGTCGGATCAGATGCTCGCGCGTTTGACGCAACTCTAGAAGAGACTTGACGCGGATCGACGCGGATAAAAAAACCAATGAGTCTTGTCCTCTCTCGGGGTCTGGGCAGGGTGTGCAAGAAGTTTTTGCGCCTTGCTCCTATCCGCGTCGATCCGCGTAAATCCGCGGCCATTGTTCTTTCAGTCTTCCTCGCCGCTTGCGCAGCGCCGCGCCACGACATCTCGATGGAAGGCCCGACCAGCGCGCGGCCGCCCGAGCTGCCGGCCAATGCGGTGCCGACCGGCGGCATTTTCCAGGCGGCGGCGTACCGGCCGCTGTTCGAAGATCGCAAGCCGCGTTACGTCGGCGACATCCTGACGGTGCAGATCAACGAGAAGCTCAACGCCAGCCAGACCGCCAACTCGAGTACCGAACGCAAGACCGATTTCGAGGTCGCCCTGCCTGGCGTGGGCGGCGTGCTGGGCAGGAACATCAAGCCGTTCAACGCAACCGCCAACAGCAGCAACACGTTCGACGGCAAGGGCGGCACCACGTCGTCGAATCTTTTCTCCGGAACCATCACGGTGACCGTGATCGACGTGCTGGCCAACGGCAACCTGCGCATCGTCGGTGAAAAGCAGATCGGCATCCGTGCCAACTCCGAGGTGCTGAAGTTCTCCGGTGTGATCAACCCGGCGCAGATCCAACCCGGCAACCTGATCAGCTCGACCCAGGTGGCCGATGCGCGCCTCGACTATCGCGGCGGCGGTTACATCGAAGAAGCACAGGTGAAGGGCTGGCTGTCGCGGTTCTTCGATTCGTTTTCGCCCTTCTAGGGCGGCCGTTTTTCAGCCGCAGAAGTACGCAGATGTCGCTTATCAAGGTCCTTGAATCGCCAACAACCGGAACGGCCGCGCGGGGGGAGTTGTGTTGCCCGACGGTGGCGCGGGGCATGGTGACGCGACGTCTGCTTACTCTGCGGCTGAGTTTCCTTTTCCTGCTTCCGTTGGTGGTGCTCGCGCTGGCTGCGGGCCACGCACGTGCCGAGCGCATCAAGGACCTGGCGTCGATCCAGGGCGTGCGGCCGAACCAGCTGATCGGTTATGGATTGGTGGTTGGCCTCGACGGCAGCGGCGACCAGACGACGCAGACACCGTTTACCACGCAGAGCCTGCAGTCGATGCTCACCCAACTCGGCATCACGCTGCCGCAGGGGACCAGCCTGCAGCTGCGCAACGTTGCGGCGGCGATGGTGACTGCCACGTTGCCGGCGTTCGCCCAACCGGGACAACAAGTCGACGTGACCGTCTCCTCCCTCGGCAACGCAAAGAGCCTGCGTGGCGGCACTCTGGTAATGACGCCGCTTAAGGGCGCCGACGGGCAGATCTACGCCGTTGCTCAAGGCAACGTGCTCGTGAGCGGTGCGGGTGCAGCACAGGGCGGCAGCAAGGTGCAGATCAATCACCTGTCGGCGGGCCGTGTGCCGTCCGGCGCAACGGTCGAACGCGCGGTTGCAACGCCGTTCCTGCTGAGCGATCGGGTGCGCCTCGAATTGAACCAGACTGACTTTTCCGCTGCCGCTACCGTCGCCGACACGATCAACAAGAACTTCGGCGGGGGCGCCGGCGACCTGGCGCTTGCGGTCGATGGCAGGGTGATCGAAGTCAAAGCGCCGCCAACTCCCAATGAGCGGGTGCGTTTCCTCGCTCAGTTGGAGAATCTCGACGTGGCGCAGGTAGCGCCGCCGGCACGCGTCATCATCAACGCCCGCACCGGATCGATCGTGATGAATCGCACCGTCACGCTCGAAGCCGCCGCGGTCGCCCACGGCAATCTGTCGGTGACGATTTCTTCGCAACCGGTGATCTCGCAACCGGCGCCATTCTCGCAGGGCCAGACGGTGGTCGGCGAAAGAGCGGACATTCAGATCAAGCAGGACGGCGGCGCGCTGATGAACATGAAAGGTGGCGCGGACCTCGCCGAAGTGGTGCGCGCGCTCAATGCGCTTGGTGCCAACCCGGGCGACCTGCTCGCGATCCTGCAGGCGCTGAAAGCCGCGGGCGCGCTGCGCGCCGATCTCGAAGTCATCTGACGCGGATTTGCGCGGATGAACGCGGATTCAAAACACCGGGTTTGTCTTATCCGCGTGCATCCGCGTAAAGCCGCGTCAAGGCGTTTCTGATGACGCCGCTCGACCCCAAACGATTGCTCGACAGCACGACGCAGGGCCTGGCAGTCGACGGGCGTTCGCTCGATCAACTCAAACGCACTGCAAGCCGCGACCCGAAGGCGGCGCTGAAGGCCGCTGCGCAGCAGTTCGAAGCGTTGTTCCTGCAGATGGTTCTCAAGAGCATGCGCGATGCGACGCCGAAGTCGGGACTGCTCGACTCGGACAGCCAGCAGACCTACACCGGCATGCTCGACCAGCAGCTGGCGACCAAGATCTCCAAGAGCGGGACCGGCCTGGCCGATGTGATTGCGAAACAACTTGGGCGTTACGTTGTGAGCCCGAACTCCGCGGAAGCAAAACCGGCCGTCACGCCTGCCGCCCCCACGCCCGCAACCATCGGCCCGACCTCGAGCAACCAGGCGCCATCACTGGTGCGTGCGGCGATCGACCGGTATTCGGAGATTGCCGGCACGCACGGCCCCACCAAGAACACTGCGGTGGCGGATGCGGCTGCGTCGGTCGAGCCCAACCTGCCACCGACCGCGACCTCCGACCCGAACCTGCACGACGATCAGCGCTCCTTCGTGACCCGCATGCTGGATCACGCTGCCGCAGCACAACAGGCAACCGGTATTCCCGCGCTTTTTGTCATCGCCCAGGCCGCTTTGGAGTCGGGCTGGGGCAAACGCGAGATCCGGAATTCCTCCGGTTCTCCGACGTACAACCTGTTCGGCATCAAGGCAGGCTCTGGTTGGCAAGGCAAGACCGCTGACGTGGTTACCACCGAATATGAGAACGGCGTCGGGAAAAAAGTCGTCGAAAAATTCCGTGCGTACGACAGCTACGCGGAAGCCTTTCGCGATTGGGCTCAACTGATCGGCGGCAGCAAGCGTTATACCGATGTGGTCGAGTCCGGGCGCGCGGGTGGCACCGCTGCCGGATTTGCCAACGGGTTGGCGCGCGCCGGTTATGCGACCGACCCGGACTATGGCGCCAAGCTGGTGCGCGTGATCGATTCGATCACTGGCGCGCGCTCAGGCGCCGGGTGACCGGCTGAAGTTACGAAAAGGGTTGCGGTAGAGGATTGAAGATGAAGCAACAGCAGATGAATGTCTATGCCAGGTTCATCACCGAAGACACACCGGTCGACCCGACCCGTGGCGAGGTCGCCAAACAACGCCGGGCGGCGCATCGCGCGCCGGGCACCAGCGTGCGATCACCTAAACAGGGGCTGAAGAAACGCCCTGGGTTGCCGAAATAAACCGAAGCAGGCAGCAGGACGCAAACCCATGTCCAGCGGTATCTTCTCCATCGGCACCAGCGCGCTGAACGCGGCGTACGTCGCGTTGCGCACGGCCGGCAACAACGTCGCCAATGCGAGCACGCCTGGTTATTCGCGCCAGACCGTGCTGCTTTCGGCGCAGGTCGGTGCGGTGATCGGTGGCAGTTACGTGGGGCAGGGGGTTGCGGTGAGCGACGTGCGTCGCTCATACGATGCCTTCCTGAATCGTGCCGCGACCAGCGCACAGGCGGCATCGTCTTCAGCCGATGCGCGCTCCACGCAACTCGCGCAGGTCGACAACCTTTTCGCCGATCCCACCGCGGGCATTGGCGCGGCGATCAATTCGTTCTTCCAGCAGACGCAGTCGCTGTCGCAGCAGCCGGCCGACTCGGCCTCGCGCCAGGCGCTGCTTTCGTCGGCCAACCAGCTCGCGTCGGGTTTTGCCGACGCCGGCTCGCGCCTGCAGGAATTCCGCAGCAGCACCGATACGCAGATCCGGCTGGAGATCGATTCGGTCAACCGTTACGCGAGCCAGATTGCCACCCTCAACGACCAGATCGCGCTTGCACGCGGATCCGGACGCGAACCCAACGACCTGCTCGACCAGCGCGACACCGCGCTGCGCAGCCTGAACGAATCGGTGCGCGCGACCTCGGTCGAACAGACCGACGGCTCGATCAACGTATTCCTCGGCAGTGGGCAGTCGCTGGTGGTCGGCGGCCGCGCGATGAAGCTCGCGACCCAGGTCGATCCGAAAGATCCCACTTCGATCCAGATCGCTGTGCAGGACGGCAGCTCGGTGTCGGTGCTTTCGCCGTCGATGGTGGGCGGCGGCAAGATCGGCGGCCTGCTGCAGTTCCGCCTGCAGGACCTGCCGGCGGTGGAAAACGAACTCGGCCGGCTTGCCGTCACGCTCTCCAATCAGGTCAACATCCAGCACCAGCTGGGCAATGATCGCAACGGCAACCCGGGTGGCTTGTTCTTCAATTCCATCCAGCCGACCGCTTTCGCCGCGACCACCAATGGCAACGTGGCAACGTCGATCAGTGCCAGCTTTACCGACACGACCCAGCTGCAGGCGAGCGACTATCGCGTCGACTTTGCCGGTGGCCAGTACACGCTGACCCGGCTCGCCGATAACACCAGCTGGACGTCGGCGACGCCGAGCTTCAACCAGGACGGACTGGCGATCACGTTGTCGAATACGCCGCCGGCCAACGGCGACACCTTCATGATCCAGGCGGTACGCGGCGGCGCGCGTACATTGAGCGTCGCGGTCACGCAGCCGAGCGAGATTGCCGCTGCCAGCCCGGTGCGTGTGTCGGCGGCATCCGGCAACACCGGATCGGTGGGTGTCGATTCGCTCAACGTGGCCGGACCGACCCGCAACGCGGCGCTCGCCAACAACACGACCATCACGTTCACCGGCGCCAACACCTACAACATCAGCGACGGTGTGACCACGTTGACCGGCCAGACCTATACCGCCGGACAGCCGATCACGTTCAACGGCTGGCAACTCACCCTGCACGGTACGCCAGCCAACGGCGATCAGTTGAATGTAGCGCCGAACACCGGCGGCATCGGCGACAACCGCAACGCCCTGGCCTTGTCCGCGCTGCAGAACCAGGCGCTGGTCGGCGGCGGGCAACTGATCAGCGCGTTTTCCTCGGTGGTTGCGCGCGTGGGTGCGGAGACGCAGAGCGCGCAGAGTCTTGGCAAGACCCAGGACTCGATCCTGCAGGACGCGCTGAACGCCGAGAGCTCGGTCTCGGGGGTGAACCTCGACGAGGAAGCCTCGCGCCTGATCCAGTATCAACAGCAATACCAGGCTGCGGCCAAGGTGATTGCCACCGGGCGCGCGATCTTCGACGAAATCCTCAGCATCATGCAATGAGGCGGAAAAAGATGATGCGCGTCTCGACTTATTCGTTCTTCCAGAGCGGCGAGCGTTCGATGATGGACCGCCAGCGCGACCTGCTCGAGACGCAGGCCCAGATTTCGTCCGGCAAACGCATCAATTCGCCCGCCGACGATCCGGTCGGCGCCGCGGAGGCGACGTCCACGCGCGCCGCGCTGTCGCAATTCGACCAGTTCAAGAGCAACCAGGACCGCGCCTCGTACCTGCTCAACCTGGGTGAATCGGCGCTCGGGCAACTGGTCGATTCGACCCAGCAGATCAAGGAAAAGCTGATCGCCGCTGGCAACGGTTCGTATTCGAACGCCGAGCTCAAGGCGCTGGCGACCGACTTGCAGGGCGTGCTCGCCCAGATGGTGGGAGTGGCGAACAGCAGCGACGGCGCCGGCGGTTATCTTTTTGCCGGCAGCCGCGAAGGCGCCGCACCGTTTTCCCAGTCGGGCCTTGCGGTCTCGTTCAACGGCGACAGCACGCAGATGCAACTCGAGGTATCGACCAACCGGCTGCAGCAGGTGAAATTTGCCGGTGACGACGTGTTCCAGAAGGTGCGCCCGGGCAACGGCACCTTCACCACGACCGGGGCTGCAGGCAACGTGGGGTCGGGAATCATCGATCCCGGCACGGTCATCGATCCGTCCCAACTGACCGGGTCCAGCTACACGATCAATTTCTCCGTCACCGCTGGTGCCACCACCTACCAGGTGGTACGTGCTTCCGACAGCGCGGTGGTCGCCAGCGGCAACTACACCGCACCGGCCACCATCGCTTTCGACGGCCAACAGGTGTCGATTCAAGGTGCACCCGCCAATGGCGACGCGTTCCAGAGCACACCGGCCGGCTACCAGTCGATGTTCGACACGGTCGCCGCGGCCGTGCAGTTGCTGTCGAAGGGAGCCACCACCGACGCCGAGAAGGCGCAACTGCAGACCACGCTGAGCGGCCTGGGCGCGTCGGTCGACCAGGTGCTCGATCACGTGACGCTCAAGCGCGCCGAATTCGGCTCGGCGCTGTCGGAGCTCGACGGTTACTCCCAGCTCAACGACGATCGCCAATTGCAGTATCAGACGCGCCTTTCGAGTGTCGAAGACCTCGACCTGGCGCAAGCCTCCAGCGAGCTTTCGCGCCGCCAGATCACCTACCAGGCGGCGATCCAGAGCTACTCCGCGATCTCCAAGCTATCGCTGTTCAACTACCTGGACTAACCCGCGATCAACGCGGATCGCGCGTGCCATCGCTGGAGTATTCTCGAAGCGAGGGGTTCAACGGGTGCTCGACTGTGGCGCGCGCCAAGCGGGCTTCCGTTATCAGGACCGGCGGGCAGTCGTTACGTCGGCGCAATCATCCAAGGTGGACCGGCGCTAGCGCCGGTGTCGTGAAGACGACGACGTGGCCGAATCCGAGACCAGCAACCCCAAGTCGATGCGCCGGCGCGCGCCGATCGACACGCCTGAAATCTCATCCGGCGAACGTGCGCTTGCGCTCGGCGCGCGCGGGCGCAATCGCGCCGCACGCGATGCCGCCCCATCGCCCGCCGACCTGGCAGTGATGCTTGCCGACGCAGGGTCGGTGTTGCAGGAAGTGCCGGCTGCCAGCTTCTTCGAAGAAAACCCGGACGCCATCCTGCGTTTCGATCGCGCGCATCGCATCGTTTATGCAAACCCGGCGCTGGCGGGCGCGACCGCGTTGCCGCGTGCGGCTTTTCTCGGCCAGACACTCGGCGACGTGGCCGGTTTCGAGACATACGCGCCGCTATGGCGCGCCAAGCTCGACGACCTTTTCGAGAGCGAGGAAGCGCGCTGGTTCAAGTTCACCGTCGCGCATCCGATGGGCGCGAAGCTGTTCGAAGTGCGACTGAGTCCGGAACGCGGCGCGGACGGTCACTGCACGCACGCCACTGCGCTGCTGCGCGACGCTACCGTGCCGCGTTATGCAATGCGCGCGTCACGCGAGGCCGACGAGTTCGTCGACACGATCCTTACGTCCGCCCGGATCGGCATCGCGGTGCTGGATCGCGACTTGCGCTACCGCGTCTGGAACGGCCACCTCGAGCAGCTGCTTGGCATACCGGCGGATGCGGTACTCGGTCGGACCGCGGTCGAAGCTTTTGGTTTTGCTGCCGACTCGGAACCGGTGCGCGCGCTGGAGAGAATGCGCGACGGCGGGCAACGCACGACGCAGCAGCAGGAATATCCGTTCCCGCTGCCAAGCGGCAACAAGCAGGGACCGTGGGTACGCGTGCGGCGCGCGCCGATGTTCGATGCGCGTGGCGCCTTCGACGGTGTATTCCTGACCATCGAGCGGATCGACCGCGAACGATTTGCCGAGACATCGTTGGCGGCGTTGCGGCAGGCGCTGGATTCGGCCGGCGAAATGGTGCTCGAGATCGATCGCGCCGGCATGGTGGTTGACGCCAACGAAACCGCGCTCGCATGGCTCGGTTATGTGCGCGAGAACCTGAAGGGCATGGCACTCGCGGCGATCGACACGACGCTCACGCCGGAGCGCTACGCCGACATGCTGGAGCAGCTGACCGGCCGCGGCGCGTATCAGGGTGAGGCGCGCTACCGCACCCGCCTCGGCTCGGAGTTTTCGGTCGACGTGGTGTTGCAGCGGGTCGAACACGGTGAACGCGAGTTCATCTTTCTGCTGGTGCGCGATATCTCCGATCGCAAGCAGGTCGAAGCCGAGCTGGCCGACAGCGCCGCCCGGTTCCGCACCATATTCGAGGAAAGCCCGGTGGCGAATCTGCTGCTCGATGCGCACTTCCGCATCGTCCAGGCCAACCGTGCCGCGTGCACCTTGCTCGGGTACAGCGCGCCGGCGCTGGTCGGCCAGGAGCCGACGATATTCCTGCATCACGATGATTCGCAGACCGCCACCCGCTTGCGCGCGCGCCTGGCGCAGGGGCAGATCGCCGCCGCCGAAAGCGATCGCCGCTTGCGTCACCGCGATGGCCACACGTTGTGGGCCAAGCTGACGGTGCGTGCGTGGACGTCCGCATCGGGCGACCGCCACTACCTGCTGGTGCTCGAAGACTTCACCGATCGCAAGACCTCCGACGACCAGTTGCAGGTCGCATTGCGCGACCAGCAGACGCTGCTGGCGACCATGTCGGTCGGCGTGGTGCAGACCCTGCACGGCCGCATCCTGCTCGCCAACCGCGAGTTCGCGCAAATGTTCGGCTATGCCGACGACGAAGTGGTCGGCATGTCGCTGTGGGACCTGACGCACGATCGCGCCGAACAGATGATGAAGGCGATGAGCGGCCTGCCGGCGGTGCGTCCGCACGAGACGACCACCGCCGAAGTGGTGCTGTTCCGCAAGGACGGCCGGCCGGCGTGGTGCCTGGTGCAGGCACGCGCGGTGGAAGCCGGGCTCGACATCGGTTTCGGCGCCGACGGCGCGGTGCGCGCCGGCGAGGCGATCTACACGTTCCAGGACATTTCCGAAAGCAAGCAGCAGCGCGAGGCGCTGGCGCAATCGCTGCTCGAACTTTCGGTGGTGTTCGACGCCACCTCGATTGCACTGATACACCTGGCAAATGGCCGCGTGGTGCGAGCCAACGCGCAGGCAGCGCGCATGTTCGCCCCGGGCGATCCTGCCGGGGCCACGCTCGATGGCGCCGAGTTCGCGGCATTGTTCGTCAGCCGCACCGAGTTCGACGAACAGGAAAACGCCACCCGCGCACAACTCGAGAGCGGCGCGCCGGTTTCGTTCGAGGCGCGCATGCACACCACCAGCGGCGTGCCGACATGGGCGCTGGTGTCGTTGCGCGCGATCGATGCTTTCCGTCCGGCGGGTGGCCAGATCGCATCGATCCTCGACATCGGTGCGCGGCGTGCACAGGAAGAGCAGTTGCAGACGCTGCTCGGCGAAAGTCAGCTCATCTTCGACACGGCATTGGTCGGGTTGCTGTTCGTGCGCGACGGCCGGCCGGTGCGCGCGAACTCGGCGATGGAAGAACTGCTCGCGTGCGAGCCGGGTGGGTTGACCAACCAGATCCAGCTGTTCGCCCATCCGACCGACCAGCTGCTGGCGGCCAGCCTGTCCGAGCACTACCGGGAGATCAACGAACGCGGCGCGTGCGAGTTCGAGCTCAACATGTACCGGCGCAAGGGTGATCCGATCTGGGTCGCGGTGCAGGGGCGCGCGGTCAACCCGGAGCGGCCTGAGCTCGGCTACATCTTCGCGTTCGTCAACATCGACGAACGCAAGCGCCAGGAAGCGCAACTGCGCGCAACGCTGAACGAACTGCAGCTGATTTTCGACAATGCCCTGGTCGGCATGGTGTACGTCTCCGACGAGCTGATCATCAAGGCCAACGTCGCCACCGAACATTTGTTCGGCTACGCCGCGCCCGACCTGCGCGAGTTGCAGATCGCGTCGTTGTTCGCCGATCCGGCGGAATGGCTGGCGGTGCTGCACCAGCTCGCGCCCGGCGACAACGGCTCCGGCGCCGAGGGCGAAGTGAGTTTCGAGCGCCTGATGCGCCGGCGCAACGGCAGCACTTTCTGGGGCGCCGGCAATGTGCGCCCGCTTGACCCGGGTGCGCCGTCACAGGGCCTGATCCTTGCGCTGAGCGACGTCGATGCGCGCCGGCGCTCGGAAGACGAGTTGCGCCGCATGCGCAATTATCTCGACCTGGTGGTGGAGAGCCTGCCGGTACTGGTTTCAGTGCGCGATGCGGATACCGGCCGGTTCGTCAGCTTGAATCGCGCCGGCGAAACCATCACCGGCTTGCGCCGCGACCAGGTGGTCGGGCGCACGTGGCACGAGGTCTACGGCCGGCAGTTTGCCGATCTTTACGCCGAAATGGACCGCCGTGTCCTGACCGATGGCCAGCAGGTGGACCGTCCGCGTGATGTGATGTTGCGCGCCGACGGTCGCACGCTGACCGTCAATCAACGCATCCTCCCGCTCTTCGAGCCCGATGCGTCCGGCCATTCGCGCGTGCGGTACGTGATGTCGATCGTCGACGACCTGACCGACGCGGTGCGCGCTGAAACCCAGCTGGCCGAGACGGAAACGCGCTTCCGCCAGTTCGCCGAGAACATCGATCAGCTGGTATTCATCGCGACAACGGATCTTTCCGCGGTGCTGTACGTCAACCCGCGTTACGTGAGCGTGGTCGGCGCGTCATCGGCCGACCTGATCGAAAACCCGCGTTCAGCGCTGGCGCACGTGCATTTCGACGACGCGCCGCGCATCGCCAAGCTGTTGCCGCGCCTGGTTGCGAGCATGCGCCGGGCACGCAAACAGGAATTCAACGTCCGGGTCGATCATCCGCTGCGCGGCGTGCGGATGCTCAACGTGCGACTGTCGCCGGTGCGCTTGCGCGACGGCACCATGCGGGTGTTCGGCATCGCCGACGACGTGACCGAGCGCAGCGCGGCCGAGCGCCAGCGGCTGGAAGAAGCGGTCAAGCAGCGCGACATCCTGGTGCGCGAGGTCCACCACCGCATCAAGAACAACCTGCAAGGCGTGGCCGGGCTGCTGCAACACATGGCGCACGCCAAACCGGAACTCGCCAATAACCTGAACGAGATCGCCGGCCAGATCCAGGCAATCGCGCAGGTGCACGGCTTGCAGATTCGCGCGACCGGCACGTTGCCGGTGTTGGGCGTCGCCCAAGGCATCTTCCAGAACCTGGCGACGATGTTCGGCGTCGAGGTCCGGTTCGAACCGCCGCCGCCCGCGTTGTGGCGCTGGGGCTTGCCGGAAAACGAAGCGGTGCCGCTGGCGCTGGTGGTCAATGAGCTGGGGACTAACGCGATCAAGTATCGCGGCAGCCGCGACCAGGGCATCGCGGTGCGCGTCGGCACGCGTCCCGAAGGCGTCGAACTGCGCATTGAAAATCACGGTCAATTGCGCGCTGGATTCGACCTTGCGCGCATAGCATCAAGCGTTTCCGGGCTCGGACTCGTCAAGGCACTGTTGCCGCGGCGTGGCGCGAAACTTGCGATCGAGCAGCACGGGGGTATGGTCGTCACGCGGCTGGAGCTTTTGCCGCCGGCCATCGGCGAAGACGTCGGGTGAACCGGGGTTTCCCTAGAATTGCTCCATGACCGAAACCAATCAACAAATCCTGGTGGTCGATGACGACCGGCTGGTGCTCGCCACGGTCGTGGCGGGGCTGCGCCAGGCCGAGTTCGACGTGATCGAAACCGACAACGGCGACGATGCCATCCTGCTCGCCCGCAAGCACCGCCCGGCGCTGGCGATCCTCGACATGCGCATGCAGGGCAAAAGCGGCATGGATGTCGCGCGTTACCTCGCGGCCAACACCACGACCGGCTTCATGTTCCTTTCGGCGTTCGGCGACAGCGACATCATCGACGAGGCCACCCGCCTCGGCGCTTTGGGTTACCTGGTCAAACCGATAGATGTGAAGCAGATCGTGCCGGCCGTGCGTGCGGCGTTGGCGCGCCTGCAGGATCATCCGCCGGTGGTGCGCCAGTCGCCGCCACGTCCCGCGACCATCGCGCCCACTGCGTCATCGCTGCGCGACCAGCACGTTGCGATCGGCATCCTGATGGAACGGCTGCGGCTCGACTACGACCGCGCGATCAGCGCGTTGCGCGAGCGCGCGCGGGTCGAAGGACGCACGGTCGACGAGATTGCATCCAGCATGGTCGAGGCAGCCAACCGGCTGAACTCGATTTCGTAGAACCCAGCAAAAGCCTTCTGACGCGGATTTCCGCGGATCGACGCGGATAAGAAAAGGGATTTGATCCGCGTTAATCCGCGTAGATCCGCGGCCAAGCCTTTGCGACCTCGGCAAGCCGGTTTCTACCGCGCGCGGCCGTTTTCCCACAGCGTGAAGAAAAACGTCGCACCCTGTCCGGGCTGCGAATCGGCCCAGATGCGCCCGCCGTGCTTGCGCACGATCCGTTGCACCGTGGCAAGGCCAACGCCGGTGCCGGGGAATTCGTTGCTGGAGTGGAAACGCTGGAACAGCCCGAACATCTTGTCGGCAAAACGCATGTCGAAACCGGCGCCGTTGTCGCGCACCAGGTAAACGATCCGGCCGTTTTCGTCGCGCGCGCCGAATTCCACCCGCGGTTGCGCCACCTTGGCGGAAAACTTCCACGCATTGCCCATCAGGTTCTGCAGCACCAGGCGCAGCAGGGTGGTATCGCCTTCGACCACCAACCGGTCGGCGAGCACGAAGTCGGTGGTACGCCCCGGATCCTGGCTGCGCAGTTCGTCGGCCAGCTCGCGAGCGAGGCGCGACAGGTCGACGCGCTCGCGGTCGATCTCGCGACTGGTCATGCGCGACAGCGACAGCAGCGTGTCGATCATCGCGTTCATGCGCTGCCCGGCGGCGACGATCCGCTTCAAGTGCTCGCGCCCGAGGTCGTCGAGGTGGTCACCGTAGTCCTCGAGCACGATGTTGGCGAACCCATCGACCACGCGTAGCGGCGCGCGCAGGTCATGCGACACGGAGTGCGAAAAACTGTCGAGTTCCTTGACCGCAAGCTCCAGCTGGCGCGTGCGTTCCGCATGTTGCGCTTCGAGCTGCACGAGTTCCGCCGGCGGCGCGGCCGCGGCGTGGGCGGCAGCGATCAGCGCGGTGGCATCGCGAGCGATACCGGTGTAGCCATCGAACCGGCCGTCGGCGGTTACCAGCGGCACCCCGCTCAGAACAAAGATGCGTTGGTCGCCACCGCCCAGGCCGATTGCGATGTCGAAGAAGGCGGCCCGGGCGGCGGTCTGAGTGCGCAGCTGCGCCGGGGCCGGCGCGTCGACCTCGATCTGCCAGGGCTTGCGTCCCACCAATACGCGCGGATCGAAGGCCGCACCGGCGCGCTGGCCGAGGTTGACTTCAACGACGTTGAGGTCCGCATCACACTGCCATTGCCAGTCCGCGCCTGCGGCGAGCGCGAGGCGCGCGGCACGTAACGGGTTGCGGCCCAGCCACCAGCGCACGACCGCGACCACCACCAGCGCCGCCAGCGCACCGGCGGCGGCGGCGAGCGCTCCGCTGCCCTGCGCTGCTGCCGGCGTAGCTGTGGCGGGCGCGACCACGAGAAGCAGCGCCCAGGCACATCGCGCTGCGCGGCAATCGTGCGATTTGCTGGCGTTTTCCCCCACGCCGCGATTGTGCCAGCGCATGCGGTACAGCGTGGCGTCGCTTCTGGCGCGGAATCGTTTCCACCCGGTTCGACAGGGGAGAAATGGCCCACCAACGGCTGGTTTTTTGTGGCCCGCAACGCGTCAAGTTGGCGCAAGGTCTGCCGAAAATCGAACTGAGACGCACCGCGTCCACGGAGCCGTGGACGTCTAGTGCGCGAAGTTTCCGACCGTTGGGCGAACCGAGAAAATGCGACTGAAGCGATCCCGATCCGGTGCTGCACGTGCGGTGAATCCACCGCCGCCGGTCGCGCTCGACTTTCCGCGCGCGGACGGTCCCGCGCGCACGCCCAGCGCGCAGCCGG
>Ga0137409_10004514_pt1 | contig 14578 bp, 17 predicted proteins | sample CZODoug1_16funga_FD_122059 | JGI IMG/M metagenome (GOLD analysis project Ga0137409, IMG submission 122059) | Vadose zone soil fungal communities from Angelo Coast Range Reserve, California, USA - CZODoug1_16fungal (Hybrid Assembly) | ecosystem: Environmental > Terrestrial > Soil > Vadose zone... | reverse complement strand
GGCGCTGGTCAAGGCGAAGGTGGACGTGCTGGTGCTCGACTCCTCCCATGCCCACAGCCGCGGAGTTCTCGACGCGGCTTCAGAGCTGCGGGAAATGTTTCCCGAAGTGAGGCTCATCGTAGGTAACGTGGCCACGGCCGAGGGGACGCTGGCCCTGATCGAGCGCGGAGCCGACGCCGTCAAGGTCGGCATTGGCCCGGGAAGCATCTGCACCACCCGCGTCGTCACCGGCGCCGGCGTTCCGCAACTCACCGCCATCATCGAAGCCTCGCGCGCCGCAAAGGGCACCGGCGTTCCGATCATCGCCGATGGTGGCATCAAATATTCCGGTGACATCACCAAAGCCATCGCTGCCGGCGCAAGCTGCGTGATGATCGGCAGCCTCTTCGCCGGCACCGAAGAATCTCCCGGCGAAACAATTCTCTATCAAGGCCGCACCTTCAAGTCCTATCGCGGAATGGGTTCGATCGGCGCGATGAACGCAGGCTCCGACCGCTATTCCGTCGTGCAAGACGCGAGCGACAGTGGAAAATCCGTCCCCGAAGGCGTCGAGGGCCGCGTCGCCTACAAAGGTCCGCTCGGTGCACTCAGCGATCAGCTCGTCGGCGGCCTCAAAAGTGGCATGGGCTACGTCGGCGCTTCGTCGCTCAAAGACCTCGCGGAACGCGCGCAATTCGTTCGCATCACCGCTGCCGGACTTCGCGAATCACACGTTCACGACGTCGTCATCACTCGCGAAGCCCCGAACTATCGCATGGAGTAGGCGGCAGTTGTAGCGGCCGCTTTCTGAAGCGGGCGCTTTTTTGCTCCACACTAACACCCGGAGGAATTTCTTCTTGCCCGAACAACCCTGGCGCAATCCTCGCCCCGCTCCGGAACTCGATGAGATCCGTCAGCGCGTCCCATTGACTCCTTCCTGGATCCGCTCCTGGTCGCCGGCCCTGCTTTGGGCGGCGGTCATTTTCGCGTTCTCCACCGACACTTTTTCCGCGGCACACACCGGCTCCATCATCGAGCCGGTTCTCCGCTGGCTTTTCCGTTCGCTTTCCCGCCATCAAATCCACGAAATCCATTATTTCATCCGTAAGACCGCTCACTTCACCGAGTATTTCGTTTTCTATCTGTTCCTCTTCCGTGGAGCCCGTGGCGATCGCAAGGGCTGGCGTTGGACGTGGGCCCTCCTCGCTCTTTCCATCGCTGCCGGATACTCCGCGCTGGATGAAATCCACCAGGCCTTTGTCGTCAGCCGTACGGCTTCTCCGTGGGACTCTTTCCTCGACTCCATCGGAGCTTCCGTTGCATTCGTCCTCGTCTTTCTCTTTTACCGTTTTCGCAAGCGAGGAGATTCCCGTGAAATTTCCTGATTTCAATCTCACCGGGCAAGTTTCCCTGGTCACCGGCGCTGCTCGCGGATTGGGCCGCGCCATTTCTTTAGCGCTCGCGCATTCCGGCTCCGATGTTGCGCTCGGCCTGCGCGATGTCAACTCAGCCGGAACCCTGGTAAAAGAAATCGAAAGCATGGGCCGCAAAGCGCTGCCCCTGCAGATGGACGTAACCCATCTCGATCAGATTTTTCGCGCCGTGGAGCAAGCCGCTGCTCACTTCGGACGGCTGGACATTCTCGTCAACAACGCAGGCATCGCGCCCGAAAATCTTGCGGAAAATTATACGGAAGCCGACTTCGACGCCACCGTCGCCGTCAATCTCAAAGGCACATTCTTCGCCAGCCAAGCCGCCGGACGCGTCATGATCCGCCAGAAACACGGCCGCATCATTAATCTTGGTTCACAAGCAGGATCCGTCGCGTTGCCCGGCGAGCCTATCTATTGCATGACAAAAGCTGCCATTTCTCATCTCACAAAATGTCTAGCCGTCGAGTGGGGCAAGCACAACATCACCGTAAATACCGTCGCGCCCACATTCATCGCCACTCCTGGAACCGAGGCCGCGCTGGCCGATTCGGTATTTCGCGCCGACGTAGTGGAACGCATCGCGGCGCTCCATCGCATCGGCGAACCTGTGGACGTGACCGGAGCCGTTATTTTTCTCGCCTCTCCCGCTGCTTCTCTAATCACCGGCCACACTCTTCTCGTCGACGGCGGCTGGACCGCGCGGTAGCTTCCCGGGCGGCCTACTTTAAACATCAATCTCTCGGCTGCTATAGTATGCCCGTGCAAAATCTGCTTCGTCCCTTTTGCTCAACGGACTTCTCAATTCGCTGCGAACCACACTCGTCGAGGGAGCCTCGCGCCTCCCGATGAATTTCGCCATCGAAACAGAATCCCTCTCCAAGCGCTTCGGCCGCGTAAAGGCCCTCGATGAATTGAGCCTCCGCGTCGCCCAAGGCGGTGTCCACGCGCTTGTCGGCCCAAACGGCGCCGGCAAAACCACTCTGATCAAGATTCTTGTGAATGTCTTTCATGCAACCGCCGGCACCGCCACCGTTCTCGGCGCGGACTCGACTTCCATCTCCGGCAAAGCCTTCGCGCGCATCGGCTACGTTTCAGAAAATCAGCAGCTCCCGCTCTGGATGCGCGTCGGTACCTTTCTAAAATATCTTCGTCCGTTTTATCTCACGTGGGACCTCGACCTCGAATCCCGCTTCGTCCAGCAATTCGAACTCCCCCTCGACCGCAAACTCAGACATCTCTCTCGCGGCATGCGTATGAAAGCCGCCCTCGCCAGCGCACTCGCATTCCGCCCCGAACTCATCATTCTCGATGAACCTTTTAGCGGCCTCGACCCCGTCGTTCGCGAAGAACTTGTGCAAGCTCTCGTCGACGCCACCGCTTACTCCACCACGTTCGTCTCCTCTCACGATCTCGCCGAAATCGAATCCTTCGCCACGCACCTCACCTACCTTGATTCCGGCCGCCTCCGCCTTTCCGAAGATGTCCCCTCCATCCGTTCCCGCTTTCGCGAAGTCGAAGTCACTCTCGATTCCCCGGCAGCGATTCCGCCAGACTTGCCTTCGAACTGGCTCCAGCTCTCCGCCGCCGGCACCACTCTGAAATTCATCGATTCCGCGTTCCAGCAGGACGCCCTTCAATCCGAAATCCTCCATCGTTTTGGCACGATCCAGCACGCTGCTTTCAATCCCATGACCATCCGGAACATTTTCCTCGCCGTCGCAAGATCTGCGCGCAAACCCTCATGACCGAGCCCCGTCCATGAAACTCATCTTCCACATCTTCAAAAAGGATTTCCGCCATCACTGGCCGGCGCTGCTCGTTTCGTCTGCTATCCTTGCTGTTTACGTCTGGGACCAGCCTCGCCAGTGGACCGCTCACCCGCCAGACCTCCGTTTTTTCTCAAGTCTGCTCCGCTATTTGCCACTTTTCTTAAGTCTCGCTTGGGTCTTCCTCCTCATTCGTATCGTGCAAGGTGAATCCCTCGTCGGCGATCGTCAATTTTGGCTCACGCGGCCGTACAAGTGGCACACGCTCCTCGCCGCGAAATTGGTCGCCGCGCTCCTTCTTGTTCACTTGCCGCTTTTCCTCGCTCAACTTTTGCTTCTCAAACTCGCCTTTTATCCCGTCCTCGATTCCGTTTCCGGCCTTCTCCAGATCCAGCTCATGTTATTCTGCTTCCTCACTCTCCCCGCGTTTGTCGTTGGCAGCCTCACTCGTACCATTGGTCAGGCTTCGCTCGTCGTTCTCGGACTCTTTCTGGTCATGTTCGGAATCGCCTCCCTCATGCTCGTCGTCCCGTCGCTTGAGTTCTCTCCGGATGATTTCGGCGACGCCATTGCGATCATCACGCTGGTCGGCGCGGTTTCTGTCGTCTTAATCCAGTTTGCCTTTCGGAAAACGCGCATCAGCTGGTGCATCATCGCCGCTTGTCTGGCCTCGTACGCTGTGTTGCTTCTCGTGGCAGCAGACGTCACTCAGCAAACCCGCAGCATGCCGCTCCCAACTGCCGCGCATCCCTTGCCCGCCAAAGTTACCTTCGATTCGAGCGTCTCTTTTCAACATCAGCCCGGTGAACAGCTCGACTCCTACGGCCTCGACACCCGAGTTGAGCTGCCTTTTCTCTTGGGAGAAATTCCTGCGGACTCGGTCGTGCGGATCTACGGCATCAAATTGGATATGGACCTGCCGTCCGGCGAGCATTGGACCTCGTACTGGCATTCAAGTTCCGAAACGCTCATACCGGGACGCACCCGCGCATGGCCGTCTGTCGCCATCAAGCGCGCCATTTTCGACCAGATTCGCAATTCGTCCGTGCAGGCTCGCTTGTCCCTCGCATTCAATGTCTATCGCGTTGGCGCCAGTTCATCCATTTTTGTCATGGGAGATTCCCTGCGCTTGCCGGGCGACACGCGCTGCACGCGCGACCAATTTCTGTCGCGAATGCGCTGTTTTTCCGCATTAAAATCCCCCGACGCTCTCGTTCTATTGGCGGATTTGCCAAACAAGAACTGTAGCGCCCGGGCCAACCGCGATTCCGATCCGTGGGCCGCCGCGCCTGCGTTTTATGCAAATTTGTCCGAATCGTCCACTCCGGAATTCGATTTCACTCCCATTCAGGAAACGTCCGTTTACCTTACACGTATGCACGCCTACGAAGATCTCGCCGCGGATGTGCCTCTTTGTTCCGGTACAAACCTTCTCCTCGCGAGAACCAAATTTCAGTACACCGTCCGCACCGAAATCGACCTCGGCAACATTCGCGTCAGCAATTACGTCCCCTCGTATCCGCGCCAAATCATTCCGAAAATTCCCCGCCCACCGTCCCGCAATCCGTCCGACAAACTCTCTTTCAATTTTCTGGCGCCGGCTTTAATCGTTAAAGCTCCTAAGCCTTAGCGCTCGTAACGATTTGCTCGCGCATCTCACTCACTTTCTCCCACGCAGAACCCGCCTGCGCTAATCTCAAGTTGTACCTGGATTTCCGATGAAAAAGCACTTTATCCAATTCCGTCATTTCGCCCTGCCGTTCCTGGTCCTTGCACTGGCGCTCGTCCTTCCGCCACTCTTCCTTCCAAATTGTGCCGCTGCGCAACGGCCAGGTTCTGAGCAATCCGATCCCGCTCTCAAAGCTGCCCTCTGCCCCATCGTTTATCCCAGCGACGAAACGCCCGGCAGCAAAGGCGTTCGGTATACTTTCTTCGGCAACGCCTTCTTTATCAATTCCCAGGGCTATCTCGTCACCGCCGCCCACGTCCTGCAAAATTTCCGCGACCTCGGCCAGCCCTACATCCTCGTTGACCGGCCCAACTCACCGCCGCAACTCCTCAAAGCCAATATCATTGCCACAGACTGGACCCACGACGTCGCCATCCTCCGCGCTGCTCCGAATCCCTTCGACGGAAGATTTCGCGTCGCCTTCCTTCCGCTCGCCGCAAAACGTTCCTCCATCGGTGATTCCGTCGTCGCCAGCGCGCTTCATCCTTCCAACATTCGCGCCGCCTCCACCTACAAGCTGCCTGTGCAGGATTGGTCTTCCGCCCAAGTCCTCGGCTTCGTGCAAACTCGTGAAGAAAAAAATCTTCCCGAAACCGACCTCTTCGTTTTCAGTCACGAAGTGCAAAAAGGCCAGAGCGGATCACCCGTCATCCTCGCAACCACGCGCGAAATTGTCGGCCTCGTCGACGGCCGCTGGCTTCGCCCCAGCTCTTTCTCTTTGCCCGCTACAAACGGCGCTCGCCCCGTTCCCTACGGAGGCCCACTCGGCGCCGCTGTTCCCGTCGACTACCTCCTCGCCCTGCTCCAAAAAAATTCCGTAGCTTGGACCACTGCGACAGCCGACCCTTCCCCTCATCCGCCAGCCCAATCACCGCGATAAACTAAGCCAGCACTATTTGGAGTGCGGCGGCCAGACGCCGCTTTTGCAATGCAAGCCGCCACGCAAACTGCTTCCTGCTGGGAATGCCCAAAGCGAACTGCTAACTCGGATCCAAGATTCGCGGCCCCGGCCCTTGTCTGCCCAATGTGTCATGCGGATTCCGCAACGGACAAATCCCGAGCGACAGGCATCCGCAACCGATGCATCCGTCCAGTTGATCCCGCAACCGCGTCAGCCTCTCGATCCGGTCGTTTAGGTCTGCTCTCCATCCCGCCGACAGTTTTTTCCAATCCTCCGCCGTCGGCGTCCGCTCCCCCGGTAGTGACTTCAAAGCCCTTCGAATCGCCAGCAGCGGTATCCCGGTTTTCTGCGCAACCTTAATCAACGCCACTCGTCGCAGCACGTCCCTGGCATACCGCCGGTGGTTCCCCGCATTCCGCCAGCTCTTGATAAGCCCTTTTAATTCATAGAAATGCAGCGCGGACACCGCCACACCGCTTCGCCGTGCCACTTCCCCTACCGTCAGTTCCCTCTTCGGCCCCGTCCGCACATCTTTCGTTCTCATTTTTCGCTTGACCTCAACTTAACTTGAGGTTGTATCGTAGTTTCAGCAACTTTGCAACGGAGAAAATTGCACATGCAACAAAAACTCAAAATCGCTTTGATCTACGGCAGCACGCGTCCTGGCCGCCTCTGCGACAAAGTCGCCTCGTGGGCCGCCGCTCAAATTTCCTCAACGCACGCATTCGAACTGGACGTCATCGATCCGGCTTCGCCAGAAACGCTAAGCACGGAAAAATCCTGCGAGCCATTGAACCTCGCTTGGCTGCGCCAGCACATCGGCGCGGCCGATGCCTTCATCGTCGTCACACCGGAATACAATCACGGCTATCCCGCATCGTTGAAATCGCTTATCGATTCGGTCGGCGCCGAATGGCACGCCAAGCCGGTCGCGTTCGTTTCCTACGGCGGAATCTCCGGAGGCATTCGCGCCGCCGAACAGCTCCGCCAGGTCTTCGCGGAAGTGCATGCCGTCACGATTCGGGATTCCGTCACTCTTGCGATGGCGTGGGAGCAGTTTAGCCCCGACGGCACACTTAAAAGTCCCGATCGCGCCGACCGTCAGATGCAAACCGTTCTAAAACGCCTTGCGTGGTGGGCGAATGCTCTCCGCGAAGCGCGCAACGCTGTTCCCTACGCGCCCGCTGCGTGATTGAGTGTGCGCCGCAGGACAAAACTGAACTGGCATCCATTTCAATTCGAGAGGAAAATTCCATGATTCTTGTAACAGGCGCGACCGGCACTGTCGGTCGTGAAGTTGTAACGCAACTCTTGGCCGCCGGACAAAAAGTCCGCGCCATGACGCGGAATCCAGCGAAAGCCAAGCTGGACGGTCGTGTCGATGTCGCCCGGGGAGATTTCGAAGATCTCGCTTCGCTGGGCGAAGCCGTTCGCGGCGTTGACCGTATTTTTTCTCTCACCCTCGGCCCACAAACGGGCCTTCACGAAAAGAATCTCGCGCAAGCGGCGAAAACCTCCGGCGTCCGCCACATCGTCAAACTCTCCGCCATGGGCGGCGACGGTGAAACCAAAAACGAAATCCGCAAATGGCACGATGAAGGCGAGCACGCAATCCGCGACGCGGGCATTCCGCTCACCGTCATCCATCCCGGCGCTTTCATGTCAAACGCGCTTCATTGGCGCGAAACGATCCGCGCAACAGGAAAAGTCTTCTCCAACTACGGCGACGGAAAACTTCCGCCCGTTCACCCGCGCGATATCGCCGCCGTAGCCGTTCGTGCGCTCACTTCCGAAGGCCACGAAGGAAAGTCCTATACCATCACCGGTCCTGAAGCGCTCAGCGTCGGCGAGCAAGTTAAAATTCTTGCCAACGCGATCGGCAAACCGATCGAGTACGTGCCTGTCCCCGACGAAGCCATCCGAGCGGGAATGGAGAAAGCAGGCCTCCCTTCCCCGCTCATCAACGCGCTGCTTCCCTTTGGCGAGTTCATCCGCAGCGGCAAAGCCGCAAAAGTGTTTCACACCGTCGAGGAAGTCACGCGCCGACAGCCCTTTACCTTCAGCGATTGGGCCCGCGAGAACGCCACCGCGTTTCGATAACAAGATGCTTTCTCCGAGTGGCCCGATGCTCGCTTGTTGAACGTCAATACTCAGCGCAATCGTCCGAAAATCTTTTATCGTCATGGCCACTTATTCGTATCCTTCCCGATCACGCCGGGCCGAACCTGGCGCGAAGCGTTTCCACAAATTTCACATCGGCGCGCACGGAAATTATTTCAAGCGGCGAAAACCCTTTCTTCCACGCCAGAAAAAATGTCAGCGCCAGCAACCCGATCGTAATCGCAAAATTTGGCCACGCGTTCAACGCCCATTGACCGCTCCACATGATCTGCGCGGACTGGCTAAACGGCGCCAGATACGGAACCGGCCATTGGTATCCGTCCGGCCCGCGAGCTCCCAGAACGTCCTCAAAAAGATGGAGATGGAAACTCAGCAACGCCAGTCCACCTGTCAGCCATCTTCTGCTCGCAAGAACAAAGCAAACCGCTGTAACCAACATCGCGAACGCCAGGCTGTGCAGTTGATGGTGGTAACGCGAAAACCACTCCGTAGGTCGCGCCGAATTCCTCGTCAACAAATCCGCGATCGCGCCAAGCCCGTCCACATCCGGAATCACGCACGCCAGCGCCACCATCGCCCGCTCTTTACGCTCGAGCGACGGCACGCAGTTCGCCAGCGCCCACCCCGTCAGAAAATGCGTCACCGGATTCATCTTCGCCGGCCGGATTCTACCCCAGCGCGCGGCAGCGGCGGAGGCGGCATTGGATGGCAATGGTGGGTCCCCGACAGGGGTATATACCCCCTTTTTTCGTAACTGCTGATTGCAAAGGATTTTAAGTGGCTCTGTTGACATCCTTTACCGGTGGAGCGAGGCCTCAAGCGATAGAGGTTGTAGGTGAGTCCGAGCAGGAGGGCTTGTCGGATTTGCATAACCAAGCGACGGCCCGGAGCGCGTGCCGACAGCTTGCGTTTCACCACCGGGAAGACGGTTTCCACCTTCGCCCGTTGTCCGTACTCTTTTTGCGGAAAATTGCGATACATCTGCCCGCGCAGCGTTCCTTGCGGAACACCCCGACGTGGTTGTGCAGGAATAATACTTTGCGCCCGCAAGCCGTGCCGAATATGCAGGTGATTGGCTTCGGAATCGAACTCGGCATCGGCCAGCACCAAGCGCAGTGGTGCGCGTCGTGCCGCCGCATCCACTAACCCCGGCAGTGCCCGTGTGTCGACCCAAGGTCCTTGCCGCGCTCGTTGCGCCAACACGATCTGTTGTTTTACATCGACCACGATCAGCCATTTCAGATAATGCCGAAAGCACTTTTTCCCGCCATTTTGCTGCTCCACGCGGCGGAGAAAATAGGTGCTAACCGCGTGCGGAGATAATCCCGTGCCATCGATCGCCGCGGATACGCGCACGTGCGTTTTGCCGCGGCGCAAGCGGCGCACCGTCTCTCCCAACCCGCGTTCGACGGTGTCATCGTCGAGCCGCTGCAAAAAGCGATACAGCGTCGTGTAGTCGGGCACGGAGCGCAAATGCAAAGCTTCTCGCAAGTCGCGATGCTCGGCCAGACGACTTTCCGCTTGGCGAAAAGTCCAGTCTTCGTAACGCATCAAACAGAGAATCGCCAACAGCTGGGGTTGCGTGAATTGATGTTTGCTGAAACGGCTACGGTAGGAAGGCAAAACTCGATGCGCGACTTCGAGCGCCACCCGAGCAAAAGGCACCAGGCCGATCTCGGCCATCTTCACCTCCTGCCTCATCAGAAAACACCCTCCACCCAATCTCGTCCACACTCCAACTCGCTCCCTGTGACGAGGATGTCAACAGAGCCACTTAAAGGCCAATGTTTTGTAACTGCAGATTCTAAAGGGGTTGCGGACGCATTTCTCGTAACTGCAGATGATAAAGGACTTAGGGGATTTTGGCAGCGGGCCGAGAAGGTGGGGTAGTGCCGCGAGGCTGGAAGACAGCGACGTCCTAACCACGCGGGTACGGTAATATAAGGATAATCTCCTGTCAACCGTCCGAAAGTTCAGCTGAACTTTTTTGTTTTTAGTGGCGGAACTGACGGCGTACGGCAAGTTCTCGCACACCCAAAAAAAGACGCCCGTCGCGGGTTCCCGGGACGGGCGGTAAAAGTTCTTGTTTTTGATAGCGGTTAGCTCTTGGTTTCCGCCACTTCTTCCTTGACCGGCTTTTCTTTCTTTTCTTTTTTCTTGAACTCGTAGCCGACGAGCTCGAGGATGGCAACTTTCGCTCCATCGCCGACGCGGATTCCCGCCTGGATGATGCGCGTGTAGCCACCGGCGCGATCCGCAAACTTCGGCGCGATCTCGCTGAACAGCTTTTTCGTCACGGCGGGCGTCATGATGTACGCCGCCGCCTGGCGCCGCGATTGCAGCGTATCCCGCTTGCCAAGGGTGATCATTTTTTCCGCAACGGGACGCGCGGCTTTCGCCCGCGTCACCGTCGTAGTGATTCGTCCGTGCTCAAAAAGATTGGTCACCAAGTTCCGCAGCGTCGCGCGGCGGTGCCATGGATTGCGTCCCAGTTTCGATCCCGATTTCAGATGTCGCATGTCTCGTCGTTTCCTCTAGCCGTCTTACAGACCGACGGTATCCTCTGCCGAAGGCGCAGCGGTCTGGCTGGGGAGCGGCGGCCAGATGATGCGGCCATGCTCGTCGAATTTCATTCCAAGACTGAGGCCCATCTTCACCAGTATATCCTTGATCTCGTTCAGCGATTTCCGGCCGAAGTTTTTCGTCTTCAGCATTTCGTTTTCGCTCTTCTGCACGAGTTCGCGGATGGTCTGGATATTGGCGTTCTTCAGGCAGTTGTAGGAACGAACGGACAGTTCCAGCTCTTCCACGCTGCGGTCCAGGTGTTCCAGGCGCGGATCGTTCGTCGTCTCCATCGGTGCTTCGAGCGATTCCACGGCTTCCTCGAAGTTGATGAAGATGCTCATGTGATCTTTCACGAGCTTTGCCGCGAGGCCGATGGCATCTTGCGGAGTGATGGCGCCGTTCGTCCAGACTTCCAGCATCAGCTTTTCGTAGTCCGTCATCTGGCCCAAACGAGCGGCTTCAACGGAATAGTTCACCTTGCGCACCGGCGAGTGAACGCTGTCCACCGGAATGTATCCGATCGGCAGGTCTTCGTCGTAGTTGCGGTCGGCAGCAACGTAGCCGCGGCCGTTTTTCACGCGCATTTCAATCTGCAGTTTGCCGCCTTCGCTGACGGTAGCGATATAGACGCTTTTGTCCAGCACGGCGAAATCCGCATCTTCTTCGATCTGCGCGGAGGTCACGGGCCCCGGCTGCTCGATATTTACATAGATCGTTTTCGGCAGGTCCGTGTTCAACTTGATCGGCACCTGCTTCAGGTTGAGGATAATGTCCGTGGCATCTTCCACCACTCCGGCAATCGAAGAAAATTCGTGCAGCACGCCTTCGATTTTCACTGCGGTGATCGCTGCGCCTTCAATCGAGCTCAAGAGCGCGCGCCGCAGACCGTTTCCTACTGTCGTTCCCCAGCCGCGTTCAAATGGCTGCGCGGAAAAACGCCCGTACTTTTCCGTCAGCGATTCCAGCTCAGATGCAAGACGCTTCGGCTTCTGAAAACCCTTCCACATCGTGTTCCATCCTTCCGTGACCGCACATTCGTCGGCCACTTAAGACCAAATCTTTTCGAAAGACTTCAACTACTTCGAGTAAAGTTCGACGATCAGCTGTTCGTTGATCGGCGGCGTCTGCACGTCATCGCGCTTCGGCAAGGCCACAACTTTCGCCTTGAATTGTTCGCGATCCTGCTCGAGCCACGGTACTGCGTTCTGGCTTTGCGCCACGTTGCGCGCTTCCATGATCATCGCGTTCTGGTGCATCTTTTCTTTAATGGCGATCTCTTCGCCCACGTTCACCTGGTAAGAAGGAATATTCACCTTCTTGCCGTTAATGCGGACGTGGCCGTGCAGCACGAGCTGCCGCGCCTGCGAACGCGAGGACGCAAGTCCCGCGCGCCACACGACGTTGTCGAGACGGCGCTCGAGGAAAATGATGAGGTTTTCGCCGGTCGGACCCTTCGTCCGTTCGGCTTTGTGGAAATAATTGCGGAACTGCCGTTCCAGCAGCCCGTAGGTGCGCTTGACTTTCTGCTTCTCGCGCAACTGCAAACCGTATCCGGCAATCTTCGCGCGGCGCGACTGGCCGTGCTGGCCGGGAACGAAATTGCGCTTCTCGATCGCACACTTGTCCGTAAAACACCGCAGACCTTTTAGGAACAACTTTTGCGCTTCTCTGCGGCAGAGGCGGCAAACTGCATCACGATGTCTTGCCAACTTCGATTCTCCCTTCACAAATCCGTCAAAAACTTTTGTCTCTTCAAACTTGCCAAGCACGGGCACGATATATCGTGCCCCTACTCGGAAAAATCAGACGCGGCGGCGCTTTGGCGGACGGCAGCCGTTGTGCGGAATCGGCGTCACGTCGCGAATCACCACAATGTGCAGACCCGCTGCGGCCAGCGCACGCACGGCGGATTCGCGGCCGGAACCCGGCCCCTGAATGCGGACTTCAATGCTCTTCATCCCGTACTGATCGCGCGCAGTGGTTGCGGTTGAAAGCGAAGCTTGTTGTGCCGCGTACGGCGTGCCCTTGCGCGAACCCTTGAACCCGACCGCGCCGGAGGAAGACCAGCACAAGGTGCGGCCGTCCGAATCTGTGATGGTGATCTGCGTGTTGTTAAACGACGCGGCGATGTGCGCCACGCCGTGCGGCACGATGCGCTTCTCGCGCTTCTTCTTGAACTCTTTTTTGCGCTTAGCCGCCGCTCCACCCGCTGCCGGTTTTCCCGGTGCTTGTGTCGCGTCCTGAGCTGCTTTCGGTTCTTTAGCCACGTTTTGCTCCGTTTCGCTCGATACTAAAATTCTTCAAACCTGGGCTGACTGCTTAGCCCTTCTTGCCCTTGGTCTGCTTCTTGGCTGCAACTGCGCCACGGCGCGGACCTTTACGCGTGCGGGCATTGGTGTGCGTGCGCTGCCCGCGAACCGGAAGATTGCGCCGGTGGCGGATGCCGCGGTACGCCTGAATTTCGATCAGCCGGCGAATGTTCATCTGAATCTCCTTGCGGAGATCGCCTTCGACGCGGCCTTCTTTTTCAATTTCCTGGCGGAGACGGTTCACTTCGTCTTCGGTCAGGTCGCGAATTTTCTTGTCGGAATCGACGTTCGCTTTTTCCGCGAGCTTCTTCGCGCGGACTTGTCCGATTCCATAGATCGAAGTCAATCCGATCCAAAGGCGCTTCTGCGGCGGAAGATCTACACCTGCGATACGAGCCATGCTGACTTCTCCTGTTTATCTAAAACCTTAAATCAAAAACTTTTTTGAAACGAACAAACTATCCTTGCCGCTGTTTGTGCTTCGGGTTGGAACAGATCACCCGCACCACTCCGCGGCGATGAATCACCTTGCACTTGTCGCAAATTTTTTTCACGCTTGCGCGAACTTTCATAATCTCTGCTCCTCACTTGCCGATCTAAAGATCGGCCACTACAACTACTTGTAGCGATAAACGATGCGGCCGCGGGTTAAATCGTAGGGCGAAAGCTCCACGGCCACTTTGTCTCCGGCCAAAATCCGGATGAAATTCTTGCGCATCTTGCCGGAAACGTGCGCCAGAACCTGGTGCTTGTTTTCCAACTCAACGCGGAACATCGCGTTTGGCAGCGGCTCGATAACCGTCGCCATGACTTCAATCGCGTCCTCCTTGGAATTTCCGGAGTCGTTCTTTTTCTTGTCGTCGTCCTGATTCGCCATGTTCTCCCAAATACGCCCGCCTCAGAAGACGGCCGCTACAACGTCTCTACCATTCTACCAAGCCGGACCGGTCATCTCTTTCGGCCGCGTTAGAATCCACGGGCCGTTCGCGGTGACTGCGATGGTGTGCTCGAAATGCGCCGAAGGGCTTCCGTCGGCTGTTTCCGCCGTCCACTCATCGCGCATCCGAACATCCGGACGCCCCGCATTCACCATCGGCTCGACCGCGATTACCATGCCTTCCTGCAATCGCGCGCCGCGCCCCGGTTCACCGTAATTCGGCAGGTTCGGCTCGTCGTGCATTCTCGTACCGATGCCGTGCCCGACAAATTCGCGAACCACCGAAAAACCGTTCTGCTCGACCAGGCTCTGTACAGCGTGGCCAACATCGCCGAGCCTGTTTCCAGCGCGCATCTTATCGATTGCGCGATCGAGCGATTCTTTCGTCACGTCCAGCAACTTCTGTACTTCCGGTTTTATGTGACCCACCGGAACCGTGACCGCCGAATCCCCGTAGTACCCATCGACTTCCATTCCGAAGTCGATCGATACGATGTCGCCTTCCTTCAACTTCCGCTTCGGCGACGGAATCCCGTGAACGATTTCGCTGTTCACCGACGTGCACAGAACACAGGGATAACCCCGGTACCCTTTGAACGCCGGCTTGCCTGGTTTTCCCGCGATGAGCCTCCTGGCTTCTTCCTCGAGGTCCATCGTCGTCATTCCAGGCCTTACAAATTTCCGCAAAGCTTGCAGCACCTCGTGAACAACCAGTCCCGCGCGGTGCATCTTTTCGAGCTCTTCGGCGCTGCGCAAATGAATCGCCATGTTTCCTAGTGCGGCCGCTTTCCGCTCAACACGCTCTGCAAAACCTGCTGCTTCACTTCTTCCACACTCT
>Ga0137409_10004512_pt1 | contig 14583 bp, 18 predicted proteins | sample CZODoug1_16funga_FD_122059 | JGI IMG/M metagenome (GOLD analysis project Ga0137409, IMG submission 122059) | Vadose zone soil fungal communities from Angelo Coast Range Reserve, California, USA - CZODoug1_16fungal (Hybrid Assembly) | ecosystem: Environmental > Terrestrial > Soil > Vadose zone... | reverse complement strand
GCGCCACCGCGTGCTGCAACTCGGCGACCGCCAGGTCGGCCCGGCCGGCGATCCCCTGGTAGGCCTCGCCGAGCGCCGAGTGCACGAGGGCCGATCCGGGGTGCGCCGCGACCGCCTGCCGCAGGATCACGAGCGCCTCTTCGCCGCGCCCGGCCCACCACGCCAACCGCGCCAGGAGGACCTGCGGCGCGGCCGAGTCCGGCGGAACGGATGTTCCGTTCGCCGTCGTATCCTTCTTCAGGTCGGCGCTCAGCCGATCGGCCAGCGCGGTCTGGAGTCCCGGGTCGAGAAACAGGACGTCGTTGGCGATCTCGAGGCTCCAGGGATCGGTCGGGTCGAGGAGGAGCATCCGGTACAGCGCGTCGGCCGCCTCCGGAAAGCGTCCCGCCGTCGCCAGGAGGAGGGTCAGGCGTCGCAGCCTGATCGGCGCCGCCGGTCCGTCGTCGCCGGCCCGCGCCTCCTCGATCGCGCGGGCGAGGACCTCCGGTCCCCGGCGCTCCAGGGATGTCGTCCAGCCGCGCAGCGCGAACAGGTCGTCCGGCCGGGCCACCACGAGGGCCCGCCAGGCGGCCTCCTCGTCATCGTCGCTTCCCCCGGCGACGGCGAGCCCCAGCAGGCTGTACAGCGCCACGCCGTCGGCCGGCCGCCGCTTCAACAGGCGCCTGAACTCGCGCGCCGCCTCGAGCGCGCCGTCGGAACCGGTCTCGCGCAGGGCGACCGCCAGCCCGCGCCGCGCCTCGACCTTCTCCGGATCGATGCTCAGGGCCTTACGATACGACCCGGCCGCTCCCTGCGCGTCGCCGGCCACGAACAAGAGCCGCCCCAGCTCGATCAAGACGTTCGCGTCTGCGCCCCGCCGCGCGGCGGTCCGGCGCAACGCCTCGATCGAGGCGCGCAGCTCGCGCAGCTCCTGCCGCCGCAGGGCCGCCGCCTCGTCGTCCGCCTTGGTTCCCAGGTAGGCGTCCCAGTCCTGGATTGCGCCGTCCAGGTCGCCGCGATCCTCAGCGACACGCGCCAGCCCGGCGCGAGCCGGCGCGTCTTGAGTGTGCGCCTCGAGGATCTCTCCGAACAACCGCGCGGCTTCGTCGAGACGCCTCTCGCGGCGGCGGGTCTCCGCCAGGACGAGAAGAAGCTCGGACCGGTGCCCTGCCCCCACCCTGGCCAGCCCGTCCTGCAACAGCGCCGCCGCGGCCTCGTCGTCGTACCGCGTCCTCAGAATGAGCGCCTTGCCCGTGTACCCCTCGGGGCGCGCGGGGTCGATCCGCTGCGCCGCTTCGTACTCCGGCAGCGCCCGCTCCGACTCCGCGACGCGGCGTAACGTGTCGGCCAGCAGCACCCGGATCTCGTAGGAGTGCGGCGCGCGATCGCGAGCCTTCTGGAACAATGCGATCGCCTCGCGCATCTGACCGGCGTGCCGCGCCTCGTTCCCGCGCTTCACCAGGTCCTCGAGCGACATCGCATCGAGCGCTGGAGCGGCCGCCGGCGGCTCGCCGTCCTGCTGCTCCTGCGCGCGCAGATCCACAGGCAGGGCGAGGATCGCGCACAGATGCAGGAGCGCGCCCGTCATGAGGAGGGCGGTCCAGCGCCGCGTGTGTCCGCCCGCGCCGAGAGCGCCGGTTCGTTCGACAGGATCCGTCACGGAGCCCCTAAAGTACGGCGGGACGCATCCTCTGTCAACGTGCCGGTCGTCAGGCAGCGCGCGTGGAGCGACTGATCTGCTCGAGCAGTTTCAGGACCGCTTCGAGCTTGAACGGCTTGCTGAGGTAGGGACAGCCGGTGGTCTGGAAGAAGGTCTGCGTGCGGGGATTCGCCAGGTCGCCGGTCGAGAAGATGAACCGGCGGGCCATCTGCGGCTTGATCTTGCAGAGTCTCTCGTAGAGGCCCTGGCCGTCGAGACCGGGCATCTTCAGATCGGTCAGGATGGCGTCGTAGTCGTTCGCGGTCGCGAGCTCGAGCGCCTTCTGACCGTTGCGGGCGTCGTCGACCTTGTGGCCCACGGTCTTGAGGAACTCGACGAGAAGCTCGACCAGGATCGACTCGTCGTCGACGACCAGCAGGCGCATCGGCCGCAAGGGCGACGCGGCCTTCTTCCCCTCCCCCTCCGTGCCGGCCGCCGCGCCGGGATCCCGCAGCAGCGGCAGGTCCACGTGGATCGTCGTCCCCTCGCCGACCACGCTCTCGGCGTTCATCGATCCCTGGTGGTCCTTGATGATCGCGCGGGACACGCTCAGGCCGAGACCGGTCCCTTTGCCGCTCTTCTTGGTCGTGAAGAACGGGTCGAAGATCGACTCGAGCCGGTCGGAGCCGATGCCGGTGCCGCTGTCGCCGAAGCTGGCCCGCAGCGACTCGTCCCGCCTTTCGGTCGTGATCACGAGACGCCTGGGGCGGTCGGCGACCTCCATCATCGCCTGGTGCGCGTTGTTCACCACGTTCAGGATGACCTGCTGGAGCTGATGGAAGTCGAGCATCGTCTTCGGCAGTCTCGGGTCGTAGTGCCGGACCACCTCGACGTTGTCCACCTGGAGCTGGTAGGCGCGCAGCTCGATGACCCCGTCGATCACGTCGTTGAGGTTCTGCTGCGTCTTCTCCGGCTTGTGGCGGCGGGAGAAGGACAGGAGGTTCTGCACGATCTTCTGCGAGCGCACCGCCTCGTTGTAGATCCGCTCCAGGTGCTTGCGCACTTTCGGATTGAGCTCGCCCTGCAGCAGGAGCTGCGCGAATCCCATGACGCCGCTCAGGGGGTTGTTGAGCTCGTGCGTCACGCTGGAGATCAACAGGCCGATGGCCGACATCTTTTCCGCCTGCATGAGCTGCGATTGCACCGTCAGGAGGCGCGCCTGCATGGCGGTGATCTTCTGATCGAGCAGCTTCTTCTGGATGGCGTGCGCCACCTGGGCCGCGAACAGCCCCAGCGGAGCCAGGTCCTCGGCTGTCGGCCGGGCCGTGTCGTCCGCGGCGAACAGCAGCACGGCGCCGACCTGCGCGGACCCGGAGCCCGGCAGCGGGATGAACAGGAGGTCGCGCGCCGACCCCGGGCGCAGGCCGCCGCCGTCGCATTCGGCCGCGGGGGCCAGGTATGCGTGTCCGATCCGGAAACGTTCCTGGATGATCGCCGTCCGCTCGTTCAGGGTCGGCTTGTGGCGGTGGAAGTAGTCGATCTCCTCGTCGGTGAAGCCGGTGAAGAAGGTCTGCGCGTCCCGCCCGTCTTCGCCGAACAGCGACAGGACCGCACGCCGGTAACCGGTGTGCTCACGGATCGCATCCAGGAACAGCCGACAGATCGAATCGAAATCGTTTTCCCGGAGGATTCGATTCGAGGCGTCGCCCAGTGCGACCATCTCTTGAAGCAGGTCGCGCCGGGATCCGGGACGGTCGTCGGAGCCGTTCCCCCCCGCCGCCCCGGCTCCCTCCCCACCGCTCGAACGGGAGCCGCGTTCCGTGGCGGCCACGGCCTGGGCCGCCAGCGATTTACTCGAAGCCTGTTCCCCGGATTGAGCGCGAGCGGCACGGCGGCGGCCGGCATCGCTGGCCGCGGAACCCGCAAGTCGTTCGGAACCAGCACTTGTGCGCAAGGGACCCCGTCGCGCCAGTCGAACCGGTTGGCCATCCTGACAGCCGGATTGGGAATATAAGTTTGTCGTAAACCACAGTCAAGATTACGAAAATTAGCATTGACATCAACTGATAATTTGGTAGATTAGCACACTGTTTCATATGTAATTGAAAGTGGTTACATATAAGCAATTGACGGGACTCGTGCGTCTCGCGGATTGAACAGGAGGGGGGGGCCGATGCGTGAGAGGCGGAGGTGCCGGTCGGTGCTGGCCGGGGGCGTCGTCGCCGCGATGATTCTGGGAATTGGACCGGCCTGGTCGAAGGGCTCACGCGCCAAGGACGGTCCGCCCGCGCTCTGGATCGCGGCCGATCGCGTGGTCGGCTTCGTGCCGTTCACGGTCTCGCTTTACGGAAAGGTGCTCGGAAGCGCCGAGCCGGCGCGGCTCGAGCTCTGTCGGGAGCTGGCGATGCAGGCGGACGTCGCGGGGTCGCGCGGCGGCATGGACGACCCGATGGCGGAGCGTCCCGATCGGAACACCGGCCCGCCTGCGCACCAGGATCCGCTCTGCGCCACGGGCACGCTGGTGCGCACGCGCGACGGGTTCGACTACTCTCACGAGATGCGCTTCGACCGGCCCGGGACCTATCGGGTCCGATTGAGCATGGCGGACGCGAGCGGGCACCGCGTGATGTCGAACACCGTCCAGGTCAACGCGCTGTAGCGGATCCCGCCTACTTCTTGGGGAGCGGCTTCTTGAGGGTTTCCTGAAGCTCCTTGCGGGAGGCCTCGTCGCTCGTGAGGGCGGTGATGATCTCGGCGCGCGTCGCGGCGTCCGCCAGGAGCTTCTGGATCAGGGCCGTCTTCTGGGTCGCGTCGGCCGCCATCTTCTCGACAGCCATCGCCTTGATGGAGGTGTCTCCGAGCAGTGTCTCGGCCATCTCTTTCTTGGTGTCGTCCTTGGCGGCCAGCTTGGCCATGATGTCGCGCTTCGCCACGTCATCCGCGAGCAGCTTCGCGATCACCTCGTCCTTGTCGCTGGGATTCATGATGATCTCGTCGATGCTCTTCGCGCACCCCGCGAGGACCACCGCGACGAGTGCTGTGCCGATGGCGACGGTCACTCTGCGCGCAGCCTTCATGCTCCTGCCTCCTCCTTCCGATGACTGATCGGGTGCCTAGCCTGCCGGGACCGGGACCTCGGGCGCGGCGCCGGGCGGCTTCTCCTGGGTCGCGTCCTTCCCGGCCTTCTTCTTGTCCATCGCCCTCTTCTCGAGCGCCAGGGCGGTGCGCCTCGCTCTCTGGAACCTCTTGAGCTTCTTCGTCAGGATCCGCTTCTTGTCCGCGGCCAGGGTCGAGCCCTTCTCCGCGAGCTTCTTCTTGAGCCTGTCGACCTTCGACTTCAACCGGACGGATGTGCCCACGCGTCGCCTCCACGGCATGTCTTCACGGAAGGGGCGGGAGCGTAGCATCGCCCGCGGGGGGCCGTCAAGCGACGTCGATGATAAGATCGCCGTCGTCATGAGCGGCCCCCCGGTGCCGCGGCCGCGGCCGCGCAGAAATCTGAATCCTTTCGATCGCTTCGTGCGGGCGCCGATCGGCCTCGTCTGGCTCGTCGTCCTGGCGATCGTCGCCGTGCCGCTCTTGATCTACATGACGCTCCTCTACTGGATCGTTCAGGGGACCCAGGCCCTCTTCGGCAGGAACCGCACGACACGCGCGAAGCGCTCCGGCAGACCGCCCCGGGATCCACGGGTGAATGTCACACCGTCGGGTTATTCACCATCGGAGTGACCGAGTGCGGAGACGGAGGGGCGACTCACCCCGGTGGGGGATCCGGGATGATCCATCCCCGCATGGCCACCATGCTGGCGTTCATCCTGACCGACGCCAACGTCCACCCGCATCTGATGGAGCGCCTTCTGCGCGACGCCGTGCGCGATTCGTTCAACGCCATCTCGGTGGACGGCGACTGCTCCACGAACGACACCGTCCTCCTGATGGCCAGCGGCGCCGCAGGACGCCACGCCCTCCTGCAGGCCGGTCGCCGCGAGCGCCCGTTCATCCGCGCCCTCCGCGCCGTCTGCCGCGCCCTCGCCCTCGACATCGTCACCGACGGCGAAGGCGCCCGCCGCGTCATGGAAGTCGAGGTGAGCGGTGCTGTCAGCGAAGCCGCCGCCGATCGCGTCGCCCGCTCCATCGCCAACTCCCCCCTGGTCAAGACCGCCCTCGCCGGCGGCGACCCCAACTGGGGGCGCATCCTCTCCGCCGCCGGCGCCGCCGGCGTCCCATTTGCGCCCGGGCGCGTCACCCTGAGCATCGGCGACGTCCCCGTCGTCCGCCGCGGCCAGGGCGTCCAGAACGGCCACGACCTGCGCTCTCTCTTCACCACCCCGCGCGTCTCCATCCGTCTCGACCTCGCCTCCGGTCCCGGCCGCGCCGTCCTCTGGACCTGCGACCTCACACGCCGGTACATCGAGATCAACGCCCATTACACGACCTGAGCCCGCCATCGGGCGATATCCACCCGAAGTGCGGCATGAGATGCAGCACTCAGTCCTTCGTTTCCCTTGCCGATCGAGGGGCCTGCGCGTATAGTCCGAGGCAGCGATCTCGCTCGAGACAGCCGTGAACAACGAACTCCGGAGCCATCCCGTCAATCATCCGACGCCTTCGCTACTCTTATTGTGCTATGCGGAAGTGACGGCCCTTGCAGTCATATCTATGTTCTCCAGCATTGTCGCTACTCCTATTAGATTAGACGGATCAGTCTAATTTGCGTTGGGCGGACAGAGGGTAGAAGTCACGATGAGTAGTCAGCGTCGATCGCTCACCGACGAAGAGCGGTTGGTCCTAAACGAGGTTCAGGCCATCTGGGGCCCCCAGAACTCTGAGGCCGATGTGTTCTTTCCCATGCCGGACGAAGCTGCTCTCTTTGTCAAGGCGCACGACGGCAGTCTACCGCTGTGCGTCTCGCTCTCGAACCTCGGCCGCTGGCATGCCGACGGTAGCCTTTCGCTCTCTGAGTTGCGACAGCAAATTCGGGGGCCGGCCTTAGCTTCGAGGTCTGGCAGCAGTGCATGGGCGCGGCTGAGAGCCGTGGTAGTGCGAAAGCTCCGCCAAGTGCTGGGAGCGCGACAGTGATGTCACTCGAGGCGAGCGCGTCGCCCGACGGGGGACGCTCGCTGCAGGTGCCGCCCAACAACGCGCTGCAACGGCCGCGCGCCAGGCCCGCGCGCTAAAGTAAAGCGGTCACGTGGCGCGCGCCGCTGAGCGCGAGCGTTAGACGTACAGCGAATGAAGGGAACGATGGCAACAGTTTTCCCAGAGCTGAAATCATTGACCAGTCCCGATCTGACTCAAGACCAGGAGCCGGTGGACCCAGCTGACGCGTCGGTGCTGTTCGAAGCGAGCATTGGCCCGAAAGGTCAAGAGGGCACGGAGGCGTTCTCATTCGTGGCTATCACCCCGCGTGCACTGGCTCGGGACCACGGTACTCGTTGGGGTCGCGGCTATCTGATTCTGAACCATGTCTCGTGGGCGGGCGTCGAAGCAGCCGTTCGCAACTTGATCTCGCACTGCTCGGGGGACAGTTGGGCACAGGTTGCCGAACGGCTCAACCGCGAGATGCACTGGGAACTCGAGGCTTACCGAAAATGACGTCGGGGGCGGAGTCGCTGCGGCGCACGCGCGCCGCAGCTTAGCCGGGGCGATAGCCACCACTGGCACCCTTCGAGAGGCATTGAGAATGCCTGAAGATCAAATCCGGCAGACCATCGTTGACCAGGAACATCTCAACCTTCTCTCGATTGCTTACCTGGTGTCGGCTGCCTTGAGTGCGTGTTTCTCGCTGCTCGGTCTTGTGTACGCGTTCATGGGTGCATTCTTTGCGGCCGCGATTGCTCGAATGCCGGCCACGCCCGGCCAGGCCCCTCCACCGGCGATTATGGGATGGTTGTTTGGCTTCATAGGTCTCGGTATGTTTGTATTCGTGCTCACGATCGGGGGGCTCAAGTTCCTGGCGTACCGTCGCTTGAAGCAACGCCGATCGCGAATTCTGTGCATGGTGGTTGCCGGTGTGTGTTGCCTGGGCGTCCCGTACGGCACGTTGCTTGGCATTTTCACCTTTGTGGTTCTGACGCGGCCATCTGTTGTCAGGTTGTTCCAGGTTTCACCGCCTCCGATTCCGGCTCCGAACGTGGTTGCAAGTGGGGGCTGACGCGAGATCTGTCGCTTTGATCGTCGCCGCAGCGGTCATGCTTCTTGTCGTCCCCCTCGGGTGTGAGGGGGTCGACTTCACTCTCGAGGCCTGGCCCTTCCCGGTCGGTACCGAGAGTCAGGCGCTGTTCGATGCGGGGCTCATCGGCGTGTGGCGATCGATACCGACAGCCGGTGAAGAGCCTGCCGAGCTCACCATCAGCTCACCCGACGGCCGGATATACAAGATCGCGATGCGCGAGGGGGGCGACGACACGGCATTTGAACTGACCGGGTTCGTGGTCGAGGTGGGTGGCGTGCGGGTCTTGAACGCCCACGACGTGAAGCGACAGGAGCCCCAAGTCTCCGGCTATGTCTTGTTTCGGTACCAGCTCGAGGCTCCAGACGGATTGGTCCTGACCCCGATCGAGGACGACGGCTCGAACAAGCGCGGTGTGGGGTCAGCGGACGAATTCTTCCGGTTCATGCAGGTGCACATCCACGAAGGCACCCTGTACGGCGAGTCGACGCACTATCGACGCGTAGCGCTATGGGGCGCCGGGCCGGAGCGTTAGTCAACAGCCGGGGGCGAAGGTGCAGATCAGGACGCTCTACCGATCGTTGCTTTCCCTGCCGCTTCTGGTTCCATTCCTTCTCCTGCCTCTCGCATGGTTCCATATCGTGCCCCCCATGGTCGAGACGTTCATCAGTCTCGCCGGTCTCTCAGCGATGGTGGGTGGTGTTCCGTATGTGCTGATCGCCCTCGGCCTACTGTGGTGGATGCGGAGGAGGCCCGAGCCACAGATTCGAGTGGCCATGTGCATTGCTCCGCTTCTGATGGTGGCGCTGCTGGGTCTTATTATCCTGTGCGTGACCGTGATGGAAGGTTCTTCCTTCGATACTGACGTCTACACCGCATGGCTGGTCTACTCAGGGTACACACTCGCTTTCGGCTATTTCTACGTAGTGCTTGCATACTTCATCGTCTGGCTCGCAAAGCGAACTGGTGCGGTTCAACCGGGCGAAGGTTCACGGGGTATCAGGTGACCGCGCTCATCGTGGCACTCGCCCTCGCCTTGGTGGCCTGCGTCAACCAGCCTGCGAAGACTTCAGCCCAGCCGGACGCCACCCCGTCCTACGGGGCGCCGGTGTTGACTCCGGCACAGCGTTCGGCGATCAACGACTACTACGCAGAATTGAAGGCCGGGCGTGGTCGAGCGCGACGCTACAGTCAGCCACGCGAAGGTTGTCGGCTCATCGGGCTATCCTGCCTTTGACGAGGCGGCCCGGAGTGCCATCGCGGAAGCGCGGTACAACGAGCCGACGAAGCTGGACGGCGAGCCGGTCCGCTGCTTCGCCTATATGGTCATCGACTTCGAGACCAGGTGATACGGTCCTGATGCCGCGATGAAGGCGATCGTCCAGGAGAGATACGGATCCCCCGATCATCTGGAGCTCCGGGAAGTCGACAAGCCGGTTGCCGGCGACGATGAGGTCCTGGTTCGGGTACGGGCGGCCTCCCTCCATCCGGACGTATGGCATGTCGTGACCGGCAGGCCCTACGTCCTCCGCCTGGCGGGATCCGGGTTCTCCAGACCCAGGAACCGGATCCCCGGCACGGACATGGCGGGGATCGTCGAAACCGTCGGCGGAAAGGTGACACGGTTCCGGCCGGGTGACCCGGTCTTCGGCGAGACCCTCGTCACTCACCAGTGGGTCAACGGCGGCGCCTTCGCCGAATACGTGTCCGTACACCAGGACCTGCTGGCGCTCAAGCCGGACAACATTACCTTCGAGCAGGCTGCCTCCGTTCCCTCCTCCGGGTACATCGCGCTCATGAACCTCCGAGGCCTGGATCAGTTCCGGCCGGGACAGAAGGTGTTGATCAATGGTGGCGGGGGCGGCGTGGGCGCTCTCGCCTTGCAGATCACGAAGGCCCACGGCGCGCACGTGACCGCCGTGGACAGCACGAGCAAGCTGGACCTGCTCCGTTCACTCGGGGCGGATGAGGTCATCGATTACACCCGGGAAGACTTCACACGACGTGGCGTGCGCTACGATCTCATCTTCGACGTCCCGGGGAACCACTCTTTCTTCGCCTGCAGGCGCGCGCTCGAACCCGACGGACGATACGTACTCATCGGGCACGAGCGTTTTGGAGCGTCGGGCAAGCGTCTCTTCGGGCTCATCCCCTGCTTCCTCACCCTGGTGGTCCTCTCACGCTTCGTGAAGCAACTGCGAGGTCCGGGGCTGCCGATCCCGGCCAAGAAAGACGCGATGGCCCTCCTGAGGAACCTCCTCGAAGCCGGGACGATCACACCCATCATCGACAGGACCTACCTCTTGAGCGAGGTTCGCGAGGCTTTCCGGCACATGATCGAGGACGAGCTCCACGGGAAGGTGATCCTGACCGCAGGTTCGAGAGATCCCACTGCGATGAGGGGACGACTCGATCATGCCCGCACCCGGAGTTGACCCGGCGAAGGTAAGTCACCTCCACGACCAGGAGCTGAAGAGGCTCGTGGAAGGGCGGCCGCGCACGATGGGGCTGCTCGAGCGCGCCCGGGCCCACATGCCGAACGGCGTGCCGATGGCGTGGATGGCGACCGACAACGACGTCCCCGTCTACATCGACGTCGGCGAAGGGGCAGGCTTCACCGACGTCGACGGGCACCGCTACCTCGACGTCAACGTGGCCGACATGTCGATGTTCTGCGGCTACGCCAACCCTGAAATCGTGGAGGCGGTCGCGCGGCGCGTCCGGGAGGGGACGCAGTTCCTGCTGCCGACCCGCGAGGCGGTCGAAGTCGCCGAGGAGCTGGCGGGACGCTATCCGGTCCCGTTCTGGCAGTTCACCCTGTCGGCGAGCCAGGCGAATGTCGAGGCCATCCGGGTGGCGCGCGCGGCCACCGGGCGCGAGGTCGTGCTGCTGTTCGATGGCCACTATCATGGCCACTTCGACGAGGGTCTCATCGATCTGCAGGACGGCCAGCTCGTTCCCGCGCAGCGCGGGCTGGCGAAGGCGACCCCGGGCAAGGTCCGGATCGCCCAGTTCAATGACCTGCAGGGGCTGCGGCGTGCTCTTGCCCCGCGCGACGTCGCCGTCGTCCTCACCGAGCCGGCGCTCACCAACAACTTGCATTTATTGATGCCGCAGCCGGGCTGGCACCAGGCGCTGCGCGCCCTGACGCGCGAGACCGGACGGTCCTCGCCATCGACGAGACGCACACTCACGTGGTCGGCCACGGCGGCGCCACCCGGCTGTTCGGTCTCGAGCCGGACGTCGTCACGATCGGCAAGTCGATCGCGGGCGGCGTGCCTCTCGGGGCCTACGGGATGATCGAGCCGCTCGCCCTGGAGATCGATGTGACGCGCGAGCCGTTCGCGGCGACCGGCGGCACGCTCTTCGGCAATCCGCTGTCGATGGCGGCGGCGCGCACCGCGCTGACGAGAGTCCTCACCCCGGCCGCCTACGAACACACGACAAGGCTCGGTGCCCGGCTCGCCGACGGGATCGAGAGCGCCATCCGCGCGGCCGGCCTGCCGTGGACGGCGCAGCGGTTCGGCCCACGCTCCGGCCACTGGTACGGTCCGGAGCCGAAGACCGGACTCGAGGCCCTGGCGCTCCGCGACCGGCCGCTCACGCGAACGCAGCGGATCTGGATGGCGAACCGTGGCGTGTGGGAGGCGCTGCCGGGCGCGGGGCCGACGCTTTCGGTCCCCGCGACCGAGGCCGATGTGGAGCGCTATCTCGACGCCTACGGAGCGTTTCTGCGCGCCGTGACGGTATGATCCGGTCACACCGAGGTCGCAGGTGATCCCAGTGACTCCGGTCACACTCGAGGGGCACGGCGTCCGGCTCGAGCCGCTTGGCCCCGGGCATCAGGACGGGCTCGCGGCCGCGGCCGCGGACGGCCGGCTCTGGGAGCTCTGGTTCACCTTCGTCCCGGAACCGGGGCAGACGGGGGCCTACATCACCGACGCACTCAACGGCCAGCGTGCCGGTCACATGCTCCCCTGGGTGGTCCGGGAGCTGTCGACCGGCGCCGTCGCGGGGAGCACGCGGTTCCACGACATCGTCCCCCAGATCGATCGGGTCGAGATCGGCTACACCTGGTACGCCGCGAGGTGGCAGCGGACTCATGTCAACACCGCCTGCAAACTGCTGTTGCTCGCGCACGCCTTCGAGACACTGGCGTGCCGCGTCGTGGGGTTCCGGACGGACAATTTCAACTTCGCATCCCAGAAGGCGATCGAGGCTCTCGGCGCCCGGAGGGACGGCGTGATCCGCCACCACCAGGCCCGGCGTGACGGGTCGGTCCGCGACACGGTGATGTACAGCATCCTCGCCGCCGAATGGCCGGACGTGAAGAGGCATCTCACCTCGCGTCTCGCGCGTCACGGGAGCAAACTGGATTGAGGATGGCGTGCCCGACACCGCCGTAGCTGTCCCCCGCCCTGTTGATCTGCTACTCTGGTGCGATCTCAATGGAGGATCACCGTGAAGAGGATCCTGGGTATTGCGGTGCTGGTCGGAGTCTCCCTGGCGTTCCTTCCCGCGGAGTTGCGGGCCTCGGGCGGGTCACCCATGCCGCGCTCCGGCGGCACTTCGTCCATGCCGTCGACGCCCCGGAAAACGCCGGCCGAGGAGGCCGCGGACCACTACAACGCCGGCCTCAAGTTGCGGGACAAGGGGCTGGCCCTTCAGAAAGAGGCGGCCCAGGCGACCAAGGACAAGGATCGGACGAAGCTCGAAAAGAAGGCGCAGCAGGAGTTCGAGAAGGCAATCTCCCAGTTCCGGACGGCGACCGTGAAGGACCCCAGGTTCTACCAGGCCTACAGCGACCTGGGGTTCGCCCTGCGGAAGACGGGGGATTACGCCGCCGCGCTCGAGACCTACGACCATGCGATCTCCCTGGCGCCGACCTACTCCCCCGCGCTCGAGTACCGGGGTGAGGCGTACCTGGCGCTCGACCGGGTGGAGGATGCCAAGAAGGCCTACGTGGCGCTCTTCCCGAGCGATCGAGGCCGGGCCGACGAGCTGCTCGCGGCGATGAAGGGGTGGGTCGAGAAGCGCCGGGCGGAGCCGGGCACGATGACTCCGGACGCGATCCAGGAATTTTCCCACTGGGTGGATCAGCGGGCCGAGCTCGCCGGTCAGACCCCGAGCGTATCGGAGCTGCAACAGCGGCGGTGGTAGCCCAGGCGGTGCCGCCCCCGCCTCCGCCCTACGAATGGCGGCTTCCGGCCGGGTTCCCGGTACCCAAGGTCCCCGCAGACAACCCGATGACCTCGGCCAAGGTCGAGCTGGGCCGGCATCTTTTCTACGACCGCGCCCTGTCGGGGAACGGCACGCAGGCCTGCTCCTCCTGCCACCGCCAGGAGCTCGCCTTCACCGACGGGCGCGCCCGCGCCGTCGGTTCCACCGGCGAGGCGCATCCCCGCAGCGCGATGAGCCTCGCCAACGTCGCCTACGCCGCCACGCTGACCTGGGCTGATCCGCGCCTCACCCGGCTCGAGGACCAGGCCCGCATTCCGATGTTCAACGAGCATCCGGTGGAGCTCGGCCTCTCCGGACGCGAGGATGAAGTCCTGCGCCGCCTCCGGGCGAACCGCGACTATCCCCGGATGTTCTCCGCGGCCTTCCCTGAGGACCCGGACCCGGTGAGCCTGGCGAACGTCACCCGTGCGCTCGCCTCTTTCGAGAGGACTCTGCTCTCCGGCGATTCCCCTTACGACCGCCTCCTCTACCGCGACGACGCCGGTGCTTTGTCCGAGTCGGCGCGGCGCGGCATGCGATTGTTCTTCTCGGCGCGCCTGAACTGCTCGCGCTGCCACGGAGGGTTCACCTTCTCGGGGCCGATCGCCTTCGAAGGCGCCCGACCGATCCCGGCCACGTTCCACAACAACGGTCTGTACAACCTGGGGGGCGCCGGGAACTATCCCGGCGACAACCCGGGACTCTACGGGATCACGGGGCGCATGGAAGACATGGGCCGCTTCCGGGCCCCCACGCTCCGCAACATCGGGCTGACGGCCCCCTACATGCACGACGGGAGCATCGCGACGCTGAATGAGGTGATCGAACAGTACGCCCGGGGGGGCCGGCTCGTCCCGGACGGTCCTCTCGCCGGTGACGGCCGCGACAGTCCGCGGAAAAGCGATCTCATACGGGGGTTCGACCTGGACGCTCGCGGCAAGACCGACCTCGTCGAATTCCTGAAGAGCCTGACCGACGGGTCGTTCGTCACCGACCCCCGCTACTCGGCCCCTCCCCCGGTGCCGGACGAGAGCCCCGGTCCATCGGAGGATCGGTCCGCCCCCGGCGGTGCTAGGATCCCGCTTCATCCAAGGAGGTGAGACTCTCACCGACGAGCTACACCTTCAAGTGGGAGATCCTCGGCGACGACGGCGCCTGGCAGACCCTGATGGAGGGGAAGTCCAACAAGTCGGCGTAGGAGAGCGAAGCTCCGCGATGAAAGGAGACGCATGGCACCCAGACCGATACCGGAAGGTCATCACACCGCGACACCGTACCTGATCGTCAAGGGCGCCGCGCAGGCGCTCGAGTTCTACAAGAAGGCGTTCGGCGCGCGCGAGACGATGCGTTTCGCCGCCCCGGACGGACAGATCGGACACGCCGAGATCCGGATCGGCGACTCCGTCATCATGCTGGCCGACGAGCACCCCGACATGGGGTACCGCGGCCCGCAGTCGCTCGGCGGTTCGCCCGTGAGCATTCTCCTGTACGTGGAGGACGTCGACCGCTGGTTCGAGCGGGCGATAGCGGCCGGCGGGAAGGTCATGAGGCCCGTCGCCGATCAGTTCTACGG